>OBEQ010682390.1_pt1 | contig 52618 bp, 53 predicted proteins | sample 1670901 | NCBI WGS metagenome assembly OBEQ01 (sample SAMEA104232315, study PRJEB22302) | groundwater metagenome | biome: forest; feature: aquifer; material: groundwater | place: USA | collected 2011-08-07 | depth 5.4 m
ACGCTGAGCTGCGCCGGCTGCGGGCCCGGCTGGCCGAGGCGGAGACCGCCGTTTCAGCCGCGCGACAGACCGCCAAGGATGCCCGCGCGGTCGACGACGCCCGGCTCTGGCTGCTGCTGGAGACGATCGGGCAGGCCGCGCAGGGGCTGCGCCGCGAGCTGGCCCTCGAACCGACCGATCTGCTCCCGGCCGACGTGGTCGGTGACGCCTCGGCTGACCGGCCGGCGGCGACCGCTGGCGTTGCGCCGGCCGCGCGGGCCCTGGACGCCGACGATCCGGTGTGGCTGGACCAGTTGCTGGCGCTGCCCAAGGCGCACCTGGTCGTCGACGGGTACAACGTGACCAAGCGCGGCTTCGGCGAGATCTCATTGGAGCAGCAGCGCAACCGGCTGGTCAGCGGGTTGGGTGGACTGGCCGCGCAGACCCGGGCCGAGGTGACGGTGGTCTTCGACGGTGCCGACCGCATGCTGGGGCTGCCGCCCGCGCCGCGCGGGGTCCGGGTGCTCTTTTCGCGCAAGGGCGAGACCGCCGACGAGCTGATCCGCCGGTTGGTGCGCGCCGAGCCCACCGGCCGGCCGGTCGTGGTGGTCTCCTCGGACCGCGAGGTCGCCGACGGGGTACGCCGGCACGGGGCGTACCCGCTGGGCTCCGACACCCTGCTGCGGCGGCTGTCCCGCGGCTGAGCAGTTTCTGTCGTACCCCTCGCCTAGCGTTTGGTTCACGACGGTGGCTGACGCACGTGGGTCAATCCAGCGACCACCGGCCGACGGTGAGGAGGAGCGCGATGCTCATCGACTGCGGCAGCTGCCCGATGCGGGAGCGCGCGTGCGCTGAGTGTGTGGTCAGTGTGCTGTTCGGTGACGCCGGGCCGATGTCCGGTGACGCGACCGGTGGGCCGGTCGTTGAGGGTGACCTGGTGGAGAGCCGCGCGCTCGGAGTGCTCATCGACTCCGGCTTCGAGGTCACCGTGCTCAGCCGTGAGCAGGCCCGGCCGGGGCTGCGCGTCGTCGGCTCGCCCCGGCACGGCCGGTACGCCGCCTAGCCGGTCCGCCGCCTAGCCGGTCCGCCGCCTGGCCGGTGCGCTCCGCGGAGGAGGCCCGCCACCCGGTCCGGCCGGTCGGCGTCGGCCCGCGGCCCGACCCGCTCCGCCTACGATGGGCAGACGGTCGATGGCGGGAGGAGCGGGGCGCGGATGACTCCTCGTGGGTGGGCTGTGCTGACCCTGGCGGCGCTGCTGCTCGCGCTCGTCGTAGTCACGGCGCTGCGGGTGCCCTGGCACACTCCGCCGGCACCCCGCGATGACCAGCTCGCCGCATTGCGCGCACTGTCGCCGGACACCGTCGAGCGGGGTCGGGCCTTGCACGCCGAGCTGCGCCCCGGTGGGTACTCCGCGATGGCGTTGGGCCTGCTGGTGGCGCTGCTGCTCGGGCTCACCCCGATCGGGGCGCGACTGGTCACGCTGGCCGGCCGGCCGTTCGGGGACCACTGGTTGGCCCGGGCTGTGCTGGGTGGGCTGCTGGTGGTGGCCGTCGGCGAGCTGCTCGGGCTGCCGTTCGCGGCCTGGCGGGAGAGCGTGCTGCGGCGGTACGGGCTCTCCACCCAGGACTGGGGCGGCTGGGCGGTCGACCTGCTGAAGGGGTACGCGGTCGGCGCGGTGATCGGCACCGTGGTGCTGGCCGGTTTCTTCACGGTGACCCGGCTCGCGCCGCGGTGGTGGTGGGCGTTCGGCGCGGCCGGCGCGGCCGGGCTGGTGGTACTGCTGACGTTCATCTTCCCGGTCCTGATCGAGCCGGTCTTCAACACGTTCACCCCGATGCCCGAGGGTCAGCTGCGCAGTGACCTGATGGCGATGGCCGCCCGGGACGGGGTGCCGGTACGCGACGTGTTGGTGGCGGATGCGTCACGGCGGACCCGTGCGGTCAATGCCTACGTCTCGGGGCTGGGCCCGACCCGGCGGATCGTCGTCTACGACACGCTGCTGGAGCAGGCGCCACCGGCCGAGGTGGAGTCGGTCGTGGCGCACGAGTTGGGCCACGCCAAGGACGAGGACGTGCTGACCGGCACCCTGATCGGTGCGCTGATGGCCGCCGCCGCGGTCTGCGGGCTGTACCTGCTCGGCTTCTGGGCCGGCCTGCTGCGTCGCGCCGGGGTCGACTCGCTCGCCGAACCGCGCGCGGTGGCGCTGCTGCTGGCCCTCTCCGCGGTCGCCGGGCTCGCCGCCGGCCCCCTGCAGAACCTCGTGTCGCGACGTATCGAGGCCCGTGCCGACGCGCACGCGCTCGCCCTCACCGGCGATCCGGCCACGTTCGAGGCGATGCAGGGCCGGCTCGGCCTGCTCAACCTCGGCGACGTCGACCCGAACCCGATCGAGTACGCCCTCTTCGCCTCCCATCCGTCCACTGTGGAGCGTATGGCGGCCGCCCGCGCCTGGGCCCGGGCGCACTCGTGAGTCGCACGCTGCTGGTGACGAACGACTTTCCGCCGCGCCCGGGAGGGATCCAGTCGTTCGTGCACAACCTGGCGATCCGTCAGCCGCCCGACTCGGTCGTGGTGTACGCCTCCAGCTGGCGCGGTGCGGCGGCGTTCGACGCCGAGCAGCCATTCGAGGTGGTCCGGGACTCCACGTCCGTGCTGCTGCCCACACCGGGGGTGGCCCGTCGGGTGGCCCGGCTGGCCCGGGCGCGTGACTGCGACACGGTGTGGTTCGGCGCGGCGGCACCGTTGGGGCTGCTCGCGGCGGGACTGCGCCGCGGAGCGGGACTGCGCCGCGGGGCGGGGCTGAGTAGCGGGGCGGGGCTGAGCGGCGGGGCGGGACTGAGTGGCTGGGAGGGGATTCGGCGCGCGGTGGCGCAGACGCACGGCCACGAGGTCGGCTGGGCTGCGCTGCCCGGCGCCCGGGCGCTGCTCCGGCGCATTGCGCGCTCGGTGGACGTGGTGACGTATCTGGGGGAGTACACCCGCTCGCGGCTGGCGCGTGCCCTCGACGGATTGACCGAGCTGCAGCAGATCGCGCCGGGGGTGGACGTCGCGGCGTACTCCCCGCAGGTCGACGGTTCGGTGGTGCGCGCCCGGTACGGCCTCAGCGACCGGCCGGTGGTGGTCTGCGTGTCGCGGCTGGTCCCGCGCAAGGGACAGGACGTGCTGATCGCGGCGCTGCCGGAGATTCGCCGACGGGTGCCGGACGCCGCTCTGCTATTGGTCGGCGGTGGACCGTACCGGCCCACGCTGCAGCGGCTGGCCCGCGAGGCCGGGGTCGCCGGGCAGGTGGTCTTCACCGGCTCGGTGCCCTGGGCCGAACTGCCCGAGCACTACGCGGCCGGCGACGTCTACGCGATGCCGTGCCGGACCCGCCGTCACGGGCTTGACGTCGAGGGACTGGGCATGGTCTACCTGGAAGCGTCGGCGACCGGGTTGCCGGTGGTCGCCGGCGACTCCGGCGGCGCTCCGGACGCGGTGCGCGAGGGCGAGACCGGGTATGTGGTGCCGGGCCGGGATGTACGGGCGACAGCCGACCGGGTGGCGACGCTGTTGGCGGATCCGGCGCTGGCCCGCAAGCTGGGCGGGGCCGGCCGGGCCTGGGTCGAGGCGAAGTGGCGCTGGGAGATCCAGGCCGAGCGGATGGGCGCCCTGCTGCGGGCGTAGCTGCTGAGGGCGGCGGTTCAGCGGCCCGGGTGGGGTTGGTGCAGCTGCCGGGCCGGACTACAGGCTCGCTACGACCTGTTGGGCGCGAGCCTCCTGCGTGGCGTACGCACTGGGCGAGGCTGAACGCTGCACAGCCTGCGCGGCGGCGGGGATGCTCAGCTCCGGCCAGCCGGGAACCCTGACGAGCGCGGCGTAGAAGAGGCCTGCGGTCTGGGCCGGGTCCATCAGCTGCGCCACGGCGCCCCAGCCCATGCTCGGTCGCTGCTGGTACAGGCCCAGCGAGTCGTGGTCGGCCCCGACGCCCTGGTGCGGGAGGTTCAACGATGCGGGTACGCCGCTGTTGGCGAGGTTGTGCAGGCCGCTCTCGGCGAGTGCGGTGGCGACCGCGATGACTTGCGCCCGGGCTGGCAGTTGGCGGGCCCGGCCGACCTGGACGATCAGCTGGGCGTTGTCCATCTGCAGTTGGGTCAGTCCCGCCACCGGGGTGGCCCGGCCGGGTGCCGGTGTGGCCGGCGGCGCGGACGGAACTGCCTCCGCCCCGGACGGGGGCGCCGTCGGCAGCGCTGAGGTGGCCGCGGACACCGCAGCGCCGGGTACCAGCGGGAGTGGCCCGGGCGGCAGGGGTCCGGAGGCACCCGGTGCCTGTCCGGACGGCCCGGATCCGACCGGTGCACCGCCGGCCGGCGCGGGGGAGCGCTGGTCACCCCGCGAAGCTGTCCCGTACTCCTCGGTACGTCCGGCATCCGGTGGGTCCACCGGCGCACCAGCCACAGTGGACGTACCGGCGGAGCCTGTCGATCCGTCCAGGAACGCGGCGACCGCGGCGCCGAAAGCGGCGCAGGCAATCACCAGGCTCAGGATCCGCAGAATCGGTGTCGGTGTCGCATGGTGTCCCCGCCAGCAGCCCCGTCCCCGCCAGAAACCCCGTGGCCGGTGACGGTGCCGGCCGGCCGATCCAGCGTGGACAGACTCGCCCCGGTCATGGTCGCGCACGCGCAAACGTTAGGTTCCGCCGCCGGCTGCACGACGGACAGTTTGTGCTACCGGGTCAGAACTTGGGCTGGTCCGGCGCTTCGAGCAGGCCCAGCCGCAGTGCGGTCATCAGCGCCTGGGCGCGGTTGGCGGCACCGAGCTTCTCGTAGAGCTTGGAGATGTGCGTCTTGGCTGTGGACTCGGAGACGAAGAGCTGCTTGGCGATCCCGGCCACGCTCATCCCATCGGCGAGCAGCCGCAGCACCTGGCCCTCGCGGGGGGAGAGCTGCGGACCTGTCGGGGCGAGCCGGCGCTTCATCGCCTCGGCCAGGTCGGCGGCGGTGAACGCACTGGGCGCCGAGGCCGCGTGCCGGGCGGCAGCGACGACCTCGTCGGCCGGCGCGGTCTTCGGAACGAAGGCGCTCGCCCCGGCCTCCAGGGCGCCGAAGAGCTGGTCGTCGCCGGCGTACATGGTGAGCACCACGATGCCGACGGTGGCGTTGGTCTTGCGCAGCGCCCGGGTGGCCTCCAACCCGCTGCCGTCCGGCAGTCGAAGGTCCATGATCACCACGTCCGGTTGCAGCGCACCGGCCTGCCGGACCGCCTCGGCGGCTGTCGACGCCTCGCCGACCACCTCGAACTGGCGGTCCCGTTCGAACGCATGCCGCAGTCCCCGCCGGATCAGATCATGGTCGTCGACAAGCAGCACCTTGGTCCGCGCCTGCGAGGTCACCGTGGTGGACATGCCCCCTGCTCTCTGCCGGTCATGATGTGCCTCACACGCTACCGCGCCTGGGCGCACTACCAAGGACCACGGCCACAGTGGTTCCCGTAGGAGTCCTGGGCCGGATCTCCAGCCGGCCCCGAATACGTTCCGCTCTCTCAGCCATGATCGCAAGACCGTAGCGTCCCTCTTTGGGACGATCAACGATGCCGTGTCCGTCGTCGGACACTTCGATCTGTGCGTACGGCGGGTCGATCGTGCAGGTCACCCACATGTTTTCGGCCCCGGAGTGCTTGCGCGCATTGGTGATCGCCTCCTGGGCGATGCGCAGCAGCTCGGCCTCGGTCGCGGCCGGCAGCCGGGCGGGGGACTCATCGAGCGACAGGTGCACCCGCAGGCCGGCGGACTGCCCGACGGTACGGGCGTAGTCGGCGATCGCCGCGGAGAGTCCGCCGTACCGGTCGACCTCGCTGCGCAGCTCGAACAGGGACAGCCGCAACTCGGTGATGACCCGGGTGACCTCACCGCGCAGCAGCCGCAGCTCCTCGGTGGTCGCCTCGGCATCCGGCAGGACACCGAGAGCGTTGTCGATGCCGTACCCGACCATCACCAGCTCCTGGGCCACCCCGTCGTGGATCTCGCGGGCCAGCCGGTGCCGCTCCTCGCTGGTGGCCAGCGAGCGGACCTCGTCGAAGAGCAGCGCCGCCTCCAGCCGCAGCGCAGCGGGTGCGGCCACCGCCACCACCCCTGCGACGAGCGCCGGCGGGTACGCCCCCGGCGTCTCGGTCTCCAGCGCGACCAGCCCCACCGTGCGTACCCCGGCCACCAGCGGTACCACCAGCGCCGACACCTCCGGCTCGCCCGTGCCTGACGGGCTGCGCCCCGGCAACGTGGCCAACCGGGCCTGCGATCGACTGGCGGTCTGCGGCTGCTGGCTGGCCCAGGCGTCGGCGATCGCCGAGTCGGTGTCCATGGCCGTCTGCCAGTCGACCCGTTCCCCGCCGGTCTGCGCCAGCACCACGAGGCGGCCCCCGCCGCTGCCCGAGAGCACCGCGGCCCGGGTGGCCGGCGCGACGGTCTTCACCTCGTCGAGCAGGTGCTCGGCGAGTCCACCCGGGTCCAGGGTGGCGCCGGGCAGCTGGCGGGCGACACTGCGCAGCTGGGTGAGCAGGCGGGTCGCCTCGGCGTACGGCTGCGGCGGCTCGCGCCGGACCAGCAGGGTGTGCTGCAGCACGCCGGTACCGCCGGCCAGTAACCCGACGAGGACGAGCCATTCGACGGCGGTGAGCAGGTACCCGCCACCGTGCAGGCCATACCAGATCGCCCACTGTCCACCCAGGACCACCCCGGCGATGGCGAGCAGCTCCACCGCCTCCAGCCGGCGGCGGTGCAGCGCACCGGCGACGATCGGTACGGCCAGGTACGGCAGGATGGCCGCCGCACCCGTACTGGAGGGGACCCCCTTGTCGGCGGCCACTGCCGCGAGGCCGAGGCTGCCCGCGCCGAGCGTGGTCAGCAGCACCTCAGCGGTGCGCGCCAGTGAGCCGATGACGATGTGGTCCCGGGCCAGCGTCGCCGGCAACGCGGCGATGGCGAGCAGGCCGGGCCACATCAGCGTGGTCCAGTTCGTCGTGGCCCGCACGGCCAGTACCCCGACGATGGCCAGCAACGCCAACCTCGCCGCCCCGGCCAACAGGTGCAGGCGCGGCCAGGACAGCTCGGCGGTCAGGTCGTCAGCGAGCGTAAATCGCGGCGATCTCGTCGGAATACTCCTTCAGCACCACGGTGCGCCGCACCTTCAGCGATGGGGTGAGTTCCCCGCCGGCTTCGGTGAAGTCGCGGGGCAGGATCCGGAAACTCTTGATCGCCTCGGCGTGCGAAACGGCGCGGTTGGCCTCGTCGACGCCGGCCTGCACGGCGGCCCGCAGGTCGGCGTCGTCGGCCAGGTCGGCGACGCTCGCCTGGGCCGGCTTGGCGTGCTCGTGCTTCCAGGCCGGCAGGGACTCCTCGTCGATGGTGATCAATGCGGCGATGAACGGCATCCGGTCACCGACGACGACGCACTGGCTCACCAGCGGGTGGCCACGCAGCCGGTCTTCGAGCACGGCCGGCGCGACGTTCTTCCCGCCGGCGGTGACGATCAGCTCCTTCTTGCGACCGGTGATCCGCAGGAAGCCGCCGTCGTCCAACTCGCCGATGTCGCCGGAGTGGAACCAGCCAGCACCGTCGAGCACCTCGGCGGTGGCGGTCTCGTTGTTCCAGTACCCGGTGAAGACGTGGTCGCCTTTGACCAGGATCTCGCCGTCTTCGGCGATCCGGATCGTCACGCCGGGCAGCGGGCGGCCGACGGTACCGATCTTCAGTGCGTGTTCGAGGTTGACCGCGCAGGCCGGTGAGGTCTCGGTCAGCCCGTACCCCTCGTAGATCGTGATGCCGACGCCCCGGAAGAAATGGGCCAGCCGCTCGCCCAGCGGCGCCCCGCCCGAGATCGCCGCGCGGCACTGCCCGCCGAGCGCGGCGCGCAGCCTTCCGTAGACCAGCCGGTCGAAGAGTGCGTGCTCCAGCCGCAGCAGCAGTCCGGGCCCGCCGCTGTCCAGCGCGGCGCTGTAGGAGATCGCGACCTGTTCGGCGCGCCGGAAGGCGGCCCCCTTGCCGTCGGCGTACGCCCGCTGCTGGGCGGCGTTGTGCAGCTTCTCGAAGACCCGCGGCACGCTCAGCACGAAGGTCGGACGGAAGGCCTGCAGCTCCGCGGCGAGGCTGCGGATGTCGGCGGTGTGCCCCATGGTGACCCGGGCCGCGACCGCGCCGAGCTGGATGAGCCGGGCGAAGGAGTGGGCCAGCGGCAGGAACAACAGCGTTCGGCCACCCTCGGCGAAGAGTGAGGTCAGGCCGGGGATCGCGTTGGCCACGTCGGTGTACATGTTGCGGTGGCTGAGCACGCAGCCCTTAGGCCGTCCGGTGGTACCGCTGGTGTAGATGATCGTGGCCACGCTCGCGGCGTTGATCGCGCGGCGGCGCTGCTCGACCTCCCCGGCTCCGATCGCGGCGCCCTCGCCGACCAGTTCGTCAACGGCCCCCGGGGCGGAGTCGAGCGGGCCGGGCCGGCCTGTGCCGGTGCTCCGGCTGTCGCCGGAGGTGTGGCCGGGTTCCTCGCCGGAATCGATGCGCCACAACTGCTCCAGGGCCGGCAGCTGGTCGCGCAGGTCGGCCACGAGCTGGCGGTGCTCCTCGGTCTCCACGAAGCAGGCGACCGCGCCGGAGTCGGCGAGGATCCAGGCGACCTGTTCGGTGCTGGAGGTCTCGTAGAGGGGCACGGTGACCGCTCCGCAGGCCCAGAGCGCGTAGTCGATCAACGTCCATTCGTACCGGGTCCGGCTCATCAGCCCCACCCGCGAACCCGGTTCGATCCCGGCCGCGATCAGGCCCCGGGCCAGCGCCACCACCTCGTCGCGGAACTGCGCGCAGGTGACCTCGCCGCCGTCGCGGACGAACTGCACCACTGCTGGCGCGACCTCGGCGTTGTGCCAGACCGGATCGGTCAGCGTCGCGGCTTCGCCGATCTCGGCAACCGGCGGAACGGACAACTCCTGCACGTCCCCTCCTTGGCTGTCGGGTCGGCTGTGGCGCCCTCAGTATGCCGGGCGTGCCGGGCAGGTGCGTTCGTGAAGACGAGGGTAGCGTGCCCAGCATGACGGACACCTCGATGCAGTCGATCGTCATCGACGCGCCACCGGACAAGGTAGCCGCTGTCATCTGCGATTTTCCCCGGTACCCCGAATGGGTGTCGGCGATGAAGTCGCTCGCTGTCGTGGAGGAGTACGAGGACGGCTACGCCAGCCAGGTCAGCTTCGTGATCGACGCTGGCGTCGTCACCGACGAGTACACCCTGCAGTACGAGTACGCGGAGGATCTCACCAGAATCGAGTGGAGCCTGGTGGCGCCGTCGAAGATGCAGAAGCTGCAGGACGGCTCGTACGACATCGCCGGAAACGACGACGGTACGTCGACCGTCACGTACACCCTCGCGGTGGAGTTGGTGATCGGCATGCTGGGCATGTTCAAGCGCAAGGCCGAAAAAATGATCATGGATACCGCGTTGAAGGATCTCAAACGCCGCGTCGAGTCCCTGGTGGTCGGGTGAGCGGGCGGAGCGATCCCCGCAATCGCGAACGAAAGATGGCGCCGTGAGCGGTTCCAGCACGCCCCGCCACGAGGCGGAGCGACTGGTGGCGTCGCTGCTCGGGGCGGTGGCTGCGGTGATCCAGGGCGCCGAGGCGCGCCGGCACTTCTCCGACCTGGCCGGGCGGTTCTTCGACTCCGGCTGGCTCGGCCCCGCAACCGGCACCCCGATGGCCGGCGGTGCCGCGGGGGCTGGCGGTGCCGCGGGGGCTGGCGGTGCTCCCGCGGGCAGAGGTGGGGACGCCGCCGGCGCCCCCGAGTGCTGCCTGTGCCCGCTCTGCCGGGTGATCGCCGAACTGCGCGACCCGAGCCCGGAGTTCGCCGACCGGCTCGTCACCTCGGCCGGCGACGTGGCGGTCGGGCTGACCGGAGTGCTGCGGGCCTTCGGCGAGTTACTGCGGCCGCGGGCCCCCGACGGCGGTGGGCAGGCCGACGGCGGCGGGCCGGCCGCAGCCGACGACGACTTACCTCGGGACCGGCCGAAACCGATGGCGAAGAAGGCCGTCCGCCGCCCGGTGCGGCAGTCATCACCCAGCACCGCGCAGCCCGGCACCGCGCAGCCCGGCACCGCGCAGCCCGGCACCGCGCAGCCCGGCACCGCGCAGCCCGGCACCGCGCAGCCCGGCAGCGCGTCGCCCGGCAGCGCGTCGCCCGGCACCGGGTCGCCCGGCAGCGGGTCTGCGCCGGATGTCGAGAACGACGCGACCGCTCCGACCCAGCTGTGAGAGCGCCCGCTCCGGGCGCCGAATCAAGGGGGCTGACGACAATGAAGTACATGATCATGATGTTCGGCGACCAGGCGACCATGGTGGAGACCCGGACGACGGAATGGATCAGAGACATGATCCAGTTCATGCAGAAACTCGACGGGGAGCTCAGGGAGGCCGGCGAGTTCGTCGACGGACAGGGCCTGGCCGATCCGACCCAGGCCAGGACCGTCCGCTTCGCCAACGGCATGCCTGTGGTGACCGACGGACCGTTCGCCGAAGCCAAGGAATCGCTCGCCGGCTACTGGATCGTGGACGTCACCGAGGAGCGTGCTCTGGAGATCGCCTCGCGGATCGTCGCGTTCATCAAAGGGCCCATCGAGGTGCGCCAGGTCATGGACGCACCACCGGAGTTTTGAGCACCGACGCCCGCGTCGAGGGCCTGCTGCGCGAGCTCGCGCCGCAGGCCCTCGGCGTGCTCGTGCGCCGGCACGGCCAATTCGACGCCTGCGAGGATGCCGTACAGGAGGCGCTGCTCGCCGCCGCACTGCAGTGGCCGGCGGAGGGGGTCCCCGACAGTCCGCGATCGTGGCTCGTGACCGTCGCCACCCGGCGTCTGGTCGACGAGTGGCGCAGTGCGAGCGCCCGGCGGCGTCGGGAGGAGACCGCCGCCGCGCTGGAACTGCCCGGCCAGGCGCAGCCGTCGGACGCCGATGACACGCTCACCGTGCTGTTCCTGTGCTGCCACCCCTCGCTCTCGGTACCGTCGCAGCTGGCTCTCACCCTGCGGGCGGTCGGCGGGCTGACCACGGCGGAGATCGCGAACGCCTTCCTGGTCCCGGAAGCCACCATGGCCCAGCGCATCAGCCGCGCCAAGCAGCGGATCAGGAGCGCCGGCCTGCGATTCGACCTCCCGCCGGAGCCGGAGCGGGCCGAACGCCTGCGCGTCGTCCTGCACGTGCTCTACCTCGTCTTCAACGAGGGCTACACGGCGAGTGCGGGGGTCGCGCTGGGCCGGGCCGACCTCACCACCGAGGCGATCCGGCTGGCGCGCATGCTCCACCAGCTCATGCCGGCCGAGGGCGAGATCGTCGGCCTGCTCGCCCTGATGCTGCTCACCGATGCCCGGCAGGCCGCCCGGACCAGCGCGGACGGCTCGCTCGTTCCGCTCGCCGAGCAGCGACGTGAACTCTGGAACGCGGCCCGGATCACCGAAGGCGTGGCACTCATCACCCGCACCCTCGGCACGGTGCCGCTGGGTCCGTACCAGCTGCAGGCGGCGGTCGCCGCGGTGCACGACGAAGCACCGAGCGCGCAGGAGACGGACTGGCCGCAGATCCTCGCCCTGTACGAGGTGCTCGAACAGGTGTCGCCGGGGCCCGTGGTCACGCTCAACCGCGCGGTGGCCGTCGCCATGGTCCACGGGCCGCGTGCCGGTCTGGTGCTGCTCGGTACCCTCGACTCCGACGACCGGATGGCCCACACCCACCGGCTGGAGGCGGTGCGGGGGCACCTGCTCGAGCTCGCGGGGGACCCGGTCGCCGCCCGCCAGTCCTACCAGCGGGCGGCGAGGATGACCGCGAGCCTTCCCGAACAGCACTACCTCGCGCTGCGGGCCTCCCGGCTGGGCTAGCACCCCAGCGACGGAAGCGCCCAGGTCGGTTGCTTCACCGGGTGTACTCCCAACCACGCTCGCCAGGCTCGCAGGCATTGAGCCGCACGAGGTCATGCAGGCGCTGCAGTCAGGCCGAAGCCCGCAGCCGGCCCCGGTGGCATGTTCGTGCTGACGATCTGGGCGCGTACCCGCGCCGGCCGTCGGTTGATCGTGGCCACCCTCCCTGCCGAGGGCTTCGACTCGTGGATCGTTGGTGTCCGCGACATGAACCCCGCCGAGGCAGCCGAGTACGACCGCTGGGAGGCGACCCAATGAGCACCAACGACGACCACATGCCTCTGGCTGACGCCGACGTAGCCGCCATCGGTGATTGGCTCGCAACCACCGATCTCAGCGGGCTCTCTGAGTCGGCCGCACCGGTTGAACTGCCGCCGGCCGATGCCCCTGCCACGGTTGTGCGGCCTGTACGCCTGCCGTACGAACTGGACGCGCTCGTCAAGGCTCTCGCTGAGGCCCGTGGCGTGTCCATGTCGACCCTCATCCGCGACTGGATCGCCGCAGGCGTAGCTGCTGCCGGGCAGGCGCCCGACCCAGTGACCGAGCTACGACGGGGATTAGATATGGCACAGCGCGCCCTCGACGCCCCTGCCGCACGCGCGATTGCCGAACGCCGCGAGGCTGCGTAGACGGGTAGCGGTAGCGGCCCGCGCACCCGGGAGTGTGGCTCCAGGGCATGGTTTCGGGCGTGTCGGGATAGCGCCGCTACCCACTACTGACCGTCGCCACCCGGCGTCTGGTCGACGAGTGGCGCAGTGCGAGCGCCCGGCGGCGTCGGGAGGAGACCGCCGCCGCGCTGGAACTGCCGGGCCAGGCGCAGCCGTCGGACGCCGATGACACGCTCACCGTGCTGTTCCTGTGCTGCCCGCAAGGGGAGCGATGCGGCTACTTCTCGAATTGGCAGCGCGGCACCAGCAGGCGAGGCGCGAGCGCGCGTGACGATGCCCGCCAGTCGGGCCTGGCCATCGAGCAAGTTTGAGCAAGTCCTATTGAGCTTCCGCGTAGCGCTGCGCACACTCGGTCAAGGCAGTTGCCTTCCGACCGGACGAAAGGATCATCATGGCAGCGCTTCGATTCATCGCGAAAGACCCCGACAGCCCGCAAGGCGGCTCGCCGACATTGTGGATTGACCAAGAAGACGGCTCGCTGGTGGTGCAGGGCTGGCGCATCGACGAGGAGACCATGAGCCAGGTTCTCTCGACCGGGCCATTGCCGCCGCACGAGACTGTCGTTCGTGTCCCGAGTCGGATGCTTCCGTTCCTGAGGGAGGTTGTGGGTGTCGATCCTGCCGGGGCTGCTTAAGAGCGCGGTCAGCTCGGCGATCCACTTGGAGATGCGGGACGTCTACGAGCCGGACGATCCCGACTGGATCGACTGGCGCGAGGGGCGTCAGTTCGACCCTGCCGAACGGTGGCACGAGTGGTTCAGCCTGGTCTGCGACACGACGGAGCGGGGCGTGTCCGTCCGGCGCGCCCGTATCGTGTCCGAGCCAGTCACGGACTACGTGAGGTACGAGTACGACGTGACGGCCGGACTCAACCTCGCCAGCGGCGAGGAGGTGCGGTGGCTTCCCCGTAGTCGCGCGGTCGGCCTGCTGGTGCCGGCTGTCGATTTCTGGATATTCGACGGAGTAACTGTGGTGGTCAACCACTTCGACGGATACGGCGGCAACCTCCGGCACGAGCAGCTTGACGATGCCGACTTGGCGACGCGGTACGCGGCGGCCTTCGGAGAGATTTGGCATCGCGCGACCCCCCACGAGGAGTATGTGATCTAGCCCGAACGATGGCGACGACGTCATATTCTGCTGCGCAGCAAGCCCGTGCGGCGCTGGGCCAACGGCTCCGGGAGATCAGGCAAGAGGCGGGTCTCTCGGGTCGTCGCCTGGCCGAGTTGGCAGGTTGGCACGAGAGCAAGGTCTCGAAGATCGAGCATGCCCGCCAGCCACCGTCCGTTGAGGACATACGCGTCTGGTGCCGGCACTGCGCCACGAGCCGGCGTATCGCCGATGAGGTGGTGGCTGCGCTACATGCGGTCAAGGGCATGTGGGTCGAGTGGCGCCGCCTGGAGCGGGGTGGCTTGCGACGGGCGCAAGAGTCCGTGCATCCAACGTACGAGCGGACCCGTCGGTTTCGCTTCTACTGTTCGTCAATCCTTCCGGGGGTCGTGCAGACCGAGACGCACACGGAGGTGATACTCCGTGCGATCATGCGCAGGCGCGCTGTGCCTGACGACATCACGGATGCGGTGGCGGCACGGATGGAGCGTCAGCGGTTACTGCGTAAGGGCGACCGCCGCTTTGCGATCCTTGTTGAGGAGTCGGCGCTGCGTTGCGGTATCGGCAGCGCAGACGTGTGGGCAGGGCAACTAGGCCACCTACTGAGCGCGTCGTCTCTCCCGAGCGTCAGTCTCGGCGTGATCCCATTCGGCGTAGGGCGCGAGGCGGCCTGGCCGGTCGAGAGCTTCTACATGTTCGACGATGCCGAGGTTAACGTCGAATTGGTGTCGGGCTATCTCACGGTGACACAGCCACGTGAGATCGAGATGTACACGCAAGTGTTCGCCGAGCTGTCCGAGTTGGCCGTCTTCGGGGCGCGCGCTCGTCGGCTGATTAGCGAGGCAATCGAGGCGACGGCTGGCGACCAGCAAGGTTGAGCAAGCTCATTGAGTGGCCGGGACCGGCATACGTAGCGTGCTTGCAGGGTCACGGGACGGGTGCTGGACGCGCCTCCACTTTCGCCGGTCGGATGCAACGAGCCCGCCCGTCCCGCGACCACTCACCCAGCAATGGCGCACACACTGCACGACCGGTTGCGCGAACTCGGCCAGCGGGCTGACACGGGCATGGCGCGGCGCTGACCCTACCCGACGTGGCGGCGGTCCGGGCTTGGTTGTTCGACGTACACCGCGACGACGGACTGACGGCCATTCGGGACACCTGGGCGTCGCTTGTGGACGGTGGCGAATGACCGGCTCGACGGGCTGGCGTCTGCCGGCCGGACTCACCCTCGCCCAGCCTGGCGACATCGTGACCATCAAAGAGCCGGACTACTGCTATGGACTCGGTGACCTCCGCATGCGGTTGACCGTCGTCGGCGACGGCTCGCCAGTACGCGTTGTCCTGGGGGCTGTAGCCGGCGCCGATCAGTAGCCGGATGCGGGGCTGCTCGGCCAACCACTTCCGTGTGATCCTGCTGGTGCGGGCGGTGCCGCCGTCGGCGATGACCGCGATGACCGGCGCGCTCGGGTGGAAGGCGAGCAGCGGGGGGCAGCGTGCGAATCCGCTCGCCGAGCCGCGGAATCAGGCGCTCGTCCGGTTCAGTGCCTCCTGAAATGCGTCGGGGTCCAGCGACGCCCCCACCCCGGCGGCGCGGGCGGCGAGCCAGACCGCTCCGCCGACCGGTGGCACCCGGGGATGGATGAGCTCGGCGCCCGGGCTGGTCTGGCGGATGCTCTCCGAAAAGGGTCCCAGGAACGGGTCGCCGGCCCGGAACGTGCTGCCGACGAGTACCACCGGAAAATCGCCCTCGAACTCGAGCCGCTGGATGACCGTGCGCGCCTGACGGGCGAGCTCCAGACCGGCGCGGTGCAGAATCTCCAGCGCCACGCCATCGCCACCCTGTGCGGCCTGAGCCGTCTGTACCGTGAAAGACGCGATCTCGGCCTTGCTGAAGTGTTCGTAGACGAGGACCTGGAGGTCTTCGATGGTGCTCAATGCGTAGGTGTCGAGCAGCCGGGGGATGAGTTCGGTCCACGGAGCCCGGCCGTCGCGGTACTCGGCAGCCGCCCGCATCGACTGCAGGCCGATCCAGTACCCGGAGCCCTCGTCGCCCAGCAGATGTCCCCAGCCGCCGCAGCGCCAGCTCCGTCCCGCGGCGTTTACCCCGAAACAGTTGCTCCCGGTGCCGGCGATGACGGCGACGCCCGGCCCGCCCAGCGTGCCGGAGGACCAGGCCGCTGCCACGTCGTTGAGGACGAAGAGGCGCCGCAGCGGGTACTCGGCCGCCACCCCTTCGCGCAGCCGCCGGCAGTCGGCTTCGGAGTCGGCGCTGGCGATGGCGAGGACAGCGGCCGACACGGCTTCGGGGCGTGCACCGACGGACGCGAGGGCGGCGCCCACCGCGCTGCGGATCGACGAGCTGGCCGCGTCGAAACCCACCGCGTGCGGATTGCTGGATCCGGCGACACCGGTGCCCACCTGGTACGTGCGGGTATCGACCACCATCGCCAGGGTCTTGGTCGCGCCGCCGTCCACCCCGAGCAGGAATGGGTTCCGCTGCGCCGTTTCCGGGTCGATGTCGGATCGGGTGCCGCCCGGCAGGAGCGCGTCCGGGAGCGAGAGTAGTGACGATTGGCCGAGTGCGCGGGCGCCCACGGTAACCTCGGGTTGTGACACCGTCGTCTCCCCAACAGAGCCGGACAGTAGGGTACCTGGCGGTGGGAAACCCCACGCTGGACAGCTATCCGGACCGGGCTCCGGTCCTCGGTGGGACAGTAGTTTACTCGTCGCTGCAGGCTCTGCGGCTCGGCCTGACCGCGGCCATTGTCGGGCGCGGCGCGCCAGCCGGGGACGCCTGGCGCGACCTCGGCCCAGGTGTCCACCTGCGGCTGGAGCCCGCGGCGGTCACCACCCGGTTCCGTAACAGTTCCAGCGGGACACTGCGGCAGCAGATCGTCGAGGACTGGGCCGGCCCGATCTCGCTGAGCGATGCCCTGCCGCGCTGCACCATCATGCACATCGCTGCGGTGGCGCAGGAGTTCTCCCTGGACGCCGTTGTCGAGGCCTCGCGGGCCGACTTCGTCGGCCTGACGCCGCAGGGACTGCTGCGCAGCTGGGACTCTGCCGGGGCGGTCAGTCTGCGCCCGATCCAGGCCGATGAGGCGCTGGGCGCCCAGATTCAGGCGGCCGTGGTCGCCGATCACGAGTACCCGTATGCGGCGCCGCTGCTGGAGGCGGTCGTGCGGGCCGGCGGGCTGGTCGCGGTGACCTTCGGCGCGGCGGGGTGCGAGATCCACTCCAAGGCCGGAGTCGACCGGTTTCCCTCGTACCCGGTCCGCGTGGTCGACGACACCGGGGCGGGTGACGTCTTCGCGGCGGCGTTCTTCGTGGAGATCGTGCGGGGCAGCAGCCTCGCCGACGCGGCCCGGTTCGCTGCGGTGGCAGCGGCGCTGAACCTGCGTGGGGTCGGGCCGGGCGCCATCGCCTCCCGGGACGAGATCGCCGATCGGCTGCGCTGAGCCGCCCCGGGGTGGACAAACGACCTCAATCGACGAAAGGATGCGAACTCCCGGGGCGTCGTTCAACGAGAGGGTCCACTGTGAGCGTGTCCGATACGACCGGGGCGGTGGCGACGATCTGGCGGGACGGGCAGCCGGTGTACGACCGGGGCGACGCCGTCTGCGTGATCGGAGCCGGCGGCAGTGGGCTGGCCGCGATCAAGAACCTCAAGGAGCACGGCTTCGGCGTCGACTGCTACGAGCGGGAAACCGGGGTCGGCGGGGCGTGGAACTGGCGGCACGACCGCAGTCCGGTCTACGCCAGTACCCATCTGATCTCCTCGAAGCCGTTCACCCAGTTCCCGGACTTCCCGATGCCGGACTCCTGGCCGGACTACCCGCACCACTCCCAGGTGCTCGGCTACTTCGAGCGGTACGCCGACCATTTCGGGCTGCGCCAGCACATCTGGTTCGGTACCGAGGTGGTCCGGGCGGAGCCTGCGCCGGCTCCTGACGCGACGACGCCGCCGATGTGGGATGTGACCGTCCGCGGCTCGCGCGGAGGCGCACCGCGCACCCTGCGGTACGCCGCCGTGGTGGTCGCCAACGGGCACAACTGGTCGCCGAACGAGCCGTACTACGAAGGGCTGGAGGACTTCCGCGGCACAGTGATCCACGCCAGCGCGTACCAGGACGCCGCGCAGCTGCGCGGGCGCCGCGTGCTCGTCGTCGGGGCGGGCAACACCGGCTGTGACATCGCTGCCGAGGCGGCACAGCAGGCCGCCCGGTGCTGGCACTCCACCCGCCGCGGCTACTGGTACACGCCCAAGTACCTGCTGGGCCGCCCGGCCGACCAGCTCAACGACGCCGCCCAGTGGCTGCGGCTGCCGCTGCGCCTGCGGCAGTGGCTGTACCAGCGGATCGTGCGGCTCACCGCTGGCGACGTCACCCGGTACGGCCTGCCCGTGCCGGACCACCGGCCGTACGAGTCGCACCCGATCGTCAACAGCCAGCTGCTGTACCAGCTCGGACACGGGGGCGTCACCCCGGTGCCGGACGTCGCCCGTTTCGAGCGCAACCAGGTCGTCTTCACCGACGGCCGTACCGCCGAGCCGGAGTTGGTGATCTTCGCCACCGGGTACACCCCGCAGTTCGAATTCCTGGAACCGGAACTGCTCGCCACCGAATCCTCGGGCCGGCCCCGGCTGGCGTTGCAGATGTTCTCCCGGACCCATCCCACGCTCTGCGTCGCCGGGCTGGTCCAGCCGGACTCGGGGATCTTCGCGATCGCCCACTGGCAGAGTGTCGTGCTGGCCCGCTGGCTGCAGCTGCTCGACGCGGCACCGGAGCGGGCTGCGGCGTTCTGGTCCCGGCTGCGCACCGGCGAGAAGCGGTACGTCAAAGCCAACGTCTCCTCGTCCAGCCGGCACTGGTTCGAGATCGACCACGTGGTCTACCTGCGTGCCCTGCAGCGCGCCCTGGACGAGCTGGAGGCGCCCCGATGAGCAGCAGGATCCTGCGGCTACGGGAGTGGGCGAACCCGTCGACACCGGCGCACCGCGAGGTGCTGGCCGCCACCACGGAGCCGCCGCCGCAGCCGGTCACCGAGGCGGGCGGGCCGCCGCCGGTACTCTTCGTCCCCGGCTTCGGACAGGGGGCATGGGTGTATGCGGAGCACTGGCTGGAGCACACCGCCGCGCGGGGCTTCCCGGCGTACGCGATGAGCCTGCGCGGCCACGGTGGGAGCGAACCGGCGCCGAAGGCGGGGCTGGCCGAGTACGTCCACGACGTGGTGCAGGTGGCGGCGGGGCTGCCCCGCCAGGCGGTACTGGTCGGGCACGGCGCCGGGGCCCTGGTGGTGGCGATGGCGCTCGCCCGGTACCCGGCCCGGGCCGGTGTACTGGTCGCGCCGGCGTTCGGCGGGTTCGGTCCGGCGATGGCGGCGCTGGCGCGCAACCCGTTCACCGGGTTGCCGGCGATCCTCGGCCGCGCGCGGCGCCCGGGGCGGGGGCAGCTGTTCAGCCGGGCCCTGCCGGCTACCGAGGCGCTGCGGTACACCGCCCGGCTCGGCCGGGCCGCGGCCCGCGGGCAGCGGCAGCTGGCCTGGCACCGCGGGCCGGAGGACCCCGTGGGCGACCCGCCGATGCTGATCGTCGGCAGCCCCGACGACCGCCTGGTGTCCCGTCCGGCGCTGGCCAGGGTGGCCCGACGCTACGCCGGTGCGCCGCTGCTCTTCCCGGGCATGGGCCACGCGCTCATGCTCGACGCCGGGTGGCGCGAGCCGATCGACGCGATCCTGGACTGGCTGGAGAAGGCGCGGGTGGGCGGGGCCGGGGGCTCGCGCTAGACGACCGCTCCGTCGTCACCGGAGGGGTCCTCGTCGTCGGTACCCGGGCGCAGCCGCCAGACCAGGGTCATCGCACCGGCCACCAGCGTGCCGAGACCGAGCAGCAGGGTCAGGTTGTAGCCGACCGGCGACAGGCCGGGGGCGAGGATGAAAGCGAGCCCGACGGCCACGCCGATCAGGCCGAGCACGAACGGGGCGGACGGGCGGGGCAGCGGTGGCGGGGGTGGCGGGGGGTACCCCTCGTCGTCGTCCGGGTCGTCGGGCAGGTCCACCCCGAACGTGTCCAGCGCGTCCAGCAGGGACCGCTCGGTCTGCGGAGACCGGAGCAGCCCGGCCGACGCCGGCCGGTCGTCGTCCTCGGGCCGGCCCGTGGCGTCGTCGGGTCCGGGCCCGGTCGGATCGGCGGCCAGCCCGTCCAGCCCGTCCAGCCCGTGCTCAGCATCGTCGACGGTGGGTCCGGGTCCGGTCTCCTCGGCCGCCGGCCACGACCGGTCCGCGGGGTCGACCTCGCGGTCGAAGCCGGCCACGATGCTCGCCCAGGCTGCGTCCAGGTCCGGCATCCGGTCCTGCGCGGGTACCCCCGGAGCCGACCCGGCCGCCGACGCCCCGCCCGGCGCTTCGCCCAGGGTCTCGCCGAGTGCCTCGTCGGAGCGCAGCCGGGCGAGGTGCCCGGCCGCGGTACCCAGGTGCCTGCGGTCGGCGTAGAGCCGGTCGGTGGGGCGGGCCGGCAGGGTCGTACTGCGGATGACCGGGTGCAGGTCCGCAGCGGGCTGGAGGTACGCCGCGATGCCCTCGCCCGCCAGCACGTCGAGCAGGTGCTCACCGACCCGGGGGTCGACGTCACCGACCACCGCGTACTCCGCGGCCGACAACCCGTTGTCCCGTCGGCCACGCCGGCCGCCGCCCGATACCCCGGCTGGCACGTGCGCCTGCCCTCCCCGCGCGGCCGGTGGGCGGCGTCGGGGTACGCCGCGGGGGACCGCGCAGCCAAATCCTGGCACGCTGGGCGGCACTTCGGGGAGAGCGCGTTGTGGTCAACACGACTCGCTTCGTAGGCTCTTGGCGACTGCGCGTGCGATGAAGGCATCGCACTGGGAAGGACGGGCGTGCTCTACTGGCTGCTCAAGTACGTCGTACTGGGCCCCTGGCTGCGAGTGATCTTCCGGCCGGACGTGCAGGGGGGCGAACACGTGCCCTCCGCCGGGCCGGCGATCATCGCCAGCAACCACCTCTCGTTCTGCGATTCGATCTTCATGCCGCTGGTGGTGAAGCGGCGGGTCACCTTCGTGGCGAAGGCCGAGTACTTCACCGGCAGGGGGCTCAAGGGCTGGCTCACCAAGATGTTCTTCGTGGGTACCGGCACCATCCCGGTGGACCGCGCCGGCGGGCGCGCGGCCCAGGCAGCTATCGAGACCGGACTGCGGATCCTGCGCGAGGGCAGGATCTTCGGCATCTACCCCGAGGGCACCCGCTCGCCGGACGGGCGGCTGTACCGGGGCAAGACCGGAGTCGCGCGGCTGGCCCTGGAGAGCGGCGCCCCGGTGATCCCCGTGGTCATGCTCAACTCCGATGAGATCCAGCCCACTGGAAAGATCATTCCTAGGTTGCTGCGGCCGAGGATCCGGTTCGGGCGGCCGCTGGACTTCTCCCGGTACCAGGGGATGTCCGGCGACCGGTTCATCGAGCGGGCAGTCACCGACGAGCTCATGTACGAGCTGATGGAGCTCTCCGGCCGGGAGTACATCGACCTGTACGCGCAGAAGGTCAAGACGGCCGCGGCCACGGTGCCTGCCCAGCCGTCGGACGACCGCACCGAGCCCTCAGCTCCGGTCGCCGCCTGACAGTGCACCCGCCACCAAACCCCGCGGGCGAGCCGGGTACGCCGGGTGCGCGATCGAGCGGCAGGGGCGGTCAGGCCGGGACGATCCCGGCGAGTTCCAGCAGCCGGGGCGCCTTGACCCGGGCGGCGAAGTTGACGAGCTCGGTGTGCCACGGATCGGCGACGCCGTCGCCGCCGGCCCGCAGCGCGCGTACCGCCGCGGTGAGCGCCAGCATCTGGTCGGTGACGGTCGGGATGGCCGCGTAGCTGTCGGCCGCGGCCAGGTGCAGTGCCGCGGCTCGCTGTGGATCGCCGTCCGCGGCGGCCACCCCGCCCGCAGCGGTCCGCAGCGCCGCCTCCACCCAGGGGGTGCGGTGTGGCGCAGCGGCAAGCATCTCGTGGATCGTGGCTGCCGCGGAGCGTCCGGCCAGCGCGGCGGCGTGGGCTGCGGCGTGCAGCCACTCACCACTGGTGATCGCGCGTACCCCCCGCCAGGAGTCGGCGAGCTCGGCCAGCAGGGCGGTCGCGTCCCCGGGGCGCCCCTGCAGCACGCGGCAGAGCGCGCCGTGCCCGAGCGCGGTCCATTCCAGCCGGTGGAAGCCGCTGCGCCGGCCGGCCGCGACGAGTTCGTCCACCTCGTCAGGCCCGCCCGGCTCACCGGCGGACCCGTTGCCGGGCCGCCCGGACTGCGCCTCGGACCCGTTGCCGGGCCGCTCGGTGCGTAGCGCCCCGATCCAGGCTCGCAGGCCACGCACCTGCAGGTCCCACTCGCCGCCCTGGGTCTGCAGGAACGCGTCCGCCGCGATCACCAGGCTGTCCCAGTCGCCGGCGAAGTACGCCCGCATCGCGTCGTAGGAGTACCCGGTCGCGAGGTTGTGCCCGCCCGGGACGTCGGCCGGCAGGCCAGCCGTGAGCAGCGCGTCCGAACCGGTCCAGTCGCCCTCCTCGCGCAGGGCGTAGGACAGGTTGCGCACCGCCCGGTTCAGGGTGAGCAGCCGGCGGTTGCGGCACAGGTCGGTGACCGCGTGCAGCTCGGCGAGGCCGCCCCGGTCGCCGGCGGAGTAGCGGGCGGTACCGATGGTCACCCGGGCTCCGGCGGAGACCTCGACCAGGCCCAGCCGCTCGGCGATCTCGGCTGCCGCACCGGCCGCGGCGACCGCGGGGGCGACCTCGAAATTGAGCATGTGCAGCCGGCCGAGCTCGGCGTAGGCGTCGGCCTTGTCCGCGGTGTCGGGCAGCTCCTCGAAGAGCTCGATGGCCCGGTCGAGGTACGCCAGGGCTGCGCACCGGTCAGCGCGTACCCACGCGGCCTGGCCCAGCAGCGTCCAGGCCCGGGCCGCCTGGCCCTGCTCGCCCGCGGTGTACAGCCGCTCCGCCAGCTGGGCGAGCAGCCCCTCCCCGTCGCCGGCCAGGAACGCCTCGCCATCGGTGTAGAACGCGATCTCGCCGGCGAGCAGCTCCAGCCGCAGCAGTTCGGCGGTCTGCGCCGGATCGGTGGGCTCGTCGTCGAAGAGCGACCGGGCCAGGGCCACCCGGCCGGCCGCGGTGTCCAGGGCGTGCAGCGCGTACGCCCGGCGCGCCGCCCGGTGCAGTGCTCCGCGTGCCGCCGGGGCGTAGCCGCTGGCGTCGAGTCCGAGCGTGCGGGCACTGCGGTAGGCGGTGTACCGGTGATGGGCGAGTACTTCGGCCAGGTCGGTTTCCCGGTCGGCGAGTCCCCCGTCCAGCCAGTCGGCGGTACGGTCGTGGCGGGCCACCCGTTCGGTGCGCGGCAGCCGTTGGTAGCACACGTCACGCACGAGCACGTGGCCGAAGCGGTACTCGGGCTGCCCGGCCATGGTCGAGGCGGGCTGTTCGGAGATCAGGTCGCGCTGTTCGAGGCGGCGCAGTGAGCGTTCGATCGCGTCGGTCGGCCGGCCCAGCGCCGCGGCGACCGCACCCGGCCAGAACTGCATGCCGACCACCGCCGCCGCCTGCAGCACCGTGCGGTCGACCGGGTCCAGCAGGTCCACCCGGTTGGCGATGACCGCGTGCACGCTGTCCGGCATCGGCAGCTCATCTTCGGACTCCAGCGACCACTGCGCCCCGGACGGGCGCAGCGTGCCGTTCTCGATGAGCATCCGGGTGTACTCGTGAGCGTAGAGCGGGTTGCCGTCGGCCACCTCGACCAGCGGATCGAGCAGCTCGGCGGGGAACGCCGCCGGGCCGAGCAGGTGGGCGTACATGGTGGCGATGTCGGAGTCGGGCAGCGGCGGCAGGGGGATGGTCAGCGATCCGGCGATGGTGCCGGCCCAGGTCGGGTTCCGCTCGACCAGCTCGGGCCGGGCCGTGCAGAGCAGCAGGAGCGGGACGTCGCGGACCGAGGCGGCCAGCAGTTCGAGGAAGCGCAGCGTCGACTCGTCGGCCCAGTGCAGGTCCTCCATGACCAGTACCGTCGGCTGGCGGGACGCCAGTGCCACCACGAAGCGGCGCCAGGCCGACTCGGACTCCTCGGCGGAGAGGGTGGAGCCGGGCAGGCCGACCAGCGGGCTGAGCGCATCCGAGAGCCGGGCTGCCTGGTCGGTACCGACGAGCTCGGAAAGGGCGGTGTCGAGGCGCTGGCGCGCGGTACCGGCGGGGTCGGTGTCGAGGATCCCGGCCTGGGCCTTGACGATTTCGGCGAGTGCGGCGTACGTGACGTTGTCGCCGAACGGCAGGCAACGGCCGATCCGCCACACCATCGGCATGTCGAGCAGCTGCTGGCTGTACTCGTACACCCCGCGGACCAGCCGGCTCTTGCCGATGCCGGCGTGCCCGAGCACGGTGACCAGCTGGGGCTTGCGGTCGTCCACCGCCCGGTGCAGCGCGTTGAGCAGCAGGCCCAGCTCGTGGTTGCGGTTGACCATCGGGGTGCTGTCGATGTCGCGGGCCGGGTGGGTCCGCTCCAGTGGCTCCAGCGCCAGCCACACCTCGGTCGGGGTGGAGCGTCCGCGCAGGGTCACCGGGGGCTGTTCCTGGTAGCGGATGGTGGCCTTGGTCGCGGCGTGCGTGGCGCCGCAGACGAGTACGCCGCCCGGCGGGGCGACCGACTGCAGCCGCGAGGCGGTGTTCACGACATCGCCGGCCACGATCGACTGTCCGCCGTCGCGGGCGGCGGAGACGTCGACCAGCGCCTCACCGGTGGCCACCCCGACCCGGAAGCGCAGCCCGGTCGGGGCCCGCCCGGCGGGGCCGGCGCCGTCGGCGGGGCTCAGCGAGGCCTGCTGGACCAGTACCCGCTGCAGCTCCAGACCGGCGCGGACGCAGCGCACCGCGTCGGCCTCGGTCGCCACCGGGGCGCCGAAGAGGGCCATCACGGCGTCGCCGATGTACTTCTCGACGACTCCGCCGTACCGGCCGACCACCTGCCGTACGGCGGTGAAGAACCCGGTCTGCATCTCGCGGACCAGCTCGGGGTCGGCGCGCTCGACGTACGGCGTGAAGTCGATCAGGTCGACGAAGAGCACGCTGACCCGGCGCCGGTCCTCGTTGCGCCCCGGGGTCGGTGTGGGCTGCCGTTCGGCTCGCGCTGTGCCGCAGCCGGTGCAGAACGCGGCGTCGGCGACGAGTACCCGGCCGCAGGTGGGACAGGCCGCAGCCAGCTCGGCCCCGCAGCCGCCGCAGAACCGGTCGTCCATCGCGGCGGTACGGCTGCAGCGGGTGCACGAGGTGGCGATGGCCGGCTCCGCGGATGCCTACGCGGGACTAACGGTCGTTCATGCCGGCGCGGCGGCGCAGGGCGGTGAGGTCGGTGACCACGATCCGCCGGCCCTCCGTGCGCAGCCAGCCGCGCCCGGCGAACGAGCCGATGGCCTGGTTGACGCTCTGCCGCGAGCCGCCGGCCATCTCGGCCAGCTGGCTCTGGTTGAGTTCGATCGTCACCATCGGGGCGTGGGTCTCGCCGGCCAGGCGGACCAGCGTCTTGGCCACCCGGCCGGGCAGGTCGAGGAAGACGTGGTCGGCGTTCTGTTCGGTGAGTCGGCGGATCAACCCGCCGAGCGAGCGCATCACCGCGTCCAGGATGCGTGGGTTGGCGTGCACCAGCTCGATGAAGGCGCCCCGGGACAGCGCGAGCGCCTGGCAGTCCTCGATGGCTTCGGCCGAGGCCGAGCGGGCTGCGCCGTCCAGCAGCGACACCTCGCCGAGGACGTCGGGCGGGCGGACCACCGACAGCACGGCGCGCTCACCGGTCGGTGCGGTGCGGAACACCATCACCGCTCCGCGCCTGAGCACGATGAGCGACTCGCCGGGATCGTTCTCGACGAACAGCAGCTGACCCTTGCGGTAGCTCCGCGGCACCGCGGCGGCGATGACCCGCTGCCGCACCTCCGGTTCGAGGGTGGCGAACATCTCCACTCCGGTCAGCGCGTCATCAGGATCCGGCAGTCGAACCTCCACCGGTCCAACCCCTTCCCGTCAGCACGACATACGTTTTCCCAGATCATGACGTGCGGGTCAGCCCGTGTACACCCTCGATCGGGTGGCGGACAGTAACCGTACCCGCTAGTCGCAGGCTAGTCGGTGGCGGCGAGTCCGGTGCCCCGGACCCGCGCCGGTGGACAAATTGCCAGGTGGCCCGGCCCGGCCCGGCCCGGCCACCCGATTGCCTGTGGCCCGGCCCGGCCACCAGATTGCCTGTGGCCCGGCCCGGCCACCAGGACTGCCGCGAGGCGGCATGATGGTCGGGATGGTCTATCGCTATTTCTACGACTGCGAGTTCGTCGAGGACGGCCGCCTCGTCGACCTCGTCTCGATCGGCGTGGTCGACGAGCACGGCCGCGAGTTCTACGCGGTCTCCACCGAGTTCGACGGCAGCCGGGCGCTGCCCTGGGTACGCCGCAACGTGCTGGACCGGCTGCCGTCGCCCGCGGATCCGGCCTGGCGCTCCCGCGAACGGATCCGCGACGAGCTGTACGAGTTCCTCGTCGAGCCGGTCCGCGCCGAGCCGGGGGAGCAGATCGAACTGTGGGCCTGGTACGCGGCGTACGACCACGTCGCGCTGGCCCAGCTCTGGGGCGCGATGCCGGCACTGCCCCGCGACATTCCCCGGTTCACCAAGGATCTACGCCAGCTCTGGGACGACGTGGGGCGCCCGCGGCTGCCGAACGCCGCCGAGCGGCGCCACGACGCGCTGGTCGACGCCCGGCACAACCTGGCCCGGTGGCACGCCATGCGGACGCAGGACAACGCTACGGACTAGGCTCGTCTGCGCCGGCTCCGGAACACAGCGGGAAGGACGAGCGAGGGATGCGCATCGGCGTGCTCACCGGTGGCGGCGACTGCCCCGGCCTCAACGCGGTGATCCGTGCGGTCGTCCGCAAGGGAGTGACCGCGTACGCCCACGAGTTCGTCGGCTTCCGGGACGGCTGGCGCGGGCCATTGGACGGCATGTCCGGCCCGCTGGGCATCGCCGAAGTCCGGGGCATCCTGCCCCGCGGCGGGACGATCCTCGGCTCCTCCCGGACGAACCCGTTCACGATCCCCGGCGGTGTCGAGAAGATCCAGGTCAACCTCGCCGAGCAGGGCATCGACGCGCTCATCGCGATCGGCGGCGAGGACACCCTGGGCGTCGCCGCGAAGCTGTACGAGCTGGGCGTGCACGTGGTCGGCGTACCCAAGACCATCGACAACGACCTGAGCGCCACCGACTACACGTTCGGTTTCGACACCGCGGTCAACATCGCGATGGAGGCGATCGACCGGCTGCACACCACCGCGGAGAGCCACCACCGCACGCTGGTGGTCGAGGTGATGGGGCGGCACGCCGGCTGGATCGCGCTGCACTCCGGCCTCGCCGGCGGCGCCAACGTCATCCTGCTGCCGGAGCGGCCGTTCGACATCGAGCAGGTCGCCGCGTACGTCCAGAAGCGCTTCGAGACCCGGTACTCGCCGATCGTGGTCGTCTCGGAGGGCGCGACCCCGCTCGCCGGCCAGATGGTGCTGCACAACTCCGAGCTTGACTCTTTCGGTCATGTCCGGCTGGGTGGCATCGGCCAATGGCTCGCTGAGCAGCTCGAACGGCGTACCGGCCAGGAGGCGCGTACGGTCGTTCTCGGTCACATCCAGCGTGGCGGTACCCCGACCGCGTTCGACCGGGTGCTCGCCACCCGGTTCGGCCTGCACGCCATCGACGCCGTACACGAGGGGGATTTCGGGGCGATGGTCGCGCTGCGTGGCACCGATGTCGTGCGGGTGCCGCTCGCCGACGCCATCCGCGAGCTGAAGGTCGTGCCGCTGGAGCGGTACACCGAGGCCGAGGTCTTCTTCGGCTGATTGGAGCGTCATGCACACCATCGCGGTCATCGGCGCCGGCAAGATCGGCGAGGTGCTGCTCTCCGGGCTGCTCCGGGCGGGATGGCCGGCGAACCGGCTGATCGCCACCGCGCGCCGGCCGGAGCGCGCAGCCGAGCTGGTCGAGCGCTACGGGGTACGGGCCGTCGACAACGTCACCGCGGTCATCGAGGCGGACGTTCTCGCGATCGCGGTCAAGCCGCAGGACGCCGAGACGCTGATGGCCGAGCTGGGCCCGAAGGTGCCGGCGGGCAAGCTGGTGATCTCGCTCTGTGCCGGGCTGCCGACCGCGTTCTTCGCCAGGTTCCTGCCCGATGCCACCCCGGTGGTCCGGGTGATGACCAACACCCCGGCCCTGGTCGACGAGGCGATGACCGCGATCTCCGCCGGCGAACACGCCACCGCTGGGCACCTGGAGCTGGCCGAGGAGATGTTCTCCCCGCTGGGGCGGACCATCCGGGTACCCGAGTCGCAGCAGGACGCGGTGACCGCCCTGTCCGGGTCCGGCCCGGCGTACTTTTACTACCTCGTTGAGGCGATGACCGACGCCGGTATCCTGCTCGGCCTGCCCCGCCAGGTCGCGCATGACCTGATCGTGCAGACCGCGATCGGGTCGGCGATCATGCTGCGCGACTCCGGCGAGCACCCGGTGAAGCTGCGTGAGGCGGTCACCTCGCCGGCCGGTACCACCATCAGCGCGATCCGCGAGCTGGAGAACCACGCGGTCCGGGCCGCACTGATCGCCGCGCTCGAGGCGGCCCGCGACCGGGCCCGCGAGCTGGCCGAGCGGTACAGCTGAGCGTCGTGTACACCCTGGATGAGGCGCGGGCCGCGCTGGCCGCGGTGCGGCCCCGCATCGATGCCCTGGTGGACCGCCGCGCGGATCTCACCGAGCTGAATGTGGACCTCCTGGCGAGACGGTCCAGCCCGTTCGGCCGGCTGGCCGATGCCAAGGCGGCGGAGGCCTGGATCCATGCGGAGCTGGAGCGCATCGCCGAGACCGGAGTGCAGATCAAGGGCTTCGCCCCGCTGCTGTTGGACTATCCGGGGGAGCGCGACGGGGTGCCGGTGCTGTGGTGCTGGGTCGAGGGTGAGGCCGACATCGCCTGGTACCACCGGGCCGACTGTGGATTCCCGGGGCGCCGTCGTGTCTGAGCCCCGGCCGGTGGAGCTGCCGGGCGGTTCGGCGGAGCTGCCGGTACTGGTCGTGGTGGACGCGGCGAACGTGGTCGGCTCGGTACCCGACGGTTGGTGGCGGGACCGGGCCGGGGCGAACGCACGGCTGCGCGACGCGCTCGCCCTGCTCGATCCGGCACACCTGACCGGGGGCCGCGCCGCCGAGCTGGTGCTGGTCGTGGAGGGCGCGGCGGCCGGAATCGCACCGGTGCCCGGGGTACGCGTGGTTGCGGCGCCAGCCTCGGGCGACGACACCGTCGTTGACGTGGTGGCGGGTGAGGCCAGCGGCCGCGACTGTGTGGTGGTGACGGCCGACCGGGGCCTGCGCGAACGGGTGGCCAGGCTGGGCGCCCGGGTGGTCGGCCCGGCAGCCGTGCGCCCGGCGACCCCACCGGCCGGCCGCCGTGATCGCTGACCGCCACAACCAGCACGAGCAGGATTGCCGACAGCAAGGGAGAACCACGATGACCCGCGTCGCCATCGTCACTGGAGCCGCCCGCGGTATCGGGGCAGCGATCGCCCAGCGACTCGCCGACGGCGGTGCGGCCGTGGCGGTGCTGGACCTCGCCGAGGCGGCAGCTGAGTCCACTGTGGAGCAGATCGTCGCCGGGGGTGGCCGCGCCATTGCCGTGGGCGCCGACGTGAGCAACCCCGAGCAGGTCCAGGCTGCTGTCGCCCGGACTGCCGACGAGCTCGGCCCGCCGACGGTACTGGTGAACAACGCCGGGGTACTGCGGGACAACCTGCTGTTCAAGATGACCGACGAGGATTGGGACACTGTGCTGGGCGTGCACCTGCGCGGGGCGTTCCTGATGAGCCGGGCGACCCAGAAGTACATGACCGAACAGCGCTGGGGCCGCATCGTCAACCTCTCCAGCACCTCCGCGCTGGGCAACAGGGGGCAGGCCAACTACGCCGCAGCCAAGGCTGGGCTGCAGGGCTTCACCAAGACACTCGCGATCGAGCTGGGCCCGTACGGGGTCACCGCCAACGCGGTAGCGCCGGGCTTCATCGCGACCGACATGACCGCGGCCACCGCCGCGCGGGTCGGCATGGAGTTCGACACGTTCTGCGAAGCCGCTGCGGCGCAGATCCCGGTACGGCGGGTCGGTCGCCCGGAGGATGTGGCGCACACCGTGGCGTTCCTCACCAGCGAGGGGGCGTCATTCGTCTCCGGCCAGGTGATCTACGTATCCGGCGGCCCGCAGTCCTGACCCGCCCGCGGGGTGCCGGGGTGTCAGACGGCGGCGGTCCGCTGCGGGGTCAGCCAGGCGTCGGCCAGGGCCACCGGCAGCGGCTTGGAGAAGAGGTACCCCTGACCGTACGGGCAGTCCATCTCGGCCAGCAGGTCGCGCTGGACACGCTCCTCGATTCCCTCCGCCACGACCTTGAGGCGCAGCGTCTGCGCCAGCCGGACGATCGCTTCGACAACGGCGTGCTGCTGCTCAGAGTCGGCGAGGTCGTCGATGAACGACTTGTCGACCTTCAGTACATCGATCGGCATCTTGCGCAGGTAGCCCAGTGACGAGTAGCCGGTACCGAAGTCGTCGATGGCGATGCGTACGCCGCCGTCCCGCAGGGCGGTCAGGTCGGCCCAGACCTGTTCGTCGTCGCGCAGCAGCAGGCTCTCGGTGATCTCCAACAACAGGGCCGAGGGCGGGACCGCGTGCCGGTCCAGCGCCTCGCGTACCCGGTCGACGAAGCGGGGAGCGCGGAACTGGCGGGCCGATACGTTCACGCTGACGTACTGCAGGCTGGCCGGCGGCGCGCTGTTCAACCAGCGGGCCATCGTCTGCAGGGCGTTGTCGAGGACCCACAGGCCGATCGGGACGATCAGACCGCTCTCCTCGGCGACCTCGATGAACTGTCCCGGCGGGACCAGGCCCCGGGTCGGGTGCGGCCAGCGGATCAGTGCCTCGAAGCCGGCCAGCGCGCCGGTGGCGATTTCGACAATGGGTTGGTAGTGCAGGACGAAGGAGCCTTCGCTGACCGCCTGGTCGAGCGCCGAGCGCAGTTCGAGCCGTTCGACGACGGCGGTGTGCAGAGTGGTCTGGTAGCGCCGCCACTGGCTCTTGCCCGCACCCTTGGCCATGTACAGCGCAAGGTCGGCCTGGCGCAGCAGGTCCTCGGCGGTGGCGGCGTCGGTGGTGATGGCGATCCCGACGCTCGCGTGCGCATTGATCAGCTCGCCGTCGATGACGAACGGCTCACCGAACCTGGCGACGATCCGTTCCGCGATCTCCTCGAACTCGGCCGAGTGGGTGGCGTCCTCGATGAGCGCGGCGAACTCGTCGCCACCGAGCCGCGCTGTGGTGTCGTGCGGCCGCATGATGCTCGTCAGCCGCTGCGCCACCGCGATGAGCAGTTCGTCGCCGATCCGGTGCCCCTGCGTGTCGTTGATCACCTTGAAGTCGTCGAGATCGATGAAGAGCACGCCGACCAGTCCACCGTTGCGGTTGGCCCGGGTCAGTGCGTGCTCGACGCGGTCCGTGAAGAGCACCCGGTTGGCCAGACCGGTGAGGGAGTCGTGGAACGCCTGGTGCGCGAGATCGTGTTCGAGTTGCCGGTTCTCGGTCACGTCGCGCAGGGTCAGCACCAGCCCGCGGACGGTCGGCTCATCGCGCAGATCCTGGAAGGTGATCTCGGCCTGCAGCCAGCTCCCTTCGTGGCGGCAGACCAGCCAATCCGAGCTTTCGGCGCGGGCGCCCCGGGCGCCGGAGCGGATCTCGTCCACGGTCTCGTTCAGGCTCGCCCGCTGGTCCGGGTGGACCATGTCAAACAGTGGGCTCCCGGCCAGGCCGCCGGGGCCGAAAAACACCTCTGCCGATGGGCTGGCGTAGTGCACCAGGTCGTCGTCGTCGACGATCAGGATCATGTCGGCGGCGTTCTGGACCAGGGTCCGGAAGTACGCCTCGCTGTTGCGCTGGTTGATCTCCGCGGTGAGCGCGATCCGGGTCAGCGCCAGTGCTCCCTGGGAGGCGAGGACCTCCAGAGCGCCCTGCAGCCCGGCCAGGCTGGCCCGCCCGGCCGCCACCGTCAGTACCGGGTCGGTCTGTCCGCCGGTACGCGGCTGTCCTGACCGGTCGTCCAGGGTCAGCGGGTACTGCACGGCGGCCTCGAAGGGTCCGGCCGCCTCGGCAGGGGCCGACCTCTCGCCCACGGTCACCCGGTGCGGGCTGCCGGGAGACAGCAGCCGGGTCGCTGCAGTGCGCAGGGCCTGAGCAACCTCTTGCGGGTTGGCGGCCGCGACGAGTGCCGCGCTCGCTTCGCGCAGTCCCCGTTCGCGGGCCAGCGCGTGCCGGTGGTTGCTGACCACGCCGGCAAGGCGCAGCAGCACCATCAGGAAGGTCAGGCCCGACATGGCGGCGATCACCGGGGCGTCATCGATGCGTCCGCTGCCTGCCTCGATGAGCAGCGCTGCCGGCGCGATCAAGGTGGTCATCCCGAGGCCGACGAGTTTTCTGGTCGGTGGGAGCCCGGTGGCCACCTCCGGTGCCGCCTCGGTCAGCTCGGCCATGGACGGGTGCAGGGCCGCGGCACCCCAGGCGGTGTACGCCAGCGCCCAGCCGAGGTCGGTCGGGCCGCCGTTCTCCCAGGTCGAGTGCAGCTGGATCAGGCCGTACACGACGTCCGCGACGAGCGTACCGATGGTGCCGAGGGTGAGCAGGTCGACCGCGCGGGTGCGCACCGCTCCGGTGAACAGCCGGGCGAGGGTGGCGAGGATCAGCACGTCGCCCAGGGGATAGGCGACCGAGACTCCTTTGGCAAAGGCCGAGTAACCCGGATCCCGCAGGTACGGGACCATCAGGAAGATCCACGACAGCAGGGTGAGCCCGACCGTGAGGGTCAACGCGTCGAGCAGTCGGCCAAAGTCGCGCCCGGCCGTGCGCAGCCGGCGAAAGACCAGGAACGATGCGCCCATCAAGGGGTACATGGCCAGGTAGAAGATGTCGGCGACGGACGGGTACGGGTTCTTCTGGCCGAGAAACTTGGTGAGCACGTCGTAGATCACGTCGCCGGTGGTGAAGGCCAGCAGCGCGGCGGCCAGCAGCAGCCAGGGTATCCGGTGCCGGGTTTGGTGTACCCGCATGCCGACCAGTACTGCGGCGGTGCTGGAGACCCCGATCGCGGCCCACACCACGGTCTGCCCGATCTTGGGCGACACCAGGTGCTGCCGGGGTAGCGCGTAGAAGAGCCCGGTCAGTGCCGCCATCCAGAGGACGTAGCCGGACGTCCTCCGCCGTGCCGACATCTGACTGCCCTCCTCGGCCCGAGTGCCCGGGTCTGCCCGGTCCGGGGACCGTCGGCGTTGACACCCTCTGACCTGGGGTTGGGCCGGCTGGACCGGCCCGCCAGGAGCGGACAGCAGCCTTATCGGCGTCCGAATGTCTCAGCTGAGCCTGCCCCCGCCCCGATCGCCCGCCCCCCGCCCCGCCCGCCCCCCGCCCCCTTGCGCCGATCTTGCAGTTGTGGACGGCTATTCGCGTTGTTTAGGCGCGATTTGCCGGAGGCACAACTGCAAGATCGCGGAGCGTGGGGGTCGGCTGACGGCCGGGCGGCGGGCGCCGTAGGCTGGCGCCCATGAGCGAGCGTCAGCGAGCGAGTCAGGCGGCTCAGCGCCTCGTGCCTCATGACGTCGGCGAGCGCAGCGAGGCGGCGGCATGAGTCCGGAGTGGCACCATTTTCGTTTCCCGGGTCCGGAGATCGGGCGGCCGGCGACCGACCAGGCCGAGATCGACGCGCTGGGGCTGGACAGCTGGCGCGACCTGCCCCGCGCGCAGAAGCCGCCCTGGCCCGCCCAGGCCGCCGTCGCCGCGGTCGGTGACGTCCTGGGTACCGTCCCGTCGGTGGTCGCCCCGTACGAGGTCGACCAGCTGCGGGAGCGACTCGCTCTGGTCGCCGACGGCAAGGCGTTCCTGCTGCAGGGCGGCGACTGCGCCGAGACGTTCGCCGACAACACCGAGAGCCACCTGCTCTCCACCGTGCGCACGCTGCTGCAGATGGCGGTGGTGTTGACGTACGGGGCCAGCCTGCCGGTGATCAAGGTAGGCCGGGTGGCGGGCCAGTACACCAAGCCCCGTTCGGAGGCGCTCGACGCGCGCGGACTGCCGTCGTACCGCGGCGACATGATCAACTCGCTGGATCCGACGCCGGAGGCGCGGGTGGCCGACCCGCAGCGCATGATCCGGGCGTACGCCAACGCGTCGAGCGCGATGAACATGCTGCGGGCGTACCTCGGTGGCGGGATGGCCGACCTGCACGCGGTGCACGACTGGAACAAGGGCTTCGTGCGTAGCTCACCGGCCGGGCAGCGCTACGAGGCGATCGCGCGCGAGATCGACCGGGCGCTGGGCTTCATCCAGGCCTGCGGGCTCACCGACGACCATGCGCTACGCACGGTCACCCTGTACTGCTCGCATGAGGCGCTGGCCCTGGAGTACGAGCGGGCGCTGACCCGGGTCGCGCACGGCCGGGCGTACGGCCTCTCCGGGCATTTCCTCTGGATCGGCGACCGGACGCGCCAGCTCGACGGTGCCCACGTCGACTTCATGTCCCGGCTGGCGAACCCGATCGGGGTCAAGTTGGGCCCGTCCACCGCGCCCGAGACCGCCATCGAGCTCTGCGAGCGGCTCAACCCCGACAACGTGCCCGGAAAGCTCACGCTGATCTGCCGGATGGGCAACACCCGGGTACGCGACGCCCTGCCGTCGATCGTGGAGAAGGTCAACGCCGCAGGCCACCGGGTGGTGTGGCACTGCGACCCGATGCACGGCAACACCGTGGAGTCCTCCAACGGGTACAAGACCCGGCACTTCGACAACATCGTCGACGAGGTACTCGGCTACTTCGAGGTACACAAGCAGCTGGGGACCCACCCGGGCGGGCTGCACGTCGAGCTGACCGGCGAGAACGTGACCGAGTGCCTGGGCGGCGCACAGGCGATCGAGGACTCCGACCTGCCCGACCGGTACGAGACCGCCTGCGATCCGCGGTTGAACACCCAGCAGTCCCTGGAACTGGCCTTCCTGGTCGCCGAGATGCTCCGCGGCTGATCAAGCGGTACCCCCGCGCTACAGCGCCAGAATGCGGTCCAGGAAGTCGCCGTACCGCTGGACCAGGACCCGCCGGACCTCGGTGTCGTTGGTGTGCGGTCCGGTCGGCGGCTGCAGCGCCTCGGGAGGTATCCGGGGCAGCGCTGCTGCCAGAGCGCGCAGTGCCTCGGCCACGATGCTGCCCGCCTTGTCGGTCGCCGTGGCTGGGCCGTCGCCGAACGACGCGTGTGCGGCGCGCATCCGTTCGCGGAACCGGTCGGCGTCCCCGCCGGCCCACAGCACGAGGGGTGCGGCGGCAAATTCGCCGGGGCGCAGTTCGGCGCCGCCGGGCCCGCCCACCGCGTCAGCCGGCTCCGCAGGCTCGGCAGGCTCGGCAGGCTCCGCCGCTGCCGCCGGCTCAGCGGGGTCCGCTGCCGTGGCCAGGGTACGCAGCGCGTCGGCATCGCCGGGCAGGGCGTTGTAGCTCAGCACCTCGGCGAGGTCGACCCGCAAAGTCCAGGGATGGGTACTGTCGGCGATGGCGAGGATCGCGGTGCGCTGGGCCTGCGTGAGGGGCTGGCCGACCAGATAGGCCTTGCCCGGGAACACCAGGTCCAGCAACGTTTCGGCGACGGCAACCGCGTTGTCCGCATCGACGTCGTCGAGTGCGGAACAGAGCCCGGCGAGAATGGCACCGGCCAGCTCGGGCGGTGGCTGCGCCAGGGTCGTGGTGGCGTCCGTGGCGGCCGAACCCGACCCGAAGAAGAGTTCAGCGAAGTCGTCCAGCTCTACGCCGCCGTCCAGTGCCGCGATCAGAATCCGGGCCGCGGGGTCGGCGGGGGAGGCGCCGGTACGGACCCAGGTCAGCGCGGCGCAGAACCGCAGCAGGGCGTCGTCGCCATCGAGGAACCGCTCCAGCAGCCGGCGCGACCCGGCGTCGGTGTCGTGCAGCGCGAGTCCGAGCAGGGCCTCCGCCCGCAGCAGCCGGTCGCCCCGCCGGTTCAGCTCGCCCCCCTGGTTCAGGTCGCCGTCCCGGTTCAGCTCGCTCAGCTGGTCGCGCAGGGTGGCCGCCGCCAGCTCGCCGGGGGCCGCAGCGAGCAGCTGGATCGCCCGCCGCCGGACCCCGGCATGCGCGCTGCCGGCCAACCCCGCCCAGAGTCCGACTGCGGCGGTGAGGCAGGAGTACACCTCGTGGTAGGCGCCCTCCTGGCCCCGCTTCTTGAAGTGCCTGGCGGGTTTGCGGGCATGGGAGGGGAGCTGGGCGTGGATGAGTTTGAGCTCGCTCGTGGCGCAGAGGTCTCCGTCGCGGGTGGCGAGGCGCAACAGGAACTCCAGCAGCTGTGCCCGTTGCTCGTCGCCCGGTACCGTGCCGACCAGCGCCGTCATGAAGCGGAACGCCGGCCCGGCCGCCGCCGAGATCGTCTGCTGCCGCAGCACCCGATGCCGGAGCTGAGCCAGCGCTGTGGCGAAGGCCCGCTCGTCCGGTACCACCAGGCCCTTCAGCAGGAACGGGAACTGTTCCGCGTTGCCGAAGAACGTCTTCAGCTTGGGCCAGGCGACCTCGTCCACGCCGGCGAGTGCCTCCGGCGACGGCATCGTCTGCCAGGTGTACAGCGCCTCGGCAAGCTGCCCGAGATCCCCACGGCGGTCAACCTTCAGCTTCTTGAACGTCACGGTGCCCCGCTCGGTACCGTCGGGTTCGAGCAGCCGCCACGTCCCGACCGGACGCCCGCCAAGCCCGCGCCGGACGAAGCCTTCCGCGACAACGGTGCCGAAGGCGTCCATCCCCCGCCAACGCTCCACCGGCCGGCCGTGGTGTGCCTCGTCGGTCGGCTCGACCCGCGCGGCGCGCAGCCGGTCCGCGGTAAACCAGACTTCGCCCACGAGCTTGCCGTCGCGCTCCGCCCGCTGCACGCGGAGTTCGCCATGGGGGCGGTACCGCCGCTGCACCGACATGCCGTCCGGCCTGGTCTCCACCTCGGTGCTGCGCACCCCGTGCTGGTACGTGCGGTGCAGGATCTGTGCGCCGTCGTCGTTGTACTGGAACTCCTCGGTGAGGATCCCGTTGCGCAGCCAGTACAGCCAGGTACCGACCATCCGACCGTCGACGGTCTCTCCGCTACCCCACTGTCGGCGTTCCTCAACGTAGATCGCGTCGTGGGGGACACCCTCCGGACGGTTCATTGCGCTCTCCGCTCCGTGTGCCGAATCGTCGGGTCGCTGCCGGGCCGCTTCGCTGCTGACTGTCATCGATGCCGTCGGCATCATAAGGCAGGCGTGGGTAGCGTCGCCGCGGCGAGCACCGCGGTCTCCGGCGAGCGGCTCAGAGCAGTGCGCGCAGGGTGGCGATGTCCTTCGGATGGCCGGCGCCGTCGTCGTTCGGGGTCTCCACGATGATGGGTACCCCGGCCACGGCCGGATGGGACAGCAGTTCGGCGAAGGCGGGTACACCGATCTGGCCGGCGCCGATCGAGGAGTGCCGGTCCCGGGTGGAGCCGCAGCCGTCGCGGGAGTCGTTGGCGTGCACCAGCCACAGCCGGTCCGCCCCGACCGTGGCCACCAGCGTGTCGAGGGTCTGAGTCATCCCGCCGGTCCGGGCCAGATCGTGCCCGGCCGCCCAGGCGTGGCAGGTGTCGAAGCACACGCCGAGCCCGGGGTGGTACTCCACCGCGTCGAGGTACGGCCCCAGCGCCTCGACCCGCGCCGCCAGCGAAGCCCCGCCTCCGGCGCTCGGCTCGACCAGTAGCCGGGGCAGCTGTTGTGCCGCGGCCGTGTCGAGCAACGGCAGCAGCGCCTCGCGTACCTGGCGCATCGCTGTACCGGCGTAGCCGGGCTCCACCGAGCTGCCAGCGTGGAACACCACGCCCTGCGCGCCGATCGCCGCTGCGCGGCGCAGCGCATGGGCGAGGGTGTCGGCCGAGCGCTGGACCGTCTGCGGCGTCGGTGAGCCCAGGTTGACCAGGAGCGAGGCGTGCACGTAGACGGGCGCGCCGCGCTCGGCGCAGCCGGCGGCGAAGGCCTCGTCCTGTGCGGGATCGCCGCTGGTCAATGCCCAGCCGCGGGGGTTGGAGACGTACACCTGGATCGCCTGCGCGGCGCTGTGGTCGAGGTACGGCAGCGCGGCCCTGGCGAGCCCCCCGGCAGCCGGCCCGTGCCCGCCGATGGGCCCCGGTGAGCACTGCGGCCCGGTGCTTGCGCTGCCCCGCCCCGACCCGCTGTGGTCGGGCATCATCCTCAGTACGCCCAGATCGTGACAGTGGTGTCCGGCGGCACCTTGCTGTGCTTCTCCGGGCTCTGGATCGCGACCCGGCCGTTGCCGTTGCCGACGACCTGCACCTTGAGCCCGGCCGCTTCCAGTTCGGCGCGGGCCTTGTCGACGCTCATGCCGCTCACATCGGGCACGTCGACGATGGTCGGGCCCTTGCTGATCGTCAGGGTGATCGTGGCGCCCTTCTCCACGCCGGTGCCTTCCGCCGGATCCTGGGAGATCACGGTGTCCTTCGGCTTGTCGCCGTCCCGGCTGACGACGTTGACCTTCAGTCCTTCGCCCTCCAGCAGGCTGCGCGCCTCGTCGACCTTCTTGCCGACCACGTTGGTCAGTTTGACCGGGGCCAGGCCCTTGCTCACCTTGAGGGTGACCACGGTGCCGGGGGCGACCAGGGTACCCACCGGTGGATCGGTGGTGTCGACGCTGCCCGCCTGCACCTTGTCGGAGTAGACGTCGGTGCGCTTCTCCACCAGCCGCAGCGCGTGCAGGTCCTGGACTGCCAGGTCGTACTGCTTGCCTTCGACGTTGGGTACCGGGTGACGCTCCGGGCCGAGGGAGATGGTGATCGTGATCGTCCCGCCGCTGACGATGCGCTCTCCGGCCCCCGGCGACTGGCTGAGTACGGTGTCCACAGCCGCTTTCTCGTCGTAGCGTCCGATGTCGTAGCGAAGGGCGAAGCCGTCCCGTTTCGCGGTATCCACCGCCTGGGCCTTGGTGAGACTGACCAGGTCGGGTGCGCTGGTGTAGCGCCCGATGCCGAACCACCAGCCGCCGACGGCGGCCAGCAGTCCGAGGATCACGATCGATGCGGCGAGCGCCAGCCGGGTCCGCGGGTTGGCCTCCACCCGGGCCCGGGCTTGCGCGAAACGGTCACCGACCGTGGGCTGGGTGGGCATCGGCGGCCGGCGGCCTGGCTGGCGTGGTGGCGGCGGTGGCGCGTTGTCGGGCAGCCGCGCCCAGGTCGGCCGGTCGGCAGCGATGTCGGCGGTGATGCGGGGTATCAGCGCGGTCGGCTGGGCTCCCAGCCGGGCCGCGGAGGTGAGCCCGGCGTTGATGTCGTCCCGGGCGTTCTGCACCTCGGCGAGCATCGCCCCGGCGTCGGTGGGGCGTCCGCCGGGATCCCGCCGGGTGGCGCGGCCGACGAGCTCGTCCAGCACGGCAGGTAGGCCGGGAACGTACCGCGAGGGCGGCGGTACGTCACGGTCCACGTGCTGCCACGCCACATCGACCGGGCGATCCCCGGAGTACGGCACCCGTCCGGTGAGCAGCTCGAAGAGCACGACTCCGGCGGAGTACACATCGGTGCGCGGGTCGGCGTGCCCGTGGGTGATCAGCTCCGGTGCCACGTACGCCGCGGTCGCCATCAACTGGCTCTCCGACTCGTCGGCGCTCGCCTCGACCGCCTGCGCCAGCCCGAAGTCGGCCACCTTGACCACGCCGTCGAGCAGGCTGTTCGCCCCGGGGTTGGGCGCCTCGGCGACCAGGACGTTCTCCGGCTTGACGTCGCGGTGGACCAGACCGGCCCGGTGGGCGGCGGCGATCGCCGCGAGCATCTGCTCCAGGATCGCCAGGGCGTCCGGCGGGCTCAGCCGCCGCCGCTCTGTGATCAACTCCCGCAGCGTGTGCCCGCGCACGTACTCCATGACCAGGTACGGCAGCCCGTCGTGGTTGCCCTGGTCGTACACGGCGACGACGTTGGGGTGGGTCAGCCGGGCGATCGTCTTGCCCTCGTCGGCGAAGCGCTCCACGAACTTCGGGTCCCGCGCCGACATCGGATGGATGATCTTCAGCGCTCCCGTGCGCTCCAGCCGCTCGTCCATCGCGGTGTACACGGTCGCCATCCCGCCGCGCGCGACCCGCGCACGGATCCGGTAGCGCCCATCGACGAGCGCTCCGATCAGAGAGTCGGCGACCGCGGTATCCATCGGAGCGAGTGTACGGGTGAAACGTCCGTACATTCACGCTCCGTCGGTTGGTCCGTAACAAGTATCCGAATCGACCGAAATCATGGCGTCGGCGATACGGCCGGCGTGCCGGAATTGGGAGTTTCCGACGGCGAGGTGGGGGGCGGCGACGACGACGGGGACTCGGTGGTGGGCGGCGGGGTGGTGGGCGGCGTCGTCGGGGGCGTCGTCGTCGGGTTCGCGGTCGGCGGCGGGGTCGTGACCTTCGGGGCCGGTGGCCGGGTGGGCGGGACGGGACAGGGACAGCCGGACGACTCGTCGGCCTCGTCCGAAGAGTCCGGCGACGGCGATGCGCTGACCGGGGCACTCGATGATGTGGCCGGAGCAGGCTGGCTCGGCCGCTGCGTCGGCGCGGGGGAGTCGGTGGTCGACCCGACCACGGGGGCCCGTCCTTTCGCCTGGGCCGGCGTCGCCGGGCTCAGCGCACTGGCGACCAGCAGGTACCCGCCGGCCGTCGCGACGGCGAGCAGCAGCCCCACGCCGGTGGCCTTCGCCTCGCGTCGGGGGCTCGTGTCCCGATGCCGGCCCGGGCCGGCGCCGGTGCTCCCGTCGGCCGGCGCAGGAGTCCGCCACACGTCGGATACCTCCTGGCGTAGTTCCTGCCAGCTGGTCAGGTCGTCCTGCTGCTCGCTCACGGGGCCGCCTTTGTTCGCAACTGCGGGGCTTGCTTCGCTGCGCTCCTCGTGCTCACGGGGCCACCTTTGTTCGCAACTGCGGGGCTTGCTTCGCTGCGCTCCTCGTGCTCACGGGGCCGTCCTTGTGTTGGGGCGGGGGTGCGCATGGCAGGCTGGTGGGGTGACCGACGACTCACTGACACCGGCCGAGTGGCTCAACCTGCCGGACATCGCGGAGCGGTTGGATGTGCCCATCACCCGGGTGCACCAGATGATCCGTGAGCGCGCCCTGATCGCGGTGCGCCTCAACGGTGTGCTGCGGGTACCCGCTGAACTCGTGGCCGGCCACACGGTGATCAAGCACCTCCCGGGCGTACTGAACTTGTTGCACGACGCGGGGTATAACGACGAGGAAGTCCTTCGGTGGCTGTACACGCCGGACGACACGCTGCCCGGAATTCCGGCCGCGGCGCTGGACGACGGTCGGGCCACCGAGGTCAAGCGCCGGGCCCAGGCGCTCGGCTTCTAGCCGGTGCGGCACCTGACGTACCTGGCGGTGCTCGTCGGCTGTCTGGGTGGCGCGCTGTGGCTGGAGCCCGCACTGCGGGTGGGCGTGCTGCGCCAATGGCGCCGGCTGCTGTGCACCGTCGGGGTCGTCGCCGTGATCTTCGGGGCCTGGGACCTCGCCGCGATCGCCGCCGGGCACTGGTCCTTCGACCCGGCGGCCACGACGGGGGTACTGCTGCCGGGCCGGCTGCCGCTGGAGGAGCTGCTGTTCTTCCTGGTGGTACCGGTCTGCGCGGTGCTCGGGTTCGAGGCGGTCCGCACGGTGTTGGCGCGCCGCGGCGGTAGCGGGGGCAGCGGCAGCGGGGCCGTCCGGTGACGTACACCCAGGCGGCAGCGCTCGGTGTGCTGGCCGCGCTCGTCCTGGATCTCGCCGTCCTGCGTACCCGGTTGGTACTCGGGGTGGCGTTCTGGGCGGCGTACCCGGTGGTGCTGGTGTTCCAGCTGCTCGCCAACGGTGTGCTGACCGGTCTCGGCGTGGTGCGTTACGACCCGCACGCGATCATCGGGGCGCGGCTGGCGTACGCGCCGGTGGAGGATCTGGCGTTCGGCTTCGCGCTTGTGCTGAGCACACTGTCGGTGTGGGTACGGCTGGGCGCCGCGGCACGGGTACCGAGCGGCTCAGCCGGTGCGCAGCGTGGCGGCGCTGGCCAGCTCGGTGAGTACGGCGGCGCCGGTCGGGTCCAGGGGTGCACCGGCCAGCGCAGCCAACGCAGCCCCGGTCAGCTCGGCGATACGCCGCTCGGTACGGGCCAGCGCCCCGGTACCGGTGATGATCTCGCGTAACCGGTCGATGCCAGCGGGGTCGAGCGAGGGGTCGCCAAGCCTGGCGTGCAGCTCCCGCGCGCTCGTGGAGTCCGCCGCCTCGTCGGCTGCCTCGAACGCGGCGGCCACCAGGTAGGTGCGCTTACCTTCGCGCAGGTCGTCGCCGGCGGGCTTGCCGGTCACCGCAGGGTCGCCGAAGACTCCCAACACGTCATCGCGCAGTTGGAACGCCTCGCCCAGCGGCAGCCCGTACCCGGAGTAGGTGTGCGCGACCACGGCCGGGGCGTCGGCCAACGCCGCGCCGATCAGCAACGGCCGCTCCACGGTGTACTTCGCCGACTTGTACCGGGCCACCAGGCCGGCCCGCCGGGTCGAGGTGTCGCCGGTGGCCTGCGTGTGCACGTCGAGGTACTGCCCGAGCGTCACCTCGGTGCGCATCTCGTCGAAGACCGGCCGGGCCCGGGCCAGCGTCGCCGGGTCGACTCCGCTGGCATGCAGCAGTTCGTCGGACCAGACCAGACACAGATCGCCGAGCAGGATCGCGGTGGCGGTACCGAACGCCACCGGGTCGCCGCGCCAACCCGACTTCTCGTGCAGTTGGGCGAAGCGCAGGTGCGCCGAGGGCTCGCCGCGGCGGGTGTGTGAGGCGTCGATCACGTCGTCATGGATCAGCGCGCTGGTGTGCAGCAACTCCAGCGCCGCCACGCCGGCCACCACCTCATCGGTGTCCTGCCCGCCAGCGGCCCGGTACCCCCAGTACGCGAAGGCGGGGCGCAGCCGCTTACCGCCGCCGAGGACCAGCGCCTCGACCGCGTCGGCGAGCGGCAGCAGATCCTCGGCGATGTCAGCGAACCTGTCGCGTTGGCGGGCCAGGAACGCCTCGAGGGCGCGATGGACCCGGGCCCGCAGATCGGCCCGGTCCAGCGGAGACGGCAGTGCAGACGGTGGCACACCGTCGACGCTAACCGCAGCCGGAGATGGCAAGGGGATCGGCCCCGGGTTGGCCGTCCCGCGTGGGTGTGCCGGGCATCGGCCCGGCCGGCAGGTACGGCGTGGCGGCGCGGACCAGTTCGGTGTACTCCCGCACGGCCGGCAGCGCGCGCAGCGGGCGCAGCCGGGGATGCAGCGCCATCACCTGCTGTGCGGCGCGCACCGAACCGACCCGTACCGCGGTCAGCAGCGCCTGCCCGGCCATCGTGCAGGCCCGCTCCACGTCGCCGGCGTCCAGGTACGCCGCGGCGCGCCACGCGGTGTACACCGCCCAGGGGCGCAGCCGGATGTGGCCGGAGTCCAGAGCCTCGCGCAGCAGCGGCTCGGCCCGGCGGGGGGCACCCAGCACGGCGAAACAGCGTCCGGTCATCGCGGCGCGCTCCGTCGCGTCGTACCAGTAGAGCCAGGGTGGGTCGGCGTCCGGCCCGGACCGGTCGCAGAGCCGTTCCGCGCCGGCCAGCGCCTGTTCGCAGCCGGCCCGGTCGCCGGTGCGCGCCGCCGCGAACGCCACCCGGTGCAGCAGCAGGCTGCGGGTGCGGGCCGAGGCGGTCGGGTGGGCCCGCGCGTACCCCTGCCGGGCCAGCCGCAATGCGCGGAGCGGGTCCGTCGGCGCGGCCAGGTGGGACAGCGCCCCGAGCAGGTGCCCGGCGAGCGGCTCATCTCCGCCGCGGATCGCGGCCCGCAGCCCGATCCGGTGTGCCCACGCCGAGGCGGCCGGACGCCCGGCGTCGGCGGCCACCCAGCCAGCCAGCTGGGCGAGCTCGGCGACGAGGGGGAGCAGCTCCCGTGGGGCTGGGCCGCCCCGCCGTGCGGCCAGGGGTGCCGCGCCCCGCGCCGCTGGCAGTGCCGCGCTCAGTCCCGCCGACGGCATGGCGCGCAGCACGGCCCGCAGCTCCCGATCGACGATCGTGGTCAGGTCGGCGCCGCCGACCAGATCGTCGCAGCGCCGTAGGGTGTCGATGCGCCCGGTCAGCTCGACCAGGTACGGCGGGACGCCGGCTCCGATCCGCTGCGAGCGCGCCACCGCGGCGGCCCGCTCCAGCTCGTCGAGGGGTACCTCCAGTACCGCGGCGAGCCAGCGCAGCCAGTGCCCGTTCGGGATGCGCTCCTCACGTTCCCAGCGCGATATCTCGTGCCGGGTCAGCGTCGGCGACCCGGACGCGGCGCACAGCAGCTCGGCCACGCGCAGCTGCGACTGGCCCGCCGTCATGCGGACCCGGGCCAGCAGCGCGCCGAGCGACTCGCCCGGGACGGGAACGTCTCCTGGATCTAGGTGGCCCAGCGCGCTGGGTGGACTCCAGCTGGATGGCCCGGGGGGCGGTGTGAGCGGCATGGCGCATACCTCCGTCGACGACGGACCGTCATCTCAGCGACCCCCTCGTGATGCACGCGATGATCTCTTGAACCCGTTGCCCCCTGGGTGCACCTTGCCTGTTGTTTCTACCGCACAGGTACGACGCTACTGACCTCACTCAGGCGGAAGCCGCTCGCCGGCCGGACGGGATGATGACGTGAGGAGATCAAGGCGCTCAAGCAGGCCGAGCGCGAGTTGCGCGCCGGACACGCGCAACTCGCCCGGCGACGTAGGCAGCCATCCGGTTGTGGTTTTTCGGCGTGTTCGCGTCCAGAGTGTCGGACTTGGTTCCTAGACTGCGCGGGTGGCCGCGGAGTTCGGGCCCGCAGCTACAGCACGGGTCCGATCCGCCGCCAAACCGCTGGGAGCAGCGCCGATGAGCCAGACCAAGCTGGTCCGCGACAGGATCCCGCAGATCATCCGCGATGGCGGAGGCCAGCCGCTGGTTCGGGTCGCCGACGGTGAGGAGTATCGCGCGCTCCTGCGGGCCAAGCTGGTCGAGGAGGTTCAGGAGTTCCTCGCCTCTGACGATCCGGAAGAGTTGGCGGATGTCCTCGAAGTGCTGCACGCGTTGGCGAGCGATCTGGGGCTCGACGGGGACCCATGTGGAGAAGCTGCGCGCGGCGAAGGCCGCGGAGCGGGGCGGCTTCGCTGACCGGATTGTGTGGTCGGGAAACGCTCCCGGCCGCACATCCGTTGCGGTCTGAGCCCATCGGGCATGTGGGCTTCCCGTCCGCCGGGCGATGTTGATCCGCGCGGCGGAGGCTGCGGACCTATCGGCTTGGCTTGGTCAGCAGGGCCTGGCTGGCGGCGGGCATGGCGGTGAGCAGGGACTGTTCTGCGGCGGGTTCCAGCCCCGCCCGGCGGCCCAGGGCGAACATTTCCTCGGCAGTGACGCCTGGTGCGGTTCTTCCAGCTCGCCGGCGGAAACCAGCTGCGACCAGGCGAACCGCCAGTCCTGGCAGCGGGAGACGGCGCAGATAGGGCACAAGCCTTTCACCGGATCGTTGTCGTGGCCAGCGAGCAGGTCCCGATAATAGGCAACCATCCGGCCCGACAGCGGCGATCCGTCTTCGACGTGAGGGCCAGACATCACGCCTGCCTCAAGCTGCCCGGGGTGACCAGTTTGACCATTTCGGCAACGCATTCGCGGCTTGGTCGATGCAGGTTGACCGTACGCTCCCGATTGCGGCATTCGACGCATTTCGAGCCGATAGCCCGACCGCACCGCACGCACCACGTCCACGCACGGCGGTGGCCGAACCAGCCGAGCAGAAGTCCTGCGATTAGTGCCAATATGGCCGTCGCCAGATACATCATGCTGACTTCTTGTAGGCCATGAGGGACATGTAGGTACCACCCGCGAGCGGCATTGTTGCGTAGCCGCACGCCCCGATAACTGCCGTTGCCGCCGAGTTGTCCGTCATGGACGAGACGCTATGGCGAACGGAATGAGTCCCTCTACGAAGTTGCTCTAGATTTCTTCAAGATCCCGTGCGACGGACTCGATCATTGTTTTGGCCGCCGCACCGCGTATCGCGAGTGCCTGGAGACGGTCGAATGCGCGCTCGTACGTGGCTACCTCGTGCCGTTGGGTGAGCGTCAGCTCGGCGGTGTAGGTGGCCACGGTGACCAGGCGGTTGTCGTAGATGGTGAAGGCGTTGTTGCGCGGCGTCGTGTACGGCGCTGACTGTGGCACGATGGCGAGACTGAGGCGGGGAAGGCGCATCGCCCTGAGCAACGCTTCGAGCTGCGCGCGCATCGTCTCCGTGTCGCCTACCCGAGTGTGCAGCGTGGCTTCGCCAACGAGCAGCAAGAAGCGTCGGTCTCCGTGGGTGAGGACGTGCTGGGCCTCGATGCGGGCCTCGACGCCCTCGTCCACGTCGTCCGGGATGCCGTAAAAGTCGACGACCGTGCTCAGGACGCCGCGGGCATAGTCGGCACTCTGGAGCAGGCCTGGCACGACGGTCGGCTCCCAGATCCGAAAGAGCGTGGTCCTCTCGTACGCCGATACGTTGGCTCGCTGCCGGCGCTTGGTGCCCGTCCTCAGCGACCGCCGCCAGTCCACAATCTGTGCGTCGATCGACCGGACAGTCGCAATGAGATCGGGTATCTCGCTCGGGAATCCGCAGGCTATGCACCAGTCGCGGATGTCGGCCTCGGACGGCGTCTGCTTCCCATACTCGATCTTGCTGACCTTGGAAGGCTGCCAGCCGCGCTGCGCGGCCAATTCCCGACCTGACAACGCCGCGTCGTGCCGGAGGTCGCGGAGATGGATGCCCAGCGCCTCGACGGCTGGCTTGCCGAGGATCGGGCGGCTCACGGCACCGAGGCGACGAAGTCCTCAAGCGTCTGCGCATGCGCCCACGCGAGGTCGCGCCAGGCCTGGTGGCGCTGCACGGCCTTGCCATCGGTGACCAGTTCCGCGCCGACGAAGGTGTCGTCGTGGTCGTTGAAATGAAGATGCACCAACTGGTCGCCGTCGAAGATCCAGGAGTCGTACGGCGTAAGGCCCATCTGTTCGGCGGCATCGCGGCGCAGGTAACGGATGTCCTCGCCGACCGCCACGCTGAGCCGGGCCACCTCGACGCCGTACCGCGTCCAGTCCGATACCGGCACCGACACGATCCGTACCCGCTGCCAGACCTTACCGGCGGCAAGGTCCCGCTGGATCATGTCCAGCCACCATCGGTGCCAGGGGTAGTCGTCTGGCTCGCCGGCGAGGAACCTACGGAACGACTCACGCCCGACATCGCTGTTGTAGCGATCGCGGGTCTCAAAGCGAAACGCAGTCTCCCGGAAGCCTGTGAGCAGGTCGCCCAGTTCCCGTTCGGTGAACAACGCCAACAGTCACTCCGTGTCTACGAACCGCACCAGTTCCTTCGGGATCTCGACGAGAACCTCGCCGGAACCCCGGTTAACGCAGTCGGCCAAGGCCTCAGGATCGAGGATGAGCGTGCCCTGAACCGCGAATGTCCCGCGGTCGGTCTCGTAGATCGCCGGGCACGTGCCCTGCTCGCTGTTCGTTCCCAAGAAGCGTAGGCGCATGATCGTCCCTTCGGCCGGGCGTTGCCTGAGATTTCTCGCCACTGCATCGATGGTTGCTGGCCGGGATCCGGACGTCAAGAAGTTCTCGAGAGTCATCTGAGATGATCACCGTGATCGCGGATGGCCAGGTGTATCGCCATCGCTAGCCGGTGGGCGGGTAGCACGTCTCGTGGCCGGATGGACCCGGGTACAGTCGCCGTGTGGCTCTTGATCCTCCCTCGTCGGCGTCCGGCAGGCATGCCGCGATCGGCGAGCTGCTCCGCGCCGGCGGTCCGACGTTCTCCTTCGAGTTCTTCCCGCCGAAGACGCCGGAGGGTCATCAACAGCTGTGGCGGGCCATCCGGGAACTGGAGCCGCTGGGGCCGTCCTTCGTGTCGATCACCTACGGCGCGGGCGGCTCGACCCGCGATACCACCGTCTCGGTCACCGAGCAGATCGCCGCTCAGACGACTCTGCTCCCGATGGCGCACCTGACGGCGGTCAACCACTCGCTGGCCGAGCTGCGCGACGTCATCGGCCTTTATGCGGCAGCGGGTATCCGCAACGTCCTGGTGATCCGCGGCGATCCCCCGGGCGACCCGCAAGGGGAGTGGGTGGCCCATCCGCAGGGCCTGGTCTACGCCGACGAGCTGGTCCGTCTGGTCCGGGACTGCGGCGACTTCTCGGTCGGGGTGGCTGCGTTCCCGGAGAAGCACCCGCGCTCACCCGACTTCGACAGTGACGTGCGGTACTTCGTCCAGAAGTGCCGGGCCGGCGCGGACTTCGCCATCACCCAGTTCTTCTTCCAGTGGCAGGACTGGGTCCGGGTCCGGGACGCCGCCGCAGCGCAGGGCTGCGACGTGCCGATCATCCCGGGCATCATGCCGGTCACCAACGTCAGCCAGATCGAGCGGATGGCGCAGCTCTCCGGTGCCCAGTTCCCGCCGAACCTGGCCCAGCGGCTGCACGCGGTCGCCGACGACCCGGCGGCGGTGCGGGCGATCGGGGTCGAGGTGGCCACCGAGCTGTGCTCCCGGCTGTTGGCCGAGGGGGCACCGGGCATCCACTTCATCACCCTCAACCGCTCCACAGCCACCCGGGAGGTGTGGCAGAACCTGGGGGTCGGGGTGCGCCCATGACCTCCGGTTCAGCCACCGGACAACGGTAGGGCCCGGCCGAGCACCGCGAACGCCCGCTCGTCGCCGGGGAAGAAGAAGCCGCGGAGTACGTCGACGAAGCCGAATCGGCGGTACAGCCGCCAGGCCCGCGAGACGCTCTCATCAGCCTCGGGCGTGGAGAGCAGCACCGTGTGGTGCGGTACGCCGTCCAGCAGTGCCTGCAGCTGCCGCTGACCGATGCCGTACCCCTGACTCGCCGGTTGGACGTGCAACTCGACCAGTTCGAAGCAGTCCGACAGCCAGGACTGCCGCGCGTCGCGGCGCAGCGCCGTGCGCACCTGGTCATGCCACCACTGGCCGGGGACCGAGGGGTAGCCGTACCCGAAGCCCAGCAGCGCGTCGTCGTCGCCCAGGGTGGCGACGGCTCGGAACCCGGGCCGTCGGGCGTGTGCCATCACGTAGCCCCGGCGCATGTCGAGCACCTCGGCCGGGTAGCCCATCGCCTCGCCGTACACCCCGATCACGTCGTCGAGGCGGCTCAGCAGCTCGTCGGTGTGCCACGGCACGAGCCTCATCCCGGCCGCTCCTCCCTGGGGCACCCCACATGTCAGCTCGCCGCCACCGGCCCAGGGCGATGTCGGCGAACCCGGTCCTGCAAGACCCTATCGCCCGGGTGGACGAGCTCCGATCCGTACGAACACCTGTTCGAAAATCTTGGGCGCGGCATGGAGTCTTTGTCGGTCGCGAGGTGTAGCCTTCCTCGTAATCGAACTGGTGTTCGACTACGGGAGGGCGAATCGCGGCGCTGCTCCCGAAGCGCGGTCCGCGGACACCGCAGAGGCCCGAGCTTTCGCGGGCTCGGCCTCATGGCGGGACCGCTATCCGCTGCCCCCGACCCCCGGGCGGCGGATAGCGGTCCAGCCGGCCGGGCGTGGTGTGGGGAAGCGCCATGCCCGGCCGGCAACGCTGCTGCGCCTTCCTCCGCAGCAGGTCGGTACGTGCATCGACGGCACCAGCCGTCACCGCATCCAAGAACCTCATGTGCTGACTTGCTAGGAACGGAGATCCCCATGCCGATACCCCGACTGGCCGCTGTCCGACCCGGTCCCGTTGGTACCCGTCAGACTGTGCAGCCGGTTCCCGCCGATGTCCGGCGGGACGTGCCGGTTCCCGCCCACGCTATTCCCCACCGCCCGCCCCGGGAGCTGCTCACCCTGGCCCGGCGGGGGTTGGACGAGGCAGCCGAGACCCGGATCGACGGGCTGCGCTACGCCACCGCCCACCTCGCCGCGCTGCGCGCTGCCGCGGCGGTGCTGGCCGCCCGGGCCACCCCGTCTCCCCGTCGGCGCAGCCAAGTGACCAGCGTGTGGGTGCTGGTGGTGCTGGTCGCCCCGGAGCTCGCCGAGTGGGCCGCCTACTTCTCCGCTGGCGCCAGCAAACGGGCCGCAGCCGAGGCGGGCATCCCGCGCGTGGTGAGCGCCCGGGAAGCCGACGACCTGCTGCGTTCGGCCGAGCAGTTCATCGCCGTGGTGGAGGTCGCGCTCGGGTTGTCGTACCAGCCGATCCTGAGCGGGCTGGCCAGCTGATCGCCAGCCGTGAACGGGGTTGCTGAGCTCAGCGATTTACGGGCGATCCTGGCGGACACGGATCCGCGCAGGGCCGTCGGGGATCGCCTGCAGCTTCTCCCGCCGATGGAGCAGCTGCTCGGTCCGGGAGTGAAGCGGGGCGCTGTGCTGGCGGTCGAGGGGGAGACCGCTCGTTATTCGCTCTCCATGGCGTTGCTGGCCGGCGTGTCGGCTGCCGGCGGCTGGTGTGGTGTGGTCGGAGTGCCGTCGTTCGGCCACCTTGCGGCTGAGGGGTTCGGCATCCGGCTGGAGACGTTGGCCCTGGTGCCGCAGCCTGGTGAGGCGTGGGCAGAGGTGCTGGCAGCCCTGCTGCCCGGGATGGATGCGGTGCTGGTCCACCCGCCGGTACGGGTGGCGGGCCGGCTGGCTCGACGACTGGCCGCCAAGGCCCGCCAGTCCCGCTGCACCGTGCTGACTCTCGGGCCGGTCTGGGAAGGCAGTGACCTGAGGGTCTCCGCTGTCCGCCAGGAATGGTTCGGGCTGGGGCAGGGAGCAGGGCGGCTGCGCAGTTGCCGGGTCACCGCGGTCGCGTCCCACCGGCCCCGGGTTGAGCTTGACCTGTGGCTCCCAGCTGAGGACGGCGGGATCGGCTCCGTTGAGGTCCGGACGGTGCCGTCGGCGGTACCGATGATCGGAAGGCGTGCGGGGTGACGTATTGAGGCGGCCGATCCATCGATTGTCCCGGATGACTGTTTGCTGGGCTAGCGGCAAAGTCGGGGAGAAGCTACGGGCCGTGCCCGGACCCCGTTGGTGCGTCGCAGGTGCCCGGTGGGAGCTTGACCGGCCCGGCCTGGGTGAGCGCCTGGTCCACCTCGGTCAGCGTGCCGAGCTGTTTGAACCCGCTGCCGAGCACCACGTCCACCACGTCGTCGGTGCGCGTGATGTCGAAGTCGAGGGTCGCGCTGTTGAGCAGGTATGACCGGACCACCCAGGCGGCGCCGACCGCCTTCGGGCCGTACCGCAGCATCCCCACGCCGTCGACCCGCTTGCCGCGCGGATCGTTGCCCGCCTTCTCCGGATCGACGATGAACTGGCGGGCCTTGAAGTCGTTGGCGACGTGTCTGGCCAGATCAGGCTGGTCGGTGCCGTTGTAAACATTGAGCTTGATGTCCGGCGGCACTGGCAGGCTCAGGTCGACCGGGACCAGACCCTGGCCGCACGTCGTCGTCGACGACGGTTGTCCGGGTGATGCCGAGGACTGTGCGGATGAACCGCTGTCTGCGGACTTGCAGGCGCTCGTGACCGCGAGCACCAGCAGTGCGCTCCATACCGTGACGGCGAGGCGGGTCTTCATGCGCGCTACCTCCAGGGGGCCGGGAGTCTTAAGGATCGTATCGGTAGATGCTTGATAGAACGTATGTTCTAAGACAGGATCGAGCCTGTGACAGGGCGGACGCTGGTGCTGTGGTGCCCGGACTGGCCGGTGATCGCCGCCGAGATCGTCGACGGGGTGCCGGCACACGGGCCGGTGGCGGTGCTGCACGCCAACCGGGTGCTGGCCTGTTCGCCGGCGGCCCGCAGCGACGGGGTCCGCCGGGGGCTGCGCAGGCGTGAGGCGCAAGGCCGCTGCCCGCAGCTGGTCATCGTGGAGCACGACACCGGCCGGGACGCCCGGGCGTTCGAGCCGGTGCTGGCCGCGGTGGAGGAGATCTTCCCGGGAGTCGAGGTGATCCGCCCCGGCGTGTGTGCCCTGGCCGCGCAGGGGCCGAGCCGGTACTTCGGCGGGGCGGAGCCGGCCGCCGAGCGCGCGCCGCCCCCCCGCGCCTGCCGCTCTGGCCGTGGCGCTCGCGCTCCTGACCTCCTCGCCGGGCCGCGTCCTGCCGCTCAGCGGGCCCACCGCGCCGCGACTGGCGCCGACCGACCTCGACGCGCCAACGGTCCTGCCCGCCACGGCCGCGCCTCAAACGCTTCCGGCCACCTCGGCGCCAGCTACGGACTCCTCTTCGGACGGGGCGCCGTCTGGGCCGACCGCTCATCCGACTTTGACACCTCTGCCCGCGCTCGAGCGCAAGCTCGAGCCGGCACCGTCCCCGGCCGAAGGTGTTTGGCTGGGCGTCGGGCACCGCCTCCCCCCACCGAGCATCCCGCCACAGAACTGACGGCCGTGAGCCTGGCACTGGCCCGCTCGTATTGATCGCGGCCTACAAGGAGAGAGGGCACCCCCAGGGCGCCCTCTCCTTCACGCGTGTTCCCGACGTTACTTGCGGCCGAGCGGGATGAGCTGCGCCTGCTTCGCGCCGTTGCGGTTGTCAAGGTTCACGACCATGAACCCCTTCGCCGGAGTGACCGCGAATTCGGTCGGGTCGACGCTCAGAGTCGTGCTCGCCGTCGCGCCGGGAGCGACTGTGACGAAGTCGCCCTGGCTCACCGACGATGAGTACGCGTTGAACTTCGCGGTCGCGACGAGGTCATCGACGGTGCCCGTCAGGAGATCGAAGCCGGCCACTTCGGTGATGGCGAACCGAGGTTTCGTGGGCGTAAGCCCGAGCTGAGTCGTAAGCACCGGAATCTCCAGGACGCTCTCGTCCGTTGGAGC
>OBEQ010380224.1_pt1 | contig 52586 bp, 37 predicted proteins | sample 1670901 | NCBI WGS metagenome assembly OBEQ01 (sample SAMEA104232315, study PRJEB22302) | groundwater metagenome | biome: forest; feature: aquifer; material: groundwater | place: USA | collected 2011-08-07 | depth 5.4 m
GGAGCGTCCCTGCGGGGCGGCCGCGGCCGGGTCTGGGGCGGCATCCTGGGAGCCACGGTCATGGCTTCGCTGGACAACGGCATGAGCCTGATGAATACCGAAGCGTTCTGGCAGCCCATCATCAAAGGCGCCATCCTGGTCGCCGCGGTAACCGCCGATTTGAAGTGGCGGCACCGGAAGTAAGGCTTTCCGGCAACCCGACGAACCTGACGGCGAAAATCGCGAAGCGGCATCGGCATCGCCTATCCCCGGTTATTTTCCTCCCAATCCTTCAGGTTACTGCCTTCCCGATTGCTCCCTAACGACATCACCGCGTGCTTCCCGCACGCAACGGTGCCTTCTTGCGCCCGCCCCCTCCGGAACCTATCTTCCGCCTACCTCGAATGAAAGGAATTCCCATGTTTGTCGTTACCGGAGCTACGGGCAAAGTCGGAGGCGGAATCGCGGAAAAGCTGTTGGCGGACGGCAAGCAGGTGCGGGCCGTCGGCCGCAACCGGGAGAAGCTGGCCGCGTTGGAAAAGCAAGGGGCGGAAATCGCCTTGGGTAACATGGAAGATGCGGTCTTCCTGGCCAAGAATTTCGTGGGCGCGGAAGCCGTGTTCGCCATGGTGCCGCCCGATATGGCGACCCCGGATGTGCAGGCGCATTACGATCGCTTCGGCTCCGCCATCGCCAAGGCCATCGCCGAATCCGGCGTACGTTACGTGGTGCATCTCAGCAGCCTGGGAGCCCACCTCGATAAGGGCAACGGCCCCATCGCCGGACTCCATCGGCAAGAGCTGCGCCTCAACGCGCTCTCCGGCGTGAACGTGCTGCATCTGCGCGCCGGCTATTTCATGGAGAACCTGTACGGCAGCATCGGCATGATCAAGTCGATGGGCATCAACGGATCACCCATGATCGCGGATCTCAAATTCCCGCAGATCGCCACCGCGGACATCGCAGCCCACGCCGCGCTGCGCATGGTCAAGAAGGATTTCACCGGCAACTCCGTGCAGGAGCTGCTGGGCCCCCGCGACATCTCCATGAAAGAGGCTACGACCGCTCTCGGCAAGGCCATCGGCAAGCCGGAACTGCCTTACGTGCAGTTCCCCTATGAAGATGCGTTGAAGGCCATGATGGGCATGGGGCTGTCCCAGAGCATCGCGGCGAGCTTCGTCGAGATGAACAAGGGGTTCAATGAGGGCACCTTGGGCAAGGCCACGCGCACCGCGGCCAACACCACGCCCACGACCATCGAGACCTTTGCGCAGCAGTTCGCGCGCGCTTACTCGGGATAGTCCGGCGCGCGGTTTTTCGCAATCAAAAAACGATAAACCGCGGGCTTCGAATGTCGGGAAATAACGTGTACATGGAGTTTACTTAGGACTGGTCCGGCGGAACGTGTTTGCTTACCGCGTGGAGGGGACAAAATGCTTGTATCGGACGGGCACCCGTGATACAATCTCCCCTGAACGCGGTAGTAGGAACATCCCCACCTTTCCTGCTATCGTTCCGGCCCAGCGGTCCCTAGCCGCTGGGCCTTTTTTTATCGGTACTGAAAATTGTTACTGAATATTGGTATTCAATTTCGAAATTCCGCAATTCCGAAATTCCGCTTCGCCTCTCCCCCTTCCCTTTTTCCACGCTTGATCCCCGGTCCGGCCTCATATCCCGTCATAAACGGCAAGTCCGGGAGGGGGCGTTCCCAAGGGCGGGAAAACCCAACGGAAAATCCTCGGAAAACCCGGGAAACGGCGAAAGAAACCCCAAATTCCCATGCCATCGGCCCTGCTTTGGCCTAAGTTTAGGCCTTATCAGCATGGACAAACCGGGACTTTACCACATCAACCAGATCACCTGGAATACCATCGCCCTTTTGGCTATTGGGGCCTTGGCGGCCCCCTCCCAAGGCGCGGACCTGCATGGCCGCGTCATCGACCGCGGGACCCTGCGCGCGGACGGATCCGCCAAAGGGGTTTCCGGGGTCCAGGTTTCCGTCTACGACGGGAAGAAGCTGATCGGTTCCACGACCACCAACGGCAAGGGCGTCTACCGTATCCGCAAAGTTACCGTACCCCGGTTCCGCGCCATCTTCCTGGCGCGCGGATCCTATCCTTCCCAGGTTTCCCGCGCCTTCGTCCTGAGCGGCGCGGACACTTCGTCCCGGGACGTGTACGTGGACGCGGCGCCAGTCGAGAAGAGCGAGCCGGAAAAACCGGGCAAGGCGGCCCACGCGGATAAAGCGGATAGGGCCGACAAGGATAAAGGCGGGTATTATGCGGGCCTGGCCCGCGGCTTCATGGCCCTGGCGCGGCAGGAATCCTTCTTCCGCGAGGACCAGGAGGATTCCGTCGTCGACTTGAGCGCGTTCTTCGACGCGAGGGATTCGTCCGCGGAGTACCTGGGCGTGATGAGCGAACTGCTGTGGGCGGAATTCCTGTCCCAGGATCGTCCCTTGGAGACCCGGTATTATCTGGCCGCGGCGCTGTTCCCGATCCTGGATTCCCTCGGCTACGGCAAGCTGCAGGGTATGAAGCGTTACCTGGAGGTTTCCCCCGAGGCGGTGCGCGAGGTGGCCAACGGCATGCGCGAGTCGATGCGCAATCCCAAGAAACTGCCGGGCCCCAAGGATGTACGCAAGGCCAAGGCGCCGGTGGAACTGGCTTCGCAGATCGCTTCGGAATACCTGTCGGAATTCGATTTGACGGAACGGGCCAAGGACAAATTCCTGGCCCAATGGAAAAAGACCTGGGGCAAGGAAACGCCCAGCGCCCGCGAGGAAGGGGATGAATCCGCCTTCAAGCCCAACGCCCTGATGACCAAGCTGGCCGCGGCGAAATCGGAGAGCCCGGCGGTCCACTACCTGCGGGGACGCGGCCTGTACGCCGTGCGCGAATATGCCGGCGCCGCGGACGAACTGGGAACGGCCAACCGCCTGCAGGGCAGCCATCCCGCGGCCCGCCATCTGGAAGCCATGTGCTACGTCAAGCTGGGGCGCGGTCAAGAGGCCCTCGGGCGCTTCCAGGCCTTGCGCGAGGACCCGAATCCCTATTGGAAGGCCAAGGCCTTCTACGGCCTGGGCATGTTGGCCGAAAAGGAGGAGCGCCACTCCGAGGCCGCCGCCGATTTGTGGAAGGCCATCCGCCTGAATCCGGAACCCGATGCCATTTACCTGCTGGCCGAAGTCTCGATCAAGCTGAACGACCGCGCGGAAGTGGAAAAGCTCCTGCAAGCGCGCGCGGCCAAAGGCGATCACCGCGCGCACTATTGGCTGGGGCGTTTCGGCGAAGAGGATCAGCAGACCGGCGTGGCCGAGGATCATTACCGCAAGGCATGGGAAGGCTCCCCGGCCCCGGAATACGCCGAAGCCCTGGGCCGGCTGTACCTGTCGCGCGAGGAATACGGCCCCGCCCTGGCGTTGCTGGAGCCCTTGCGCACGCATCTCTCCGCCGCCGGCCACCTGCAGTTGGCCGAATGTTTCCTGCAGGCGGGACGTTCCCAGGAGGCCTCCAAGGAATACCAGGGCGCTTACGCCGTCCAGCAGACCCCCGAGACCCTGTCCCGTTACGTCGAGGCCCTGGTGCAATCGAATCGCGCCCACGAGGCCATCGGCATCATCAACGCCTTCGGCGACCAGAACAACCCCAAGGTGCGCTTCGCCCTGGCCAAGGCCAACGTGGGCAACCATCAGCCGGACAAGGCCCGGCCCATCCTGGAAGAGCTGGTCAAGCGCGAGGACAACAACGCGGACTTCCATTACCTACTCGGCGTATGCTATTACGAGGATCACAACTACTCCAAGGCCAAACGCGAGTTCGACGACGCCCTCAAGTACCGCCAGGATCACCTGGATGCGATCTACTACACGGGCCTGTGCGGCGTGCGGCTCGGACGCACCGAGGCCGCGCGCAACTACTTCAACGAATTGGCCCAGCGTACATCGGCGGATTGGAAGGCCAAGGGCCTGATGGGCGTGGGCCTCACCTTCGCGGCCGAGAACAAGCCCGAGGCGGCGGAGAACTTCTACCAACGCTCCCTGGGCGTGGTGGAGACGGCGGAAGCGGAAGCCCTGTTGGCCCTGAGCAAGCGCCGCCTGGGCGCGCCGGAGAAGTGGGTGCCTTTGGCCAAGAAGGCCTTCGAGTTGGACAATCATCAGCCCAAGGCCGTGCAGGCCATGGGCGAGGCCCTGATCGCGCAGGGGCGCAAGAAGGACGCGGTGAAGCATTTCCAGGACGCGGTGGCGGGCAATCCCAATTCCTGCGATTTGCTCGCCGGTCTAGCCAAAAGCCAATACCTGATAGGCGCCTTCCAGGCCGGGCTCATCACCAGCTCCAACGCCATCGCCATCTGCCCCCAGGAACCGGAGCCGTATTATTACGCCGCGGTTACCTCCGACAAGCTCCGCAACAAGAAGGAGGCGGAGGACTACTTCAAATCCTTCCGCAAGGCCGGCGGGGACGCGGAAATGCTGCCCGAAGAGTACAAGTAGGATAGCAGGGAAACTTCGCTGTGCGGTTTGCCTCCTGAATCCCCGACGGTTCCGTTTTCGAACCCCGTTCAGCCCAATAGAACCGGCCCTCCCGGGACGCACGTCCGAGTTGCTATTTTCCTGACGCGCTTTTAATCAATGTTCCGGTTTTCTTCCGCGGAGTCCGCCCATGGCATCTCGTCGAACCCATACGCGCAAAGCGTGCGCCTTGGCCGCCCTCTTGACCGCCTGCTTGATCGTCCCTTTCATCCTTTCCGACTGTGCTTCCGGAGCGGGGTCCGGCGGGTCCCTGCATTATTCCTACGCCGACCTTTCCGGTACCGATTTGGATCGTACCGCCAATGGGGTCAATGCCATCCCGATCTGGTCGCCGCTCACCGCTCCGGAGCAGACCGCTTTACAGGACAGGGACAAGGCCAGGGCGGGGGATCCCGACGCCTTGCTGGGGCTGGCCATCCTGGCTTCCGGCGATCAGCGGTCGCCGACGGAATACGCGGCCATCCGAGCCGACGTCGCAGCCTTCGTCGCCAAAATCCGCCCGGAGCTTGCCGCTGAAAAGAGCCCGTGGCAAAAAGGGTTCAAGCTGCACCGAGCGATGCATGCGTGCTTCTTTCCTCCGGCCGTGGCCGGTGACGGTACGCCCAGCGGGTATGAATGGGGCGAGAGCCGGCTGACCGGCATCTTTACGCGGCACAAATACAATTGCATCAGCTCCACCCTGCTCTATCTGGTGCTGGCCCGGGAATTCGGCTTCGACGTCAAGGGCGTGTTGTTGCCTTCGCATGCCTTTGCGCAATTGACCCTTCCCGACGGGAAAATCATCGAGGTGGAGACGACCACGCCTTCGGGCTTCGACTGGATCCATGATGAGGCCTTCTATAATAAGCGCGCCACGGCCTGGTTCTCCGCGCGCGGGTTGCCGGCTTCGAGCTATAAGGATTACCAGGCCCGTAAAATCATGGAACCGGTCGAACTCATCGCCGCCAACATGTCCAACCAGCATACGGTCACCGAGCGGATGGCTCCGCCGGACCGCCGCAGGTTGATCGAAGCGCGGGCCTGGACCGATCCGGCCGGCGCGGACGGCCAGGTCAACCGCATCGCGCTCTACGCATCGGAATACAAGTCCCTTTCGGAGAAGGGCGACTGGAAATCCCTGGAGCGGATGTACCGCGTCGTGTCCCCGTCCTTCACGCCCTTGCGCAAGACCTGGGCCGCGGACGCGGAATTGGCGAACCACATCGCGTGGCATGCGTACTACTTCGCGAACGTCCTGCGCGGGGTGGGCCGTATTCCGGAGGCTTTCAACTGGATCGACTCCTCGCTGGCCTGGTTGCGGCTGGACGCCAAGGAAGGCGCGCTTCTCAAATCCAACAATACGGCGGTGATCTGCATGATCACCCGGGAACTGGCCGAGCGCAAGGAGTTCGCCTCCGCCGAGGGGTACCTTCTGCGCTACCCCACCCTCTTCCGCGAAGACGACAATTTCAAATCGCAAATCACCTGGGTCTACCAGGAGTGGGCCGCGCAAGCCTGGGAACGCAAGGATTGGGAGGGCGCGGCGGCCCTGTTCGGCAAGGCGCTGGCCTATGCCCCCAAGCAGTTCCGCAAGCCGGTTCAGGACAACATGGCCTCGGCCTACCTCAACAAGGCCGTGGGACTGCAGAACGAAGGGGATTGGCCCAAGGCCAAGGCCGCGCTCCGCAAATGCCTGGAGAAGGTGCCCGAAGCGCGCAAGTGCAAGACGTCGATGGATGAGCTGGTCGCCCAGCATAATCTGGACGAGTAATCCAGGCCCGATAAAAACAAGGCCGGAAATAAAAAGGGGCGTCTTCCCGACGGCCCCGCTGGAAATAACCCAAGCTGAAATAACCCAAGTGGAAATAAAAAAGGGCCCCGAGTGGATTAGGTCCGGGGCCCAGGCTTCACCATTATTGGAACAGGGGGTTGCGCCGGAATTGGAGCAACGGTGACGCCTTATTCCTATTATCGGCCGATGGGCCCCGCGGGTTGATTTTTTCCGGCCCCGATTTCACCGAATCCGTGTACAGACTGTGCGTGCCGCAGCGAAGCGGGGCAAGCCGAGGTCGCTACCCCGCGCGCAGAACCGTTCAAGGGCCCACCTTCACGCCGTCCACGTAGGCGGTGCCGTCCGCCTGGAACTGCACCTTGGACTCCACCGGGCTTTTGCCGGCAGGGGTCTTGGTGAGCGTGCCGTTGCCGGACAGATCCAGGCCGAAGACATAGCTCCCGTTGCCTACGGACGCGCCGGTGACCACGTTCTCATCGTGTTGCGTCACCGCCGAGGCGCCGCCGCCGGTCGTCCATGTGTAGGTGCGCTTGACGCCGGTCCGGGTTTTCACCAGGGTCGCCGTGTCCCCGGCGAAATGCATCTCGGCCGTATCGGACGCGGAAACCCGCTTCAGGGTGAATCCGGAATTGCCGTCCGCGGTCACGACGATATGGGAGGTGGCGGTGTCCTTGCCGCTGAGGCGCTTATGGTAATAGTCCCCGGTGCCCTTGTCCGCATCGTAGGTACCCCACGCGACCTCGCGGGATTTTTCGCCGCCCTTGAAGTCAAGCAGGGCCAAGGTGTCCTGGAACTCGCCGCTCTTGGCGTCGTAGAATCCGGTGTTGCGCGCTCCCCGCCCCAGATCCTGGACATAGGAGCCCGCACCGCTCAAGGTGCCCGCGCCGCTGGAGGTCGCGGAGTCCCCGTTCTCGAAATAGTCGGTCCGCGTCCAGCCGGATTCCGTGCTGGCGGCGTTGAACTCCCGGAACAGCCGGGTGCGGATGACGCTCTTGGACGAGGTGGGGTTGGAACGGGATTCGCGCTCCAGGGTGCCGGACTTGGGCGCTTCGCCCGCGGCCAGCGCCACGGTGGGCGTGAAGAGTTCGGAAGCGGTGACGGAGGCCTGGCCGGCCTTGTACCAGGCCTGGGAATAGCTTTTGACCACCTTGTCGTCGGCCGGGGTTTCCAGCACGCCGGGTATCATCCAGGTTACCCTGAGGGTGGAGTCGAGGCCCGCCAGGGGATCGGTCGTCCCCTTGGCGGTATAGCCCGTGAGCGAGAGCTTTTCCCAGACCGGAACGGTATCGGTTCCCGTGAAGGAGCCGGATCCGCCGGGCATACGGGAGAAGACGAGCAGCATGCGGCCGTCCTTGTATTCCTTGGTGGAGGAGAAGTAGGTGATCTTCTTGACCGCCCCGCCGGTCCCGGAAAGTTCCTGCACCAGGCTGTCCCGGAAGCCGACCAGGCTGTCGCCCGCGGGGTACTCGTTGGAGATCCAGGCCTTGGCCGTTCCGGCCGAAGCCGGGTTCCAGTAGAAGCCGTCGCCATCGGCGTCGCCGTATTTGGTCACGGCGAGATTGCCCGTGGCGTTGGCCTTAAGGCTCTGATAGGGATAGCGCTCGTTGTCCGCTTCGGTTTCGTACTTGCCGTCCGCGCCCGGTCCGAAGATTTCGTAATCGATGGTCTCGATGCCGTCCGCGCCGATGGTGTAGCTGTCGCGTTTGATCTTGACCTTGGCCCCGGCCGCGGCGGTGTTGATCATGCCGTCGCCGTCGCCGTCGAACACATGCTGGGTGAACACGGTCTTGCCGGCCACCATCACCGAATCCGTCCAGGACGCGGTGGCGCCCGGTCCGATGCTGTCATAGAAGGTGGTGTGGCCGTGGACCGTGTGGTAGATGGATTTCCAGGTGGTGTCGCCGTGCACCGTGACCCACACCTTCCGCAATTGGATGGGCTTGGGAGGGACGGCCGCATTCAGGTAATGATCCCCGTCTTCATCCGTGATCGCGAACCGCAGGGTCGAGCCGTTGGCATAGGCGCGCGCGCCCTTGTGGCCCATCACCATGGCATTGGCCGAATCGTAGGGCCAGTAATAATCCAGGGTATCGACCGCGTTAACGGAGGCTCCCGCCTCAAGCGCGGTGTAGGCATGCACCTTATGGATATAGCCCAGGGCGGAATCGCCCAGCAGGTAGAAGGAGGTGTCGAGGCCGGCCAGGGAAGGCTGTCCTTGGCCTTTCCCGGAGCCTTGTCCCGATCCGTTTCCCGAACCTTGCGCGCCGGACTTGAGGAGGGCGCCGGCCACCAGGGGACGGGGCCTGGAGTTCAGCCCCGTCGAGGCGCCTATGGGCGGCGTTCCGAAGGCGGGCAGCTTGGTGTTGACGTGGACTTCCGGTTCCCCGGAATTCGCCTTGAGGGCGGTCAGGCGCTGGCGCGAGGCCGCATCCTGGTTGAGCTGATAGGCGGGCAGCAGCATGGCCCAGGACTCGCTGTCGGCCTTGGCTTGCGCGACCGCGGGATCCTCGGAGGGTGCCGCGGCTTTTTCGGTGGGATTCTTGGCGCAGTTCTGCAGGGCCAATCCGGCGGCCGCGGCCGCGACGAGGAGCGCTAGCTTGTTCATTGTGCGCCTCCCTTCAGAAGCAGGGTTCCCGGCAGGGTGCCGTTGATCGTGACCTTCCCGACCTTGCCGATGACCACGGAAAGTCTTCCGGTGCCGGTGGTGGGGCCAACCCAACCGAGGGAGATGGATTTGGTATCGTCCGCTCCCGCCGAAACCGTGAACGTGGACGTGCCGGTGAAGAGCAGTCCGCTGAAGGTATTGATGTCTCCATAGTCCTCCAGGATCACCGCATGGCTCCCGATGCCCACATAATCGAAAAAGACGCTGACGGTCTGGCCGCCGGTGAACTGGGCGGTGGCCGAGGAATCCGCCTTGATGGCGCCGTCGACCTTCATGACCACGCGCTTGATCTTAACCGCATCCTTGCCCGTCCCCCCCGTGGAAGATGAGATGCTGTCCGGCAGGGAGTTGAAGTTGGCCTGGTACATGGCGAACCGGGAAGCGAGATTGAGGCTGATGGAAGCGGTATCGGCGGGCTTGACGTAGAAGGAGGCGGTGGTTCCGGAGTGGATGATGGAGTCCTTGGCGTCCACGGTCTTGGCCGACAGCGTCCAGGAGCGGAGCGGCTTCAGGGTATAGTTGCGCGTCACCGTAACCTGGGCATTACCCGAAACGGTTGAAGTGTCCTTGATGGTGTCCGCCGGGCTCGCATTGGAAACGCCGGTGACAATGAGCTTGGCCAGGTTGATGGTGTTGGTCTTGCCGAGGGCGCCGACCTTGCCGAGGATGATGGTGGTATTGGCCGTGGCCTGCACCAAGGTGCCGGCATCCGGTCCCGGATCCGCCGACGGGGCGTTTCCGCAACTCCATAGCGGCAGCGTGACGGCTGCGGCGAGGAAAATCCTGATTAATGGTATCCGACGGTTCAGCATCCTTGCGTCTCCGGGAGGAAGTTTTTTGCGCGCTTTTATAAGGCTAGGGGTTGGCGGCGCATTTTTGGAAGCAAAATCATCCATAAGTCCTTGGTGAGTTGGATTTTATGGCCTGGAACACCGGCAATATTTGGAAAATTGTTAAAGATTCAGGATATTAACAGGATGGATTCCGAAGGCCTGTTCCAAAAACCGAAGAAGCGCCTGTACCTCAGCCATGATCATCTGGGCGATGGCCAGGCCTATGAAACCTTCAAACGCATCTACTCATCGCTTTATGACACCGTCCGCGATCAATCCCTGGAACGGGAGTTCGACAGCGATGATGGGGAGGCCTTCGTCCACGGCCTGCGCGAATCCGTTCTCCGGGACTGCGCCTGCCTGGTGGTCCTCTGCGGCGCTCGGACCCGCGAAGACCGCTTCGTCGACTGGGAGATCAAGGCCGCGCTGGATAAGGGCCTCGCCCTGATGGGCATCCTCTTTCCCGGCCACCCGGTGGACGTCCAAGGCCAACCCATCCTCCCTGATCGCCTCCAGGCGAACTTCGACGGCGGCTTCGCTGTCATCTGCCGCTGGCACGATCTCATTTCCACCCGCGTCGATCTGGGCGCGCGGCTGCAATTCGCCCAGGACCGGCAACGGGATTCCATCCAGAACACCCTGCCGCTCAAGACCCGCGGTGAGTAGGCGCACGGGCCCACTCCGATTCGGCGTTGCTCGCCCTAGTGCATAGCCCATGCGATATTGGTTGCCGGTGGAGGTCCCGAACCTCCAACGGCGGAGTCAAATTCCGCTATCCTGCCATTAGATGAACCGGCAATGTGCCCCCGACAATAGCGAACAGTCCAGTGGACTGTGAGCCGGGAGCGAGGCTCCCGCCGAGCGGTTACAACCCCACAGAACGAACTTGGAACCCACCGGTTAAAAGACGGTTGCTCTAGCCATTGAGCTACGGAGGCATAATTGGAGACCAGGGCGGGATTCGAAATCGCGCGTGAGGGATTTGCAGCCCCTGGCCTTTCCAGCGCCGGTTCCGGGTCAGCCCGGGACCGCGGCTTCCTGGTCGATTTACACTAATCGATACTACCTGAAAAAATCACATAATTGGTCCCGCCGGCCGGAATTCGAATCCGGATTTCCTGAGTCACAGTCAAGCGTCCTGGCCAATTGGACGACCGCGGGGACGAAACCAAATTGGTTGGCGTGGCAGGGGTTGAACCTGCGACCTCGTGGTTCGTAGCCACGCGCTCTAATCCACTGAGCTACACGCCAATAAACAATACCCAAGCAGGGAGCGGTTTGAACGCTCATTCCCGGTTTTGGAGACCGGCATGTTACCCTTACATCACCCGCTTAGAACGCAAAAAAACCCGGCTTGCGGCCGGGCTTTGAATGCAAAAAAGAAAATGCATCAAACCGGCCTACATGAGCCTCCAGCAGCGACGGTGTTGACGTTTAAAATTGGACATGGAGATATATTAATCGATCTTTGTGAAAAATACAAGTAATAAATTTGGCGCCACCGGTGGTTTCGAATCCACAACCTCTCAGGCTTCAACCGAGCGCTCTACCCTTTGAGCTACGGTGGCAAAAAAATGGCGGGCCGTATCGGATTCGAACCGATGTAGACGAATAGACAATCCGTCATGCTAACCGCTGCATCAACGGCCCATGTTTGGCTGGCGTGGAGCGACTCGAACGCCCATATCTCCGATTAACAATCGGATCCCTTGCCATTAGGGTACGCGCCAACAATGTTGGTCCTGGATGGAGGAATCGAACCGCCTTGCGGAGCCTTATGAGAGCCCGCGGGAGACCACTCCCAATCCAGGATGACCCGGTTTTTCACGACCGGGCAATAGTGCGTCCGTGCGCGGTTTGGAAACCGCGCTTCCCGGATCGAAAATCCGGTTAACCGACCAGTCAGGAAGACAAGGACGAACGGAAAAGACAAAAACGAAGAAGCCCGACCTTTAGGGCCGGGCTTCTTCTCAAAAAGAAAATATGCGCGCCCGTCCTTATGCGATAAGGTTATCCATAAAATCGTTACGCGCTATGCAATGCTGTGCCATATCCCTAAGGTAACACGCGCGATTCCCGATGTCAAGCGCATTTTCCGGATATATATTTTCGAACCCGATTCACATAATCATTACTGGAGGTGTCCCATGCATACGCTTGAGAATATGGAAGCAGGCCGGTTTCAACGAATCAATGAGCAAGCGCCGTAAAGGCTATCCCTCTGAAACCCAGGTCAAACGGGGCCTGCGGCAGGTCCATGGCGAAAAGGACCTGCTGGAAAAACTGGGCCGACGGGATCCATGCCCGTGCGGATCCGGCCGCCGGTTTTAAAAACTGTTGCCTGAAGGATGGGAAAATGGACGGAAGTAGCAGAAACCACTATTTCCGAGATTGACCTCCGGACGATGCCGCGATAACTTGCGCGGCATCGCTCCGGTTGATTCCCAGGGCGCGGAATCCCGGAATATTCCTAGGACACGTCAGCCAGTACCGCCCAATCCAGATTGAAACGCGCGAGGTATTTACGGAGACGATCCGCATCGTTGGGCGCGGCTTTGGTCTTGCGCGTTTCGGAAAACAGCGTGCGGCCCGCGTCGGACAGGCTTTTCGACCCGCTGCAAATCCGGATCACGTTTTCCAATTGGCAACGGTCGAACAGATCCAATGCGGCCGCGGCCTTGGCGCCCATTACCTGGACCGTCAGATCCTGGGTCGCGACACCTGCTCCCGCGCTCCAGGACAAGCGCAGGCGTTCCACTTCTTCATCGACCTGATCGGTTCCGATCCGTCCGCCGGGCGCCAGGGTGGCCATGCGGATGATGGCGGCGTTGAGATCGCGGAAGTTGGCCAACCACTTGGCTTTTTTCGAGGTGGAGAATTCCAGGAAGAACTGCATTGCTTCGCGCGAGAAGGTGACCTTCCGTCCTTCTTTGGAACTGAACTGATCAAGTTCGAATTGGATGTTCGGCTCCACGTCCTCGGGCCGCTCCGAAAGGCCGGGCAGGCGGAAGGTCCACAGGTTGATGCGGGCCAGCAAATCCTCGCGGAACTCCCCGTGCTCCACCGCCGCTCCCAGGTCCCGGTTGGTTCCGGCGATCAATTGGAATTCGCTGAAGGCTTCCTTATCGCTGCCGAGGGGAAAGAAGCGCTTTTCCTCAAGCGCGTGCAGGAGCATGGTCTGTTCGTCCAATCCCAGTTCGCCGATTTCATCCAGGAACAGGATGCCCAGATTCGCCTGCCGCAGCAGGCCCGGCCGATCCTGCTGGGCCCCCGTGAACGCGCCCTTCACATGGCCGAACAAGGTCGACATCGCTCCGTCGCCCTTCAGGGTCGCGCAATTCAGGCCCACGAAGGCGCCTTCCACCTGGCTCCGGGTCTTTTTCAGATCGTAGATGCGCCGCGCCAGTTTTGATTTACCGGCTCCGGTAGGCCCCATCAGCAGGATGGGCTCCTTGGAATGGATGGCTACCTTCTCGATGCGCTCGATGAGGCTGTTGAAGCGGGCGTTGCGCGTATTGATGCCCGCCTTGAGGAAGTCGAGGCTGGTCTTCTGCTCGGCCTGGAAACGCGTGGCGATCTTGTCATACTTGGAAAGATCCAGATCGATGAGGGCATAGCTGCCCGGCGCCTGGCGGTTACGCGCATGGGGCGGCGAGGTTTGTATCAGCTTGGCGGGGAAATATTTCGATTCCGTGAGCAGGTACAGGCAAATCTGCTGCACGTGGCTGCCCGTGGTGATATGGACCAGATACTCTTCATCCTCCGGGTTGAACTTGAGCGACTTCGCGAAATCGTGCAGGGCTCCGTACACTTCTTCGAAGTCCCAGGCGTTGGCGAACGGGATGGGATGGGTCGCGACTTTGGTCTCAGGCGAGATGGAGGCGATGTCCGCGACCAGGGTCTTGGCCAGATCATGGGTCTTGCCGTCGTGGATCAAGATCATGCGGTGGATCAGGAAGTCCTCATGCTGGAACAAGGACACGGTGGGACGCCAGCGCGCCCAACGCGACCGCTCATCCCCTTTGTCCAGGACATTGCCCAACAGACCGATGACCACCCGCTTCTTCTGCTTCATAGCTAAAAGGATAATATTTTATCCTACAGGATAGCTATCTAGGTGACCTGGTCGCTTATCAGGCCTATTTTCACTGCTTTTCTGCCCTTTCCCGTGCTCTGCGCCATTGGCCCGACCCTTGCAATAGGGTATTCATGTACGCAGAAACAAGGACGTGACCCATGGCCGACAAAACCCTTTTCGCATCCCTGGTGGGCAAGCTGATTCCCGCGGCCGACGCGGTCAACAGCCACGGCGCTCCGGCCTATGAGCTCCCGCCCAAGCAGAAACTGGCGCAGTACGCCCTGACCGGATGCATGAACCGTACCTTCTATGCTACGGGAGCGGATCAGTTGCAGGCCGTGCTCGACCTGGCGAACCGGACCGATGCGGCCTTCGTGGCCGACCTGGCCGTGTACGCCCGCAAGCATGGCCACATGAAGGATATGCCCGCGCTGTTGTGCGCGGTGCTGTCCCGCATGGATGGGGCCGCCCTCAAGCGGATCTTTCCGCAGGTGATCGATAACGGCAAGATGCTGCGCAACTTCGTTCAGATCATGCGCTCCGGCGTCGTGGGAAGGAAGTCGCTCGGAACCCTCCCCAAGGGGCTGGTGGCCAAGTGGCTGGAATCGGCTTCGGACGCGGCGCTGTTGGACGCGGCCACGGGCAACTCGCCTTCGCTGGCGGACGTGCTCAAGATGACTCACCCCAAGCCCGCATCGGCGGAGCGGGAGGCCTTCTATGGATACGTGCTCGGCAAGCCGCACAATGCGGGAGCCTTGCCGGAAGCGGTGCGCGCTTATGAAGCTTACAAGGCCTACAAGGCTTACAAGGCTTACAAGGCCTGCAAGCCTGACAAGGGTGTTGCGGTTGGCATCGGCGCCGCGGGTGCGGCAAGCGCCGGGGAGTCCGCGCAAGCGGAGAGCCCCGGCGTGCCGAAGGTGCCTTTCCAGTGGTTGACTTCGCTTGATCTGGGACAGGAAGGTTGGACCGAAGTGGCCAGGAACGCCGGGTGGCAAATGACCCGGATGAACCTGAACACGTTCGCCCGGCATGGCGTGTTCAAGAACCGGGAAATGATCCATGTGATCGCGGACCGGTTGCGGGATCCGGTGGCGGTGGCGCGGGCGCGGGTGTTCCCGTACCAGTTGCTGTCCGCCTTCAATGCCGCGGACGAGAACGTGCCGGCGGCGATCCGCGAGGCGCTGCAGGATGCCATGGAACTGGCCATCGCCAATGTTCCCGCCATCGACGGGCAGGTGTATGTCTGCCCCGACGTGTCCGGATCCATGGCATCGCCCGTGACCGGCCATCGCAAGGGTTCCACCACTTCGGTGCGGTGCATCGACGTGGCGGCCCTGGTGGCCGCGGCCGTGCTGCGCAAGAACAAGGACGCCGTGGTGCTGCCCTTCGAGCAGGATGTGGTGAAGTTGCGGCTCAATCCCCGGGACTCGGTGCTTTCGAACGCGAAGGCGCTGGCGTCCATCGGCGGAGGCGGCACCAACTGCAGCGCGCCCCTGGCGAAGCTGAACAAGGAGAAGGCCAAGGGGAACCTGGTGGTGTTCATCTCGGACAATGAGTCCTGGGTGGACGCCGGAAGGAACCGCGGAACCGCGACCATGGCCCAGTGGGCCATCTTCAAGGACCGCAACCCGGAAGCCCGGCTGGTGTGCATCGACATCCAGCCCTACGGTACTACGCAGGCCAAGGATCGGGAGGACATCCTCAACGTGGGTGGCTTCTCGGATCAGGTGTTCACGGTGATCGCCGAGTTCGCCGCGGGTCGCATGGACGGCAACCACTGGGTCGACAGGATCAAGGGAGTGAATGGATGAAGGAAGGAATGAAGATGGGATGCCGCGGCAACGCGGTAACCCAGCGCAAAGGCCGCAAGGCCCGCGCGCCGGAATCGAATGCAGGCTTGGACTACATCCAAAACGAAGTCCAGGCCAAAAACTTGTCGGTTCCGTCTTTGCCCTGGGAATGCCGCTGGGACTACATGGTTGAGCGCCCTGAAAAGGGAGGAGCGGATTCAACTTCCGCCGCCGAGGCTGCCCGCGCAGCCGGAGCGAAGCTCGGTCTCGGCAATCTTGTCCCGGGCGTTTTTTACGCTCTCCGCGGAAGGGAGAATGCGGAAGGAACTACATGTGTTCCGGGTTCAAGTCCCGGCGTCTCCACTCATGGGGACGTAGCTCAAATGGTAGAGCGATGTTTCCTCTGCGGGAACCCGGGACCTGTTGTCTCCCGACCGCTGAGTAGTTGGAATTGCCGGCGGACGCCGGGTTGGAAAGATGTCCGGCTTGGGCTGGAGGGATGATAAGCACGGCGAATGCCGGGGGAACTACATAGGATCCGCGGGCCCCGGGTGCGATTCCCGGCGGTACGGCGCAAGCCGGATCGTAGCTCAGCAGTCAGAGCAGCGGATTGAAGTTTCTTCACCGGGCCCGGTTTCCGGGTTCACTTTGTCGCCGGTCTTATTAATGTCTAGTATGAATGAAACTGAATAGAGAAAGAAAAAGATGTCTTATATAATGGTCGATATCGAAAGCGATGGACCAATCCCGGGGGATTACTCCATGATTTCCCTCGGAGCGGTGCTCGTCGACGATCGGCTCGACAAAACCTTTTACGGGGAGCTGCGTCCCATTTCGGACAAGCATATCCCTGAAGCTCTGGCCGTGTCTGGCTTCAGCCGGGAAACCACTTTGGGGTTCAAAGAGCCGAAGCAGGTCATGCAGGATTTCCAGGACTGGCTCCAGGATGTCTGCAAGGACCGGCCCGTGTTCATCAGCGACAACAACGGCTTCGATTGGATGTTCGTGTGCTGGTACTTCCATCATTTCCTGGGCGCGAATCCCTTCGGATTCAGTTCGCAGAACCTCGGCAGTCTGTACAAAGGCCTGGTCAAGGACATGGGGAAAAACTTCAAGCATTTGCGCAGGACCCGGCACTCCCACAATCCCGTGGATGATGCGAAGGGGAATGCGGAGGCTCTGCTCACCCTGAACCGGGAGCATGGTCTTAGGATCAGGCTGGGCTAACTGTGGAATTTGAGTACGATTGGAACATGGCCGAAATAGAGGCCGAAAAGTTTGCGGGCGGAACCGCGGAGGCGATATGTCGGATGAGATGAACTACGAGATGATGACCGGGGAGGCCCACGTGCCCGTGAAGTCCTGGACCCGGGGCGTGGCCTTCGAAGAGGGCGCGCGCAAGCAGGTCGTGAACGCGGCGCGCATGCCGTTCATTCACAAGTGGGTGGCGGTGATGCCGGACGTGCATCAGGGCATCGGCGCGACCGTGGGCAGCGTGATCCCGACCAAGGGCGCGATCATTCCCGCCGCGGTGGGCGTGGACATCGGCTGCGGCATGATGGCGGTGCAGACCAGCCTCAAGGCGGAAGATTTGCCCGACGACCTCGCGCCCATGCGCAACGCCATCGAAATGGCCGTGCCCCATGGATTCTCGAGCGCGCATCGCGATCACCACAAGGGCGGATGGGACCGCAACGTCCCCGCCGCTGTGACCCGCAATTGGGCGGAACTGGAAGCGGGCCACAAGGCCATCATCCAGCGGCATCCGATCCTGAAGAATGCCAACAGCATGAAGCAGTTGGGTTCGTTGGGAGGGGGAAACCATTTTATCGAGATCTGCCTGGACGAGGCCGACCGCGTCTGGATCATGCTGCATAGCGGATCACGCGGGATCGGAAACAAGATCGGGTCCTTCTTCATCGAGATGGCGCGCGAGGATATGCGCTCGATCATGGCGAACCTGCCCGATCGGGACCTGGCGTATTTCCCAGAAGGCACCGAACACTTCAAGGAGTACGTGGAAGCCGTGGAATGGGCGCAGCGTTTCGCCGCGCTCAACCGCGAGACCATGATGGAGCATATCATCGCCGCACTGGGCCGCTGCAAAGGCATTCCGCCTTTCCAGGCCAAGATCCAGGCCGTGAACTGCCACCATAATTACGTCTCGCGCGAGCATCACTACGGCGCGGACATCTTCGTGACCCGTAAGGGCGCGGTGAGCGCGCGCGAAGGCCAGCTCGGGATCATCCCCGGCAGCATGGGCGCGCGGTCGTTCATCGTGCGCGGCAAGGGCAACCCGGAGAGCTTCCATAGCTGCAGCCACGGCGCCGGCCGCCTGATGTCGCGCACCGAGGCCAAGCGCCGCTTCACGGTGGAGGATCATATCCGCGCCACCGAAGGCGTGGAATGCCGCAAGGACGCGGAAGTGATCGATGAAACGCCCGCCGCCTACAAGCCCATCGACGCGGTGATGGAGGCGCAAAAGGATTTGGTGGACATCGTGCATACGCTCAAGCAGATCGTGTGCGTAAAAGGGTGAAGAGCCCGGAACGGGGCCCGAACGCCATACCGGCGCGGAACCCATGGAGTATAAGATGAGTGACGATGATATGGTGGTATTGGACGGTTCGCAAGGCGAAGGGGGAGGACAAATCCTCCGCTCTTCCCTGGCCTTGTCCATGGCCACCGGCAAACCTTTCCGCATCAGCGGCATCCGCGCCGGCCGCAAAAAGCCCGGCCTGATGCGCCAGCACCTGACCGCCGTCCAGGCCGCGGCCCGCGTATGCTCGGCGCTGGTGGAAGGCGATGTCATCGGCTCGACGAACCTCTCGTTCCGTCCCGGCCCGATGATCCCCGGAGAATACAAGTTCTCCGTGGGCACGGCGGGAAGTTCCACCTTGGTGTTCCAGACCCTGATGCCCGCGCTGTTGATGACAGGCAAACCCTTCGCGTTTTCCCTGGAGGGCGGAACCCATAATCCGGCGTCGCCTTGTCTGGACTTCCTGGACAAGGTGTATCTGGCTTGCCTCCAGCGCATGGGCGTGGAGGCGAAGATCACCGTGGAGCGCCGGGGTTTCTATCCGGCCGGGGGAGGGAAGTGGAAGGTGGAAGTGGTTCCGCCCGCCGCGATGTTGCCTCTGGAAATCCTGGAGCGGGGAAAGTTCCTGTCGCAGCATGTCTGCGTGGTGTGGTCGAAGATTCCCGCGCACGTGCCGGAGCGTGAGAGCGCGTACCTGAAGGGCAAGCTGGGATTGCAGGAAGGGCAGATCCGGATCGAAGAGGCGACGGATTCGCTTGGGCCCGGGAACGTGATTCTGGCGGAGCTCCGCTACGAGAACATCTCCGAGATCGTGACGGGATTCGGTGAATACGGAGTCGGCTCGGAGACCGTGGCCGAAGAGGTGGTGCGGGCGTGCAGGGAGTATCAGAAGAGCGGTGCGCCGGTGGGGGAGCATTTGGCGGATCAGTTGTTGTTGCCGATGGCGTTGGGGGCGGGTGGGGTGTTCAGGACCATGCCATTGAGTTCGCATAGCCGGACGAACATCGAGACGATCGGTAGGTTTTTGGATAAGGGGATTGAGGTCAGGGAGTTGGAGGGGCGGGTGGTGGAGGTGAGGATCGCATGAGGTTGGGGAATGGATTTCCGGCATCGTGCTTGAGGATGTCCTTCCCCGTTTCCGGATCGCCTATGAAAAACATCCTTTCCAAATCGTCTAAACCGTCCGCAACTTGATCCGTACCAGCAGATCGTTCAACTCCCCGCGCACCTCCGGTTCCTCCCGCAACGCGCTCCGTTCCCCCTCCTCCTCCAGCAGCTTCATCAACCGATGGAACTCCGCTTCGAAAAACACAATGCTCTCCGCTTCCACCGGTCCTTGCTCCGGCCCCGTGGTCTTCCGCGCCACCAGATCATCCACGTAGGACAATTTGAAATCCCGGTTGAGGGTCACCAGGTTGGCTTCGATAACGCCCGTCCGCATCAGATGGATGCCGGTCAACAGCACCCGGAACACGTACAGCAGGGGTTTCACCCGCCGCGGTTCTTCCTTGTGGAACAGCTTCCATTGGTTGTCCGCGAAGCCCAGATAATGATGGCTATGGTGTTTGGTGATGCACTTCTTCCCGAGCTCGATCAGTTCGGCGTGCTCGGGGGTGGTATGCGCCACCAGGGGCGAGAAGAGTTGTTCCAGCACGTAGCCGTTCCGCTTCAGCATCAGGAGCATGAACTTCTTGATCTCCTGGGTCACCACATCCATCTCCACGCCTTCGCGGATGGCGGTGGAATCCAGGGTCTCGGGCCCGGTCTTGAGACCCACGGCTTCCTTCACGGGCAGCACATGCGCGCCGCGGATGTCGTAGTCCGAATCCGGTGAGGGAAATCCGTACAGGTGCGCGCCGCTGATGGTCGCGAAGACCAGGGGGAAGGGCTGCAGGGCCAATTCCTTGCGGATCAAATCATGGTTCAGGTTCACGGCATTTCCTCCAGGGCGCGTTTGCGGGCGTCGATCAGAAAGGCGTTGGCGCGCCCGTAGTCGGGCCGCTCGGGTAACTTCGTTTCCGCGAAAGCCTGTTCGAATTTCCGGTGCAGTTCCAGACGCCAGGCGTCCACCTTCTCCCAGGTCCAGAGGCCTTGGCGGATTTCCAGCAGGGCGTCGCGATGCGGGCCCACTTCCATGGGGACGCGCCCTTCGGACAACGTGGTCGCGCCGGAAAGCAGTAGGCGGATCAGATGCATGGCGTGCTTCCATTTGATGCCGCCCTTGGTGCGGATGTCCTGCTCCATCTTCTTGAACTGCGACAGGACGTAGCCGTTATAGGTCTGGTAAACCAGCTGCGAGAGGAAGATGTCGCGGATGTCCAACAGGGCTTGCGCGATGGGTTTGACCGTTTCCACGAGCGGGGAATAGAGGCACTCCAATACGTTGGGGTTGGCCTTGAGGGCGAGGATCAGGAACTTCTGGATTTCCCAATAGCATTCCTCATTGTCCTTGTTCTCCAATTGCTCGGGAACGCCGTAGAGGGACCAGTGGATTTCCGCCGGGGGCAGGTAGATGCCGCGGCGATCCGTATCGGAGCCCTCGTGATCGAGCCCGTAGGCGCGCGAGCCGATGACGCAGCGGTAGATGACGTGGCGGGTGAAATCATATTCGGCCGCTTCGGGCGATTCCATGCCTTCCTGCTGGAAATGCTTGCGGATGGAGATCTCGCGACGGCCGAAGTTCCCTTCCTTGCCGTCCGGAAAGCGGACGCGGTAGCTGTGGAAATTGTCCGTGGGCGAGGCGGTGATGGCGCCGACGGAACCTTTGGGGATGAGGACGCGGCCTTCCTTGTCCTTGAAATCGATTCCCGTGACCACCTGGGTGCCCGTGGGGACGATGAGATGTAGATTTGTGTTCCCGGCATTCATGTTCGCATCCTTGTTCGCATCCCGATTCGTAAAGGTAGGAATAGGTTCAGGAGTAAGGCTTTTCACGAACGGTGAGCGGAGGGTGAATGGCCTCAAAACAGGAGCATTCACGGGATTTCGGCCACTGGGAGAGAAATATTATCAAAATGATAAAAAGTACTGGACAAAAGGGGGTCGGCAGGCTTATTATTATCAAAGTGATAATAAATAACCTTTTGTGACCCCTGACCTGAGGAGCGAGCCATGAAACGGATACCGATAGTCAAAAACCTCACCGCCAGCCTGGACGTGGATCCGCAGCAGGGCTTCACGCCGCTTTGCCCGGAAGAGCTGCCCGTGCCCGGTGGCGATGAAATCACCGCCGAGCTCAACCGCCAAGCCGGGGCCGCCCGCTTCCGCACCGGCAGCAAGGACGCCCATTGCCGCGCTGCCCTGCACATCGCCACCGCCGCCCAGCCGCAATACAGCGCGGTCGGCGCGCCCAACACGGACATCCGCTGGAACGCCCATTGCATCATGGGGACCAAGGGCGCGGAGCTGTTGCCGGGCCTGCCCCATTGGCTGGCGTATGACTACTTCGTGTTCAAGGGCATCGAACCGGACGCGCATCCGTACGGGGCCTGCTACCACGACCTGGGAGATACGCGCAGCACCGGCCTGATCGAATGGCTGCGCCAGAACCGCATCGAATGCGTGCTGGTGGGCGGTCTCGCGACAGACTTCTGCGTCAAGACCACGGTGCTGCAATTGCGCAAGGCCGGGTTCAAGGTCGTGCTCAACCTCGCGGCCTGCCGCGGCATCGGGATTCCCAAGGCCGCGGGCCGCACCAGCATCGATGAGGCCCTGGAAGAGATGATCGCCGCCGGGACCCTGGTAGTGAACGACAGCACCGAACTGGAGCCGGCCTGAACCGATTCAAAGCGGCTTGAAGAGGCCTGATAACGTTGGTGGAAGCCGACGCGCGGCCCGAGCCCCGAAACGAAAGAACAAACCGTACCGTAACCTGCACATTACCTGGAGTCCGCCATGACCGCAATGACCTACCATCCCAGCGAAAACCTCCTCGAGGGCATCAAGACCCTGTTCAGTCCCGAGCTGCTGCCCTGGGACGACTATTACATGCGCATGGCGCAGGGGGATTTCCTCTGCGGCAACCATAACAAGCGCGGTACCAAGACCTTTTTCATCCGCAAGGCCCCGTTCGGCGGATCCTATGCCCTGTTCGGCGGGCTCACCGCGTATCTGCGCGCCGTGCGCGAACTGGAATTCACCGACGTGGTGGCGGCGGGACTCAAGGACATGGGCTACCGCCCGGAATTCCTGCGTTACCTGAAGGAGGAATTGCAATACCTCCGCCTCACCATCGACGCGGTCCCGGAAGGGTCGGTCATCTTCCCCCATGAGCCGCTCGTGATCCTGGAAGGCAATCTCGTCTCCCTGCGCATCGCCGAAGGCATCATGCTCAAGGAATTGAATTTCCCCACTTTGAGCCTCACCAAATGGCATCGCGTGGTCAGCGCGGCCAGCCCGGGCGGGGTGCTGGAATTCGCGCGCCGCCGCGCCCAGGACAGCCTGCGCACCAGCCTGTATGCCCATCTCGCGGGCTGCGCCGTGACCAGCAACGCGGAATTGCGGCGCGGGTTCAAGGTGCCCGTGGTCGGCACCATGGGCCATGAATGGATCCAGAGCTTCGGCGACGAGGCCGAGGCGTTCGACAAGTGGCTGGAGTTCAATCCCGATCGCCCCACGTTGCTGGTCGACCCCATCGACACGTTGCGCAGCGGCGTGCCCAACTCCATCGCCGCCCTCAAGAAGCACCGCGGGCGCATCCAGGCCGCGGGCGGCAAGATGGGTATCCGCAACGACAGCGGGGATCTGGCCTACATCACCATTGAAGAGCGCATCGCCCTCGACAAGGCGGGCCTGCAGGAGGTGATCATCTATGAGACCAACGATCTGGACGAGCATCTGATCCAGGACATCAAGGAGCAGATATTCACCGTGAGCCAGCGGGTGGGCCTGGACGCCAAGAGCATCCTGGAACGCATCATCTGGGCCGCGGGCACCATGCCCGGCACCTGCTTCGACCAGCCCAGCCTGGGGGGCGTGGCCAAGCTCACCAGCATCGAGAACCAGCACGGGCATATGCGCGCGGTGATCAAACTGGCCAAGGACAATCCCGTCAAGTGCAGCATCCCGGGATCGAACCGCAGCTTCCACGCCTGGAGCGGCGGCGAACTGCTCGGCTGCATCATCCATGCCGCCGACGAGGATCTCAAGGACATCCGCATCGCCCGCCACCCGGACGACTACAGCCAGGCGTTGCAATTGGACGCGGGCACGATGGAATTCCAGCAGCGTCAGCAGCGCGTCTATATGAGCGAAGCGGGCAAGGACAAAATCGTACAGGCCCCCGCGCCAAGCCTGGAAGCGGTGCGCGAACGCATCCGGACGGAGACGGGACGGCTGCATTGGACCGTGAAGCGGTTGCAGAACCCGCATGCGGTGAAGGTGAGCCTCTCCCCGCAAGTGTTCGGCTTGCGCAGCATCATGACCGGCAAGAACCAGTTGATCCAGGCGGAGGGATAGTTCGATGCGCGTCGTCATGGCCCAACTCGATTTCAAGGTGGGGGATCTCGACGGGAATACCGCCAAGATCCTCGCCGTCATCGCCCAGGTGAAGCGGGAACACGCTACCGCGCCCGCCTTCCTGGTCTTTTCCGAATTGGCCATCAGCGGCTATTCGCCCCTCGACCTGGTGCGCATCCCCGGTTTCGTGAGACGGCAGGTGGAATACCTGGAAAGGATCCGCGCGGCGACCGCGGGGTGGAATTGCGGTGTGGTACTGGGATGCATCACGGAGAATCCCGGACCAGGGAAGAAGCTCTTTAATTCCATGGCCGTGTTCCGCGACGGGAGGGAAATCCTGCGCTATCATAAAGCCTTGCTTCCGACCTACAACATATTCGATGAACGCCGGCACTTCGAACCGGGAACCGCGGCAAACGTGATCGAGTGCGACGGCAAAAAGGTCGCCTTCCTGGTGTGCGAGGACGCGTGGGCGGGCAAAAGCGATCAGCTGTATGAACGCGATCCGGTGCGCGAGACGATGGCCCGTGAAGGGAAAATCGATCTGCTCATCACCGTCAACGCCTCGCCCGGCAACCTGCGCAAGCGCGCTTCGCGGCTGGACGTCTACCGCGAGATCTGCGTCCGCCACCGGATTCCAGCCGTGTACGTGAACCAGGTGGGCGGGAACGACGGCATCGTCTTCGACGGCGGCAGCTTCGCCATGGACGCCGCGGGCGACATCCTGGACATGACCCGGGATTTCGCCGAGGACATTAAGATGGTGGATCTGGCGGGGCCCGCGCGCAAGCCCGCCTACCTGATCCCGGAAGAGGCCTACACCTATGGCCAGCTCAAGCTCGGCCTCAATGACTACGTGGCCAAGACCGTTTTCCAGGGCTTGGTCATCGGCGAATCCGGCGGCATCGACAGCGCCGTGGTCACGGCCATTGCCGTGGACGCCCTCGGGCCGGAGAGGGTCATCGCCATCACCATGCCCAGCCGCATCTCCTCGGAAGGATCGGTCAAGGATTCGCAGGTGCTCTGCGACAACCTGGGCGTGCGGCTTTTCAATTGCCCCATCGGCGATCAGAACCGCGCCTTCATGGACGTCTTCGACCGTACCTTCCAAGGTACGGGCCTGGAGTCCATCGACGGCAAGCGGCTCACGGAGCAGAACACCCAGTCCCGCATCCGCGGCCAAATCCTGATGGGCTTCTCCAACCGCTACGGGCATCTGGTCCTGAATACGGGCAACAAGAGCGAGCTTTCGGTGGGGTACTTTACTTTGGGCGGCGACAGCGTGGGCGGCATCGCCATTCTGGGCGACCTGTTCAAGATGCAGGTGTACCGCCTGGCGCGCTATTACAACGCCGTGCATGGACGCGAGTTGATTCCCGCGGCCATCCTGGACAAGGAGCCGTCGGCGGAACTGGAGCCGGGACAGGTGGACAGCCGCGACTTGCCGACCTATCCGGTGCTGGACGCTTTGCTCAAGTTGTACGTGGAGCATCCGGATCTGCCGGCCGAAGAGTATCGCGCCTGCCGGGAATTGCTGGACGCGAATTGCGATCCGGAAACCATCGACCGGATCCTGCGCCTGGTGACGCGGAACGAATTCAAGCGGGCGGTGATCCCCATGTGCATCCACGTCAACACCGTCGCGTTCGGGTTCGGCTGGAACATGCCCATCGCGCAGGGATACGTGCCTGACCGGAAAGCCTTGGAGCGCCGCGGTGCAACGGTGGGGGCGGGGATGGGAACGGGAAAATGAAGACTTTGCAAATGGGATAGGTTGGGATATGAAAGCGACAAAGACCGGCGGCGGCAAACAACCCGCGGCAAAGGAAACCAAGGGCGCGAAACCGCGCAGGACAGGTAACGCGGCAGGGACGGACGCGCCCGCCAAGACCGCCGAGGGGCATCTCCTCAAGGACGATGTCAGCAATTACGACAAGACGGTCTACGAGAAGCCTTCCGTCACCGTGGATGTGTGCATCTGCCGCTTCGCGCAAGGGGAGGTCCAGGTCCTGCTCATCCAGCGCAAGCATCCGCCCTTCCGCAATCTGTGGGCCATCCCGGGGGGCTTTTTGCAGGTGGAGGCCGATGAAGGCCTGGAAGAGACCGCGGCGCGCGAGTTGGAAGAAGAGACAGGCCTGCGCGACGTCTATCTGGAACAGCTCAAGAGCTATGGCGACCCGAAACGGGATCCGCGCATGCGCGTGGTCACCGTGGCGTATTTCGCCCTGCTGCGCATGAGCGCGCTGGCCAAGCAGAAGCTGCGGGCCGCGGACGATGCGAAGGAGGTCGGCTGGTTCTCCCTGCGGGCGTTGCCCAAGCTCGCATTCGACCACGAAACCATCCTCGCGGATCTGCTGGCGCGGCTGGCGGGCAAGATCACGTATACTCCCATCGCCTTCCATCTCCTGGAAGAGACCTTCACCTGGGCCGATCTGCAATCCATTTATGAGTCCATTTTGGGAAAGAAAATCGTGGCGCCGAATTTCCGCCGCAAGATCCAATCCGTCTACAAGATCGAACCCACCCAGACCCATCGCAGCGCGGGTCCGGGCCGCCCCGCGGCCGAGTTCACCTACGACGGCCAGTGGGACGAGGAGTTCTGACCATGGTGGACATAATCCCATGCGACATCTTCGCCGGCGGCGCTCAGGTGCTGATCCATCAGGCCAATTGCTACCACACCATGGCCTCGGGCATCGCCAGGGAAATCCGCGAGCGTTATCCCGAAGCCTATGCGGCGGATCTCGCGACGCCCAAGGACTCGTTGGAAAAGCTGGGGACGTATTCCGTGGCCCAGGTGAATGCTCCGTCGCAACCTGGCGCTGGGATCGCGGGTAATCCGGACGGCCCGGCGGATTCGTCCGTGCCCAGGCTCAGGTATATCGTCAATCTCTATTCCCAGTACGGCTTCGCAACGGGAAACCGCAGAACATCCTGCGATGCCATGTTCACGGGATTGACCGCGATACGGGACGACTCGCGGTTTGCCGGGTTGGAGCTTGCCGTACCTTATATGATAGGGTGCGGCCTCGGCGGCGGAAACTGGAACGTGGTGACGGCCATCCTCAAAGCCGTGTTCAGTGATCCCTATGCGGAAGGGCAAGCCCAGCCCAAGCTTTCCATCTACAAGAAGTGAGACCGCTTCCCAGCCTCGGCTTCGCATCTATATGATTCGAGAGTACTTCCCGACCCGGACTTATCCCATAAGCCCCGGTTAGCCTATATAGGGTATGGGGTTCCTCTGGGCGCGGCCGGCCCAGAGCACCCCAAAACCCGAAAAAACCGTTCGTTGGCGCGAAACAGCCCGAACGCGCTGCCGAAACCGGGAAGTTACCGTCCCTTCCGCGTTTCTCCCGCTCCAAAACCCGCTTGGGGCCTTTGTCCACGGCATGATAAATCGCGAACCAGGCGTTGAATGCGGTAGGATCCACCCCGTTTTTTGGTCCTCACAGGAATGTCCGCATCGCTTTTTTTAAGAAATTCAATCGCCGTGGGCTTCGCATCCCGGTTACACGCGTTAGGTTCATCCCAGAAAGGTGGGTATCGGCATGATCAAATAACAAGGGTTTAGGGGACCAACCATGAAAAAAACATCCGCCACGCTATTCCTCCTCGCGATGCTTTGCTCGCTCTCCTTCGGCCAGAAAAAATATGTCGGCTGGTCGCTCGGATACTTCACCACCTGGGACAACACCTACACCCCGGAAAATCTTCCCTGGGAAGCTTTCACCCACATGGCCTATTTCCAGGTCTATCCCAAGGCGGACGGAAGCCTCGGCTTGCCGAACGACGCGATCGCCAAGCGCCTGATCGCCGAAGGCCATAAGCGCGGCAAGCAGGTGATCTTCTGCGTCGGCGGAGCTGGCGTAGGGGACGCATTCAAGGGCGCGGCGTCCAACGCCAACCGCGGCAAGTTCATCTCCAACATGCTGACCTATATGAAGAGGCTGGGCTATGACGGCTTCGATACGGATTGGGAAGAGGCCTTCGACGACAACCTGTTCCAGGCCTGGCACAAGGATCTGCGCGACTCCATCAATCTGCTTTCGCCCGTGCCCTTGATGACCATCGCAGCCGAGGACTGGTTCCCGGTCACGGCCAAGGTCCACATGTACGTCGATCAGATCAACGACATGCGCTATACCGGCACCACCGCGGCCAACTATCCCAACTCCATGAACGTCTTCACCAAGGCGGGCGCGGACAAAACCAAGCTCGGCATCGGCATGGGCATCAGCATGGGCAACACCGTCCAGCACGTAACGGAAATCTGCAACATGGTCATCGCGCAGGGATACGGCGGAATCATCCAATGGGACGTCACCAAGAACGGCGGCGCTCCGGCCAACATGGCCGCCATCGCCCCCTTCATAAATCCTTCCGTCGGTCTCTTCACCGCCGGGCCCACCCGGTATCGGGAACAGGTGACCCTGGCCATCGACGGATCCAGCGGCATGAGTCCGCGCATCCTATATTCGGTTCCCGCCTCCGCCCGCGGCGCGGATATCGATCTCGGGGTCTTCAATATGCAGGGCGGGCTGGTGAAGACGCTGTTCCATGGTTCCGCCGTGGGCGGCGACCACAGCGTTGCCTTCGAGCGGACCGGCGCTCCGGGGGCCTACGTGGTGAGGCTCTCGGCGGGCAATGGCTCGGTGGCATCGAAGGCGATACTCGCGCGGTAACCGCCGCGGAAGGAATCGCGGTGGATAACGCGGTCGTGAATGGGCCTTCCGGTTTGCGCCGGAGGGCTTTTCTTTGCGCGGTTGGTTTTCCAGATCGGCAGGGAACCATCCTTCGGCGGAGATTGGTTGCTACTTTCGCGGGTATGGATATCGGCGTCGGTACAAACGATGAAAAGGGCTGGACCATGATCACCGGCGCTTCCTCCGGGATAGGCCTGGCGTTCGCGGAACGTTGCGCGGCCGGAGGGGACCGGCTGATCCTCACGGGACGCGACGGGATGCGGCTGGAAGCCTTGGCCGCCCGATTGAGGCGCGATGCCGGGGCGGAGGTGAGGATAATACCGTGGGATCTGGCCTTGGCAGGATCCGGCGCGGGCCTGGGAGCGGAACTCCGCAAAGAGGACCTGCGCGTGGCTAGTCTCATCAACTGCGCCGGTTTCGGCGCGGCGGGGGAATTCGCGGGCATGGACCCGGCCCTCGAAAACGAAATGATCCAGCTGAACATCATTTCCCTGGTGGCCCTGACGCGAGCGGCCTTGCCCTGGATGCTGGAGCGGAGGCATGGACGGATTATGAACGTGGCGTCCACTGCCGCCTTCGAGCCCGGTCCTTACATGGCCGTCTACTATGCCACCAAGGCCTTCGTCCTTTCCTTCAGCGAGGCGTTGGGCGCGGAGCTCCGTAACACCGGGGTTACGGTAACCGCTTTTTGCCCCGGCCCCGTGCGCACGGGTTTCCAGAAGCGCGCGGGAGTCCCGGATTCCTGGCAATTGAAATACGCGTCGATGGACGCGGATAAGGCCGCCGCTGCGGGCCTGCGCGGGATGGCGCGCGGAAAAGCCGTGGTCATTCCCGGTCTGGGCAACCTTATGGGCGTTTGGGCTGTGAGATTCGCGCCCAGGGCGTTGGTGACGTGGGGTATGGCCATCCTGCAAAAGCCGCGCAAGAGGTGAGAAAGGGTAAGAGGGGCGAGAAGGAGTCGGAAAAGGCGGGAGCAGTTGAGGCCGCGCCTGTTTTAGGAATGGACCAGCCGGACCAAGACAAGTCCGATCAAATCCGGGCGGCCTCCAGGTAGAACGGTCCCGGCCGCAGACCCGCGCGGGGATCCTCTCCGAACCCGACCAGGAAATGCCGTCCGCCGAAATGACGGGTCTTGAATCCGGCCAAGGCGCGGCGCAGGGGGTCCCGCGCATCCATGCCGCAAAGCAGATAGGCATGGCCTTGGCCGCGGCATTCCCTGAGGATGCCCTGGATCAAGGCCGCCAGGATTTCCGGATCATCCCCTTCGATGGCGACGGCATGCAGATTCAGGTAGGGTAATACGGATCCGGGCGGCGGCAAGGGGATGGTTTTCAACCAAGGCGAAAAAACATTCACTGCCGGGCGGAGCCATTTCAACGCGCCTCCATAGGCCTGGATACGCGTCTGCTTGAAGTTGCGTTGGTTCCAGATCCCGGCCATCCCCACCAGGGTTCCGTTCCGATAGGCCAGGAAATAATCCTTCCAGCCCAAGTCCCTGCCGTAAGCGCCGCCCATGTCCGGGAACACGTAACGCGGCTGGAACTGGCGCCGGGGCGCTTGCGAATCGTAGAACTCCTGCACGGAGCGGGCTTGCGATCCGTCCGCCCGCACGATTTCATATGGCCCGGATTTTTTCGGAACACTTCCCATGAGGATGGCCGGGGACGCGTAGTCGCCGAAGGGAAAGTAGCGGGGCAGGCCCGCGCGTCCCGAAGTCAGCAGGGCCAAGGCCTCGGCGTTGTCCTCCACCACGATGGTCTGGGCGAAGGCGTTTCCGTGCAGGAGATGTTCACGCACGTAGCCGTAAGCCTGGGACAGCAGGCGTCCCTTGCGGTACTCGGGCGCGATGCGGAGATCGCTGAGATAGGGAATCTTCCGGACCGCGCCGTTGACGTATACGGAACGATGGCTCATAGCCCCGACGCCCGCCAACGCGCCGGTGTCGGCCGATCGGGCGACGAACACGGCGGCCCGTTCGCCCTGCACGCCCGCCGCCAGGAAATAGTCCGGTTCCCGTTCCATGGTGATGGAAACGGAACCCGGCATGGCGGCCATGCGCGCCAGGCGGCACAGGGCGGGGGAATCCTCCGGCTTGGCGGGCCCGATCAGGAAGCGGGACATGTGGGTCCTGCAGGTCCGAGGACGCCGTCAAGGCTTCCATGCGCGAACAGGGCGGGAAGCTTCGCCGTTCCGGCCAAAGCTGTGGCGCCGCCTTTCCCCATTGCCGCCAAGCGGCCGGGAAAACCCGCGTCCAGGATTTCCGCGCGCACGGCTTGAAGTTGGCCCAAGGCGCGGGCCTGGCTGTAGTACGGATTCCGGGACAAGGCATTCTCCACCTCTCCCGCGGCCAGGTCCGCGGCGTGCGGCTCCAGGGGATGGTCTCCCGCCGGTTGCAGAAACAGGCCGTAGCGGATTTCCCCGCGGGAGTCCATACGGGGATGCAGAAAGGCTCCGCGCACATCCAGGACCGGGTTCCGGATCCGCTCCAAGGCCTCGATGGCCTGGAGTTCGGTGATCTTCTCGCCCGCCAGATCGGAAACACGCCCGTTACGTCCCAGGAAATGCAGGGCCGGCGCCTCGCGGAAGAATCCGGTGACCCGGACCATATCGCCGGTGCGGTACCGGTACAATCCTCCTCCCGTGGTCAGAACCACCTCGTAGCATCCTCCGGTCTCCAGAGCGTGCGCAGGCACGGCCTCTCCGCCATCCAGGGGAAGGAATTCGAAAAAGTGCGAACGCACGGAGAGGCAGGGATCCGCGCCGTGGGAAACCGGAACGGATGTCACGCCTTCCGTCGCCATCAGGCCCTTGGGCTGCAGGAACACGGGACCCAGAACCGCGCGTACGCGATCGGTGAACAGCGCGCTTTGGGCATGGGTCCAACAACTCACGGCCGCAAGACCCGGCCAGAGATCCACCCAGGTGAATCCCGGCCGCAGCGCCCGTTCCAAGTGCCGGAGCCGCGACTTCCCGGCCCTGCCGGAGCCGGACAAGCGGCCGAGCAGGTCCGCACTTCCGGTCCGCAAGGCATCGTCCAGGCGCAACAGGAAGGTCGGGCTCCATACGGATACGAAACTGAGGCCGCCGTCCGCGAGCAGGCGGAGCAAGGTCTCGCGGTAGAACGCCTCTGGATCGCGCAGGGACACCAGCGATTCGGGAACGGCCATGATGCTGCGCATCAGAAAGGCGGAAACCGGATCGAGATATTCCGTATCACGCGCGTGACCTACGGGAATCCGGGAGCCGGTCAAGGTCACCGGGTCCATGGCCGGCGGCGAGAGGGACCAATAGGCCGTGCCCGCGAACGCGCGCGGCGCGTGGTTGAAGAGGGAGCGCATCCACGCGGCCACGGCGCAGCCGATTTCCGCGCGCCGATCGGAATTGGCGGGGATGAGTTTGGCGGCGGAGGTGGTGCCCGAGGTGGGTTCCAGCCGGGAGAAAGGCGAAGCGCACAGGACGCCGGGTTCTCCGCGCGCGGCGCGTTCCACCCAGGGGCGGAGGGAATCCCAGTCCTGCAAGGGAACCGTTCGCGCGTAGTCCCGCCGTCCTTTAAGGGACGCGAACCCGTGGGCTTTTCCGAAAGCGGTGCCGGCGTTGCGGGTTAGGTAACCTGCGAGTTTCTCCTCCTGGGCGGCCCGGACGTTTCCGCAAGCGGCCAGGAAGCGCCGGTATTCCCGTTCCTGGGACAGGAGCCAGAGTCCGTTGGCCGCGGCGACCAGGGGCGCAGCGGGCGCTACGGCCAACGCGGAAAAGGCGCCCATGCTCAGACCGCTGGTCGCGGTTTGCCCTCCGCGATGGCGCGGAACAAGGCGGAGGGATGATCCAGGGCGGCTCCGAAAAAACGGGGATCCGGCCGCAGCAGGTTCTCTTTTTCCACGCGCGCCACGCAGGCCAATTCGTCGCCGCGGAGATAGCCCGGATTGCGTTCCAGGAAGAACCGGACATGGGGATTGTCCGATTTCACCGGGGGGATTTCGGCGAGATCCGGTTTCAGGCGATCGAGCGGCTCGGCGAAGCGGATCAACCCCTCGTGCCGGTTCCAGGCTTCGGGGAACAGCGCCTTGGCGCAGGCGTCGGCCACTCCGGAAAGATCCTCCGAGCGCGCGCTTTCCAGGGCGGGGTGGTAGCGCTTGAAATACAAGGGCAGATAGAGATAGGTGCGATGCCCTTTTGAGATCAGGAACCAATACAGGGCCCGCCCGTCCGTTACCGCTTTAAAGCCGCCCATCACGGAACGGAATCCCTGGCTGAGCACGGGCGAACCCCAATGCTCGGGCGAGATGATGGTGTCCCCGGAGAAGATCACATCGTACCCATCCGAGCCCAGGCCGCCCGGATTGAAGGCCACGGTGGAGAATCCCCGGATGGCGCCTTCCGGATCCCGCAAGACGATCACCAGATCCTTGCCGGCCAGGTCGGCCGCGAAGCGCTCCGGATCCATCCCGTCGTAATTGTCACGCATCAGCGCATACATGGATGCTCGCGCGCTTGCGTCCAGGCTTTCCGGCGGAACCAGATCGAATCGCAACTCCCGGGAGATCGCGGCCGCTTGGGGAAGCATCAGAACCTCAGGCTCTTCACGGACTCGTGCCGGTCCGCAAGGTTCTTGCCGTCCATCAAATCGCGGATCTCCCGGGCGATGGCGTCCGTGGGGGGGAAGGTGAACCGGGCGCCGCCGTGGGCGGCCAGGTTTTCCGCCTGCCGCGCGATGATGCGTACGTCCTGATCCAATACCAGGCGGGAGTACGGCTCATACAGCATGCGTACCAGGGGCGCTATCGGGTCGAAGCGGAAAGCCATGTAGGTGTAGACCCGCGTCTCCGTTTCCGTGACCGGTGTGCATTGGCTCATGATGATGAAGTGGCGCGCGTTCGAGAAGCGGTACTCGACGCGCGTTACGGCCGGCAGCATGAAGCGGTCAGTATGCGTCATGGCGGACCGCTGCGGAAAAAGCAGGCGACCGGCGGCCGTGGTCAGGGGCTTTTCGTCCAGGAACTCCGCCTGCACCCAGTCCGACCCGCTGGTGATCCGGCAGCGGGTCTCTCGCCAGGTTGCGGTCCGGAACAGATGCTTGTGGACGAAAACCGTATGCGGGCAATCGAGGAAATTCTCCACGCAGTTGAAGACGTTGCCGGCAAAGGTCCTTTGCATGAACCAATGGCTCCACCCCGCGGCGGCGAACATGGGGAAGTCCAACGGCTCCGAAGGGGATGGGGGCGCCCCTTCGCCGGTGAACACCCATACCATGCCCTGCTTTTCCGTCACGGGAAAAGCCCGCACCCGGAGCGCCCGGGCATGCTCCGCGTCCGCTCCGCACGCGGCCGGCAAATGGGCGCATTGCCCTTCGCCGTCCCAGGTCCAACCATGGTAAGGGCATTGCAATCCCTGCGCCGTCACCGTCCCCCCGGCCAAGTCCATGTTCCGATGGGGACAGCGGTCCAGTACCGCCGAGGCCCGACCCCGAGTGTCCCGGAACAGGGCGAGGCGCGTGCCCAACACCGTGCGTGCGAGCGGCTTTTTCTTCAGCTCCCGGCTTTCGCAGGCGATGTACCAATGGTCGGCCGGCATCATGGGCTGCGCTCCGGGCATTTCGCTTCGCCCGCCCCGGCCAGGGTAACCGGCGTGTAACATCCGATCCGCAATCCTTTGAAGATCCGTTTTTCCCCGCGGCCGCACCATTGCACGGCCACCTCCGGATCGATCCCGGATCCATGCATACCCATGCCGAACACGATGCGGCGATCGCCCTGGGCCGAGAATCCGTTCCCCAGGCGCACTTCCCGGTACTGCCGCTTGCGCGCGCCTTCGGGCCCGTAGGCGATCCATACCTTGGTGCCCACCGCGTCGCTATTGCAACCCTCACCGCCGCGGAAGTCCATGCCGATCCAATCCCGGTCCCCGGGAAGCCTGTTCTCGTAGACCTTGGGCGCGCCGAACTGATCCGTGATGACCAGATCCGCGTCCCCGTCGTTGTCCAGATCCGCCGCCGCGACGCCGCGGGTGTTGGAGGTATCGCGCAGGCCCACCGCGTAGGCGATGTCCGCGAAGCCTTGGCCGTCCACATTGAGGTAGACGCGGTTGGTTTCGTTTCCGTAGATGCAGGCCCCGCGGATATCCGCCCAGGCATCGGAATACGCGTGCAAGGCGGGAGGGGAGCGCGCCAGCTTTTCGTTCAGGTACCAGTAGTCCACGCATTTCGGGAAACGCTTGTCCCACTCATCCGAAACCATGCCGTTGGCCTGCACCAGGTCCAGGCGTCCGTCCAGATCCAGATCCGACATGGCCGCACCCCAGCCGAAGCGGTTGGGGTTGAGCGCGCCCATGCGCGTGGCGCTCTCCTGCATGTCCAGGACCGTATCCCCGGCCCGCGTCCGGTTCAGCCACAGCAGGCTGCCCTCGGCCTGCAGCGCGTGGTGGACGTTGCTCACGTAGACATCCTCGCGCAAATCCCCGTCCACGTCCCCGATGGAGGTGTTCATCCCCTTATAGGTGTCCAGTCCCAAATCCTCGTAGAACCTTCCCTGCTGCCTGGCGAAGCGCTTGCCGCCGCGGTTGAGGTAGCAATCGTCGCGGCCGAAATCATTGGCCACGTACGTATCAGGCCATCCGTCCCCGTTCAAATCCCCGATGCCGATGGCGAGGCTCCACCGCGTTTCGGGCATGCCCAAGGCGATGCGGTCCGCCTCCGCGAAGTTGCCGTCGCCCTGGTTCATCAACAGATGTTTGGTCCCGCCGTTCTCGGCGCTCTGCCAGGAATCGTGCATGAAATGGAACATGCGGCGGTCGCCGGGATATTCCGGTTGCGGCAGGCGGAAAATCGAGAACGGCACGCGCGTGGGGTAATCCCGGAGATACGGGGGGATGGCGTCCGCCATCAGGATGTCCAAGCGGCCGTCCCCGTCGAAATCCAGGGCGTTGGCGGCCATGCAGATGGTGCGGTTGGAATCGAGGAAGGGGACCCGGACTTCCCGGAATGTCGCCGCGGTATCCGCCGTTCCGCCCTGCGAATGCAAGTCGTTGCGGAAGAGATGGCTGTTACCGTAGCTGAAGCCCACCAGCAAATCCTCGTCTCCGTCATTGTCGTAGTCCAGGAACAAAGCCGCCGAAGGCAGACCGTAGGTTTCCGGATCGGACAGGTACCTCTCCAGATCCGGGATGGCGGTTTTCCGGAAGCGGAATCCGCCTTGGTTGAAGAAAAGTTTGCCGCGCCATTCCGGCGTCTTGAGGGGCTGGGTGAGGAAGATGTCCTGCAAGCCGTCCCCATCCACGTCCGCCACCGCGACGGCGTCTCCCACGGACAGCATCCACTTGCCGACGTTTTGGGCGCGGGCATCGACCCGATCGAGGATGTCGCTCTTGGCCCAACCGATGCCGGTCGTCTCTTGCGGCACCTTCCGGAACCAAAGTCCCGCAGGGAGAATTCGGGCGGCCATTCCCGTGCCGCTCAGATAGGCCGCGGTTACGGGGATGGCCGCCAGCGCAATCACGCCGGCGCGCCCGGCCCACGCCGGGATTTCCGCCAAGCGCTCCCGTGGCGAGGTCAGGAACGCGCGCCCATGGGCCCAGGCCAGGCGTATGGCGGCGAGCGTGGCTCCGGCGAAGAAGAAGGTGAACAGGCTGGCGCGGGTGTGGTAATACAGATCCAGCACCACAAGGAAAAAGGCGATCATGACCTGCTGGCGCGGCTTGGGCGGACTGGTGCCCGGATCGGTGATCATGAAGAAGGCGAAGAGGAAGAAGGGCGCGGAGGTGAGCGTGCCGACGACCAGGGTGGCCGCGGGAATGTGGTAGCGCATGAGATACGCACGCAGCGCGATTTGCAAGGCGTAGAATCCGAGAAAGGAGGCGATCAACCAATGCCGCTGGATGCGCAAGGCGAAAAGCAGCACGGCGGCGGTGACCACGAAAACGGACATGGCCCAGGCCGTGGCCGCGGTCCCCGTCCATTGGTAGGCCGGGGAGAGGGAAATCCAGCCTTGGCCTATGAGCAGGCAGGCCACGATTCCGAACATGGAGGGATTGAAAGCGTGTTTGCCGCGGAAAGTGAGGAGGTATTTCGAGGCGATGGTGATGAGGACGGGCAACCATAAAAAATGGTAACCCAGCGAGAAGTTCAACAGGATGGCCAGGGACAGGCAGGAGACGCCGGCGGAAAGCGGGAACACGCGCCGGCCCTTGAGCAGGCCCGCCAGGATCAGGTCCAGGATCATGCCGAATGCCACGGTGGCCAATATCTGCGGCGGCTTGCGGGCGAAGCCCAACACGGTGACGCCGAGAACCAGGTAACACGCCAACAGGCCGAAGGCGGCCCAGCGCGGGTCCTTGGGCGCGGGCGGACGGAAGGATCCCTGCCAGGCCGAGGGGGGCCAATGCACGACCGGTTCCCGTAAGCCGTTGCCGACGGCGGATCGGATCATGCGCCCGCCATTTTATGTTCCGATTCCTGTTCCTCTTTCCGCCGCACGATCATCCCTAGTGGCCCTTTCTTTAAGGCAGAGGGGCCGCGCAAGGAGGCTTTCATGAACGCCCAGATGAACCAGGTGTAGGAAGGAACCACCAGCGCGTGCGGCAGCCGCTCCGCCAGCATCGCGTGCAGGCGGGGCAGATGATAGAACGGCACGGCGGGATAAAGATGGTGTTCCAGATGGTAGTTCTCGTTCAGGTACAGGAAGGCGATCCAAGGGCGGGTGCGGATGGAACGGCTGGCCAGCAGCGGATCCTCCGCTTTGGCCAGGCTGTGTTGGGTAAGCCCGCGGACATTGACCAGGAAGTTGGCGATGAAGGTGGGGATGAGCCAGGCATGGGCCAGGGTACGGAACGGGACCACAGTGAACAGGGCCGCGTAGAAGGCCCCGAGCAGAACGTTTTCCCAGGCCAGTTGCCGGCGTTGGATCCGCGACCCGTGCTTCCAGGCCAGCAACGGCACGAAGATAAGATACAGGTATCCGGCGAACAACAGGCGCAACCAGTGCAGCATCCAGACCTTGGCGGGATGGCCGGTGTAGTTGTCGTAGTCGTCCGGATCCCGCGGGTCTCCCAGGAATTCATGGTGGCGGACATGGAGCACTTGATAGGCGGTGAAGGAGAGGAAGATGGGAAGCCCCGTAAGGAATCCGAGCCAGCGGTTGACGACCCGGTTCCGGGCCAGGAGGAAATGCGTGCCTTCGTGCATGACCAGGAAGGAGGCGTTGAGGGCCAGGGCCGAGGCGATGAGCCCGAGGCCCCAGGCCGTGAGGGTCAAGGCCGAATGGGGGAGACCGGCGCTCCAGAGGCTGAGCCAGGCGCCGCCGACCCAAAGCAGAGGGAAGAACAGCAAGCGCCCATGGTGTCCCGGATCCAGCCGTTGGACGCGTGCGAGTTGCTGAACGCTGAGGAATCTTTCCATAGGGCTTTCGTGGCTGCGACGGCGGACGCCGCGGTACGCTGGGAAATATAGCACGCCCGGTACGGTGTCCGAGGGCGTTGGACGACTCCTGCGCGATGAATGGGAACCCGTTCAGGGTCCGGTTTTCAGCAGGCGGGCTTCGATATACGGCGCGAACAGGAGGATATTGCAGAGCCAGGATACGGCCACGCCCGTCGCCAACAGCATTCCGAAGAGGTGAAAGGTGCGCAGATCGGAGCATCCCAAAACCAGAAACCCGCCGGTCAGCACCAGGGAAGTGGAAGTGATGGCCCCCAGGCTCTGCGTCAACTCCCTTCGCGCCTCAGGGCCTCCCCCATCCGCCTTGCGGATGCTCCAGAACAGGTGGATGGTGTTGTCCACGATGATGCCTGCGGTGATGCTGGAAACCGTGGCCGTGGTCATGTCGAAGGCAATGCCCAGCCATCCCATCATCCCGAAAATGAATACGATGGGAAACAGGTTCGCCAGCAAGGCCGGGAAGGCCAGGCGCGCGCGGCGGGGCAGGAAGGCCAGCACGGAGAGGATGATGATCAGGGAACCGAGATCGTTCGCGGCCTGTCCGCGCACCAGGGAGTTAACCACCCGGGACATGAGCAGGCCGGATCCCGCGAGGCGGTGGGTGAGCCCCGGGAATCGCAGCGTGTCCAGGCCTCGGATCCACGCCTCCATTTCCCGGCTGGTGGCCTTGAACCCGGTCCCCACGGAAAGCGCCAGGCTGTCCCGCCGGCCGGCCATCGCGGACTGCCGCGCCCTATCGCCCGCCAGCCCGCGCGCAAAGGCGTTCAATTCCGCCGTCCCGTACCCGGTCATCGGGGACATCACGTCCCGGTAGGCTTCCGGCCCCGCCCGCAGCCGCCGTTCCGCCTCCGCCGCGGCCAGCAGGTTCTTCGCGTCCCGGAAGTCGCCGTGTTCCGGCCGCAAAACCATGTCGATGCGCAGGGGGCGGTAGAGGTTGGCTTCCATCCATTCCATGTCACGGTAACTCCGGTGTTCCTTCGGATAATACGCGGCGAAATCGTTGTCGATCCGCAAGCGCGCGATCCCGGCCGCCGCCGCCAGAAACAGCAAAAGCAAGGGCCAGCGGACCAACCGGATGCGGCGGGACCGGGCCAGCAGGAATGCTCCCAGACGGGACTCGCGCGCTTCCCAAGCCCCGAGGTTTTGCATTTGCGCCCGGAACATGCGGGTGCCGAGCGTCGCATAGGCGTACCAGATGATCAGGAATTCCAGGGCCACGCCCAAGGTGGCCGCCGCCCCGAAATGCCGCAAGGCGGGAAGATCGGAAAAGATCAAGGTGACGAATCCGGCCGCCGTGGTCATCGACACCAGTCCGCAGGGCTTGATTACCCGCCATAAATCCCGTCCACCCGTATCGGAAAGGTGGCGCGTGATGTGGATGGTGTCCTCGATGCCCAGGATCAACACCAGGGAGGCCACGGTCAGGGTCAGCACGTTCAGGTCGAGGCCCAACCACCCCATGACGCCGTGGGTCGCCAACACCGCGGCCAGCAAGGTCGCCAGGGCCAGGGCGACGGAGCGCCGGGAACGCAGCAACAGGGCCAGGAATCCGAACAAGGCCAGATAGGTGAGGATGAAGATGCGCGCGCCTTTGACCGCGCCTGTACGGTTGACCGCGTGACCGATGACCCCGGGCCCCGCCACCTTGGCCTCTCCGGCCACGACCGGATCCGACCGCAACGCGGCCAGCGCCGAGTAGAGCGTGTCCAACAGGGCATCCCCTAAACTGTCCGGAGAGCCCTTGCCCCTTACCTCCAAGGCGAACACCTGCACCTTGTCCTCGGCGGCAAGCAGCCAGCGGTGCCGATCCGGATGGGCCTCCGCCTCGTACGCGAGGAAAATGCGGAGGGAATCCTGCCGAAGCGCGCCCTTGGGCAAGGCTTCCAGGCGCGAGTCCAAAACCAAATCATCCGAGGCCCGCAGCGCGGTCATCAGGGAGTCGGGATTTTCAACCTCCTTGCCGAACCACGCGGCCGTTGTGACGCCGGGCAACGCAGCCAGTCTGCGCCCCGTGGTTTGCGACCAGGAGAAGGATGCCGGTTCGAACCGCGATGCCCGCAACGGGATGGCCACCAGGAACCAGGCGTTGAATCCAAGGGCGTGTCCCTCTTCCAGGTAGCGCGCGATTTCCGGATCCGAGCGCGGCAGCAAGTCCAGGAAATCCGTATTGACGCGCAACCGCGTGAGGCCCGCGAGCGCGGAGAAGAAAGCGATCAGGATCGTCCCGTGCAGCAGGACGTTCCTTGCCCTCATGGTTTATCCAAAAGCAGGTAAGGTATGCAGGTGGCCGCGGAAATGGCCGCGAGACCCAAGGGAAAGAGCCACCAGAGATGGCGCGCATCGGCGGCCAGGAAATGCCGGCCCGCAACACCCATGGCGCCGTAAGCCGCCCCGAGCAGCGAGAAGCAGATGGGCGCGTAATGGGCGACGATGGCCTCGGGCCCGGCTCCGCGCTTCCAGGCAGGATTATAGATTTCCACCATGCCGGCGCGCACGGCGATGAGGTCATGCGCCCAACCCACGAATCCGACGAGGGCGGCGCAACGCAACGTCACCGCCACGACGGGCCAGACGGCCGCATCCACGGGATCCGCTGCCACGTACATCGCCAGGCCCATGGTGGACGCGTAGATGAAGCCGTGGTGGGCGAAGTAATCCCCCCACAGGAATCGGCCTTTGAACTTCCACTTCTTGAGGACGTTGGTGCCGATGCCCGGCAGCGCGTATCCGAACACGAGCGGAACACCCATCACAAGCACGGCCATGGGCCAGCCGGCCGCGCGGTACCACAACCAGCAGAATAACGGAAACCCCACCGGCGGGAAAACGTAGTTGTAGATGAAAAGGAACACGCGTGCGGGCATCGTGCCCCGCTCAGACATAGCCCTGATCCACAAGCCTCCGGCCGATGGCCGCATACGCCTCGGGATGTTCCGGTACCGCGGTCCCCAAGCCATCCACATAGCGGTTGAACATGCAGAACGCGGCGGCGATCAGGACGGTATCATGGATGTCACCCTCCCCGGCCCCCGCCTCTTTGGCATTTTGGATATCGGCGGGCCGGACGCCCACCGGCGTCTCCTGCACCAGGGCCGCCAGGCGCATGAGGGAGGACATTCTGGAGTCCAGCCCCGACAGGTAGGCGCCGCTGCGCAAATCCTCGACCAGATCCCCGTCGTACTTCAGCAGGATGCCCGCCACGGCGCCATGCGATCGGGAGCAGTACTCGCACCGGTTCAGGACCGAAACGTAGGTCGCGATGGTTTCGCCTTCCGCCGGGGTGAGCGTCGTGCTGTTGCGCAGCAGCAGTTGAGCCAATTCCCGGATCGGTTTCGCGGTCCCGGGCATGGATTGCAGAAGACCGGTCATGCCGGGCGCGGCGGAAGATAATCGGATATGGGCCATGGATTGTTTACCTCGGGTGCGGATGGTAAAGCATAAAACTTTTTCGGGGGATTGCGGGAAACGGGGCGATCGAGGATTTCTTTCCACCGAAAGCTCTCGGCGTCACAGCCCCAGCTGGAAGACCTTGATGGGCGTTTCGGGAAGCCGACGCAGCCTCTGCCCGTCCACGGTATAGACGGGCAGCCCGTCGAAGGCGCGGAGCGGCGTCCATTGCGTCCGCTGCATTCGGAAAGGCAGCGGACGCACGGACGCGGTCAGGGGCCCCCAAATCGCCTTGATGGTTTCTTCGGCGCTGAAGCCCTTGGGGCTGGCGTTGCTCTTGGTGTTGCTCCAATACCAATTCGGGCTGCTCGCCGGCCCGCGGGTGACGACGCGGCTGCCGGGCATGCTGAGATGGGCCGAGGTGTCGTTGGCGGCGATCCAGTCGTAGGCGTATTTCAGCCAGGCGTTCCTATCGGTTTCGCTCATGATGGCGATGAAGGTGATTTCGTCGTAGCCCCAGACGAAGGGGGCGTTGCTCGACTGGCCGGAATTGCTGCCGCCGAAATTGTCGAACTCGGCGAGCCACGGCAGGTGGTCGCTTGACCAGCCGCTGGGGGTGCTGCCGCCTTTGCTTTTTCCGAACAGGGCGTCGGCATAGCCGATGCGCAGCTCTCCCTTGCAGCAGGCAGTGCCGGATTGAGCGATGCGCAGCGGAAAGGCGTTGAAATCGAACATCGTCTTGCCGTTCACGACGAATGTTCCCGCAGGCGGAGTGTGGGCATTGCAAATCACCAGGTGGCGCCGCGCGTGCCGGCGGGCATATTCGCGCACCTTGGTCAGCATCTCCATCCAGCCCACGTGGCCCTTGTCGTTCTGATCCATCAGGCCTACCTGCCCGAAGTGGAAGGCCTCGATCCCGATATCGATGTAGTTGCAGGCCAGGAAATAGAACCACATGCGCGCTTCTAGACGGTTCATGTCCGGAACATTGGCAAGCCCCCCGCGCGACAGGCCGTCCGCGTAGACGATGTCTGACATGTTGAATTTCCGGGTCACCACGGGCTGGCCGAAGGCCTGGAAGACAGAAGCCGGGACGTCGAAAAGGTTCACCTGGTTGTCGACGATCTCGAATATCGCCGCTTCGAAGATGATGTCCGGATCGACGCTGTGCGCGGTATCGATCATGTGCTTGGCATTGGCGAGCCAGGGAGTGAATTGGGAAAGGTCCTCCTCCCCGCCCCAGATCATGATCGAGCGGCCGACGTACTTGGCGCCCATATTCAATATGGTGCGGAGGTTGTCGCGCGGATTGCCGCCGTGCGGGTCCGCGGCCTGGTTGATGTCGTAGTGCAGCAGCTCGGTGAAGTGGACGGCGCGGTTGAGATAGTTCTTAAGCACCATGTTGGAGATGGTGCTATCGAAGCGGTAGTCGGCGGCCTGGACCTGGGATGCGAGAACGGCGGCCAGCAGCCCTCCAACGGCCATGGCCCACAAGCGTCTTTGCAAGGAGTGCATAACAGGATCCCCTTTCTGCGCCCGGCCGCACCGCGCGCCGGGAGGCCCCTTAGCCCCCGGGGAAGCCCCGCGCTCCCCGTCGTGAATATACCGCGCCGGGCGCGGCGTCGGTGGCCTCGGATCGGCGCTTCCGGGCAGTGAAAGCGGTCGGAGATCGCAAACGTGCCGTGGTTGTACAAGCCTGCGCCGAATGGGTACAAGAAGGCTTCCGAATTATCTTTACCCCGTGAACAGCATCTCGCCCCGGGCGTCCTCCATTGTTGTGCCCCGCGGTGTTTCGGCGGACCTCACTCTGCTTGATTTCCTCTGCGGGCGCTTTCCGCACATCGGGGCGGAAACCTGGACAAGCCGCATTGCAGAGGGCAAAGTCCGGTTCGGCGATGGAGCCCCCGCGTTCGCCCAATCCAAGGTGGGGCCCGGAATGGAAATCCGGTACTTCAGGGAAGTTTCCGCGGAGCCGCGCCTTTCGGATGCCCATCAAATCCTCTACCGGGACGATCATATCCTCGTTGCCTGCAAGCCGCATTTCCTGCCCGTGGTTCCGGGTGGAAAATTCGTGAGGGAGTGCCTCCTATACCACTTGATGGAAGAAACCGGCCTAAGTGGACTCTCGCCGGTTCACAGAATAGACCGGCACACGGCTGGACTGGTTTTGCTTTCCATCCATGAAAACGAGCGGGGGCGCTACCAGGACCTGTTCAAGGAGCGTCAAGTGGAAAAGGAATACCTGGCGAATGTCCGCTGGCTTTCCGGACCGCCTTCATCCGAAGGCGCGCCTTCAAAAGAAGGACCGCCCGCGGAAGACTCCTGGGAGTTGGAGGGGCGCATCGAAAAATACGGACCCACCTTACGACGCCATTTGGCGGAGGGGGTTGCCAACGCGTTTTGCCGGATGAGCCTCCTGAAACGGTCGGGAGCTTATGCCGGGCTCGCCTTGTATCCGTCTACAGGAAAGCGGCACCAGTTGCGGCTGCAGGTCTCCCAAATCGGGGCGGCCATCCTGAATGATCCCTATTATCCGGATCTGCTTCCGGAAGCCCCGGATGATCCGGCCCAACCCCTCCAGCTCCTCTCCAAAAGCCTCCGTTTCCGGGATCCCTTCACGCAGCGGGAGCGGGAATTCACTTCGCCTCGGGAGCTGCTTCCGCTGCCTGGGGATTAGCAAAACGGGTGGTGCTGCTGATCCGGATTCATTTCCCGGCTGGAGCGGCACCGATCGCGGATTCGATGGCGATGCGCAATCGCTCCGGTAAATCCTTCCGCGAGGACAGCAGGTTTCGGCCCAGCTCCTCGGCCTCGTGACGTGTTTCGGCTGTAGCCTCCTTCCAGGGCGGTGCGGCCGGCTGTACGCGCCGTTTTCCATACCATTCATTGGGACGATAGTCATACAGGCATTCCGCCAGCGCCACCACCAGCTCCGGTTCCAGATCCGGACGGCGCGTCAGCGTGTCGACCAATCTCACCGTGGCCATGGCTGTGCGATGCGGGACCAGAGCTTCGCGGCTCATATCGATACGATCCGCGACCGTATGAGATCGATCCGCGAACATCGCCTGCAGCAGCGCCATCGCTCGGGGGCTGCCGTTGGCCGCCAGCAGGGGGCCGTTGGCATTGTAGTAGCCTTGGGCATTGGTCTTGGCGATCTGGGCGGCGCCCGCCGCCGACATGGGCTTCACCGCCTCCAGCGCCGGTAAGGCGAAGAAAACGCGTTCCGAGTGCATCTGGAAAGCCGTCGTCGACATGACACGGAGGCAAACCGATTCCGTTGCCCTGGAAGGATGCATCGCCAACGCCGAAAAAACCCGGTCCAGGTTGGAGAAAGCCAGTTGCGGGTTGGTGGTATCGTCCAGGCGCGCAAGGAAGGCGGGATCAGGCAACAGCTTCCCCAATCGTTCCAGGGCCCCGGCATCCCCGCCGGCGGCCACGCGCATCGCAGCGGCGGCGACCGAGTCCCGCACGGTCGCGGTTTCCAGGATGCGCAGATCGGCCTTGCGCGCCGCGCCACCGGCTTCACCCGTACCCGCGCAGGCGAGCAGAGAGCCGATGAGTAGGGAATAGCAACCGCGCATGCCGCGAATCAACGCGCCCTCGCGGCCAGGATTTCGCGGATTTCCAACGTGGATCCTTCGATCGCATCCTGGAGGCCGTCGGACAAGCGCCCTGGGCCGCGCAGGCCTTTCGCGGCATCCAATATTGACTGGAGCACGGCGGTTTCGGCCAGGTTCCAGGGCGGCGGGACCGGTGCGCCTCGGGCCGGGCCGAACCACTTCTTTTCCTGGTAATCATAGAGGGTCTCGGCCACGCCCGCCTCGACCTCGGGCTCCAGACCGCGCGCCAACAGGCGCAGGCAGACCGCGGCCACGGGTCCTTCCGTGCGATGCGCCACCACTGCTTGGTGCAGCATGTCCACCCGATCGGCGGGCCGGACGGAAGCATCGGCGACCATCTCCTCGAATAACGCCAGCGCCCGAGGCGATCCGTTGGCGACGAGCAAGGGGCCGTTGAAATTGAAATACCCCTCGCCGTTGGCGCCACGGAAGATCGCTTCCGCAGGGCCGGACATGGGGCGTACGGCAGCGAGCGCCGGCAAAAGGAACATCTTGCGATCGGGATCGGAAAGGAAATCCGCGTCCCAGGCCAAGGATTCGCAGATGCGGCCCGTGACCTCGGAAGGATTCTCCTTCATCGCCTTCAGCACCTGGCCCATGCCGGAAATTTTCAGTTGGGGATTGTCGAGGTCGTCCAAGCGGGCGAGGAATTCCCCTTCGGGCAGGAAACGCCAAAGCACAATCAGTGCGGCCGGATTACCCGATGATGCCAAGGCTGATGCCGATGCCTGCACTTCGTCCCGATCCTGGGACGATTCCAAGACCGCCAAATGCCGATCGATGTCTTCAGATGCGAGTACTGTGGATGCCATGACCGTCTTTCTTCAAGGGGTGCGGAAGAACGCTTCGCTGAAGCGCATCGCCTTTACCTGGATGATGTCGATGTTCTCCGCCCGGGGCGGAGGGTTGTTGGGGTGCATGAGGTTTTCGTTAGCCGGAATCATGAGTCCATCCGGAACTCCGCCGCCGCCGCGATGTCCCAGCCCGAACACGTGTCCCAGTTCGTGCGCCAGGGTGTTCCCGTAGGCCAAGCGCACCTTGTCCGGCGTTCCTCCGGCCACGCTGCCATCGATGGTCACGGTCGGTACGATGACGCCCCAGAGCAATTCCTTATCGCGTGTGGGTGGGCTGGCGTTTTGCCAAAGCACGTCGGCGAAAAGCACGTTCATCTTGACGGTCCCGACCGGTACGTCGTCGGGGATGCCCGTCTTGGGGATGAGCGAAGAGGAGGGGGTGCTCTTATCGGAAAGGGTATAGCCCGCTACGGTATACGCTCGCGGAGGATTGGCGCGGGCCAGAGGCGCGTGATTCCACGGGCACAGCAGCGCGGTGGCCAGGGCTCCCGCCGCCGCCTGCGAATGGATGTAGGCGAGCACGACCACTTCGTTGCGCGCGTTGATGCGGATGGCATCGAGCGAACGCGGATTGCTGGCGCCGAAGGTGAGTGTCGTCTCGTTGACTTCCACGTCGAAGAAGCCGGGGGACACCTGGGTCACCTTCTCAACGAACGGATCCAAGCCGGCTTGGCCGACCTTGGTGTTCGCCGCCAGGATCGCCTGCGCGGGAACGGGCGGCAATGCGGGTACGGCCGGGCGCGCAGGCACCGCGGGCATGGGCGGGACGCCAGGCAGCAGTGGCGTCGCGACCTGGGCGGCTTGCGCGGGTGTGGCCGGCGTGGCGGGCAAGGCAGGTGCTGCGGCCTTGGGCGCCTGTGCCATTTCGGCGGAGGTATCGGGAACCATTTCGATGCCGGCCTGGCGCAGGTAGATGTTCACGACCTTCATGTGCAACTGGGCTTCAGCGTGCGAGGCGGTGGGGGCCCTTGCGGCACGCGCGACCAAAGCGGGACGCGCGGTGATGGCCGGCGCCGCCGGCACTGCCGGTTGGGCCGCGACGCCACCGCCGCCCGGAAAAGGCGGCTGCGCAGCCTGCAGAGGCAGGGCCGGAATCGCGGGCCGGGCCGCCTGGGCGGTGGTGATGATGCGGTTGATGCGGAACTTCACCTGCTTGATGGGAGCCGCATGGGCGCGGAACATCCCGAATCCGTAACCGCCGGAATACGGTTGGATGAGTACGTCGCCGAGCTGGGTGCCGAAGACCTGGATCTTCTTCCCGTACTTGCCCGCGTCGGTGTTGAGAAAGTCCGCCTTGCCGTCGTACTTCTCGTCCGCCTTGGCCTCTCCTCCGATGACCCACCAGGCGAGGCGGGTGTCGTCATCGGTCCAGGCGAGGTCAGGGACGATCTTGGTGATCTGATAGATGGGCACCTGGTCGGCCGCCGCGCCCGCCGCCAGGATCACGCAGCCGCTGGGGTTCACGATCTGATTGATGGGGTCGGTGTGCTTCAGGTTGGTGCCCGTGGTGACGGGATTCATCTCCGCCGTGATCACCGTCAGCATATGGCGCTTCTTCAGCTTGCCGATGTCGGTGGTGAGCGTCAGCTCCAGCAGGGCGTCGTCTAGGGCGGCGCTCAGTTTCTCCCCATGGCAGCCGACCACTTCCAGGGCATCGTTCTTCAGCTTCAGCTTATCCGAAACGCTTTTCCACTTGAAGGCCTTGGGCTTGGCGATTTCGATGAAGGGCCGCATCTCGATGTCGTACTTGAGGCCCATGATCAAGGGCGCGGGCACGAAGGTGGACTTGGTGGCGCGCGCGGGTTTTTCGGGCGCCTGGGCCACCACCTTGAGGTCGGCGGGCTTCTTGTTGCTGCAGATCTCGGTATGGCAAATGGTGATCTTCGCCTTGTCGGCCACCGCGGGCACGCCCTTGATGCCGAGGGTGACGCCGGTGTCGCGGGCGGCGGCGCTCACCTTGGCCCCTTCGACGAAGAATTTCTTGCCGTCGGCCGGGATGCCGGCGATGTCGATCTCGATCGGCAGGGGGCGCGGCGCTTCGCCCGCCTTGGTCTCCTCGTCGGTGAAGAGAGCCAGCTTGTCGTTCTCGACGTTGAGCACCAAGGTTCCTTTGAAATCCGCCGGCTTCACCTTCTGTACGATGAGCATGGCGCGCTCCTCGATTTTTTTCGGGGCGGACTGCAGCGGCAGGGGCCGGCCGAGGAAGACCTTGTCCGTCGCGGCAGCGGGAGCCGGGACCGGGGCGTTGGGGACCAGGGTCGGCAGCTTGACGGGCGGGGTCGCGGCGTCGACGCGCGGCTCGCAGATATCCAGCGTGACCTCGACCGAGGTGGCTTTGGTCTTGGCCGGCGGGCCCGGCTTCACCTTGCCGCCGTTCAAGGTCAGAGTCAGGGTGATTTCCTCCGCCTTGGCGCTGGCTTTAACGCCCCGCGCCTCCAGGTCTACGCCGGCCGTCAATTGGGCGCCCGTGAACTTGTTGTCAGTGCCGTCGAACTTCAAGGCCGTGGCCGATCCCTTGCGGAAGAAATCGATGTTGGCGTCGGACCGCGTGAAGAGTCCCGTCCCATCGTAGGCGATGTCCGTCTTGAGCTTGAGCGTGGCCGCTGCCGCGCCGATGCCCGGGTGCGAGACCAACGCCACCAGCTTGTTGGGTCCGATCACGGGATCGGGAACCGCATCTCCGGCGGCTCCCGGACCGCCTTTGTCTTTTGGCGCCGCCGCCGGGGCCGCAGCCGCGGCTTCGGGAGCGGGTGTGGCCCCGGCGGCGGCCGCATTGCCGGGAGCGGCATCCGCCGCGGGCGCATCGGCCGGTGCGACTGCCGCTGCGTCGGCCACCGGGGCCGCAGCCACGACGTCCACCAATATCTGCGGTGCCGCCTTGCCCTTCGGCCCCGGGACGGGAAGGATGGCCGATTCGTCGACCAACTTGTCGTAGAAGAAGCAACTGAACCCCTTGGTCCTGCGCTCGCCTTTACGCGCCACCTGCTGCTTGCAGGGTCCGATGTCTTTTTTCTTGCAAGGGAAATGGATGGGGAAATTCTTGTTCGACTTGAGCAGGAAAACCGCCACCCTGCGGTTTTCCTCACTGGCGCCTTGCGTCTGCTTTACCAGGTTGAACTCACTGCATCCCATGAAGGGGCTTCCGTCGATGGAATCGAATTTCTTGTCTTCGACCTTGAAGCCCTCGCAACTCTCCATGAAGGCCGCGTAGAGCGCTTCGCGCATGCCCGCATCGGCCTTGCCCGTCGCGGCCAGGCCCTTGCTCTCCTGGAATTCCTTGACCGCCGCCTGGGTCTTCGGCCCGTCCTGGCCGTCTATGGCTCCTGGGTCGTGGCCCAGATGCTTCAGGTATTCCTGGGTCGAAGCCAGGCCCCACTTCTCCTCGTCATAGAGCGCCAGCCAGGTCTTGGGCGCTTGGATCAGCAAGGCATGGATGGCCTTGGCGCGCTTTTCCGAAAGGGTTTTGTTATAGGGTTCATCCCCCAAGGCATCGGTATGCCCGAACACGGCCATCTTGGCTGTAGGATAGTCCTCCTGCCAGGCCTGGATGCGCTGGAACATCTCCTTGATCGGCGCGACTTCCTGCGTCCGCACGAAACTCTTGTCGAGCGCGAAGGTGATGTCCTGGAGGATATGCGTGTCGATGACCTGCCCGGCCATGTGATCGACGATGCGGATGGCCTTATCGTCCTTGAGCAGATTGGAATGGGAATGCTTGGCGGTGAACCGGTACTCCACCTTGGTCGGGATGGACCCATCCTCTTCACGGTATTGGGGCTGAAAGACCGGGATCATGGCCTTGGCCTTGCCGTCCTCGACGAACCCGTCGGCCTGGGAAATCCGTTCCGGCCCGTTAGGAGCCTTGGCGCTCAACTCGAAGAGCACGGCGGTCTTTTTCGCGAGCTCGGGCGGTAGCTCGGCCTCGACGGAGATCTCCGTCTCTTCGTTGAAGCCTACGTCTTCGGCTTCCCACTTGGGATTGCGGAGAATGACCTTGGGTTTCTCGTCCTTGGGTTCGACCAGGTTTTCGGGAGGTAAAAGCTCTTCCGTTGCTTCGGGAGCAGAGGCGGGACGCCTTCCGCCTCCTCCGGTCTTTTTCGTGGCCTTCGGGATTTCCTTGGGCGGATCCGGATTCCCGCCCAGCATTTTCCTGAGGAGGTCTCCACCGGGTAGATGAAAGGGATCGTTGCCCACTGAATCTCCAAGCCTTGGCGGGTTTGAAACTTACATCAAATCGTGAGCTCTAAACATTGACATGACACACATGAATGGCGTAACTGGGAAGAGGTGTTCAGTTCGATATTTCGAGGATGAGAAGGAGAAGTGGTACTCCCTGGTGGACTCTTTGCGAACTTCTTTGGTTGAAAATGGTCAAGTTCGTGATGTTGACCTGGAAGAGATAAGAGAATTGGCTGCGCTTGCAGAAGCGTAGGGGAATTGGTCAGTCTCCAACTGACCAATACTATTTGACCCCGTAAGTGTTTACTCCTACCGGGGTCCCAACATTTGCCTACGAGGGCGATGAATTTGGTGTGATTTCGGCCTTCTAGCCCGAGAGGTACCAACATTTCCCCTTGGGGTCCCAACATTTGAATCGTGTGGGTTTCCACTGGAAATCCGTGACGCGGCGCGTCACAGATTCGGCAAAATAGCCCAGATTTTGCAGATATCCTCGACCCATCCTTGCTACTTTTTGCCCAGATTCCACCATTTTCATCGGAATCCGGCACGTATCGTATTCCTCGGCCCAGCCTTTCACCCAGATTGCCGACCCTATGTTTGAACAAGCATTCAAGAATATCGATGACGTCCTCTGGAAGGAGGCGGGATGCAGCAGTGAGCTCGATTATACGGAGCAATCCTCATGGCTCTTGTTCCTGAAATATCTGGACGGGTTGGAGCAGGACAAAGCCACGGAAGCCCGCATCGAAGGCAAGAAATACACCTACATCCTGGAAAAATCCTACCGCTGGGAAGAATGGGCCGCGCCCAAGGACAAAGCTGGGAAAATCGACCGCAACAAAGCGGCTACCGGCGATGATCTCCGGGAGTTCGTCGATCGGAAACTCTTCCCCTATCTGCACGGTTTCAAGCAAAAGGCCAGCGGGCCGAATACCATCGAATACAAGATCGGCGAGATTTTCGGGGAGATCAAGAACAAGATCACCAGCGGGTACAATCTCCGGGAAATCATCGATCACGTGGATGAGTTGCGCTTCCGTTCCCAGACCGAGAAGCACGAACTCTCGCATCTTTACGAAGCCAAGATCAAGAACATGGGCAATGCCGGGCGAAACGGCGGCGAGTACTACACGCCCCGTCCGCTCATCCGCGCCATGATCCAGGTGGTGAATCCCAAGATCGGTGAAACCATATACGACGGGGCTTGCGGTTCCGCGGGCTTTCTCTGCGAAGCGTTCATCCATCTCCATCCCCAAGCGAAGTCCACCAAGGATCGCGGCATCCTCCAAACCCGCACCTTCTACGGCAAAGAAAAGAAGTCGCTGGCCTATGTAATCGGCATCATGAACATGATCCTGCACGGCATCGAGGCGCCGAACATCCAGCATACCAACACCCTGACGGAAAACCTGGCCGACGTCCAGGACAAGGATCGATTCGACATCGTTCTCGCCAATCCCCCTTTCGGAGGAAAAGAACGGCCGGAAGTCAGGTTGAATTTCAATATCGATACGGGTGAAACGGCCTTCCTGTTTCTCCAGCATTTCATCAAGATGCTCAAGGCCGGCGGTCGTGCCGCCATAGTCATCAAGAACACCGTCCTATCCAATACCGATATCGCCTCCGTGAGTGTGCGCAAACTCCTGCTGGAAAGCTGCAACCTGCATACCATCTTGGATTGTCCGGGCGGTACCTTTCTAGGCGCCGGCGTCAAGACCGTGGTGCTCTTCTTTGAGAAGGGCACAAGGACGCGAAAGACCTGGTTCTATCAACTCGAACCGGGTCGTAATATGGGGAAAACCAATCCCCTTAACGATGCTGATCTCGCTGAGTTCTTGCGGATGCAAGAAAAAAAGGACGATTCGCCCAAGAGCTGGACTGTTGCGTTCAAAGATATCGATGCGACGAGCTTGGACCTTTCGGTAAAGAATCCAAATGGGGGAGAGGAGGTGGTTCATCGCTCGCCAGAGGCTATCCTGGAGGAAATCGCTGCATTGGATGGGGAGAGCGCGGAAGTGCTCGGGCGGATTCGGGAGCTGTTGTGAAAAGAAAAGCTAAGAGCAAAATCGAAAATGATTTCGGGAAGATGTTGATGGAGTGGGTGGATGAATAAGGCGGGTTGGGAAACCAAAAAACTCGGCGAAGTCTGCTCATTTTTAAATCGGGGCGTCTCACCAAAATATTTGGAATCAGGTGGAATTGCTGTTTTAAATCAACGATGCATTCGTGATCATCAAATAAATAAAGATTTTTCCCGGCGTCACGATCTCAAGGCCAAACAATTTGGCTCGGAAAAATTTGTTCGCGTTGGTGATGTACTCATCAACTCAACTGGAACGGGTACCCTTGGGAGAGTTGCACAAGTTAGGGAGGAGCCTTCCGAACCGACTACCGTAGATTCGCACGTGACAATTGTTAGACCGATACCCGGGAAATTTTATTCCGACTTTTTCGGATACGTCCTGAGGAATATCGAACCGGAAATTCAAGAAAGCGGTGATGGCTGCGGGGGCCAAATTGAATTGGCGCGTTCCGTATTATCCGAGAAATTCACAGTAAAGTATCCGACAAGCCTCCCTGAACAAGAGCGAATCGTCCGCATCCTAGACGAAGCGTTCGAGGCCATCGCCACCGCTGTAAGCTCTCGCGCTCTGGCAGCGTAACGATCCCATTCTCCACTCCCTGCTGATTCTGTTCCCTTTTCCTCATTGTTGATTTCATCCTACACAGAAAGGCCCCACCCATGATTGGAAGGGGCCGGAAGTGAACA
>OBEQ010979757.1_pt1 | contig 52557 bp, 49 predicted proteins | sample 1670901 | NCBI WGS metagenome assembly OBEQ01 (sample SAMEA104232315, study PRJEB22302) | groundwater metagenome | biome: forest; feature: aquifer; material: groundwater | place: USA | collected 2011-08-07 | depth 5.4 m
AAGAGAGCAGATAACTATCAGGGCCCGAGTGAACGTATATCACTCAATGTGAGGCCGAATATATGAATGCATCTCACTTACTTTGATAAAAATAAAATTTACTGCTTGCAACTGGAGGTAGGGTCCATATATGGGTATAGATTGCCTGTGCTTTCTAGCCGTAAATGATAATAATAAATGGTAATGAATAAAAAATGGCGGGCAAAAAAAAGGCCTTCTATCAAGGCCTTTTTTTGAAAAAGCAACTTAAGCTTTTTTCTTTCTTCGTTTTGTTTTACGAGCAGTTTTCTTTGGAGCTGCTTTTTTCTTTGATACTTTACGTTTTTTACTAGTTTTTTTTGCTTTGCTTCGAGTTTTTACCATGACGTTTTTTCCTTCAATTGTTAACAATGAGTAAGTTAACATTAGCATTCAAAAAATGCTAGCACTATTAGGGAAAATACTAGGTAACATCGGAAAGCATCTTACTTCCGTACAAACAAACAATGAGTGTAAAGGGATATTCCATTAGAAATAATGCTGGTACACTACTCGCCAATTAATTTAACACGATGGAACAACAAATGATTATACAGCCAAAAATACGTGGTTTTATCTGCACCACTGCACATCCAGAAGGTTGCGCACAAGCAGTGCGTGAACAAATTGAATATGTAAATGCAAAAGGAAAGTTTGCTGGACCTCAACGTGTATTAGTGATTGGTGCATCGACAGGTTATGGTTTAGCAAGTTGGATTGTTTCTACATTTGGTGCTAATGCAAAAGGGATTGGTGTCTTTTTTGAAAAAGCAGCAGATGAAAAACGCACGGCATCAGCAGGTTGGTATAATGTCGCTGCACTCGAAAAATTCGCAGATCAAAGCGGTCATTATGCAAAAAGTATTAATGGTGATGCATTTTCTGATGCTATTAAACAACGCGCTGCTGCATTAATACGTCGTGATTTACAACAAGTGGATTTAATTATTTATAGTTTAGCATCGCCGCGACGTATTCATCCGGTGACCGGACAAACGTATTCATCTGTTTTAAAACCCATAGGCAAATCATATGCGGGTAAAACAGTAGATGCCTTCCGCGGTGAAGTCAAAGAGGTCACGATTGAACCTGCCAATGAAGAAGAAATTGCAAATACCATCGCTGTCATGGGCGGAGAAGATTGGAAAATGTGGATTGATTATCTTGCCAAAGAAAATCTTCTCGCAAAAAATGTGCTGACCGTCGCTTATTCTTATTTAGGACCCGAATTAACTTATCCTATTTATAAAAATGGGACGATAGGTAAAGCCAAAGAACATTTAAAACAAACTGCGCAGCAACTTAATCAAGCATTACAACCATTACATGGCCAAGCAATTGTGTCAGTCAATAAAGCAGTAGTGACTCAAGCGAGTGCCGCCATTCCCGTTGTGCCGTTGTATATTGCACTCTTATTTAAGTTGATGAAACAACAAGGAACACACGAAGGATGCATCGAACAAATCTATCGTTTGTTTAAAGATCATTTATATGCAGCACATCCACCGGCACGCGATGCAGAAGGTTATATTCGTCTCGATGATTTAGAAATGCAGTCTGATATCCAACAAAAAATTGCAGCGCTGTGGCCAACGATTACAACTGAAAATGTTGGCACATTGACAGATATCAAAGGTTACTGCGATGATTTCCATCGTTTGTTTGGTTTTCATTTAACTGGGGTGGATTATGACAAGGAAACAGACCCCATGGTAAAGATAACTAGCGAAAGTGAAAGTTAAAGTGAGTAAAGTAACTATGGTATAGCACCAACATATTTTGATACCAACATATTGATATTGAGTACAAGGAAGAACTCATTTGAAATATATTTTATTGATGATCATCTTTTTATTATTACCAGGCTGCGCGGATGTAGTGATGACGGGTGCGCAAACCGTATTGAATCGCCACACCATTCAAAAAAATGTACACGATCAATATTTAACGATGAAAGTGTTTCGCGCGATTAAAATCGATAATGATCAATTTAAAGATACAAATATTTCTATCGCAACATATAATAATGAAGTGTTATTAACTGGCCAAGTACCAGAAACATGGCAACGCGAAGAAGCAGCACGTTTAGCAGAAGCCGTACCGGATGTTGGTCAAGTTTATAATTTGATAACCGTTTCTAATCCTTCTTCTAGTCTCACGCGTATCAGCGATGCGTGGCTAACCGCCAAAGTAAAAGCCAAGTTGATGGCTTCCAATGATGTCGATGGCTCTCATATTAAAGTGGTTACTGAACATGGCACGGTTTATTTAATGGGCGTATTGCAACCCAACGAAGCGGCTGCCGCTGTGGATGTTGCACGCAATACGGATGGCGTAGAAAGTGTCATAAAAGTTTTTTCATATATGCGGATTAGTAAGCGGTAGCTTAGTTAGAGATATCCTCTCTGCAAGCACTTAAGCTTATCATCACGAAGATTTATTATCTGACGCTGCTTTTTGTAAATCTTGACCGCCTTGTTGCATGTCTTTACCAAACCCTTGCACGGTGTTGCAACCAGACAACGCCATTGTCAACACAATGACTAGCGCCGTGATACATCCTATTAAGATAAATTTTATTTTCATCCTGATTCTCCTAAAAAATTATTTTATTTTAATCCATTTTCAACTATTTACTATCACCCGCTCATCAAACACAAAACAATCACCTTGATAATGTGCGCCGTCCATTTGTGAAAAATAATTCAATATCCCACCGTCTAATTGATACACTTCTTTATATCCTTGCGCCATCAAATAAAGCGCCGCTTTTTCACAGCGAATGCCGCCCGTACAAAATGTCACGATGGGTTTGTCGCGTGCTAATATTGCATCGCCATTCGTTGCGACTGCTGCTGGAAAATCTTGAAAATGTTGTAATTGCAAACTCACCGCATCAGTAAACGTTCCATGATTAATTTCATATTCGTTACGCGCATCTAATAAAGTGACATCGCGTTTTTCATCTAACCATTGTTTCAATACTGCTGGCGAAATAGCGGCAGCACGTTTTTCTATCGGTAAAATATCAGGTATGCGCAACGTAATAATTTCTTTTTTTATTTTCACTTTTAACCGTTTAAAAGAATGCGCTGTGATTATATTTTCGCGAAACGTCATGTCAGCAAAATGACTATCTTGTGTTAAACAAGCTTTAAATTGTTGAATATTTCCTTCCTCACCAGAAAGACTTAAATTAATGCCTTCTTCACTTAACAAAATCGTCCCTTTCAGTGCCTGCGTCTGACATTGTTCCAGAAGTTGTGTACGCAATGTCGGCAATGCTTGTAGCGGCAAAAATTTATAACCGGCAATATGGCGCATGCTAGTCGCAGCATTTGTCATTTATTTTTTCATCCACTTTTTCATTAATAAATTTGATGGTAGCGATTCATCTAACACTTTGCGCGCTTGTTCTGCACCGGTAACAGGATATTGATTGACATCTAACAACCCAATTTGCGCAAGCAATGTAGCTTGATCCCAATAAATATGTTCGCCACGCACTTTCATGTCATGATCAAAATACACGATCACAATATGCGGCAATTCTACTTTTTTATAAGTCGCCGGAATACCTGGTAACATAAACGGCATTTCGCGTTCATGCGTAAACGTTAAAATTAATTCATCCACTAATTGATGTTCGCCTATGGTACGTGAAACAGAGGTCACGATAGCATCCGCAGGAATACTCGGAATAAAAGAATGTTTATAAAACTGATAAACCTGCTCATAACCATAACCGCCGGTCATGGTAGGAATGTGATTGAGAAAAGGATGTGGCGCCATGGTAGCCATGGTGGCATCTGCATCTTTTAATTCAAATTCACAACGCATGTGTTCTTCCCAACGTTCTTCCAATTTGGATTTATCCGTCATGTCATGTGCACTCCTCTGATTATTTTTAACTTTTTTCAATGCCTAACTTACAGCGGTTCTCGCGTTTTCAGCGGGAACTTCTGATTAACTCATATCTACCGGTCGGCCCATGGCAATATTGACATTAGTTTGCCAACGCGAACCAACTCTCCAGGCATATGCATACGGTTCATACGTTTGCGGATCGACTTTTAATAATAATGTGCCAATCCCAATGCCAGAAGTGCGCGATGGTCGCGTATCTTTGCTATGACCGCTGGGTGCAGAATCGGCGACCCGCACAAAATAAATATTATCTTCATCGTCTGCTTCTATGGGTTTATCCATGACCACCATCACATGGCCATTAATATCCGAGCCAAAACGATTTTTATTGCGAAATACTAAAATATCACCCGCTTGTAACTGTTCAACCGCTTCTACTTTATTCCAATGATGATTAGGATCATCATCGGCTAAATTCGTAAAAAAATCATAATAATCATGCGATGTAGGTCTATCTGTGCCAGTGTGATCCATCAAGCTGGAGTACGCATTAGGATAAACATTTTGTAAAATGCGATCAACATAGGCCGAGCAATCAAGAATATACACGCCACGCGTCATATCAAAACGTGTCCCGCCTAAGCGATAACTGCTGTAATTTAAGGTTTCCACCGTATTATGCACAAAGTGTATTAAGCGTTCTTTTATGGTGTTAACAAAAGCCGATGACGATGCAGAATAATTTAAACGTGCTGGTTGCGTATTGGGATGTATCACGCGAGCAGCGGTACGTTTACGTTTTATTTTTTTAGTTTTTTTATTATTTTTTTTTGTTGCTATTTTTTTTTGCGAGGATGTTTTTTTTATTTTTTTTGTCGATGTTTTTTTGACCGTGCGCTTTTTTTGTTTAGTGGTATTGGTCGCTAATTTTTTATGCATACTACTAGATGAATTTTTTGTACTGGTTGTCTGTTGCGCAAATGTTTGCGTTTGCAATGCAGCCGCGCACGGTACAATACCCCATAAAAAAGTTAACAAAATAAAAACACTGGTAATGACTAATTTTTTTCCCACGATCACAATATTGCTGCCTTATGTTTGTGGCCGACATTATTACATAAGACCGCAAAGGGTGCTACGCCAGTTTTCTGTACGCGGCTGTTGAGGTGGAACTAAATTTATCTTTAATAGTATTAAATATTTTTTTAAATACTGAACCACAAGTGACGCTGACTTCAGGTGGCGATATTAATTGCGCAGATTGTCGTTGCTGTCTAAGTTGCTGCTGGTCATAAGATAAAATTTTCAATTCTATCTCGTTTTCATCGTTGAGCGAAGGATATAAAACGTTATTTTCACCAGACATTCCCCTTAGGAAGTCACTGGTACTAGATGCTCTGGAGAGCGGTCTTACCGTAGTAGTAGATGATGACGTTGAGATGGGCGTTGCTGTTAATAAAGGAGTAGATTCCGTTGGAAATGATTTTTTTGATGAAAAAAGATTTACGATTTTATTTTTAAGACTAACTATGCCGCTACGCATGCCTCGTGTTATGGCATGTTTTTCTTTAGTAAATCCACCCATAGTAAACAATTTATGACCAAATATTTTAAAAGTACGTTCTTTAACAGTAATTTTACGTGCATCAACCAATTCAAATACTTTAAAGGCAAAACCAATCGCCGCACCCCCTAAAAGCAGCGCCAGGGGCAACGTCCCTAAAGATAAATATGCTAATGCTGCTAATCCTAAGATAGAACCTGTTACCACTAATGCTGATCCAAAGACTTCTATCGCACCAAAAGCAACTCTACTTTCGCGAACAAGGCGTTTTTTACTAATTCGTTCATAAATTTCTTTTTTACTTTCAATTTGTTTTTCAAGACTTATTATTTTTGATTGCGCCGTATAAATAGCAAGATCATATTTTTTAATTCTTTCCTTGATTTGCGCAATCTCAATGTTGTCTTGCTCATTTCCGGAAGAAAGCGTAATTAACTTCACTTTTTGTTCTTGCTTCTTTTCTTCTAATTGATGAATTAAATTTTGAAATTGTTGAATTTGTGGTTTGATACTCTTTTCAGTTTCTTCATAATCTTTTTTTGCTTCTTTTTCTAATTTATTTAATTGGATCAGCGTATAAATATTACGGACAAATGCCATAGCATAAATAAGCGTCAATCCGCCCAAAACAGCGACGGCGATAAAAGACGCTGCAGTTGTAGAAATAGTCAGGACAACCAGAGACAGAAGAAGAATAACACCTAATGAAAAACCAGAAATACCCACCAAACCAGTTAAAATACCAGTCACAATACGCGTTTTGCGTTGCCCAATGTTTTTATTTTTATATGCTTTATATGCCCCTTTAAATCCACGATACGCTTCGAAGGGATGCACGATGAAACCTAAACCACCGATAACACCACTTAAAATTTTAGGATCGGCCAATTGTGGTATTAATTTGCGAAGCGCACTAAATATATCATCCAGAAAATCAATAAATTTTTTGAAGACATCAACGACCATAAAAAAACTAGCGATTATTTTATCGGCTAGTGTAATAGGCTCATGAACAATTTTTTCTTCTTTTTCTATTTTATTTAATACGTGGCGCGGTACATTGGTTGGAATATTTTTATGAACCGCTTGTTGACCTTGTAAATCTTCTAAACGTTGGACGAGGAATGCAGCATAAGGATGTTGTTGAAGGAAATCATTTATATAGGTCACAATATATTTATTTTTTTCTTTTACTTTTTCATTTGAATCTAACCATTCTTTTCTTTCCCAATAAGAAAAGAAAATTTTATATTTACTGTTTAAAATAGATTGAATGCGATCAATTTCCACTTCGGTCATTTCTGCCGCAAGCTTTTTTTTATTTTCATGTTGATTCAACCAATGAACACGGGTATTTATTTCTTGTATTTCTTGACTTAATTCGCCGATTTTTTCTCTAGCATTCTTTATTTCATGTTGTTTTTTTATTCTTTCATTAGCGGTAGTATTTGCATTGACTAATTCTTGATGTATTTTTTCATTATAAGTATTTAATCTTTGTTGAGCCTCGGTTACTTCTTGTTGTAGCGCATTAATTTCTAAATCTATTATTGATAATTTTGGTGTTGTCACGTGATCAGTCATACAGTTACCTACGATTAAACATTATTGAACAAACGAATTATATAGAACGAATATTAAGGTTATATTAGGTAAAAAGAATAATTTTCTTATATTAATGAAATATCTATCGTATTTTTTTTTGTACTCGCACCACTACAAAACCAGTCAACATCAGCGCTAAACCCATTAGCACTAAGAACAGTGGCCAGCCGCGATCACCCAATATCTTTGCCAAGTCAGAGGAAATATCGGCCACATACATAATCAAAAATAATGCACCGACATAGAGCAACGCCTTACTTTTTAATGGGATTGCACTAAACAACGTCAATAAAATTAAAAACGCCGTCATGATTTTCCAAAAATGAATATTCGCATCGCCCCAAAAAGATCCGCCTAAACTATAGCTCGTACCTAACACGAAGAAAGCGCCTAGCAAATACAATAATCCTGTGAGTGTGCGGTGCAAAGTGCTCTCTAAATAACGACCCAGTAACAAATAACTCACCCCTAATACCATGACAACATAAGTGTTTATATCACCTATCCAACCCGTGGAAGAATAAAGAATCCACTCAGCGAGATCAAAATAAAATAGAGAACCAAATAAAATACTAAATAAAACTAAAATAGTTTGTCGCATGTAACATGCGCTAATAAAAAAAACACCTAGACAAAGTGCACTGAGCATGGCACGCAATGAGCTAATGCTTAAATCGCCACCCGCTAAATCAACGCTGACATATAAACCCACCGGTAAAATAAAACCTGCGATAATAAAAAATGCATTGCTAATGACTCGATAGTTTTTATCAAATGCACAAATAAGCGCAATAAAATAAGCAGCAATTGCCACTCCTAAAGTGACAAACACTCGCATAAAACCATTTAAAAAAGACCAATTCAAATGAATAAAAATGGCGATGCCAAAGAAAATAAGAGCACCACCTAAATAACTCATGACTATCATCCACTGAGAGCTTATTTTATTGTCATTCATAAATTGTTATCCAATAATATGTTTAAAAATTTCATGGGTAAATCCACCCTAAAAAAATAAAATAAGCAGTTGGAGATAATGTTGAGCCCAATGCCAATGTCAAATTCCGTTGGTAACGTTTTTTTACCAAACAAACCGTCGGTGTGGTTTTATAATGGGTATCAGAAATGTCCTGCAAAAACATCGCTGGCGAAGGCGAATTACATCCTGGATTAACAAAAAAACCATCCGGAGAGCGATAATCAAAATCCTTTACAAAGCGTAATGTTTTTGTTTCTTCAAGCGTAATCGGTGTGCTGGTTTGCTTGTTAAAATCATAAACATACAATTGAGCATCGTTACAAATCGGTTGCTTGTAGGAAGAGGCGAAATTTTGTGTTTGATTTTTTTGTGGAAACAACACCGCCATGATTTGCTGTCGGCAAACATAATAAGTTCGGCTTTTAGAAGTAGCGTATAAAAAATTATATTGTGGACTTAATTCAACCGGAAAAAAACGCATTCCGATAAAGATGACAAAGATCATTAACATAGGCAATGCAAGGGCGACATATAATAAAAGATGATTTTTTTTCATATGGTTCTCATTCACATTTGCAGAACAAAAAAGTTATTGTCATTGCGAGGCTGCGACTGTTACGCAGCCTCGCAATGACAAGGGACCATTAAATAGTGCCAGACACGGCATATGGTGTAAAGTTATTCTTAAGGAAATATGATGAAAACCCGCTAAAAATAAATATATTTTTACTAAAAACATTCCTATTTTGCGTGCAATCTATTAAAATACGCTTCGTGCTAGAAAAAAGATTCTTAAAATAAAATGAAGAACAACCACTAGAAAAATTAATATAAATAATACATAAATAAAAATATATAAATAAAATTTCAAAAAATAAAAGTACAACACATAACAAAACAACACACACAAAGAGGAACTATTATTATGCGCTCACGCAAACCAAGACATTTTAAAAATTTAATGACAGTGGAACCTGAAGTCGCCGGTGAGTTCCATACATTTAAAGAATATATCGTCACTGTAAAAGAACAACTACCCAAGCGAAAAAAAGGCACATTCAGTCAACTATTAATTCCCGTGCAAGTAGGTGATAGCGAGCAACGTCTTTTCGACAAAGAAAAAAGAACCGTGGTGTTTAATGTGAATACAGACGTAAGGAATGCCTTAAATGCGATCATGGAAAAACATGCCAAAGAAATTAAATCATTAGCAAATTCGATTAAACTTCCTTTGAAAAATGCTAAAGAAGTAATTGACAATATTGCAGCATTGCAATGGGAAATCACTACCGAATTAGAACATGCTATTACGTGGGTATTGCATACAGAATCCGCTGATTCACAAAAAACACTACAAGCTTGTCACGATGTCGCCTTAAGTTATAATTTTAATATTATAACCATGGCCGATCTTTACAATAATAATCCGGTAAAAGCCCATCTTTTTAATGTTGTGTCAACTGTTTATGATCAAACAAATCCGTATTCAACATTTCTTGAAAAACTTCGTGACAAATTAAGCGAATCCATTGAAGGCAACAATCTCAATATACAAATGCTAAATTATTATCGTATTCTTGATAATGATTTATTTAAAAATGAAATTAAACAAATATTAATTACTCTGTTAATGCCTACCGCAATGGCTCCACTCGCACGACGCGAACATCAAGATTCAACTATCGATAAAATCAAAAAATTTCAAAACGAATTGCAAAGAAAAGCAAAATTAGATGAGGCGCCAATATACAAAAGACTTAATAGTTTGTTTACAGAAATCGTCGATGATCTATTACCTGGATTAAAGAAATCAACGGTATCAATCACAGTCAACCCGATATTTTTCACAAATAAGGAAACTGTTCCCACTCTAAATCACGACAAGACAAACTCACAATTAAAATAATGAAATTATTTCGATGCGAGCACTATTCAAGTTAAAACGGTTTTTAGACAAGAAACTAATTTTGCTAAAAATACACAACTGCCACGTTCGCATCGTCCTTTTTTGCTGTCCACGGCCGCAACTATTGTAAAAAGCGTCGATAACAAAGGTCGTTTGGCCATTCAACTCATTGAAAATCCCGAGGAAGATGAAGATCAAAACAATTATCGATAAAACCCATTCTGTTCGAAAAATTGTTTATCGATAGCGATTAAACGTTTATACACTTCGCCGTAATTAATAAATAAATAAGGTATTGTCCAAATAAACCCTATACCCAATGTTAATATAGTCAATGCGGTAATACCGATATTTACTACCATTAAAAAAAACAAATTGAAGACTTGCCCGTCGGTCACGCGATATGATTTTTTAATCGCCTTCCACGCGGTTAAATCTTTTTCCATGATAACAATGCCGTTTGCCATGGAAAAACGCATAGCAAAAAATAGCGCTAACACCCCTGAAAAGAACCACGCTAATATCATAATCAACTTTGCCATTGCACTGGATAATGCTAAGAATTTAGCTATTAAAAAGGGCACTGCCAGGCCGGCGATCACACCTATAACCATAAATAAAAACATCGTAATAAAAGATAACCAAATTATTTTAAAGAATAAACTGATACTAAAACCATAACTAATCATATTAATATTGATTGGCACATTTTCAGCGCGTTGTATTCCAAGATAATTTAATCCGGCCAAGAGCATCACACGAACAACGCCAATGATTAACATAAAAATAAGAATATAAATATCATTCCAATCTATTTTTGTAGGATTTATTTGTTTGTTCAAGTACATCGTCATTAGTTGAAGAACAACTAAAATAAGCAAGGCGATAAAGAACGTGGTTTTAACGCCATGTACTTTATTCCACGCTGTTTTAACTGCTTCGGTTGGTGAAAAAAATAAAGTGTTATCCATGTAAGCTCCTTCCTTATTACTTTTCATTCACAAGACGAAAAGCCCGCTCCATTGCTTGCTGTTCTCTCATTGAAATACCCAATTGACGCGCTTCCTTGCGCCAATCTTTTACTATCTTAACAATATCATGAATAATGTTAATAGCTTTTTATGTTTTATCCGACTAATTCCTGTTGCAACACCTGCCATGCTGGATGAGAAGATTGTCGAGTGAGTGGTGGTTTTTCACGACGCTGCACCGCCTCCCAATAAGCGGCGCCCAATGGTTTGCGACCTAATTCATAATCCATGCCATCCCAAGTATCTTCACGAAAAGAATAAAATGCCCAATGCCATTTTTGTTGTTGGAAAATACTCAACAAATCTCGAAAATATTGTTCCAATCCTGGTGTCATGCGATGGCCACCAAATTCCGCCGCAATAATACGACTGGCTGGTACCTGATATTGTTGTTGCCACGCAATCACGGGCGCAAAATAAATCGCCGCTAATTTTTCTTTGTTCATGTCTATTATTTTTTTATTTTTTCCTATGATCATTTTTCCAGGATAGCGATATTTGCCATTGTTTCTTGGTTTATTGGTGTAATCATAAGGTTCATACATATGAAACGCATATAAAATATGTGCGCCCTGCACTGGTTTAAAATACGTAAACGCACGCGGGTCTGCATACAGTCCGACATCTAATATGATTGGCGTAGTTGCATCTACAGCGCGCACGGCAGTTACCATTTTTTGATAAAAACGCGATAAATCCGCCGGTGTGCCAGCCACTTTATCAGCAAACTTTCTAAAATCATGCATAGTAAAATCTTCATAACCCAACATGATTTCAGGATGCGGTTCATTCAAAAAATTATACGCCGCAATCGCAGGATGATGGCGTAATGCTGTTGCTAAATCTTGCCAAAATTGTATTGCTTGTTGCTGATATTTTTCATCACGCCATAAACGATTATCATCACGATCACCATTTAATTGGCGCCAACGATGCCCGGGCAAATTCAACATGGTCAAAATAACTTTTATATTATTTTTATGAGCATCATCTAATATTTTTTTCAGTTTCGCTAAATCAGCGGCAACTAAGCCGGTATAATTGTCAGCATTGCCAATTAAAAAATCGCGCTGCGCGCCGCGCCATTTATCAGGCGCTAAACGAATAATGTTAATATTGGCGCTAGCCGCCGCTTGCCAATCGTCGGGTGTCACTTCTGCATTAAAAATATTGGTACCTTTGCGTTGCGCATCCCAATAGGAAATGCTTGTCGCGAATAAAGTGGTGGAAAAACAAAGAGAAAATGTAAATAACGTAAATAAGAAGATAAACAAAATATATTTTTTAATCATGGTCACCATCGCTCGTTGTTTTTTTTGTTAATTTATATTTGTCATGCCAGCGAAAGCGCATTACTATCCGGAGAAAATTGTCATCTCGGAAAAAGCTTTCGCTGGCATGACACGCTGCATAACATCGCGCTATCTTACAATGGTTACACTTTCTCTGTCACCAATTGCGGATGGCGAATAAAAATAATGGCTGCGCCAAACGATGCCAAAAATTTCTTTAAATTAGCTGGCGCGTGCGGCGAATGCGCTAATTTTTTTATATTGCGCGATCCCACTTGCTTAATTAAACGATCCGTCGCTACATCACCATATTCATATGCAATCAATGCCAAACGCCAATCTTGGTATTTTGCATATAACGTATTGAGATAAGCGATAGCAGCTTGTGTCGATAATTTTAAATTTAACCTATCATCGCGTTCGGCGTTCACCACTAAACCAAATTGTTTTGCCGTACTCGGAATAAATTGCCAAATTCCTGCGGCACCCATCGCACTTTTGCTATTCATGTTATAACCGGATTCCACTAATGGCAGCGCCAATATATTGGTTGGTATGGTATTTTCTTTTAATTGTGCTTCAATATACGGTTGGTATTGTTGCATGCGTTTTAACGCAGCGGTCATATACTCACGCCCTTCTTTACTGCCGCGCATTGCATTTACTTCTGCAACTGTTTCTGGCGTGATTCCCAATGCCAAATGCGATTTTTTTACTAGCGCTTTCAATTCTGTTCGAGTAATGGGTGATGGGTTAGTATTGCTATCAATCGCATACGCAAGCGATGACGCTGTCAGAAAACAAGCAGCATATGCACATAACAATGCTATTTTCTTTTTGCGAAACGATTTTTTATATTGAAACAACATGGTGACTCTCCTATTTAAAAGTGAAAAAGAATGATAAGACGTTCCTAATATACTTAATCCGCCTTGCGGTAAAATTTCTTCGTTAGCAACAACTGCCGCTGTATTAAGCAAACATTGCGCGTAATCCGTGGTTATTTTTTGATGACGAATAATTAATGCTTCATCACAGGCAAATTCTTGTAATTCATTGATTTTTTTCTGCCACAACCTAATGAAGGGATTCCAAAAACAAAAACATTTCAATAAAGCAAATAAATGTAACCAATACATATCATGCTGGCGCAAATGTTGTAATTCGTGACGAATAACAATTAATAAATCAGTACGTTTAGTTAATAATATTTGTGGAATCATCACGTAATGCGAGCGCCCTGAAGACCAACAAAAAGGAATATTGATTTTTTCTGTAAATAAAATGTGAATATTTTTTATTTTTCGTTGGCAATAAGCATGTTTCGTGATACGACTTAATGATAGTAAAGTTGTTAAATAATTTTTTAAAAAAAATAAACTGCCTAAAACAATTCCCGCCCATAACAATTGCAAAAACGAAGGATAAATGGGCGCAGCCGTTAAAATATCAATAGGCGCACGTAGAATAATTTGCGTTTGTTGCAACAGTGGCGCTGATAGTTGCTTAATAAATGGTTGAAATTGAAATAACTGATTCGATGTCACAGGAAAGGCTGCAATCATCACCGGTACAATCAGAAAAATACTCCCTGTCAGTAAAAATATTTTTCGTGCAAATTGCAATTGTTGCGATTGCGACAATAAATTATTAAATCCTAAATATTTCATAAAAATGAAAACGATCACATAACTACACGCAATCGCTGCATTCAACATTAAATAAGTTTGTAAGTTAAAAAAAGTTGGCATCGTCATCGTCATGTGGCTAATTCCTTTTTCTTGGAATCAAGCAATTGTTGTAATTGATTAATTTCATCCAGAGACAAACGATGTTTATCGACCAAATAAGCGACTAATTCCAAAGAATTTCCAGAAAATACTTGTTTAACAATTTTTTTGATCGAATGCGTCGCATATTTTTCTTTATTCAGTAATGAATAATAAATATGTTGGCGACCGATCTTTTTAATACCCAGCACATTTTTTTGCTGCAAAATACGTAACATGGTCGACACTGATGTATAAGCCAATTGCCGCTGTGTCGGTAATTGCGCCATCACATCGTGTACCGTGCCACCTTGTTTTAAACTCCATAAAATTTCCATGAGTTCTAATTCAACCGGTGTTAAATAATATTTTTCAGATTTATCTGACATGGTGATTCCCTAAAAAGAAAAAGCAAAACTGTTATAACTAATTTTTTAGTTATAATCAACTATTTTTTTAGTTGCTCATTTTTAGTTACTCATTAATGAATAATTAATTGTTTAAAAATTATCAATCAAACGCACGTTATCCAGCCACACTGCGCCCAAACGACGCTCCCATTTTTCGGCGATGTAATCAACTTTAAATCCCAATGTTTGCAGTTGTTGAGTAATTTCTTGTAAGGTCAAGCGAGGATTTTGTAATAAGCGTGGGAAATGAGTGGCGTGTTGGCGCTGCGCCGCATGCAAACGGTTATTACGCGAACTGAGCGCCAATCCGTCTGCTGCGCGCACCGTCGGGCAAGCAACAATGTCTAGCGGTAAAAATAAAGTGGCGACCATTTTTTTTATTAGTAATAATTGCTGATAATCTTTTTCGCCAAAATACGCGCGTGTCGGATGAATAATATTTAATAATTTTAATACCACTGTTAACATGCCATTAAAATGTCCGGGACGATATTCTCCTTCCAACTCAGCGCTCAGCTTTTTTTCAGTGACTTCAATCTCGTAATGATCTGGATATATTTCTTTAGCCTCTGGAATAAAAACATAATCAACATGATGCGTTTTTAATAAATCAATATCTTGTTGTAACGTTCGTGGATAATTTTCAAAATCCTGCGCTTGATTAAATTGCATTGGGTTGACAAAAATACTTAACATGGTCACTTCATTTTCTGATTGCGAACGTTGGCACAAACTCATATGACCCGCATGTAAATTTCCCATGGTGGGCACAAAACCAACGTTTTTATGTTGCAATTTTTTTTGGATATTACGCCATGCATGAATTTCATTAATGATCAGCATGCGGAAATTCTCCTGTGTGAATGGCATTAATATAAGAAGCAATACCTTTTTTTATTTGCGCTTCTCCATCCATAAAATTTTTCACAAATTTGGGTTTTAAATCGAGATTCAATCCTAATACATCTTGAAAAACTAACACTTGACCATCAGTCGCAGGACCTGCACCGACACCAATAGTAGGAATAAATAAAGATTGGGTAATATCAGCCGCTAATTGATGCGGAATACATTCCAACACTAACGCAAAACAACCTGCTTCTTGTAATAATTTCGCATCTGCTTTTAAACGGGCTGCACTTGCTTGATCTTTTCCTTGCGTTTTAAATCCGCCTAAAATATGCATAGATTGCGGTGTTAAGCCAATATGACCCATCACCGGAATACCTGATTCAACCACATGACGAATAAATTTAAGATTACCGCTTGCACATTCTAATTTAATTGCTTGCGCGCCTGCTTGCATAAGTTGTTGCACCGCAGACATATTTTGACTTAATGATTTGCGATAACTTAAAAAAGGTAAATCACTGACAATCAATTTATTAGCAGCACCGCGGCTGACAGCGGCCGTATGAAAACACATCATTTCTATGGTTGCTGCTAAGGTATTTTCAAATCCATGCATCGTCATCGCCACCGAATCACCTACTAATAACGCATCAATGTCCGTCTGCGATAAAGTACGCGCGCTAGAATAATCGTAACAAGTCACCATGCTGATTTTTTCGTGTTTACTTTTTTTCGCACAAAAATCAATAATATTCATTTTATTTCTCCTGTTGTAAAAATAAATTTTGATAACATTCAACAAAACTTTTATAGACTAATTGAAATGGATCGGCAGCTAATGCCGCAAGATTTTTTTCTATGGTTTTTAAATCGTTTCGCACCAATGGCCCAGTCAGTGCCTGCTGCGGATTAAAAATTAATTGACGCGTTTGTTGTAATAAATACGCGTGCGCAATCGTTGGTGAAAATTGAAATTCTTGTTCTAAACTAGCAAATAGTTTTTGCCATAACAGGCAACTGAAATTACCGCTCAACACACATAGCGCATGATATTTGGCTTTTTGTGAAGTATGCAAACGCACGTGTTGATTATTGATATGAGGCAATAATATTTCAAATGCAGGTGCATGATGATCAACGACAAAAGGAATGGTTTGATAGTGAGCTAATTCATAAAGATCATGACTAAAACTCATTAACGGATGCGCGCCATAAATATGTTCGCTCACCACGCTGCCCGAAAAATGGATGCAATACGCTGAATGATTGTTTAAATAGTTTTTCAACTGTTGTGCGTAAAAATCTTCAATCGCATCGTCACTGATTAATAGCAAAATGTGTGTGGCATGCGGCAATTGCTGTTGTAATTTTGCTAGCGGCTCATGTCTATGCCATGTTGAAAATGAAAGTGATAAAAGAGAAAAATAATGCCGAAAATGACGGGCAACACGCCCATTGCCAATGAGGAGATAACAAGGTACTTGTCGCATGATCAAGTCCTACTACTTTAATTTTTTGCTGAAAATAAAAATATATTGTCTCTGCCTTGTCAGGTCAGATTGCTGGTTAAATTACAAGATAGATATTGCAATTGCAAGCAAAATAAAAATGCATATACCCATCGTACTTCAATTATTCAGGCAATACATAAGACGAAATCGTATCCCACAATGATGGAAATAATTTTTTAAATGTAGCAGGTGTAGCCATTTCAGCATCTTTATAATCAAAGCCAGGTGCCACTGCTTCGCTTAATAATCCAAATTCGCCTGTTTCTAACATGGATGCTTTCCAATAACCGCCTTTTACAATTAATTGCAAACAATGACCTTGGCTAATATCGGGACCCAATATATGTTTTTCTAAAATGCCTTCTGGACTAATTGTTAAATAAATAATAGGCGAACCCAATTGAAAATAATGAATAATGTCAGATCGATTAATGTGAAAATAACCAATGGGTTTATCCTCTGTGAGCATATAAAAAATCGAGGTTAATAAATATCGTTCCGGCGGTTGACGATTTGTTTGAATAGTTGTCGGCGATTGATACGTGCGTTTATAAAATCCGCCTTCACGATGTTCTGTTAATGCTAATGATTTAATTAATTCTGATTTGGTTGGCATATTGTTTTCCAGTTGATATTAAAATTTATTCAAGACCGAACAAACATTGCTAATTGCGCATAATCACCTTTGTCCGCTTTTCGCAACGCATCAATATATACCCATTACACCTCAAGATGCGAACGTGAACATCTCATCTTGCGGCGAATTTAAAATGTTTTTCAATCGAAAAAACTCGAAATACCGCAAGTATTCCTGCGTTTTTTCTCATTCAAAACATTTTAACTTCTTGCAATCTGAGCGTTCACCTTCGCATTTTGAAGTGCAATGGGTATGTTGTTTACGGAATTAATTTTTTCTTTTTTTCTTCTTGTGCTCCAGGAGCATAATGATCATCTAATGCTTTTTTGATTGCCTCTCCCCAAAATTTTTTATTTAAATGTTCCAATAAACTTTTAGCAAGCTCTTTTTCCTGATCTTTTAAAACAGTCGCTTCCACTGCTTGCGCTTCTAAAGACATCGAATGCGCAACACGTGCTACTCTTTCTTTTGCAATTTGTTCTGCGCGCGCTTCAATAATACTTTCTAACGTAGATTTATCTTTTGGCACAATCGCATAAACAAATTCACACTCCATTGCCTCTGCCACTTCTCGTAGCGTACGCAAAGTCACCGCATCGTGAATTTCCGCATTTTCAAGTTGCGCGATACGACCACGCTTTAATTGAAGACGATGCGCAAGTTGTTCCGCAGACATACTTAATGCCTCACGTAACGCCTTCACCCAGCCAACACGCGGCCTGCTGTATTTTCTGCTAACGGTTTGCCATTCTTTTAATTGTTTATCGAGTTGTTTGATTATGAGCCAACGATTCATAAAGCCGCCATTTGTATATATTTATATATACAATGACTTTTATTCCTAATTCTTTGTTTAATAATAGTATTTTATTTAAATACTACGTTATTTGCGCTTAAATCTGAGCACCTTATCTAGTTGTTTTATTTTGACAATGAAAGACTCAGGCTGTATAATTTTAGGTCAATTTAAAATAAAACCAATAAAAACGAGGAAGTAATGTTTAGTCACATTAAAATCTATGAAGAAAAATTTATAATTGCCGTTTTAACTGATAATTATCATGAAATGCAGTGGTTACTCAATATAAATGCAAGCATAGTTAACACGTTTATTGATAAAGATCGCAATACCGCTTTTCATATAGCAGCGCTGAATGATAACAGAAATCTTATTCTTATACTTTCAACGCATAATGCAGATTATGAGATTAGAAATGCTCAAGGAAAAAATGTGATCGACATCATCGTGGAAAAAAACACATTGGATCTTATTCCAATAATAGAAAAAGGGAATAATAATCCGCAAGCATTAAAAAAATTAAACCGAGCCTTAATTGCCAGTCATAGAAAAGCATCTACCCTACCATTAGAGCTAGAAAATCTATTTTTTCGAACAGTCGATACGGGCGATGTAGATCAAGTAATAAGCCTTATAAACTCAGGTATTCCCATTGATACCATAAATAAAAGTGGTCAAACCGCATTACATTTTGCGGTTCAAAATCAAGCTACATTTTTGATTAAAGCTTTAATTAAAAATGGCGCTAATATAAATATCCTAGATGAAGATAGAAACACACCTACGCAAGTAGCAATAAAAAACCTTAAATTTAAGATAGCCGAATTAATCTCTGATACAGCACATATATATCAGCAGTTACAAAATGAAAAATTTGCAAAATATGCACAAGCTGTCTTAAGTGCAGATATACCTACGATTAAAGAATGTCTTGAAGAAAACACATTTATCAATAAACCGATAGACTATTTGCAGAATTCCGCATTACACGTTGCCTTTTCAAAAAAAAATATAGAATTAATTGCATGTTTAGTTATTTATACACCCAGTTTATCATTAACCAATGAATGCGATACAACGCCTATCGATATTGCTATTCTAAATAATTTTAATGAAGGTATCGAAATATTAATTCAGTCTGGTAAATATAAAAATAATCAAGAATTAAGCAAAATTTTAATACACTTAATCAATACAAACAAATACGATCAAGAAAAAGATTATTTCTTTTCCAGCTTGGCAGCGGCAAGTGACCCCACCGTCACGTTAAAAAATGAAAATACTGCTTTACATTGTGCGGTCGCACAAAATATGCCTCCTCTTGTTACGCTGTTATTAAAACATGGATATGATTCTTCAATAAAGAATTATCTAAATCAAACTCCGTTTGAATTAGCGATCATTGAAGAAAAATTTGAATGTGCTACTGTTTTGCAACCTAATGAAAATGATATATATAGCAAATTGCTTTTTAACGCCGTTGAATTAAATAATGAAGCGCTCGCATTCGGGCTTCTCAAAGCTGGTGCAACAATAGTAAATAATCAAATTATTTTTAATGCGATTGCTACCAGCAATAGTAACCTAGTAAAGATATTCCTCGCCCAAATACCATTAACTACTTTAAATGAAGATGAGTTTACTCCTATCAGTTACGCTGCAAATAAACAACAATGGGAAATGGTAATGCTGCTCATATTAACTTATTTACCTGACATGCGTGAAAAAATAAAAACCATTCCTGAAGAATATATGGAAGATTTTTATCAACTTGATATTGTTTTATTGGCTGCATTAAAAGAAAAACGTAATGATATAATTGAATTAATTGCTCCGGTTTCACCTTTAGTTTGTTTTTTCTATAAAAAAAATAAGCCGCTCTGGTTAAATTTATTAGAAGACCCCGAATACAATGAGACATTCGCCTTGCTAGCCAATAACTTATCAACTCAAACTTCGACTCGTAGTAGAGCAATCATTGGAAAAATAAAAGAGGCTTTGCTTCCGTTACCAGAATTTGTAAAATACTATTTTCAAGATCCTATCTTTAAACAAACAATAACTAACCCTGTGATTAATCCTTCAGGTGATACTTACGATGAAAAGTGTATAACAAGTTTAATGTTAGATGAGCCTATTACTTGGATATCTAACCAACTGGTTAAAGAATTAATAACTTATTACAAACACCACCACCATTCAACTACAATACCTCCTTTGCTTTTTAATGCAGCAGGTGAGTTATACAAAGAACCTGTTGTTACGGTTGATGGAAACACACATGAAAAACGCTTGATTGAAGAATCTATTTTTGTGTTTGATGCAGCAACAGGTGTCAGAGAACAAATTGTCGAATTAAAAAATGATGGTTGGATAAGTCCCGGGGTAAAACAAGATGGGCCATTATATCCGAACCAATTAATTAGTAACTTAATTAAAGAAGTATATTTAATCCCTGCTCTTATTAACGCTATCAAAACTAATGATATAACAGGGTTCTATTACTTTATAACATTTGATTTTGATATTAATATTGCGCTTGATCCCGAACAAAATACTCTTTCACATTGTATATTAACAACAGAAAATCAAAATCCTAGCTTCATAACAGGCATACTTAAAAAAAATCCAAATCTTCTCAGTAAGAATAGTAACGATATTTCTCCTTTTGAATTACTTATTGATAAAAACTATGTGGTAATCATCCACGACGTAATAACATATTATTTAAGAACTCAGAATAATTATTTACAATTGGTAGTAAATAACATATCGCCTGCGGCTCTTGACAACTTGGTTAACATACTGGCCCATACGCCGTTTGAAAATTTACTTCAAAAAGCAATACAGCAAAAAAATACTACTGGGTTAACACGAGAATTTATATTAAGAGAGTATTTTATAGATCCAATTTTCTTAGATGAGCTTAAGAATCCTATGATCACACAAGATGGGATCACTTTCAGTCAAACGAGTATCGAGCAGATGATAAAAAATAAAATAAAAAACAATCCTGTCACCCATAGACCAATAAATTTTGATCTTGTAATACCAAATTCACTGGCAGCCGATCTCATTAATTATTACAATCAACCGGGTGTTAATGTAAGCCATATTCCTCCTTGCTTAATCTGTTCAAAAACAAATAAAGTGTTTGAGAATGCGGTTGTTGATGCTACTGGAAAAACTTATTCAGAAAAAAATGTTCCGGCGGAAGTTGCAAAAAAAGGATCGCTACGTCCTAATTATTTCGTTAGGAAACTTATATTAGAATTAAAATTTGATAAAAAAAATTCTATAGCCCAAACATTTACGCACTTTAGTTTAAAAACAGAATCATCAAGCACGGGAATGGAAAGAGATTCCTTAGATAATAAAAGAAAATTTCAATAATAAAAGGCTTAGCTCTTAATTTAAGAGCGACTTTTAAAAGTGAATCCCGTTAGCTCCAAAATTTCTTCTACCGGTACAGGAATCTCGCCTACTATACCAACTTTGATTTTTTTTAATAATTCAATTTTTGTTGGCATGTTGTTTCATTTTTTTAATTAAGATACAAATAATTAACACTTCACATTCAAACTCGCCTGAAACACATTGGCAAAATTTCTGGAATAAGAACCCGACAACGTACCCGCTGATGATGTGTTATTAATATTCGCTTCACCCAAATGCATATATTCATAAGAAAGACCCAAGGTCGCCGCCTTCATCAACATATATTCAATCCCCGTTCCTACACGCACTTGGCCATCAGCCGGTAAATCCGGTAAACGTTTTGAAGTAGTCGTCGGTGAAGAATCGTAAGACACGCCCAATTGATATAACAATGACGGCGTAAAATGATATCTACCGGCAACACCAACGCGATACGTATCATTCCAATCATTCGGTGTCACTGAACTATAACCATCTATCGTCACCATCGTGTTACGCATCGATGACCAATTCGCCCAACCTACTTCACCCAATATCGTAAATTTATGGCTGAGATCATGCGTGATACTTGCAATCAAATTGGCCGGCATCACCATTTTTGTTGTCGTCGACGGCGTAGAACTAATATTTAAAAAATTACTATTACCACTTAAGTTGTGAACGATTTGCGAACGAAACGTCGCGCCAATTTTTGTTTGCGCTGCCAGCGTGAACAACACGCCTAAATTAATTCCTGGCGCAAAATTATCGACTTTCAAATTGACTTGCCCATCTACGGTGGGTGACAACGGCAAGGCAATGGTTTGATTGAGATTGGCATATTCAAGCACGACGCCGCCACCTACTGACACCCATGAATTAATTTGATATGACATTACCGGATTCACATCAATCGTATATAACGTCATTTGCTGCACCACATAACGCCCCACCCAATGATCGTTATAACTGAGCGCGCCACCATAAGGCGAAGTCACACTCAAACCAAAATTTGTTTTTGAAGAAAAACGATAAACATAATATCCGCCTAATCCAGGTGCCAACACGCCAGCGCTGCCGCCATTATTGCCAGAAATTGTATTCGATGAATTCGGCGAAAAATGAGTATATGGCAAAATAAATTGTGATCCCAACATGACGGCTGAAGATGACAACGCTGCCATGCCCGCCGGATTAAAATAAGAGGTGGAGGCATCTTCTGCGACAGCGGCTTGACCCACACCCGCCGCGCCCACGATCGGCGTGCCTAATTCATAAAATTGAAATGCAGCCGCATGTGATAATTGACTGAATAACATGAATCCAACACAAATTGCAATCGATGATAACCGAAAATAAATGGGTTTTATTTTTCTATTACTCATTGGTTTATTCATCTGCTTATTAACATATTTCATGTCATACATTCCTTGTTATTTTATTTAATAAATTTTTTTAAAACTATTTTGCATCCATTATTTTTTCATCATAGTAATTTCGCTAAGCTGCCAGGTTTTTGTGAAAAACGATTCCAGCGGGCTGTAAAGTCGCAAAATCACAAACCAACCTTTGCCTGGCATCGTTTGTATCCAATTATTTTTCGCAACACCTGCTGGTAATTGCGGGCCAAAATAAATCGTCGTTGATCCATCGGCATTAGCCACCGCTGCGGGTGTTGGATAATTTTGACTACCTGCACGCGGATATTGTTGCGGGGTTGCTAACATTGAACGCGTTTGATTGTCATATACGGTTAATGACCAAAATTTTGCGGCAGGAATATTAGCGGGTAAATTTACTTGATAGGTTTTCGCGCCATCAAAATAATTTTTATCGGCATCTTTAAAATCCATTAAATATTGTGATCCCACTTCAGGTAAACGCATAATCATGGCTGGCGTAATACCGGTATACGCATAGAAAAATGCAGTGCGTGCATTGAGTGTGCGTGCACCCGTATTTGGAAATGGTTTAATGCCTTCTGGTGTGAGCAGCGGTGGTGGCGTTTCAAAATTATAACCACCCACCCATCCCATATTAAACCACGCAGAATTAGGATAATAAGACCAACTTTCTGCGGCGCGCGGACTGAAATTTAACATCCGCCCCGTCGCATTACCGACAACAACCGCATCCGTCAAAATTCGTTTCATGCGTTCATCCGGTTGAAATGGTTTGCCTTTGACGATACCAATCGCAGCCAAATTTCCCATGATTTCAGCATCGATCACGCCATTCGGTTGTTCTTGCACTAACGCATTTAATTGTTCGAAGAAAGTGTAATCATTGGCTGGCACCGTATTGAATGACACATTACTGCCTTCTACAAATTTGGTTTCAGGAATAGGTGGGTTCATGGCCATTTTAATTTTTCCTTGTAGCAAAGTCGCCACACTGGTGCCATCACCACCTGGAGTATAAGGATAAATTTTTAATGTTTTTTTCACGAGATCGACTGCTGGTTGCGGATCATTATTGACAAGAAACATGCGTCCCAACACACCAACACGCGTGGTACGCGATTGGCCGACATGAAAACCGCTATCAGGTAACGGACCGTTATAACCCGGCGGCAAAATTAAATATTTTCCACCTGCACCGCGATCAGGACCAGGAACACCAAAATCAATCACCCAATTCCACCACATATCATCAAACGTACCCAATGCTCCCGGCGGTGTTTCGACAACCATAGGGCCATTTGATAAATCAACAAAACTTAAAAAATAAACGGTGTCTGCATTCGCTGTTAAAAAAAGTGATTTTGCATTCATTAATTTTGAAAAAATTAAGACGCTATTATCTTGCACGCCTATGCTTAAAAAACCTTGATGAATCGCATAAACAGATGCGCCTTGAAACGCAGTTAAAAAAGTATTTAAGCCGTAGACAAAATCCAAATTATCATAGAGTTTTTGCACGGTATCAGGAGCGGGCGCACCGTCTTTAAATATCAGTGAGCCAAGACGTGTTTCTACTTTGTCTGGGGTCATGATAGCTGCGGGTATATTATTTGCAGCGTATGCATAAGTAGTCACATAAGACGCTAACGTCATCGCCGCAACCAACATCATCATCCTTTTGAGTGTCATGAGCTGCATCCTTTCAATTTGTTTGCGACTTATTATAAGGATGTGTTGCCATAACGCCACTCATTTTACTGTGCGTATGGCAACTCATGTATGTGTGATTCATTTATTTATAGATTTTTTCGCAATGTCTTCAATTTGAGAAGCAACAGCTGGTAGAGCAGGTGTTACTACGGCATTTGAAGATGAAAACGTTATCTGTTGCGACCCATGATAAGAATCATGCAACTTTTTTTGAGAATGTAATTCTTTTACTTCTGCTGTTGTCATGATTTTCGTTAAATTTTTTGCGTTATATATTTGCACCATGATCTCATGTGTTTCTATTTCTGATTTGTCTGGCAGCGCTTTTGCCAGTGATGCCTCCGCAATAAAATGAATCATATCTTTTTTTCGTCGCGCTTCTTCTAATGTCGATAAACAACATATTAACGAATTATATCCGATTAAATAAATAGCTGGTTTCTTGTCGTTCGCAGCTATTTTACCCATATAAGTAGCAAAATCTTCACTGGAATAACAAGAATAATCATTTTTTATAAAATGATTTTCACTTTCCACTTTCGGTACAAATCCTTTCATAAAATTAAAATGGATTGTTTTAGGATTAAAGTGCTCGGCATGATCACCATTTGAATGTTGCACATGTACGATGTTCCACGCTTGCTCACGCGCAAATATCAGCATTTTTTTGCAATTCTCAAGACTCGGCCCGATGCCGTGTAAAAAAAATTGTCCGTCTTCTTTTAGATATTCATTTTGAATATCTACCAAAATTAATACTGGTTTATCAGTTTTAAATTCAATTTCTTTTCTTAACATATTCACACTCCTTAATATTATGTTTTAGATAATGGGCGCTATCAGTACGGTCATCGTGCAAGGCCGCTAGCCTGCTCGTATCCGCCAATCAACTACTTGGAAAGCAACTATTATTTCGTGATAATATGCACACGATTATGGTCAGTTCGCAACGCTTTATTCCAATGATCACGTGAAAAATAATCAGGAGAAAAAATAAATGGTCACTGTCGCTGCAATTCAATTATGTTCCTCACACAATATTGCTGAAAATTTATTATCTGCTGCTCATTACATTCGCGAAGCGGCCACACATGGCGCGGCATTAGTAGTATTACCAGAAATGTTTGCCGTAATGGGATTGGCTGCCACAGATAAAGTAGACGTGAAAGAAGATTTTAAACAAGGAAAAATCCAAACTTTTTTAATGCAACAAGCAAAAGAAAATAAAATATGGATTGTGGGCGGCACCATACCCATTACCGCTGAAAAAAATAAAAATAAAGTACGCGCAGCTTCTCTTGTCATTAATGCTCAAGGTGACATTGTTGCGCGCTATGACAAAATTCATTTATTTGATGTCGCCATCTCTGAAAAAGAAAAATATGAAGAATCAGCAACCACTGAACCTGGCAATAAAATTGTTGCCATCGATACTCCCTTTGGAAAATTAGGTTTAAGCGTTTGTTATGACGTACGTTTTCCAGAATTATTTCGTTATTTATTTAATCAAGGCGTAGAAATTATTGCGATTCCGGCGGCATTTACTGTCAAAACCGGTGAAGCACATTGGGAGTTATTAGCACGAAGCCGCGCCGTTGAAAATTTTTGTTATGTGATCGGCGCCTGCCAAGGCGGCATGCATAGTAATGGCAGAAAAACTTATGGTCACTCGCTAATTGTGGATCCGTGGGGAACAGTGATCGCAAAAAAAGATGGCGTTGAAAGCGGTGTGATTACAGCGAGTATTGATTTAGAAAAATTACATGACATACGCCGATCAATTCCGGTGAAACAGCATCAGCGGATTGTGGTGGAGAAGTTGTAGATATTGTAGAACTCCATTATCCACTTGCTAGTAATATACCCGTTTGATTTTCTCACCATTCAGGTGCCGCTCATGTTACATTTGACGACCCATTTATAATTTACACGCAGGGCCACGCAAAACATTTGGGTTATCCATAAGTTTGATATTGTTTAAATTATCAAAGTAATAGAGCAAATTATAAGTGGTGTACTCATAATAAATATCATTAACAAATGAATCCTTTTTAATAAATAAGCAAACTAAAAAACCAACGCTTAATAAAACTAATAAAGAAATAACTATGTATTGAATTTCCATTGATTACTCATTTTTTCTATGAAATTTTTTACTGGACCTAGTAGGATTTGAACTTACGATCAAGAGTTATGAGTCCCAGAGAAATAGTATTTATTAGTATTGACCCCCATTCTGCAGTTAGCTCCAAAATGAAGAACTTTTAATATTTTTCCCCGGAAACAAATCCTTTGCAATAGGATGAATTAGAAAAAAAGTTTGTAATAAAGCAACATTGATGAAAGGCGCAAACTCCCACTCGCTTAACGAAAAAGCTATTTTTGTGAACAACAATTTTTTTGTAGCTTGTGAAATAATTAAATAAGCTATAAAAAAAATTTCGAAGCTGAGTAAAGCTAACAAACATCCTTGAAACCATTTTCTTGCACCCCTACGTGCCTCATTATCTTTTAATTTTTCTTCTTTCAATTTTTCTTCTAAGTTCAGTCCTTTTTTAACGGAAGCTTGTGATTCAATAAGAGCGAGTTGTTCCTGCAGGGTATCTTGTTCTTGCGCAGAATTATTCATTTTAAATCAACCCAGACCCAAAACGTTAGCTCTTACAACAACAGCAGAAGTGCTGACTCCGAATAATTCAGCTAACTTATTAATATCACTTTTCTGTAATTTCCATTGATAGATAAAAATATCATCAGGCATTAGCAGGCAACCTGCAAAATAATTTGCTTCTCTTTCTTTTATATCCGATGAGTTATTGCGTCGATAGTCAATATAATCTTTTTGGTCACCCTGTAAAATAATGTGACCTATTTCATGAGCAACAGTAAAAAGTTGTCTCTTTGGAGAATCTGATTCATTAATAAAAATTTTTTTATTGCGGTGATTAACAGCACCGGCAATATCATTAGTTTGAGAATCCGGTTCAAATGAATGACATTCAAAACCAAGGTGTTCCACAATTTTTTCTACCGGTACGGGAATTTCACCTACTATACCAACGTTGGTTAGTAGTTCGCTTGCTTTTTGTTGAATTTCTGGTTTGGGTAGCATGAGTATTATTTCTGTCATGGTCATCATTTTAATCAAACCGTCGTGGGTTTGTCCTTATTTTATTTAATTTAATTTTCGATTCTATTCATGGGCCCAGTAGGACTCGAACCTACGACCAAGGGATTATGAGTCCCCTGCTCTAACCAACTGAGCTATAGGCCCATCATTGCGGATAGGTATGATATATCGAACTAGCCACGCTTGCCAGTAGTCGGCATACTATAGTGACGAAAAAAATGAAAAAATCATCTCGCAATAACAGCATAAAAAAAGGATCACAAAGACCGCATGCAAACAAATCTTCCAACTATGCAACCCGTTAACAAATACTTTCTCGCGACGATTGTATTAATGCTCATTCCGTTATCAGGTCTTGCTATCGACATTTACGTGCCTTCGCTCCCGGCCGTCAGCCGTTATTTTGGCGTTGATAAAGCGCTGGTGCAGTTGAGCATCACGGTCTACATGGCCGGCATGGGATTGACGCAATTATTTGCTGGCAGTATTTCTGATAGTTTTGGGCGCAAAAACCCGCTTATTATTTCTATGACTATTTTTATCATCATCACTTTTTGTTTACCTTTTTCCGAAAATATTTATCAATTACTTTTTTTCAGATTCATTCAAGGCGTGTCACTCGCCGTGAGCGTCGTGCCATTGCGTTCTGTGATTGCTGATTTATTTGAAGGACGCGAATTTAAAAAAATGATGAACTTCATGACCACGGCGTGGTCAATTGGCCCCATCATTGCCCCTGCCATTGGTGGTTATCTGGAATATTATTTTGGTTGGAAAGCCAGTTTTTATTTTCTCGGGATATATAGCATTGCAGTATTTACCTTAGCATTAATTTATTTACCTGAAACCAGTTTGCATCGTCATCCGTTTAAATTAAAAAGTATTGTTGATCGCTATATCCAAATTTTATCGCATTATAAATTTGCAAGTGGCGTGCTCATCGACGGCCTTTTATATTCTATTATGATTATATTTAGTATCGTCGGACCTTTTTTAATTCAAACTGTGCTGCATTATTCTGCGATACAATTTGGTCATATTGCTTTATCACTCGGGTTTGCATGGTTTTTAGGAACACTGACAAATCATTGGTTGATTGATATTCCATTACAATTAAAAGCAAAAATATGTTTGTGGAGTATATGCATTATTCTTCTAGCGATGTTAGGGTTAGCGGCTATTTTTCCGGTGAATATTTACAATCTCGTGATTGGGATGGGTATGTTAGCGTGGATAGGTGGAATTATTTTTCCAAATTATTTTTCTCGCAGTGTCTCATTATTTCCAACGACGACGGGCAGCGCCAATGCACTCTTTGGTTCTTTTGTATTTTTTATTGCTGGTATCAGTTCTGGATTTGGCACTCTATTAAAATCGACTAGTGATGCCCCCATGATTATTGCTTATATTGTGCTAATTTTATTGTGTTTAGCGCTTTTTTATTTTGAAAGAATGCATAAGAGCACCTCTATAAATTAGCGAAGGGCAACGGATGACATACTCACTCTCTTCTATGCTGCTGCCTCTAACTCATCTGCTAATTGCATCTCTATCACTTTCTTTTCGCGATAAAAAATAGCTGTCAACAAACTGATTGCTGATGTCGCTAATAAATAATAAATCATGGCAAACGATGTTGCGGTTAAATTAATTAACCAGGTCACAATAAATTGTGCAAATCCACCAAATAACATCACACAAAAATTATGACTGATTGACAATCCCAATGAACGCACGTGGCGCGGGAATAATTCTGCCATCATCGCGGGTAATACGCTCACATACATTGCCAATAATGCACAAGAAATAAATTGCGTAAAAATCAATTTAGATAAAGAAGGTGCTGCTGTTAGCCACGCAAACAAAGGATAAATACTCAATAAATATAAAGTGATTGCTGTGATTAAAATACGTTTTCGACCAATGCGATCAGATAACGCGCCAAACAAAGGAATGATAACTAACATTCCCAAAAGGCTAATCACGAGTGCAGCGAAGGCTTCTTGCATGGATAAATTCAAATGTCGCGTCACATAGGTTGGCATATAAGCAATATTGATATATGACGCAGCAGTTGCACCGACTAATATGCCCATGGCAATTAAAATATCAGAAAATTGTCGTTGCACTTTTTGTTTGATAGCTGAAATTATTTTTTTCTGCGATGAATGTTGCGCATCACGCAACAATGGCATGTCATTCACATGCAAACGTAAATACATGCCCAATGGCGCAATCAATAATCCTAATATAAATGGCACACGCCATCCCCATGTTTCCATTTGCGCAGTTGTTAAAAAATTCGTTAATAACATACCCAGTAGCGCACCGATTAATAATGCACACATTTGCCCTGACATTTGCCACGATGCATAAAATCCACGTTGCTGCGCAGGCGATAATTCAATTAACATCGCCGTCGATGTACCAAATTCACCACCAGCAGAAAATCCTTGTAATAAACGCGCGATGACAATCATCGCTGTTGCAAACATGCCTGCTTGCGCAAACGTTGGGGCAAAAACCATCATCATGGTTGCCACTGTCATGATGGAAATAATAATCATCATCGCTGCTTTACGGCCGCACCTATCCGCATAAGCACCTAAGACTATACCGCCCAGTGGGCGCATAAAAAATGCAACGCCCACGGTTGCAGTGGCAGATAATAATGCTGTCGTTGCATGCGTAGTAGGGAAAAATAATTTCGCAATAAACACCGTTAAAAAAGAATAGACAACAAAGTCATACCACTCCAATGCATTACCAATGATAATCGCTGCCAATGTTTTGTTAGAAATTTTATTTATATTATTCATGCCATCGCCTTAAGAAATAAAAAAATTATAATTGAATATTTTTTTATTGTATGTTTATTTAATAAATAAACAAGGAGTGAACAAGATGAAACCAGCAAGTGATTATTTCCATCAAACGTATATTGAAGCATGTAATGCTTTTCGTGAAGCAACACAAGCAAATGGCGGAATACTTTCTAGTTACGGCAATCACCCCGATCAAGGCATGCATGGTGAGACGCTCACCACGAATGTCGCTTATTTTGGTCCAAAAAATCCTGAAAAAATATTTATTACTACCTCTGGCACGCATGGTGTAGAAGGGTATTATGGCTCTGCTGCACAAATTAATATGATAGAAAATCAATTAAAAAATTTGCCCGATGACGTTGGTGTTTTAGTCATACATGCGATTAATCCATATGGATTTTCACATTTACGGCGCGTCACCGGCAGCAAAGAAAATGTCGATCTCAATCGCAATTTTATATTTGATCAAGGTGAAGATAGCATCATCCCCTTGAATCTAGGTTACAAACATGTAGCAAAATATTTAGTACCTGAAAAATGGGCTAAAAATGATTCTATTCGTCAAGAAGCAGATCAACAATTAGCAGCATATAAAAATACCTTTGGCGCACAAGCTTATTTATCTGCCATTTATAAAGGTCAATATCAATTCCCCGATGGTATTAATTACGGCGGCCAAGAACCCACTTGGTCTAATAAAACTTTTTATCAAATTTTGCAAGATTGTGTTCCAGCATCAGTGAATGAGGTTGCCTATATTGATTTACATACGGGTTGGGATGAATACGGATTAGTGGCTATTTATACCTTGATGGAGGCTATACATGAAAATCATCTGCGCGCAAAAGCATGGTATGAAAAAACTGCAGATAAAATTATGTCTTCGCCGTTTCCAGTGGTTGGTAGTATTGCTAATGCAACTAACGAATATTTTAGTGAACGCAATGTAAAAGTGACTACGACTGCGATTGAAGTAGGCACAGTAAAATCACCTGGTACAACATTAACTGCGTTGCGTGGCGATCATTGTTTATATCGTTATGGCAATGGTGATATTCATTCACTAGAAGGAAAAGCGATTAAAGAGAAGATGAGAGAAGATTATTGTCCGAGTGATCCAGAATGGAGAGAACAAGTATTACAAAAATCAGCAAATATTATTGGGGCAACGATAAATCAATTAAAATTAACAGCAGAAAATAAATTAGAAGTAGGAGTAGGAGTGGAATTGAGGAAGAGAAAAAACAATTGATGAGATAGCTTAAATCACGCTGGATGCCAGCTTTCGCTGGCATGACAGCTTTTTTCTAGCCTAAATCGCCACACACCAGCAAGATTGATTATATTACTCTTGTTCTTCCAAGAAACTACGCAACTGCTCCGCACGCGAAGGATGACGCAATTTACGCAATGCTTTCGCTTCGATTTGACGAATACGCTCACGGGTCACATCAAATTGTTTACCGACTTCTTCCAAGGTGTGATCGGTATTCATATTAATCCCAAAACGCATGCGCAACACTTTTGCTTCACGCGGCGTGAGTGAGGCCAATACTTTTTGTACCGATTCTGATAAACCAAAATTCGTGGCCGCATCAATCGGTGACATCGTACTTAAATCTTCGATGAAATCCCCTAAATGCGAATCTTCATCATCACCAATTGGCGTTTCCATAGAAATCGGTTCTTTCGCAATTTTTAAAATTTTGCGAATTTTATCTTCAGGAATACTCATGCGACGACTTAATTCTTCTGGCGTCGGTTCTTGTCCGGTTTCTTGCAACAACTGACGTGAAATACGATTTAATTTATTAATCGTTTCTATCATGTGCACTGGGATACGAATAGTACGTGCTTGATCGGCAATCGAACGCGTAATCGCTTGACGTATCCACCACGTTGCATAGGTTGAAAACTTATAACCACGTTGATATTCGAATTTATCCACCGCCTTCATTAAGCCAATATTACCCTCTTGGATTAAATCCAAAAATTGCAACCCGCGATTGGTATATTTTTTTGCGATAGAAATCACTAAACGTAAATTTGCTTCGACCATTTCTTTTTTAGCACGACGCGCTTTGGCTTCACCAATTGAAAGACGACGATTCACTTCTTTAATTTCTGCAATCGTCATCCGCATTTGTTCTTGGAGCGCAATTAATTTTCTTTGCGCGCGCTGAACATCCGGTATGAATTTGGTGAGATCCGTACTATTTTTTCCATTGGTAAATTCTTGCGTCCAATCTAAATTAGTTTCATTACCCACAAATGATTGAATAAATGCTTTACGCGATAATTTACCTTTATTCACACATAAATCCATAATCAATCGTTCTTGTGCGCGAATTTCATCTAACATGCTGCGCATTTTGCGTGATAATTTATTAAATTGACGTGGTGATAATTTAATATCGCGAAATACTTTGGCTAATTCTTCACGTTTCGCAATTGTTTTTTTATGTTTTGGATCGAATTTTTTCTCAACTGCAATCGTTTCATTATATATTTTACGCAATTCTTCAAATCGTGCTTTGGCAACTTCTAAATCGAGACCCGCATCATCATCGAATGGATCTGCTGCAGTGCCATCACCGCCACCTTCTTCCTCTTCATCCCCAGCAGCACCCGTTGCACCCGTTGCACTCACTGGTTCAGATTCTTTATCTTCATCTTCCCCTTCCAAGTTGGGTTCAATATAACCGCTAATAATATCGCTTAAACGCAACTCCCCTTTTTCAACACGCTCAAAATCATTTAATACTTCCGCAATCATTTGTGGCTGATAAGCAAGCGTATTAAGCATTTGATTGATGCCTTCCTCAATACGTTTTGCAATGGCGATTTCGCCTTCACGTGAGAGCAATTCGACGCGACCCATTTCACGCATATACATGCGCACAGGATCCGTGGTGCGACCTAATTCGCCATCAACAACCGCCAACGCGTTTGCAACTTCTTCTGCTGCCGCTTCATCTTCAGAAGACGCTTCATTTTCAGCAAGCAGAAGCTCTTCCATTTCTGGCGCTTCTTCAGCAACACGGATGCCCATGTCGTTAATCATGGTGATAATGTCTTCGATTTGTTCGGGATCGGTAATGTCTGCCGGTAAGTGGTCATTAACATCGGCATAGGTTAAATAACCTTGCTCTTTCCCGCGTGTGATGAGTTCTTTAAGACGAGATTTCTGGGATTCTTTTTGGGAATCTTGTTCCATGTGCGACCGCCTATTATGTAGTTGAGTGGTTAAAGGGTGATAAAATCAATTTCACAAAAACAACAATCAATAAAAATAATTCACAATAATTCACAATCTTAATTAAGTATAAACTAAATAACCCATTTTCAAGCCAGTGGACCTGTCATTATCCATTATTTTTGATAATTTTTCATTAAAAAAGTCTTATTTTGTAAAGGTATTCTGCTTTTATTACGCCCGCACCGCCAACATCGCCTTTTTATCGCTAATATATTGACTAAGCTCCAGTTTTTCTGCATCAGATAACGCGTCACGCGCCCCTTTGGCCAGCAGCCGATTGATCTCCTCGTCTAGTCGCAACACCTGCAATTGCCGCATCGCGCCCAATAACGTATTTTCGATATCGGTGGCCGTTACCATTAAATCCAACGTCATTAACTGCGTCACCATCGCTTCTTCTTTTTGACCGCGCCAATATTCAACTAACGCGCCGGTCGTGATCGCCGGTTTTTGTTTAATGAGATCGATTAGCTGCGACACAAACGCATAACCCTCGACTGAACTTGGCGGTAAGGGTTGCGAAATCGCACTCACCCATTGCGGATGTTGTAATAACAATGCCGCCACTAAGCGTATCGGTTTAGGAAAAGAAGCCAATGCCGCCGCCGATGTTTCTTGTTTATGCTGAGAATGTTGTTGCGATGCGCGCGGCACTTGATACGCTTGACTCGACACCGACACACGCGCGCGCTTACTGACTTCATCCGCCAACATTTTTTGAAAAATACTAGGCGGTATTTGTTTAATCAGATTCAGTGCGCTCGATGCAAAATGTGCACGCCCTTCCATGGTATTCATATCACATTGTTGCGACAGTGTTTGCAGAAAAAACGCAGATAATGATAATGCTTCATCTATTTTCTTTTCGAAAATTATTTTTCCTTCTTTACGCACAAACGTATCGGGATCTTCGCCATCGGGTAAAAATAAAAAACGGATTTGTAAATGATCTTGCATCAGCGGCAAAATAATTTGCAGTGCACGCCACGCGGCGGTACGTCCCGCATTATCACCATCGAAACAAAAAATAAGTTGCGTGGTATAACGAAATAATCGCTGCACATGATGCACTGTTGTGGCAGTTCCCAATGTCGCAACCGCATACGTAATACCTTGTTGAAACAACGCAATCACATCCATATATCCTTCAACAATCACCACGCGTTCTAGTTTGCGATTAGCTTTTAATGCTTGATAAAGACCATATAATTCATGACCTTTTTGAAAAACCGGCGTTTCCGGCGAATTCAAATATTTGGGTTCACCTTGCGCAATCACGCGGCCACCAAATCCCGTAATACGACCGCGATAATCATAAATAGGAAAAATGATGCGATCACGAAAACGATCATAAAAACCGCCTTCTTGTCGTTGCGTAATTAAACCAGCGGCGAGCAAATTTTTTTTATCGGTTTCAGTGCGACCCCATTCGTCTAAAACATGGCTCCAACCAGGTGGCGCATAACCAATTTGAAATTGTTGCGCGATGTGACCCGCAATGCCGCGACTTTTTAAATAATCGATAGCGTGCGTCGATTGACACATTTGTTCATAATAATAAACCGCTGTTTTCGTCAATAATTCATAGAGCGCAGGAATCGAGTCCTCTTTTTTTGCGGCAGCGTTGTTGCTATGCGTACGCGGCACTTCCATCCCCGCATGATGCGCCAATGTTTCGATCGCATCCGGAAAAGATAAACGATCATGTTGCATTAAAAAATCAATGGCATTACCGTGCGCACCACATCCAAAACAATAAAAAAATTGTTTGGTTTGACTGACAGAAAATGAAGCGCTTTTTTCATTATGAAAAGGACAACGTGCGAAATAATTACTGCCTGATTTTTTACGCAGCGGCACGTGTGGATGAATTAAATCAACCAAATCAATTTTAGATAATAATAATTCGATAAAATCGCGCGGGATAATGTCAGTCATGTGATCAAGTCTCTGTTTGTACTTTGCGAATTATTATCTGAAAACGCGGAAACTGTCACTGTAGGGTGATAATTTTATTTACTACCCCGCCAAACGTTCTTTGACTTTTGCGCTCACAACCGTCATGTCTGCTTTGCCTTGCACTTGTGCTTTCAAAGCGGCCATGACTTTACCCATGTCTTTTGCAGATTGGGCACCCGACGTTTGGATCGCCGCATCAATGGCTTTGATGATTTCTGCTTCGCTCATTTGCGCTGGCAAATATTGTTGAATCACGCGAATTTCTTCCGCTTCTTTTTCAGCGAGATCAAGCCGTTTTCCCGCTTCATATTGGGAAATAGAATCACGTCGCTGTTTAATCATTTTATTGAGCGTTGCTAATACTTGTTCATCACTCAATACAATACGCTCATCAACTTCACGTTGTTTTAGTGCAGCAAGAATTAAACGTATGGTCGATAAACGCGCTTTGTCTTGAGCGCGCATTGCGGTTTTCATATCTTCAACAACATGGTCTTTGATAACAGAAGTCATAAGCTGTCTTCTTATCTTATTTACATTGATGGGTAAATACAGAAGGAAAGTATTTATTTCTATCTAGCAATTTGCTAACGCTTACGCAGCTTCTTTCTTATGACCGCCACTGCTATTGCTACTACCGCTATTACTACCGCCGCCACCGCCTGTTCCGATTGGTTGACGATCACGTTCCAATGCCATGTGTTCACGTAAAATTTTCTTTTGATAACGTTTTACTGCCGCTGCTTTTTTACGTTTACGTTTCCAGGTCGGTTTTTCATAAAATTCGTGACGACGTAAATCCGCTAAAATACCGGCTTTTTCGCATAATCTTTTGAAGCGACGCAGGCTTAATTCAAAATTTTCATTATCTCTTACACGTACGGTTGGCATACCAAACTATTTCCTAAACTAGGGGTCAATAAAAGGAGCGCCAATTGTAATGCGAGAGACAAGACATGTAAAGGTTCTGATAAGAATGATAGAATGCGCAGTTTTTGCAGGTCAGAAATACCATGCGCGTACTGGGAATAGAAACATCGTGCGATGAAACCGGAGTCGCCCTCTATGATTCCGATCGCGGCCTCATTGCCCATGCACTACACACCCAAATTGCTATCCACGCGCCGTTTGGTGGCGTCGTCCCCGAGCTCGCTTCGCGCGATCATGATAAACAACTTATCCCTTTGATAAAAAAACTATTTTCTCAAGCCGGTTGCACCCTCAAAGACATCGATGGCATTGCCTATACCAAAGGTCCTGGCTTAGCCGGTGCCCTTTTAGTCGGCGCCATGACTGGCCGCACGCTCGGCATGGTTTTAAATATACCCACTATTGGTGTACACCATTTAGAAGGTCATTTACTTGCGCCATTTCTGGAACCCGATCCACCTGTCTTCCCTTTTTTGGCACTCTTGGTATCGGGCGGTCACACTGAACTCATTAAAGTTACCGGTCTTCATCAATATCAATTATTAGGCGATACCTTAGACGATGCCGCTGGCGAAGCTTTCGATAAAACTGCAAAATTACTGGGATTGGCGTATCCGGGTGGCGCCGCACTCGCGGCGCTAGCAGAACAGGGTCACCCCAATCGGTTTCATTTTCCGCGCCCGATGATAGATAGACCCGGATTGGAGTTTAGTTTTAGTGGTTTAAAAACATTTGCTTTGCACACGGTAAAAGCAAATGCACGCGATGGCGATGATGGTCATCTCGATGAACAAACAAAAGCAGACATTGCCCATGCGTTTCAACAAGCCATCGTCGATACGCTGGTCATTAAATGTAAACGGGCGCTCCAAGAAACAGGGTTACAACGCTTAGTGGTTGCCGGTGGCGTCGGCGCCAATAAAGCATTGCGTGCGGCGCTACAACAATTAGCGAAAAAACAGCAAATTGCGCTGTATTTTCCGCGCATGGAATTTTGCACTGATAATGGTGCAATGATTGCGTATACCGGTTGTCAATATTTATTGGCGGGTAAATGTGATAATGATTTGGCGGTAGAAGTTCATCCGCGCTGGGCATTGGATGACAATATGAATAAATAATTGAGGACTACATCATGATAATAAATGCATCACTCCCCCGTTTTAGTCAATGCAGTCCTGCTCAATTAGAAGAATCTATTCGCGCTGTGTTGCAAAAAAATCGCGAATTATTACAAACTTTATTAGCGCAACCACAACCTTACACCTGGAATAATCTCATGCAACCGCTAGAAGATAGCGGCGATGAGCTCAGCAAAACCTGGGCGCCAATGGCGCATTTGCATGCGGTGTTAGAATCCGATGAATTACGCAAAACCTATAATACGTTATTGCCATTACTCACTGAATATCAAACTGAAATTTCACAAAATGAAAATTTATATCAAGCCATTTTAGCGATTGCTAATGGTCCTGAATTTGCGCAATTTAATCCTGCACAAAAGAAAATTATTGAAGATGATATTCGCGATTTTCGTTTAGCCGGTATTCATCTTCCTAAAGAACAAAAAGAGGTGATGAGCAAATTACAAAAACAACTCAGTCAATTGACGACAACATTTTCTGAAAATGTGTTGGATGCAACACAAGGTTGGACGTTACACCTGATTGATCAACAACAATTAGAAGGATTACCACCGCAAGCATTACAATTGGCGATTGATAATGCTAAAGCGCGCAACGTCGATGGGTTTATTTTTACGCTGGATTATCCCTCTTATTCGACAGCAATTAAATTTTTAAAAAATCGCGAGTTACGCAAAATCTTATATGAAGCCTACTCCACCCGCGCCTCTGATTGCGGTCCCAACGCAGGAAAATGGGACAATAGCACCATCATGGAAAAGATTTTAAAAACTCGTCATGACATGGCAACGTTAGTTGGTTTTGATAATTTTGCCGCGTATTCACTCGCTACCAAAATGGCGAAAACACCAGAAGATGTGTTGCGATTTTTGCGCGACTTAATTGCTCGCAGTAAAAATATTGCGAGCAATGAATTAAATGAAGTTGCCGCACTCGCCAAAACCATGGATGGAATGACTCACTTAGAAGTTTGGGATTTTGCTTATTATTCAGAAAAATTACAGCAAACCAAATTTAAATTTTCCCAAGAAGATATTCGTCCGTATTTTCCTATTAATAAAGTGTTACAAGGTTTATTTACGATCGTGAATAAATTATATGGCATTACCGTACGTGAAGAAAAAGAAGTGGATGTGTGGCATCCGGATGTGCGTTTCTTTTCTATTTTGGATGAAAACAATCAAGCCCGCGCTGGTTTTTATATTGATTTATATGCACGTCCGCACAAACGTGATGGCGCATGGATGGATGAATGCCAAGCGCGACGTGTATTAGCAACGGGCGAGACGCAATTACCGATTGCATTTTTAACTTGTAATTTCATGCAACCCGTCGGCAATCAACCCGCATTGCTCACGCATGATGATGTGTTAACTGTGTTTCATGAATTCGGTCATTGTTTACATCACATGTTAACCAAAGTGAATTATCCATCCGTTGCTGGCATTAATGGCGTGCCCTGGGATGCAGTCGAATTTCCTAGTCAGATGATGGAAAATTTTTGTTGGGAAAAAGAAGTGTTAGCGATGATTGCTGGTCATTATCAAACAAATGCATCATTACCTGACGAGTTATATCAAAAAATGAAAGCGGCTAAACATTTTCAAACAGGTTTGCAAATGTTACGTCAATTGGAATTTGCGTTATTTGATTTTCGTTTGCATTTGGAATATGACGCGCGTGTCACCAATCAAATTCGCACGATTTTAGAGGAAGTGCGTCAAGAAGCAGCCGTGTTGCAGATGCCCACATTTAATCGATTTCAAAATAGTTTTTCACATATTTTTTCCGGTGGTTATGCCGCAGGTTATTACAGTTATAAATGGGCGGAAGTATTATCAGCAGATGCGTATGCACAATTTGAAGAAAATGGCGTGCTTGATCGCGCGACCGGTGTTTCTTTTATGCAAAATATGTTAGAAGTGGGCGGTGTGCGCGATCCCATGGCATCGTTTGTTTTATTTCGTGGGCGCGAGCCAACGATACAGGCATTGCTGGCGCAAAGTGGAATTGAGTAAGTAAATCATTTCGAGCACGATTGTCATCCTGAGCGCAGCTGTCATCCTGAGTGCAGTGAAGGATCTCCATGATATGCCCGAGCATCATTAGGAGATCCTTCACTGCACTCAGGATGACAGCTGCGCTCAGAATAACAGTTGCACATTTACACTGACCATAATCCAGCACATAATACTTAACATTATTAAATTTGATTACGTCTTATTTCCCCCCATCCCATCTAAATTACTTTGAGGAGAATCATTATGGATGGCTATGCCGCAAAACCGCGTCAACCTAAAGTGTTGCCTTATTTATTTTTCACCGAAATGTGGGAACGATTTGGTTTTTATGTCGTCCAGGGCTTATTAATTTTATACATGACCCAATATTTCGGCATGACGGATAATGAAGGTTATGGCATTCTCGGCGTGTTTTCTGCGCTCGTTTACATTTCTCCTTTTCTCGGCGGATTTTTAGCCGATAAAGTTCTCGGTTTTAAAAATGCGATTGTATGGGGTGGATTATTTTTAATTATAGGTTATGGCTTATTAGCATTGCCGAATGCGCAAACCCTTTTTTATCCGGCGCTTTCTATTATTATTATTGGTAACGGTTTATTTAAACCCAATATTTCCAGTTTGCTCGGCACACAATATGCCATTGATGATTCGTTGCGTGATTCTGGTTTCACTATTTTTTATGTCGGAATTAATATTGGTTCATTCTTAGCCGGCATTAGTTCTGGTTATATCAAAGATGTTTTTGGTTGGCGCATGAGTTTTGCGCTCGCAAGCCTCGGTTTAATCATTGGCTTAGCAACCTTTATATTTGGCTGGAAATATTTACGCACACCACCTACTGCTTTTCCTAAATCCACTCAATTTAAAATACAATTTTTATTGGGCTGTGTCGGCGCTGTGATTGTGGTGAATTTTTTATTAAAAGTCAGTGTGCTCGCAGATTGGTTATTGCCGTGCGCCGGCATTGCCTTATTAATATTTTTAACGAGGCTCACGTTAAAACAACAACCTGAATTTCGTAAACGTTTATTTATTTTAAATACCTTAATTATTTCATCGATTGTATTTTGGATGTTGTTTTTGCAAATCTTTTTTTCCGCAAATTTATTTGTTGATCGCTTAGTCGATAAAACATTTTTTGGATTGCATATTACGACCACTGTTTTTTATGCTTCTGAAGCTATTTTTATTGTGCTACTCGGTCCCTTGTTTGCGTGGTTGTGGGAATGTTTAGGACGCTATAATAAAAACCCTTCGCCGATTATTAAATTTGTATTAGGCATTGCAACAGCAGGGATAGGATTTTTAGTATTAACTTATAGCACCACATTGCCGAATAGTGACGGCATGATTAGCGCTTCATGGGTATTTTTCGCTTATTTATTTATTACTATTGGTGAATTGTTATTATCACCCATTGGTTTATCTGCCGTGACTTTTCTCGCACCCACACATTTAGTTGGCATGATGATGGGCATTTGGTTTGTGGCATTAGGTTTTGGTGGCATTTTTGCCGGCATGTTAGCAAAACTGGCGAGCGTACCAGATACGGTGCAAACCGCTGCTGAAAAATTATTGATTTATCACGATGCGTTTTTAAATTTTGCTTATATTGCTTTTGTGGTTGCGATTGTTTTATTTGCCGTGCGTGTGCTGTTTCGACGGGCGTTTGCGGTGGAAGAAATATAAACAAGCAGGAGCGGATTAAGACGCGTTTTTTGCATTCTTATCCGCTCCTACCTTTTGCTATCTCATAGCTTGTTTTTCGTTTGAGCCTCTATTATCACTTTCACTTTGTCTCTGATCATGTTTCAGATTATTATGTTGATGCTCAGGACATTTATCACAAGAAAGTAATAAAGTACGCATAGGAATTTTGGTAATTTCCGTTTTGCTAATTTCATTAAAGTCTTTTAATTTTTTTTGAGGATGATCTCCTAACATATCCCATGCGCCTGTTGCAACTGAAAGCACTAGCTTTAATGGAATGCCGTTACCTGTAAAATGAGGTAAATATAAACTGACTGCTAACCTTGTTAAGTTGAGAACTGTGGTGCCCTCCTCGACATTAATAACTTTCGAGCATTGTTTATCAGTCTGGTCTCGTAAATAAAATTGTATTTGACGTGTAGTGGATGCAACCGCATTTTTATCATTAGTTGTGTCTAATGTATTTTGATTTTTTTCTTTTGAGGCGAGCTGCTGCTCAAGTAATTTTTCTGCATTTGTTACTACCTCTTCAAATTCTAATTGTATTGATAAACGGGACTCATATTGTTTTTTAAGTGCCCCTAAAAATTGGATAACTGCTTGTTGTTCCTCTTGAGAAATATTAGGCACCAAAAATTGGATCTTACCTTGAGCTGCAAATTTAGTTATAAAATCGCACATAGGATCTGGAGACCCAGCTTTTTTACACACTGCATGAATATCTGTTAGATAGCCAAATAATACTTTTCTTGTTTGTGGAGATAACTCAGTTGCCCTCATCGATTATTCCTCTATTTGTTTGGTTTATTTATAAAAGTGCATATATTACGATTTTGTATTAAAGAAATCACCAGTAATCCTATTTTTTATTTCATTGATAATGGTTTTAGAAATCAATCCTTACATCATCTATCAATGGCACTCGATACCCGCCAAGATGTCGGTTTGTTAATACAAAGCGCTGTGTTTCAAGAATTACTTAAATTCAAAGTCCAGCATTTTTATGATTTTAGAATACATTTTTGGCGCACCCAAAATGGCGCTGAAGTCGATTTTATTTTATATAAAAATGAAAACTGTATTATTCCGATTGAAGTCAAATTTAAAATGATGAATCGACCTATGATGACGCGTTCATTTCGTTCTTTTATTGAAGCGTATCAACCGCGATATGGTTTTTTCATTACGAAAAATTTCAATAAAAAAATAATGATCCATGATTGCGAAGTACATTTTATTTCTTTTTCACGTTTGTTGGGGTTGTTTGAGGTGTTAGCTGCCATCCTGAGCGAAAAGCGCTAAAAACACTACCCGACGACGACGATAAATTATAATATGCACACTCTATATAGATGGGCGTGGCCTCGTAGTGACGACTTTGTACTTTATTGGCGGAGATTTTTAAATGAGTGTGTACGGTTTAAACGAAATTCGTAGTGGCATGAAATTGATTATTGATAATGATCCTTGCGTGGTGGTTGATAATGAATTTGTCAAACCTGGTAAAGGCCAAGCATTTAATCGCCTGCGTTATCGTAATCTTAAAACCGGACGCGTGATTGAGCGCACGTATAAATCCGGTGATAGCATTGAAGGTGCAGATGTGGCCGAAATTGATGCGCAGTTTTTATATGGCGATGGTCATACATGGCATTTCATGGCAACAGAAACCTTTGAACAATATGCTTTACATGAAGCAGAAGTGGCTGATGCAAAAATTTGGATAAAAGAACAAGCCGAATGCAAAATTACGTTATGGAATGGTGTGCCCATTTTAATTGTGCCACCTACATTCGTTTCATTAAAAATTGTAGAAACTGATCCGGGCTTAAAAGGTGACACGTCGGGTGGTGGCAGTAAAGCTGCAAAATTAGAATCGGGCGCAGTGGTACGCGTACCTTTATTTATTCAAGAAGGTGAGGTAATTAAAGTCGACACGCGCACCGGTGAATATGTTTCGCGCGCGAAAGAATGACACAGCGTTGTCATGACAGTTACATAAAATAAAAAGTGAAACAACATGAACACCTGGAAACCATCCGCCTCTTTTGATTTATTACGTGAGCGCGCGCACATTTTGCAGCGCATACGTGAATTTTTTGTAGCGCGCAATGTCTTAGAAGTAGAAACGCCATTACTCAGTCACGCCACTGTCACTGATCCATTCATTCAAAGCATGATTGTCTCAGTCGATACAAAAGAAAAAAAACCAACTTATTTTTTGCAGACGTCACCTGAATATGCAATGAAACGTTTGTTGGCTGCCGGCAGTGGCGATATTTATCAAATCACTAAAGCATTTCGTCAAGATGAAAGCGGGCGTTTTCATAATCCTGAATTCACTATGTTGGAATGGTATCGCCTCGAGTTTGATCATCATGATTTAATGAATGAAATGGATGCATTATTACAATTGATTTTAAAAACACCGCCGGCTGAAAAAAAAACCTATGCGGAAATTTTTTCAGCATATTTAACAATCAATCCGCACGCAGCAACTCTTGCTGAATTAATGGCGTGCGCGCAAAAAAATAATATTATTTGTAATGCACAAGAAATAAATGATCGCGATACCTGGTTGCAATTATTAATGAGTCATTGTATTGAACCGCACCTTGGTAAGGAACAGCCGTGTTTTATTTATGATTTTCCCGCGTCCCAAGCAGCGCTTGCACGCATTCAAGCAACTGAACCACCCGTTGCTTCCCGTTTTGAAGTGTATTTTCGCGGGATTGAATTAGCGAATGGATTTCATGAATTGCAACATGTGGCCGAGCAACGCAAACGTTTTGAAAAAAATGTAGCAGCGCGTAAACAATTGGGATTAAACATTATTCCGATTGATGAATATTTTCTTGCGGCATTAACACATGGTTTACCTGATTGCGCTGGTGTCGCCGTAGGTATTGATCGCTTAATCATGTTAGCAACGGGCAGCGAACAATTAGCGCACGTGATAAGCTTTGATTTTGCCCGCGCGTAATAACTACTACTTTAATTTTCTTAAGCTTTCTCCCACTTCCATCATTGTTGTTTGCTGATGAGCAACCATACTTTCCGGATCCTGCGTATAATTTATCGCGCTGAAAATCGTATGTTTCGTTATAAATCCCTGGCGATGCAATAGCGCAGAAGCATTAATTTCACTCAATCCCATTGAATTCAACCCATCGTTTAATAATTCTTTTGGAGGTTTTTGATAAGGAAAATAATTTGAGCAAATAACCGGGATAATAGTAGCAACAATAGCATGGGTTAATTTTTTCAAACTGGTTTTATCCCGTGGTTTTGCTTCTTGCATTCTTTTTAATTTAGCTTCTAAATTAGTTTGTTCCTCTTTATCTTTTGTTTCAATTTTATTGACGAGTATTATATCTTTTTTTTCTGTCATTATCCGTAACGCATAAAACCATCTAAATTCTTTTTTCTCTTTAAGTTGATTTTCTTTTTTATTTACTTCTTCTTGGAAAACATAAAGAACATTGGCTTGCATATTTTCTCTTAATGGCCGTTTTTCTATCATCGCTAGAGGATAAGAAGTTTGAATGTCATTTAATCGTTGCTCCATTATCGCAATGACTTGACGGGCAGAAGTTGCAACTTCTGACTGGTGAAATATCACTTTAGTTTTTGCGAATGTAAACAATGAAGCTGGATTTAATTTGTGTTTATCTTTACTAAACTCATCTGCATAAACACGATCAGCAAACGCTGCACCAGGTTTTGCCCTTGCTAAATATACTTGCGCTCGCAGTCGATAGGTTAAATGATCTTCGGGATTCAATTTTATTATTGCATTCAGACACTTCATTGCTGCATCATATTTTTTTTCTCGCAATAACAATTCACCCATTAAACGTTTTACATCAATATGTTGTGAGTCTTGCTGGATTGCCATCATGCAATTAATGTTTGCTTCTGCGTATAATGCCAAACCGTTATTGGCTACTGCCAGTAAAAAATAAGCATGCGCTTCCATTTGAAAAATGCCCTTCGCATTTGGTATTAACATTGTAACTAGCGCTCGATTTAATTTTTTAAACGGTCCTAATGCACTTAATATTTTATTGGCTTCTTCTTTTAATGCGACATAATCTTTTTTTATTAAAAATACTTCTGCCCTCAAGATTCTAGCATAAATATTATGTTCCTCTTCAAGGCATTCGTTTTTTTCCTCTTGTGTTTCTTCTTTATTATCTATCGATTTAACAAACACGTCATTAGCATATTCAAGCACCTGATCATATTTACCTAGCTGCAAATATGCTTGTGCAGCACCTAAATAAATACGTTTTAATATATGTTCTTCTAATGCTTCTTCATTTTCTTCTACCATTTTTTCTTTACTATATTTGCCAATAATTTCTTGATAGAGAGCAATCGCTTTTTGCCATTGCTCTTGTAACACATAAACCGAAGCGAGCTCATAATGAAGAACGCCAAACTTTACTGGTTGTTTTGTTGCTTGTTGATTTGTTTTCTGTAATTGAATAGCTTTTTCATAAGCTTGAATCGCCAAATCAAATTGACCCCATGCTTTATACACTTCACCTAATAATTTATAATTTTTTATATTATGACGGCTATCTAATTTAATTAACTCCTTAGCATCTTCTGCAGCGATATCATATTCCCTCTTTATTCGTAGAATAAATTCACAACGCTCGCGACGTGCTGCACATGCAAATTTAATCAGCTTGGCATTTTTTATCGCTTTTTTAAAACCAGCCATGGCTGAATCATAATTATTCCTCTCTGCGTTCATTCGAGCACGACCTAAAATAGCATCAAGATTATTATTATCAAAAGTGATGGCCAAATTATAAGATGATTCTACTAAAAAAGGGTTTTTTTCTTTATACGCTATATCACCTCTTAATCTGTGCGCCAAACTATTTTCTTCAAATTTTTTACATGCAAGTTCAATAGTAATTTTAATTTCTTCTAAATTTTTATAAGAATACGGATTATCAGAACTTTCTTCCTGAATCGCATTTATTTCTATCCAATTCTTTGTGCGTTCAGCTAGTAATATACTGATGATAACATTCAATTCCGCTGACTCTACTTGTTGAAATTTTTCTATTAATATTCCAAATTGTTTATCTGCTAAAATATACTCTTCAGCACCAAGATAAGCTTGTGCTAAACAATAATGAACATTGTTTGCTAAATTAGGTACTTCTGTACCAAAATTGAATTTGATTGCTGTTAAAAAATCATTGATTTTATTTGTGTAACTTTCTTTATTACCTTCTATTGTTTTATAACAATCTCCGCGCAAAAAATATAACATGCCATTCTCTGGATATTCTTTAATAGCACCATCATACATTTGCAATAATCGGCTATTATTTTCATCTTCCGGACAAAGTCTTTTGTGAAGTGTCTCAAGCGTTAAATAAGTACTTCTATCTTGAGGTGATTCTTTTATGATCCCGCACCCTAACCTTATTAGTTTTATTTCAGGTTGCTCAAGAAAAAGGGTTATTTCTTGCGATGCTTTTTCAACATCCACTCCTTTTGCTGCTGCAAAATACTTATCTGCTTCTTGTAATTCCTGTTGCAGATAAAAAACTTTCGCCAACCCTAACAAGGCATCCATATCTTTATTATTTAATTCTACTAATGCCTGATAAATTGCTATAGCTTCTTGATATTTTTCATCTTGAGCCAATTGATTTGCCTGTGATCATTGCTCTATGTTTTCACTTGTTGGATTATTTTCTTCGGGTTTTTTACGTTTTGTCATTTTTCATCCTCGTTATTTAGATCAATGCATATCAGATTTTATTAATCGTCGTTTACATTTTATAATTACCCTAGTATTGACTGTTATTTTTATAAAAATGAATTAGTTCGTATTATTTTTACGGGGCTTTAACCCAGTCAATATCGCTCGCAATTTTCTTTAATACTTGCGTGATCACTTGTCCTGGGCAATCTAGTTTCCATCAAGCATCTCTTGTGCTTTTATTATGGCTTAGTTTCTTCTACTAAATTTTTTTGGAGAACAGATGCGGGTACATTTTTCACATCCCACACCATGCCTAATTTTTCAAATAATTTAAGCAAATAATAAGTGATATCAATTTCCCACCACAAAAATCCTTGGCGCGCCGCCGCCGGATAATGATGATGATTGTTGTGCCAACCTTCACCAAACGTTAATAAGGCTAACAACCAGTGGTTGCGACTATTATCTTTAGTGTCAAAACGTTTTTTACCAATCACGTGTGACAAAGAATTAATCGTGACGGTCGTATGAAACAATGCAATCGTCGAAATACAAAAACCCCACACTATCATTTGGCCGCCAGTCACACCCAACTGCGGTGCAACATGTTGCAATAACGCACCCGTCACAAATAATGCAATAAATAAAAACGTTGGCACTAAACTATCGTAACGATCTAAGAACACCAATTCGGGATAACGCGATAAATCTTTCACACGCTCGGGGTTGTAATAATAATGTTTTTTTGATAGGAACCAGCCGACGTGACTCCACCAAAAACCATGTTGCACCGGCGAATGCGCATCTGCTGGTTCATCGGACACCATGTGATGTTGACGATGATGCGCAGCCCACCATAATGGCCCGCGTTGTGCTGAACTCGCGGCAATCAATGCAAAAACAAATTGCCAAAAACGATTGGTTTGATAAGTTTTGTGGGAAAAATAACGATGATAAAAAGCGCCAATTGAAAATAAGCGCACAAAATATAAAACTGCCGCCACGGTAAAAGCCGTCCAACTGAATCCCACCCAAAATACAAATAAACAGCCAATATTCACTAATATAAATGGCAAAGCGCGCAGCCAATCAATTTTATCTTCATATTGTGCATGAGGATCATAATGATTCTCATTGGCAATCCACTTTGCTATTGTTCGCCAAATATTTGTCATTGGAATGATTTTCCTTTTATCTTGATTGCTGGTTTCAGTAAAACCTATAAATAGTTTTAAATTCTAGTTATTTGGGCCCGTTATACTAACGTCATTTTTTGCTGGATGCTAGCGCAAAAACACGTTGTCATCCGAGCGCTCGAGATGACAGAATACGTCTAGTGCTTGCATTTTTGCCGAAATAATGTTCAGATACGCCTGCTTAAGGTTTTTAACGTCATTTCCAATCACGCATTTTTCCTGATTTTTTTAGCAAAATGCGCCTAATTTCACTCTAGGTTACTTGGCAATGATAGCTTTCAATCCAGACTTGTTTTGACTGAAAGTACACTATTAACGCCAGCTATCTAGGTCTTTTCCTGCATAAGTAGATGCGACAAAGTCCTGTGTGGCTCGCATTTCATTAATCTATATAAATGATCCTCGTCATGATCAACAAAGGAAAACACATATGCAATTTGCTCAATTAAATTTAGATCCCAATATTATTAAAGCCATTAATGCTTGCGGTTATACCACGCCGACGCCCGTACAGGCTCAAGCTATTCCACCCATTTTAGAAGGAAAAGATGTGGTTGCATCTGCTCCCACTGGCACCGGAAAAACGGCTGCATTCGTCTTGCCAGCATTACAACATTTGAGTCAGCAAAAACCCTCAAAACAAACTCACGTTTTAATTTTGACGCCGACACGCGAATTAGCTAATCAAATTACTAAAGCATCGGCAATATATGGCAAATTTTTACATTTTAATATTGTCAACTTGGTGGGCGGCATGTCTTATCACCATCAAATAAAAGATTTAGCACGCGGGGCGAATGTGATTGTCGCCACCCCCGGTCGCTTACTTGATCATATGCGCGCCAATCGTGTGGATTTATCTCATGTTGAAATGTTGGTGTTAGATGAAGCAGATCGCATGTTAGACATGGGATTTATTGATGATGTGCAAACGATTGCCAAAGCAACGCCAGCCACACGTCAAACATTATTATTTAGCGCGACGGTTGATCGTCAATTAACCACCGTTGTTCGTCATTTATTAAAACATCCTGTGCGCATTGATTTATCCAATGAAAAATCACCGCCACCGAAAATTGAACAACATCTTTATAAAGCTAATAACTTGCAACATAAATCACGCTTGCTCAAACATTTTTTAAATGATGCGACCATTTATAAAGCGATTATTTTTTCCGCAACAAAAATCAATGCCGATCGCTTAGCCGAACAATTACGTCATGATGGTTTTGCGGCGGCTGCATTGCACGGTGATTTACGTCAAGGCGTGCGCAATCGCACCATTGAACAATTTCGTCATGGCAAAATTCAATTTTTAGTTGCAACTGATGTGGCTGCACGCGGAATTGATATCAGTGATGTCACTCATGTCATCAATTATGACTTGCCAAAATTTTGTGAAGATTACGTACATCGTATTGGTCGCACTGGTCGCGCTGGCAAAACCGGTATCGCCATTTCTTTTGTATCACCAGCAGATGTGCGTCATGTGCAGCGCATTGAACGTTATTTGGGTCACCGTTTGAAACTCATTCAAGATGTGAATATTAATCCTGAAGCAGTATCGCCGCATAAAAAAGAAAATATTGAAGAAATATTTGAAAGTGATCAGCGTCATCATCGTGGCGGACGTGGTCATGGTGGTGAACGTAGTCATGGTGGCCACGGCCATCAGAAAAGTGAAAAATATAAAAAAGATGGTGATTACAAACGTAGTGAAGGCGGGTACAAAAAGAAAGATGGCTATAAAAGTAAGGAATATAAAAGTAAAGACTCTCGCAGTGATTACAAACCTGATTATCAAGAAAAAAAAGGACGTGAACATGAACACGACCGTGACCGCGAGCATGACCACGAACACAAATATGAACGTAATCGCAAACGTGAACATGCATATGAACGTGGCGATGAACACGTAACGCGCGACCGTTCTCATGATCGCAAACGTGAACATACTTATGAACAACGTGATGAGCGTACAACACGCCAACGTCCGGAACGGTCTGATCGAACTGAACGAGCAGAGCGATCTGGGCGCTCAGAACGTTCCTCCTCTGGGCGCTCCGAACGTTCTGAGCGCCCTTATGGTCGCAAATATGAACACAAAAAACGTGATCGTGATGAACATACTCGTGAGGATGATTCTCGTGACCAGCATGCAGCGGGTGATAAACCCTTTAAAAAATCGAAACCATTCAAAAAATCATTTAGTAAACCGTTTAAAAAATCTTCTGATAAACCATCAGACAGAAAATCGAGATCATCATCTTCATCTGATGCCAACAATAAAAAACGTTCCTCTACACGTGATCGCAATCATTGGGCAAAATAGTGTCAACTTTGCAGTGTTGTTGTCATCCTGAGCGGCAGTTGTCATTCTGAGCAAGGCTTGTCATTCTAAGCAGGCCTGCTCGGGAATAAGGAGTAACGACTGATGAATAATTATCAATGGCAAGATCCTTTATTGTTAGAAGATCAACTCACTGCCGAAGAACGCATGATACGCGATTCAGTACATGCGTTTGCGCAAGAAAAACTGCAACCGATTGTCATTCAATCTTTTCGTGATGAATCATTTAATCCGGCACTGATGCGCAAGATGGGCAAAGCCGGTATTTTGGGCGCAACTATTCAAGGGTATGGATGCGCTGGTATTGGCGCAGTCGCTTACGGCCTCATCATGCGCGAACTAGAACGCGTTGATTCCGGTTATCGTTCTATTGCCAGTGTGCAATCGAGTTTAAGCATGCACGCCATTTATACTTATGGCAGCGAAGCACAAAAACAAAAATATTTATCAAAAATGGCGGCTGGCGAATGGATTGGTTGTTTTGCATTAACCGAACCCAATCATGGTTCTGATCCAGCTGGCATGGATACGCATGCTAAAACAGTTGCCGGTGGTTATCGCTTAAAAGGCACAAAAATGTGGATTACTAATGCACCGATTGCCGATGTTTTTATTGTCTGGGCGAAAAACGATAGCGGAAAAATTCGCGGATTTATTTTAGAAAAAAACATGCAAGGATTAAGCGCGCCCATCATGCACGGTAAATTAAGTTTACGTATTTCAATCACTGGCGAAGTGGTGATGGATGATGTGTTTGTCCCTAGCGAAAATGAATTACCACTCGCTAACGGTTTATCAGCACCATTACAGTGTTTGGATAATGCACGTTATGGCATTGCCTGGGGCGCATTAGGTGCGGCAGAATTTTGTTGGTTTGCGACACGCAATTATGTATTAGATCGCCAGCAGTTTGGTCAGCCACTCGCAGCAAATCAATTAATTCAAGAAAAATTAGCGAATATGCAAACGCAAATTGCCTTGGGATTACAAAGTTGTTTGCGTTTAGGTCGATTAAAAGAAGAAGGCAAAATTGAATCGCCAATGATTTCCATGATGAAACGTTACTCGTCATTGATGGCATTGGATATTGCGCGTGAAGCGCGTGATATGCATGGCGGCAATGGCATTATGGAAGAATTTCATGTTATGCGTCATATGGTGAATTTAGAAACGGTGAAAACCTATGAAGGCACGGCTGATATTCATGCACTCGTATTGGGACGTGCGCAGACGGATATTCAAGCGTTTAAAGCGCTGGGGTAGAGGAGAGACATCTCTTTTACTTTTACTTGTGGATGGAAGAGGAGTCCATCAAGGAAGTAAGATTTTACAGAGTGGAAGAGCAGTTGAAGTACTGGTGGGAGATAATCTGTTAGGCCGTATAACGGATGCATTTGGTAGACCAATAGACGGAAGTGAAATAAAAGGTACCCTAATCCCAAAACCTCTTGATGCTGCTCCACCAGAGGCTTATGGTCGTCCAAGAATAGATACTGTTTTTGCAACGGGTGTAAGAGTTATT
>OBEQ012641664.1_pt1 | contig 52482 bp, 41 predicted proteins | sample 1670901 | NCBI WGS metagenome assembly OBEQ01 (sample SAMEA104232315, study PRJEB22302) | groundwater metagenome | biome: forest; feature: aquifer; material: groundwater | place: USA | collected 2011-08-07 | depth 5.4 m
TAGCCGCCGGGGTGTGGCCGCGGGGTGTGGTGCCCGCCCCCCCCCCCGGGGGGGGGAGAGGGTGGGGGGGGGGGTGGCTCCTTGGTCCCGTTTCCCAATAAGTCACGTATTTCTCTGTGCAACGGGAAGCCCCCCTCCCCCTCCCCGCTACGCGGGTCCCCTCCCTCTCCCGCCAGCGGGAGAGGGCAAAATCTGCGCTCTCACCGCCCCCCTCCCCGCTGAAGCCGCAGCGAGTTCGACACCACCGACACCGACGACGCGGCCATGGCGGCGGAGGCGATCATCGGGGTGAGGCGGCCGTAGGCGGCGACGGGGATGGCGATGGTGTTGTAAGCCAGGGCCCAGAACAGGTTCTGGCGGATGATGGCCATGGTGCGGCGGCTGGTTTCGATGGCATCGACCACTTTGGCGATGTCGCCGCTGACCAGGGTGACATGGGCCGCCTCGATGGCGATGTCGGTGCCGGTGCCCACCGCGAAGCCGACATGGGCGGCGGCCAGGGCCGGGGCGTCGTTGATGCCGTCGCCGATCATGCCGACCACGTCGCCGCGGTCGCGCAACTCCTGGATGATCTCGAGCTTACGCTGCGGCGAGGCGCCGGCCACCACCGAGGGAATGCCCACCTGTTCAGCGACCCGCCGCGCCGTGCCCTCGGCATCGCCGGTGACCATCAGCACGCGGATACCCAGTTGTTGCAGATGGGCGATGGCTTCAGCGGCGCCGACGCGCGGCCGGTCGGACAGGCCGAACAGAGCCGCCGGCCGGCCGTCGATAGCGGCGAGGATCGGTGTGTGGCCCTCCCAGGCCACGCCATCGGCCAGCGCCGCCAAGCCGTTGACAACGATGTTCTCTGCCGCCAGATGGCGGGCGCTGCCGACCACCACGGCATGACCGTCGACCTGTGCACCGATGCCCAGGCCGGTGTCAGAGCGAAAGCCGCTGGCCGCACCGGGAGTCACACCTCGGCCGCGGGCGTAGTCGAGCAACGCCCGGGCATAGTGATGTTCCGAGCCGGTTTCGGCACCACCGACCAGCCGCAGCAGGGTTTCGTCGGACAGGGAGTCGGACAGGTTGCGGAAGGCGACCACCACCGGCTTGCCCTCGGTGACGGTGCCGGTCTTGTCGAACACCAGGGCGGTAATCTTGGCTGCGGTTTCCAGGGCCTCGCCGTTGCGGATATAGACGCCGTTGCGCGCGGCGCGGCCGGTGCCGGCCATGACCGCGGTCGGCGTCGCCAGACCGAGAGCGCAGGGGCAGGCGATCAGCAGCACCGCAATGGCCGCATCCAGCGCCATGGTGAAGGGCTGTCCGGCCAGCATCCAGGTGGTGAAGGTGGCGCCGGCGATGGTCAGCACGGCGGGGACGAAGCGCGACGAGATGCTGTCGGCCAGCGCCTGGATGGGCAGCCGCGCCCCTTGGGCATGGTCGACCATGCGGACGATGCCGGCCAGCACGGTGTCGGGACCGACCGCGGTGGCGCGCAGTTGGAAGCTGCCGGTGCCGTTGATGCAGCCGCCGACCACCCGATGTCCGGGCTCCTTGACCACCGGCATGCTTTCGCCGGTGACCATGGACTCGTCGACGGTGGACAGGCCGGAGACCACCTCGCCATCGGTGGGGATGCGCTCGCCGGGGCGGACGATGATGAGGTCGCCGACCACCAGATCGTCGATGGCCACCTCTACCTCCTGACCGTCGCGCAAGACCCGGGCGGTCTGCGGTTGCAGGTCGATCAGCTTGCGGATGGCCTCGCCGGCCTGCCCCTTGGCCCGCTCCTCGAGATAGCGGCCGAGCAGCACGAAGCTGACGATACCGGCGGCCGCCTCGAAATACAGGTGATGCCGCCCCGCCATCAGCGCCGCGACGCTGTAGCCGTAAGCGGCGCCCGAGCCGATGGCGATCAGCGTATCCATGTTGGCAGTGCGCTGGCGCGCCAGCTTGGCCGCCTTGTCGAAGAACGGCCGGCCGGCCACCAGCACCACCGGCGTGGTCAGCACGAATTCCAGCAGTTTGAGCAGCGGTGCCCGCGGCATGGCCATACCCAGCACCATCACCGGCACGGTCAGCAGTCCGGCCAGCACCACCCGCCGCCGCGCCTCGGCCAGACGGGCCCGCTCGCGTTCCACCACCAGTCGGCGCTGCGACAGGGTATCCATCGGCCGCGCCGCATAGCCGTAGCGCGCCACCAGCTCCGACACCGCCTCGCGGTCAAGGGCGCCGCAGATGATCGCGGTCTCACTGCCATAGTTGACGGCAACGCTGCGCACCCGCGGATCGCGCTTGATCGCCAGTTGCAGGAAGGCGGCACAGGAGGCGCAGGTCATGCCCTCGACGGCGACGTTGACCTCCTGCGCCGGGGCGTCGGGATCAAGGGCGGCGGCGGTGGGGAACGGCTTACCCTTGGCGCGGCCCAGGCCGCCGATAATGATGGTCAGCGCCGCCAGCAGCTTTTCCGCCGGCAGCCGGCGCGGATCGAAGCGGATCGCCACCGAGCCGATCTCGGGCACCACCCGCACCTCGGCAACTTCCGGCCGCTTGCGCAGCAGGATCTCGAGCAGCAGGGCGCGCTCGCGGTCCTTGCGCAGCGATGGCACCATCAGCCGCAGCCGGCGCGGCAGGGCGTGAACGACGGTGAACGGGGCAGCGGTCATGGTCATTTCCTGGCCTTGCGGCTTTGCACCAGCAGAAACACCAGATAGATCACCGTTCCCCACTGGTAGCGGTACTTGATGGGGTCGAACAGCCACTGTTTGGTGATGCGCTCCCAGTGCAGCTTGATCAGGTAGAAGGCGACCAGATCGTTGAGGAAGTTCATCACCCATTCGCGGGCGTCGAACGGCAGCGGCTGAGCCAGACCCATCTTGGCGCCGATCACCCGCGCGGCGATCGAGCCCTGTTGCTTGACCCGCAGATAACGGGCGCGCAGCCGCCGGATCGGGCCGATTTCCTTGAGCCGGGCGACGAAGCCACGCGGTGCGTCCTCGGGTTCCGACAGATCGTCGATGTGCTCGGCAATGTCGGCGATCAGCGCCGCCAGCGCCCGCACCACGTCGCGCTCACCGCACACCGCGGTGTCGAAGCGCAGCGACAGCTTGGCCGGACGACGGTAGACGTCGACCCGATAGACCCCCTCGCACTGCGGCAGGCCCCGCCGCAGCACCTCGAGCGGCCCGGGCCGGGTCAGCGGCTCGGGCAGGTCGAAACGCACATGTCCGTCGGCCCGATAGCGCAGAACAACGGCACTCATCAGAGTCCGCGCCAAGTCCTGCCCTTGGCTGGGCTTCTTGCGTCTGCCAATGTTCATGGGCGGACTCCCTCCTGCATCAAAGGCTTTGCGAAGCCCTCCCCCTTGATGGGGGAGGGCTCGATCAACTCACCCCTTCGCCTCCGGCTCCTTGGCCTCCTCGACCAGATCAGCCAGGCTTTCGCGGGCGTTGAGCACGGCGTCCTTGCCCATTTCGCTGCCGCGCACCACGGCGGCGGTGATTTCCTTGCGGTACTTGAATCCGAGATAGCCGACCGCTACGCCGGCGCCGAACAGAACCAGCGGACTGGTCAGCAGTCGCCCCAGCACTCCGCGTCCCGCAACATATCCAACAGCCATGACGGCAGCTCCTTTTCCCAAATCCGATTGTGGCATCATGTGATCGTGAGTCATCGACATCTCCTGTCTATTGAGCGGCCTCGGCCATTTTACTGTCTTCCGCCGGCTCGACATCGTTGACGAGCTGGTAGATACCGAGACACCCCTCGCAGCAGAATTTCAGCACCTTGTCGCGGGTGCGCAGCACCGACACCTGTTCGATATCCAGGCCGCACAGGGCGCAGGGTTCCTTTTCCGGCTTGCTCACAGCAGATCCTCCACCATGCGGGCGAATACCGCCTTATCCGACTCGCCGAGGATCTTGCCGCGCACCATGCCATCACGGCCGACGACGAAGCTGGTCGGCAGGCCGACCACGCCGTATTGCTTAGCAATCTTCGAGTCCGGGTCGAGCAGCACGTCATAGGTGACGCCCAGCTTCGACGTGAAGGCGGCGGCGGTGTCGCGGCTCTGGCCGACATTGATCGCCAGCACGACAAGACCGCGCTCCCTGGTGGTCTGGTAGACCGCTTCCACGTCCTGCATTTCCTGTTTGCAGAAGGCGCACCAGTCGGCCCAGAAGCGGACCACCACCACCTTGCCCTTGAGGTCGTCGGTCAGGCTGATCTTGCGGCCGTCGAGCCGCTCGGCGACGAACGGCCGCGCCGGTTCGCCGCTTTGCAGCTTGGGCGCGGATGGCTCGCAGGCGGTGGCCAGCAGGGCCAGCAGAACGACGAGAACACGGGCTGTCATCGGTTCAGCTCCTCCGTCCAGGCGAACCATGGACGATCATGATATATCGTAAGGTTTGAGCGCAAGACCGCTTGGCCGGCCACGATCCCGGTCAACAGCAGCAGTCCCACCGCCATCAGACTGAAGCGCCGGATCACGACGGGCAGTACCCCAGCCAGACTGGGCACCTGACGGAAACGACCGACCACGCCCAGCCCCAGAGCCAGCGCCGTGGCGGTGAACAGGGGTGCGTACAGCGCATAACCGATGAAGCCGTATTCGGCCTTCAGCAGGCAGAACGGGCAGTGGTGGTTGGGGTGTTCATAGACATAGACCGACACCGCCGAGACGATGGCCACCAGCCCGGCGGCGAAGGCCAGCGCCGTGGTGCCGGCGAACAGCAGGGTGCCGCGCCGCGCCCACCAACTGTGAAAGCCGGCGAGCATGGCCACCAGCAGGGTAGCGACCAGCCAGATCAGCGCAGTACGCGGCTCGAGCGCGGCGATATCGGCTTCAACCTCCGGCCCGGTGCCACTGAACAGAGTGCCGCAGCACGAGGTGATGATGTCGGCCTTCAGCCCGGCGAAATAGCGCAGTTGCAGCGCCGCCGACAGCGCCATCATCGGCGCCATCACCAGCAGCAGCGCGTATTTCGGCTTGATCAGCGGGTAGTCGTAGCCGCGCATGTCGACATGGTGCATGACCAGCCACACCGCCGCCAGAAAGAAGCTGGCGATCTTGGCAAACAGCGCGGGAAAGCCATAGGCGTTGACGTTCAGGCTGCCGACCGCGCACATGGCGCCGACGAACAGGCCGGACATGCGGTCGGCGTTGAACACGAACAGCAGCAGCGTCACCAGCTCGAGCCCCAGCACCAGGGCAACCACCGTCGACACCAGATAGGTGCGGCGTTCCAACTCGAGTTGACGCTCGGCGCCGCTGCTCAAGTCCCAGTGCCGCAGCACCCGGACGGCAAAGGGCGTGCAGGCCAGCAGCGCCGCGGTCCCGAGCAGAGCAGCAAACAGCAGGGCGATGATGGCGGGGTTGACGACCATCAGGCGTCCACCAAAGCGCCGTCCCGCATCGCCACCACCCCGTCGACCACCGGCGCGGCGCAGATCAGCGGATCGTGACTGGTCATCACCACCGTGCGGCCTTCGCGCTTCAGGTCGGCGACGATGGCCAGGAACTGAGCCGACAACTGGGTGTCCAGATTGGCGGTCGGCTCGTCGGCGATGACCACTTCGGGGTCGTTGATCAGGGCGCGGGCGATGGCCACGCGTTGCGCCTCGCCGCCCGACAGCCATTCGACCTTGGAGGCCGCTTTCGGCCCCAGGTTCAGGCGCTCGAGCAGGTCGCCGGCCCGCTTTTGCAGATCCCCATGGGCGAGACCCAGCGGATAGGCCGGAATCATCACATTTTCCAGGGCGGTCAGGCCCTTGATCAGGTTGAACTGCTGAAACACGAAGCCGAACGAGCGGCGGCGGATGTCGGTGAGGAAGCGCTCAGGCAAGCCGGAGATATCGCGGTCATGCAGCCGCACCCGACCAGACGTCGGCCGCGCCAGACAGCCGATCAGAGTCAGCAGGGTGGTTTTGCCCGAGCCCGACGGGCCGCGCAGCACGGTGACCTGTTGCGCCGGAATGCTCAGGTCGATGCCCTTGAGCGCCCAGAACTCGTTGTCGCGGCCCTGGTTGTAGGCCTTGCGCACGGCGGTCAGATGGATCATCGCATCACCTGATCAGGGTCCGTGATCGCCGCACGCCACACCGGCACCAATGTCGCCGCGGTGTAGGGCAGCACGCTGAACAGCAGCAGGGTGGCCAGTTGCAGGCCGTCGACCTGGGGCACCAGATCGAAGCGCGGATACAGCACCGCCCAGCCCTTCAGTACCGGCTCGAACAGCGGCGAACCGAACTGGAAGACATGGACATAGGCGGCCAGATAGCCGAGCGCGAAGGCCGACAGCGACACCAGCCCACCCTCCCACAGCTTCATGGCCAGCACGTCGCCGGTTTCCCAGCCGACCGCTTTGAGGATACCGATCTCGCGCCGCTCCTCGGCCGACAGGCCCGAGGCCTTTTCCCAGGCGAGGATAGCGAAGGCCAGCACCGAGCCGACCAGCAGCAGCAGCATGAGGCCCTCACGCCAGGCGAACACCGATTCATAGGTGCGCAGGATCTCGTCGCGCAGGATCGGTCGGGCATCGGGCATGGCCTCGATCACCTTGCGGGCCACCGTCCGCACTTCGCGCGGGTTGCGCACGGTCATCACCGCGTCGGTAAACACGCCGTCGGGAATGGCGAAGAAACGCCGATAGTCGGCCTCGGACACCAGCGCCAGATCGGCGCTGACCAGTTGCGAGCGCTCCGACAGCACGGCATCGACGACGAAGGAAAACAGCGAGCCGTCGGCCCCGCGCAAGGCCAGCACATCGCCGACCCCGGCACCGCGGGCATTGGCGATACCGGCACCGATCCGCACCCGGCCGGTCGGCGGCGGGGACACGGGCGGCACCATCACCGTGTAATTGGCGGCCACCGTCGGATCGAAATAATAGCCCCATAGCCGGCCGGTGACCTCGCGGGCGCCGCGAATGCCGTTCAGCCTGGTGAGCATGGCCGCCGGCAACAGGTCGTGACGGCCGGCAACCATGCGCTGCACCACCACCTCGGGACTGCCTTGCAGCACCAGGGCCGCTTCCCGACGGATGGCGTCGGTGAACAGCATGGCCGAGGCGAGCAGGAACACCACCGCCGCATAGACCACCAGCAGGCCGAGATTTTTGCCCTTGCGCCGCAGCATCGCCGCCAGGGTGTAGTCGATCAGATAGCGCTGGCGGCCGAACCAGGACGGAGTCATGGGCTCACCGTGCGCAGGCTGGCCGGCGGCATCAGCAGGGCGCCGGAGGGAAAATGCTCGAAAGCCATCGGATGGTCCTGGAATGCCGTGTGCAGATCGGCCTGGGAGGGATGACGGGTATAGCGGGCTTCGGTGAACAGCACCAGATCGGTCAGTTGCAGCGACCGCACCATCTCGGCCCGTTCCGCCACCGCTTCGGCCGCCGTGTTCCGTCGCCATGCCGCATCGAACGGCGTCGCCGCCACCAGCAGCAACGCCGTCGCCAACGCCGCCAGGGCGACGTCGGATAAGCGCAAACCGCGCATGATCAAGCCCCCCTTAGTTATGTCGACGAGCCTGAAGGCTCGTCGATGCGCCCTCGCCGGACGCGCTCCGCGCTTGACCGCGGCCTCAATGGCTACACATGAGCGCGCGGGACGGCCCAGCCCGTCCCGCCACCCGTCAGATGCGCGCCGCCGCCTTCATCAGCACGACGCGCACGGCGCTGGTCAGGCTGGGGCCGAGGCCCAGGCTCTGCGACAGGGCCGGAACCAGAATCAAGGATGCCAGCGTCAAACCCGTGCCGATGACCAGCGATGAGGTGCTGGGAACAGGGCGCTGGGAAGCGGTCTGATTGCTCATGAGAACCATCCACGACGTTGCCTGATGACGGAGTCAACACACCCGGCGGCCATGTGGCCCTCGGGTCGGGTCGATCTCAGGCGGAGGGTGGTCCGCGCGGATAGGTGACATCGGAATGAGCGCGTTCGGCTCGACCGCTGGCCACCGGCACCGCCAGCCCTTCGGCGTGGCGTGAGGGCTGCGGCACGATACCGGACTCGGCGGTGACCGCCGGGGCTGCGGCACAATGCACCAGACACAGGGAACAGTCGCTGAACGGGGCGGAGCGATCGGCGGACTCGGCCGGAGCCGCTTCGGGGCCGTGAGCGACGCAGGCGGCGGGAAAGGTCAGGTCGTCCGGCGGAGCCGCCACGGCCTGGGCCATCGGCACCAGCACATGGAGCAGCAGGGCGATCAGCCCCAGCCATACACCCGACAGGCGAACGCGCGGCGTCCGCTTGATGGTGTTGGCACTGCTCCTTCGGCTCGCCATCCGTACCCCGTCGTTCTTATCGGGTGACCCTATCACACCCTCTGGTCAGACAAAAGAGATCACAACGGCGCTTCGGCCACCTTGATCTTGGGCAAGAGACTTCTTCCGTCATCAATCACAATCGTGGTCAATGCGCTCGAACCACGCTCCCAGCCAAGCCCATGTCCGGCACGCCTTGCCATCGGCCGCTTTTTCTTCAAGGAACAAGGGGAGCGGCCGATTGGGAAGAGGTGAAAGCCCTTCCTTCCAGACCGGCATCCATCTCCCGGACTGTGCTTCCGCCTGCAAAAATTCGGGGGCCTGGAGTCGTAGCGTCTTCGGCTCGATCCCATTGAAGCGGTAGGCCTCGGTGATCGACTGAAGATTGCCACCATGACGAAAGAACACCTGATGCTGCATCGCGTATGCCCCTGACCGGCAGGGCAGCCGCCACATCTCGGTGCCGTCCGTCAGGGCTATATGCGCGAAGTCGATTTTGCTGCTCACGCGCTCGATCATCGACGCTTCGCTACAGGTGTGGTGCCAGAAGGCGCGCACATCGGCAGGCAACGCCCCTCCCGTCGCAACGATCTGAACCGAGGGAAGTTCAGCCGAGAGGGCCGTAGCGGAAAAGAGCAGGGATGCCATCACAAGAGCGCCAGCATCTTTATGAAAAGTTCGGCCTGCTAGCGGCAAGAGCACTTGGCGCCAACACCGCCAAAGTTCTTTTTGGCAAAGCTTTCAGCGTCCATGCGATAGTTGAAGGCGCTGCTCAGCGGGCAGGCACTACGCTGCGACTTCATCTGCTCAACCGTTCTTGAGTCTATCTCCACCTTACTGTTGGCGCAATATACGGTATATTGCGTACTTGCTTGAGCGGCGGCGGAAACGAACATCATTGCCGCGAAAACACTGATGAACACTCGCATGGTCCCCTCCTCTGCAATGATCAGCCCTCGCCGGGCGCGCTCCGCGCTTGGCCGCCGCCGCAATGGCGGCTGGCGTTTTCCAACCCGATCGGAAAACGCTCTAGCCTCGCCGGCCGAGACTCCGAACGTCGTCCTGCGCCGGCAGCCAGACCTGATGGATCTTGGCCTGAGGCACGGCGGGCGGTGACGGGTACAGGATGATGCCCTGCTTGTTCTTGCTGACCATGTCGACCCTGGCCTCGGGATAGACGGCCAAAGCGGATTGCAGGACCGGCGCGAATTTGAGTTTGAAGTTGGACAGGCGCTGATAGGCCGGACCAGGGCCGAACTGGTCGCGCAGATTGGCCCAGGTGACCATGGTCGGCTTCTCCAGCGAATGGAGCCGATACGCCAGCCAGATATAGGCGTCAATGGCCCAGGATTCGTTGGAGATGGCCCGGATGGCCGCTTCCGAAACCGGAACCGGGTGACTTTCCAGGGCGTTGTAAAAGGTTTCGCTCAGAACGATGGTGTCTTCCCACAGCCGCGGCTGGGCGGGGTTGGCGTATTCCTCGTCGGCGAAGATCACGCCGCGCTTGACGATGGAATCATGCTCGAATCCGTCATAGCGCTTGCCGTCGCGCTCACCCGACCATGAGAAGGACAGCTTGGCCGCTGAAATGCGGTTGGCCTGTTCGCGCACGGCCCGGTAATTGGGGCCGCCGACCGGAATTCCCATCCGGTTCAGCCATTCATAGAGACTGCTGCCCAGCCGGATTTCGCGGCTCTTGTGCAACAGCGCCTGCGTCTGAAGATACAGCAGGATGAGGCGTGCCTTGGAACCGAACGGAATACCGAAATCGAGCCGCTTGCCGCCGATCCGCAGGCTGCCCGGTTCGATCAGCAGCGAGAAGCGGCCATCGGCATGGGTCCGCTCCCATTTGTCGGTCGCCTTGGGCAAGGCCTTGTGCGGCAGGGCGAGAATGCAGAAACCGGAATAGCTGATGTTGAAGACGCCCGTTTCGTCCATCAGCATGGCGGCGGCCTTCTCGACCTGCTCGACCACGGCGGCAGCGAGGCGCATCCGCGCCTTTTCGGGGATGCTGGAGTCCGCCAAGCGACCCACCAGTTCCGCCTTGGCGCCTTCTTTGCCCAACCGAGCAACTAGATCATGGACTTCAGCCATACCGCCCCTCGACAAGTTGGGGGATGATGACTCGAATTCGCGCCATCGTCAGCTTGAAATCTGGTAGCAGCGCCGACCCCCGGCAGGACCGGCGCTGATGTCTGGTAGCCGTCCCTGTGTAAAAGCGAATCGCCGCAGCGGGTTAGCCAAGGGCGCCGGTGACCGGGTGCCGCCGGTCACGGGGTGTCGCTCGCCGACGGCTTGAACTCTGGTAGCAATCAGCACGGTGCCGATGACTTGATATCTGGTAGCAGGCGCCCCTGTGAAGCCCCGCCACACCCCGGCCGAAGCTTCGAGCGCAGTTATGCGACTCGGCCCCCCCTCAGGCCCCTCTTGAACTCTGGTAGCAGGAGCGATTCGCCCCTGTTTTCCACAGAAAACAAGATTATCCCCTGATGTCTGGTAGCGGAACACAATATCCACCTGATATCTGGTAGCAGCAAAAGCCTGACATCTGGTAGCAGATCTACTGTTCTGTGGTAGCAATTTGTGGGTTATCACCTGAACTCTGGTAGCACATACAAATAATAGACTCAAATAAACAAAACATCTTCTTGACGGCGATGGCTGTTCTCGAGCAACGTCCTCAGCAGATTGGAAAGCCTGAACCACCGACGATGGATCACGACCCAGGCTTTCCAAGGGCTTAGCGCCTGAAATTGCTACCACAGATCAAACCGGGTCATGGAATCGTGGGGATGCCCGCAACAGCGATGCTCCGGCGATGTGATCGTCGGCCTGTTTGGCGGCTTTCTTGATGTCAGCAATCAGCAGGCTGACATCCTCGGTGCTGTAAGTCTCGCGGTCGGCCGGCAGATGCACCACCGCGGCGCTGACCCCGAGCAGGGGAAACCGTCTGGTATTGCCGTCACGGTCCTGACCGGTCATCCAGCCGGCACGACGGGTCGGTTCGTCGTAGAAGCTCAACACGTCGTCGCCGAACACCGTGATCAGATGGGCGACCCGCTCGACACACAGATCATGGTGATCGCTGCGGAAGCCGACGAAGAAATCATCGCCGCCCACATGCCCGATGAAGGTGTCCTCACGTCGCATCAGTTTCGCCAGCAGTTCGGCAAACAGCAGAATGGCGCGATCGCCGAGCCGGAAACCATAGGTATCGTTGAACGGCTTGAAATTATCGAAGTCGAGATAAGCAAAGGTGTAGCCGATCATCGGATCGGCCAGCGCCTGCGAAATGAATTCGTGGATCAGATTGTTGCCGGGAAGCTTGGTCAGCGGATTCTGATCCCTGGCGATCTGAAGATTCTTTTCGTTGATTACCCGCAGCAGCGAATGGGCGCTGAGAAACCCGGCGTAACACAGGTCGTCGACCATAACAATGCCTTCCGAGCCGGGGCCGCCGGTGGTCGAAAACGCCTGAAGAATGTCTTCGGCAGTGGCATTGATATCAGCCACCGGACAGCTCCGCAGGAAATGATGCAGCGTCTTGCCGAAGGCGCGGTTGGAGATCAGTTCGCGACCGAACGGTGAGTAGACGTATTCCTTGAGATCACACTCGCGGACGATGCCCAGCGGCTCATGATTGATATCGACCACCGGCACGAAACTGGCCGAGGGATCGGCACGGAACCGTTCGAACACCAGCCCCATGTCGGTCTCGATGGCCAGTGGTTCGACATGCTCAATCTGTTCGGCAATGATGCGCTGATCGGCGGTATGGCGTCGCCGTTCGCGCTGCGCCAGCAGCCCGACATGTTCATAGCGCAGACTCAGCTCGGCGATATCCACGGTTGGTCGCTGCACCAGATAGCCCTGGACCATGTCGCAGCCGATATCCTTGCAGACCAGATATTCATGCTCGGTTTCGACCCCTTCGGCGATGACGAAGGCCCCCAGCAGATGGGCGATATCGACGATCTTGGAGACGAAAGTCTTCTGGCGGGAATCGGCGGCGATGTTGGCGATGAAAAAGCGGTCGATCTTGATCAGGTCCGGCTCGGCCAGGAACAGCATTTGCAGCCCCGAATAGCCGGTGCCGAAATCGTCCATCGCCAGACGCAGATTGCAGTGCTTGAATTGCCGCAGCAGGCTGGCGGCTTCGGCCGGCGAGCCGAGCGAATGGCGTTCGGAAATCTCGAAGGTGACACTGCCCGGCGACATGCCGAACTGCTCCAGCAGCCGGGCCAGCCGCTGTGCCGGCAAGCCGCGCATCAGGCTGCGATTGTCGAGATTGAGAAACAGCTTGACCCGGTCATGGTGCGGAATGCTCGAAAACTTTTCCAGAACCTTGGCATGCAACACCATCTCGATATCGGCCAGCAGATCCTCGGCGTGGCAGGCATCGAAAAAGTCGAACTGGGTGAGAAATCCGGCGTCATCGTGGCGGCGCATCAGCGCCTCGTAGCCGAAGCAATGGCCGGTATGGATGTTGACGATCGGCTGAAAGGCGAAGTCAAGCCGGGCCAGCACGGCGGCCCAATCGTCGGTGAACTGCGGCAGCGACCGTTCCGAAGAAAACGGCTCGGCTCGCCGGGGTGACCGCGGCGGCCGGCCCCGCGGTTCTCTTGCAGTCAGTCGGCTGGTCATCGCAAGAGCCTTTCTTGGAGAACGGTCATCCCTCTCGATTACGGACCTCTCAGACAAGAGTCAATGTATCGCCGATGTCGTCATCAAAAGTTCAAGGTTCTAGACCGTGATGCAGTAAATCTGCATCACGGTCTAGCTTATGCCTGCCCTCGCCGGGCGCGCTCCGCGCTTGGCCGCGGCCGCAATGGCCGCGGGTCGCGCCATGCGTCAGATTTGACGCACGGCGCTCTATACTGCCACAAAACTGTAACTCGAAGAATTGCGTCATTGCCGTTAGTCGTCGCATCGGGATCAACCGCCTCAGGCTTCGACATGACCAGACCCCTTGCCAAAGCCAGGAAACACAAGTCCAGAAGCAGCGTACCGGCGCCAACGGACGCAGCCCCGACACGCCCGCCAGACCGGCGGCGGATTCGCAAGCGTGCTCACAAGCTGGTGCTGCGTCCGTTGCGTTTGCAGGACTACCCCAACGTCAAGGAGATCATGGACGACGTTTATGCCGATATGGGCGGGGCGTGGACCGAGGAGCAGTACCGGGCGCAACTGGCGGTCTTCCCCGATGGCCAGGTGTGCATCGAGGACAAGGGGCGGGTGGTGGCGGTGGCCCTGGCGCTGATCGTCCGCTATGCCGATTGGGGCGACCAGCACACCTATGCACAGATCACCGGCGACGGAAGCTTTTCCACCCATAACGCCAACGGCGACACCTTGTACGGCGCCGACATCTTCATTCACTCCGATTATCGCGACCTGCGGCTCGGCCGGCGGCTCTATGATGTCCGCAAGGAACTGTGCAAGAGGCTGAATCTGCGCAGCATCGTCGCCGGAGGCCGGATTCCCGGCTACCAGCGCCACGCCTCCGCCCTGACGCCACTGCAATATATCGAGCTGGTCAAGAACCGCGAGCTGTACGACCCGGTTCTCAGCTTCCAGTTGGCCAACGGCTTTCATGTCCGCAAGGTGCTGACCGCCTACGAACCGCTCGACAAGGAAACCCGCGGCAACGCCACCCTGCTCGAGTGGATCAATATCTATCATCAGGAAAAGTCCAAGGTTCCGCAGATCCGCCAGACCAAGCAGGTGATCCGCGTCGGTGCCGTGCAATGGCAGATGCGGCCGGTGGCCTCGTTCGACGAGCTGATGAAACAGGTCGAGTTTTTCATCGACGCGGTATCCGGCTACAAGGCCGACTTCGCCCTGCTGCCGGAATTCTTCGCGGCGCCGCTGATGGCGCTGACCGGCGAGACCGATCCGGCCCATGCGGTGCGGCTGCTGGCCGAACACGGCACCAGCATCCGCGCCGAGCTGCAACGTCTGGCCGTTGCCTACAATCTCAACATCATTGCCGGCAGCATGCCCGAATACCGCGACATGGAACTGCGCAATGCCTGCTACCTGTTCCACCGCGACGGCACCGAAGACGTCCAGTACAAGCTGCACATCACGCCCGACGAAAAATCGTACTGGGGCATGCGCGGCGGCGACGGGCTGCGGGTGTTCCAGACCGATGTCGGTCCCATCGGCATCCTGATCTGCTACGATGTCGAGTTCCCCGAACTGCCGCGGCTGCTGGCACAACAGGGCATGTCGATCCTGTTCGTGCCGTACTGGACCGACACCCGCAACGCCTATCTGCGGGTCCGCCGCTGCGCCCAGGCGCGGGCCATCGAAAACGAATGCTACGTCGTCATCACCGGCAGCGTCGGCAACCTGCCCAATGTCGAGAACATGGACATCCAGTATTCCCAATCGGCGATCTTCACCCCGTCGGATTTTTCATTTCCCCACGACGGCATTGCCGCCGAGGCGACTCCCAATACGGAAACGGTGCTGGTTGCCGATCTGGATCTCGGCCTGCTCAAGGAGCTTCACGTCCACGGCAGCGTGCGCAACCTGAATGACCGTAGACTCGATCTGTACGATCTGTCGCTGTTGGGACGGACGGCGTGATGGGCATTGCAATTACAACTGCGTTATAACAAAACAGTCGTCATTCCCGCGAAAGCGGGAATCCATCAGGTTTTGATGTCTGGTAAGGCCATGGAGGAAGCCCCCCTCTTTGCCGTTACACTGCATCATAATGGGTGCATTTATTCTGACTGACAGGCAGCATGGATTCCCGCTTTCGCGGGAATGACGATCTATTCTATAATGCGCATCTGCAATATGCGTGAACACCATAGTGCAGGCAGGGGGGAGAGGGGACTATCGGGCGTCTTTATCCCTGGGCATAACGGCGCTGGTAGCGGCTGGCGATGGCGGCGGTGTTCAGGACCATCAGCACATCGGTGGTATTGAACTGGTGGTCCATCACCGCGCCGTCCGAGATCATCGCGCCGGCGCGCAGGTAGCCCTTGACCAGGGGCGGCAGGGACATGAACACCCGGCGCGGGTCGAGCACCGCCGGCAGGCCGTCGAGGGCGATGGCGCTGTCGCCGAGCGGTCGGGCGCGCAGGCCGGTCGGTGCCAGATGATGATCGCGCAGATAGGCCAGTTGTGGCGCCAAAGCGGTCAGTTGCGTTCCCGGCAGGCTGGCACAGCCGAACAGCAGGTCGATGCCGTGTTGCACGATATAGGCGGCGACGCCTTGCCACAGAAGCTGAACCGCACCGCGGTTGCGCCAGCGGGCATCAATGCAGGAGCGCCCCAGTTCCAGGATTTCACCGCCCTGGGCCTCGAGCGCGGTGATGTCGAACTCGGCCGCCGAGTAGAAGCCGCCGACCAGTTGGGCAGCGGCACGGCGCACCAGACGGTAGGTGCCGATCACCTCGCCATCGGCCAGAACGACGAGATGGTCGCAGACCTCGTCGAAGGCGTCGGCGTCAAGGCCGCTGGCGCGGGTGAGCGGACAGGGGCGGGCGCCCTTTTCGTCATAGAACACGCGATAGCGCAGGCGTTGCGCGGCAGCCACGTCGAAGGGATCGCGACTGACCCGGACCTCGATACCCTCGGGCAGCATCGGTGCGAGCGTGGGGACTGAAGCCGTCTGGCAGATCAAGTCTTTATCTCCTCACATGCATCCCTCTTTGTTCGTCAAAAGGGTGGCCGGCGTCAACGGCCAGCAGAGCCAGGCGCGGTCATTTCATTCATCCGCAACAGGGCTGTCATAGCCGCGTCATGATGGATGCCATGGCTGCGATCGTCATCAATTTGTCTCTTGTTATTTCAGGTGTTGGCAGACTACTCGCTGCAAGAACTTTCGGAGCAAGCGGAATGCGTATCGCCATCGTCTCCGATGCCTGGCTGCCGCAGCGCAACGGCGTCGTCCGGGTTCTGGTCAGCCTGATCGCTCAATTGCGGTCACTGGGCAATACCGTGCATGTGGTGTCGCCGGACCAGTTCCGGACCGTGCCGATGCCGAGCTATCCCGAGATCCCGCTGGCGCTGCTGCCGGGCCGTGGCGTCGCCCACCAACTGACGGAGTTTGCGCCGCAGGCGGTGCACATCGCCACCGAGGGGCCGCTGGGCTGGGCGGCGCGGGCGTGGTGCCTGCGGCATCGCCTGCCGTTCACCACCGCCTATCATACCCAGTTCCCGCATTATCTGCGGGCCCGCACCGGCCTGCCGCTGGCGCTGTCGTTCGCGCTGGTGCGACGCTTTCACCGGCCGTCGAGCGGCGTGCTGGTACCGTCGCCCTCGGTCTATCAGGAACTGACGGCGCGCGGCTTCGGCCACCTGCGGCAATGGTCGCATGGCGTCGACACCCAGGTATTCCGCCCGCGGCCCAAGGATCTCTTTCCCGAGCCGCGCCCCATCTTCATGTATGTCGGGCGCGTCACCGTCGACAAGAATTTGCCGGCCTTCCTTGATCTCGACCTGCCGGGCAGCAAGATCGTCGTCGGCGACGGGCCGGCACGGGCGGCGCTGATGCGCCGCTATCCCCAGATCCGCTTTCACATCGCCAACAATGACGACGAACTCAGCCGCTGCTATTCCGCCGCCGACGCCTTCGTTTTTCCCAGTCTGACCGACACGTTCGGCCTGGTCATGCTCGAGGCACTGGCCTGCGGCGTGCCCGTCGCCGGCTTTCCGGTCACCGGTCCGCGCGACGTGCTTGCCGGGTCGACGGCCGGTGTATTGTCCAACGATCTGCGTGATGCCGCCTTGCAGGCCCTGGCGATCGCTCCGGCCGAATGCCTGCGCCATGCCAACGGCTTTTCCTGGCTGATGGTCGCCGAACAGTTCCGATCCTATCTGCACCCCATCCCCGCCAACCACCTTCCGAGGAGTCGTCCATGAAGCGCGGGCTGCTTGCCACCACCTGTCTTTTGTCCCTCGCGGCCTCTGCCGCCGCCGCCGAGCCGGCGGTGCGGTCGGTGCGTTTCACGGCAACGCCGGCTCCGGTCTCCGAGCAGGACATGACGGTGCCGACCACCGCGTCGGCCGCGCTGGTCACCTATGCCGACGGCACCACTCGAAGCTTCCCGCTCAGCTACACGGCGCTGTTGCGCTCGGGGGAGACGGTCGGCGGCGTCGATGCCGGGCTGATCGTCGACCGCAGCGGCAAGGCGATCGCCCAGTCGCTGCCCACCGACAAGGGCGAAATCGCGCGTGGTCCGTTCCATGCCTATGCCCCGGACGCCAATTCGCTGATCGTCACCGCGGCCGGTCCGCGCCTGATCACCCATTTCGAATACCATACCGAGGCGCCGAATCTGGTGGAGGGCAAGCCGCCGGTCCAGATGTACGGCCAGTTGCCGATGGTCATGACCATGACGGCGCTGTCTCAGGACCCGGCCACCGGCCGGCTGGCGGCGCAGTCGGTGAGCCCCGTCGACATGGCCGGAATCGGCGGGCTGTGGATTCCCTGCGCCGGCACCCTGACTCCGTGGAACACCCATCTGGGCAGCGAGGAATACGAGCCCGACGCCCGCACCTACGAGTCCAAGCCGTTGCAGGCGATGAACCTGTATCTCGGCACGGCGGGCAGGACGGCGGCCGAAGGCGGCGCCAAGCCCTATGATTACGGCCATCTCGTCGAGGTGGCGATCAAGGACGGAACGGCGGTGGCCAGCAAGCACTACGCCACCGGCCGCCTGTCCTTCGAGTTGGCCGACATCCAGGAGGACGGCCGGACCGCCTATTACGGCGACGACGGCCGCGATGTTGCCCGCTTCATGTTCGTCGCCGATCGGGCGAACGACCTGTCGGCCGGCACCCTGTACGCCGCGCGCTGGCAGCAGACCGACGGCACCGGCGGCGGTAAGGCGACGCTGCACTGGATCAGGCTGGGCCATGCCAGCAATGCCGAAATCAAGGCGCTGGTCGATCAGGGCATCCGCTTCTCGGATATGTTCGACACCGCCGAGGCGCCGACCGAAGGCTTTACGCCGGTCTATGTCTATCCCGGCACCGGGGCCAAGCCGCGCCTGGAATTCCTGAAGCTGAAGCCGGGGCGCGAACAGGCCGCCGCTTTCCTGGAAAGCCGGCGCATGGCCGCTCTGCTTGGCGCCACCACCGAGTTCACCAAAATGGAAGGCCAGACTCACGACGCCACGGGCCGCAAGCTGTATACGGCAATGGCCTATGTCGAGAAGGGCATGCTCGACGGCAAGAACGAGGAACGGCCGCGCGACGACATCCGCCTGTCGGGTGACGAGAAGGATCTGGTCTGCGGCGTGGTCTATGAGAGCGCCCTGGCCGGCGGGCAGAAGGATCAGAACGGCGATGCTATCGCCAGCGACTGGGTGGCCGTCGACATGACGGCCGTCATCGTCGGCGCCAGGCGACCCGAGGGGCGTGGCAACCGATACGACCGCTGCGATACCGACCGGGTGGCCAATGCCGACAACATCAAGTTCTCGCCGGCCCTGCGCACCCTGTTCGTCGGCGAGGACAGCGGCAACCATATCAACAATTTCCTGTGGGCCTATCAGGTCGACGAGCGCAGCCTGACCCGTCTCGCCTCGGCACCGATCGGCGCCGAATGGACCGGTCTGGCGGTGGTCGAGGCGCTGAACGGTCATGGCTATATCCTGTCGAACATCCAGCATCCCGGCGCCGCTGAAGATCTGGAGAAATATCCCGACGAGATCCGGCTGGAGATGCGCCGCAAGGTCGATCAGCGCGGTGTCGTCGGCGTGCTGGGCGGACTGCCGGGGGTGGATGCGACATCGAAGCGCTAGAAAGAAACGGCCTTCGGCGTTACGGGATGACACATTTCAGCGCTTATTTTTCAAATAGTTGCGCCATGGCCGGGACGAGCCCGGCCATGGCGCATGTGGATCGGCCGCCAAGGCCGGTCTCGCTTGGCTTGCCCTTGCCGGGCGGCTCCGCGCTTGGCCGCCGCCGCAATGATCACGCTCTCGCAACGGGCCCCTGATCGCCATCGCCGCGCGTGCCGACGAACGCCACCATGTGACGGGCTTCGTTGGCCAGGGTGACGTCGCGCACGTCATCCAGGCCGGCGGCGCGGAACAGGCGGGCGACCTGTTCCGCGGTGTAGCGGAACTGATAGCGCGGGCTGAAATTGTCGAACAGGGACAGGGCGCGCTCGCCATGGCTGGCGGTTGCCAGCGGCGAGGTTTCACCGCGCAGCCGTGCCACCACCATCACCAGCGCCGTATGCAGCGGTACCGCCAGCCAGCACAGCCGATAGAGCAGCCGTACCGGCAGCCGCGTGGTGATCAGGCGCAGTAGCTGGTTGGGCAGGCCGACCCAGGCCTCGCGCTTGCGGTAGAGCTGGATATACAGCTTGCCGCGGCGCCGGGCGCGGGGGAGCAGGGCGCGCAGGGCGCCTTCGGGATCGGGGGTGTGGTGAATGACGCCGCTGGAATGGACGAAGTCGAACGCCTCCCGCGCCAAGGGCGGTTCCAGCACATTGCCCTGAATGAAATGGACAAACGGCGCCCGCTCACCGGCGGCGCGCGGACGGTTGGCCTGGGCACGCTCGACGCTGCCGCTCAGGTCCATGCCGACGATCTCGGCACCATAGCCGGCCACCGCCGCAGTCAGGCGGCCGTTGCCGCAGCCGGCATCCAGCACCAGCCGGCCGGCCAGAGCCGCCGGTTCCACGTCCAGGCTTTGCGCGAACTCGTCGCGGCGCAAGGCCAGATCATCCTTGAACCATGTCTTGTCCTGGTCGCCGTGGTTCTGCCATTGCAGGCTGAAACTGTCATTGCTGCGCCGGTCGGTGGGGAGCGGCGGCGGCGGAGCGATGCCGGCCATGGGCGCGGCGAGTCCGGCCAGGGTCTCGTGATGCTGGTTGAAGAAATCGGGATAGGCGGCGACGGCATCGCGGATCAGCCGCGGCACTCCCGCCAGGATCGGATACAGCCGGCCGCAGCCGGTGCAGCCGAGCACACCGGAAACGATGTCGTCGCCATAGCAGGCGCGGCAGTCGGGCGGAGCGGCCAGAGTGGCCACCGCGGCATCGTGGCGGGCACAGCGTCCGGCACAGGCGGGGGTGGCGGGTGCGCTGGCGACCGGCTCGGATTGGCGCTCGAAGGCGTGACAGGTCAGGCCGGCGGCACAGACCGGGCAGATCAGCAGGTCAAGCAGGCGCAGTTTCATGCCGGGTTCCTTCGCTGCTGGGGGTATGACAGGCGGCGTGCCATTGGGTCATGACCTCGTCGGCGACCGTGGTCCAGGGGCGGGCCTCGGCCTTGCGACGGATGCCGGCGCGGTCCCACTCCCGCCCCAGGGCGGTGACCAGGGCGCCACGCAATGCCGCGGTATCGTCGGCGGGACCGCTGACCAGCCCCAGATCGGCGGTGACCGTCTGGCGCAGATCGCCGACCTCGGTCACCACCACCGGGCAGCCGCATGCCCAGGCCTCGTAGACCACATTGGGCGAACCCTCGAAGCTGCTGGCCAGCACAAACAGATCGGCGGCGTTGAGCCACAGCATGACCTCGGCCGGCGGCCGTGCCCCGACCAGCCACACCGAGTCCTCAAGGCCATGCCGAGCGGTCAGGTCGGCCAGCGCGGCGGCCTCGTCGCCTTCCTTGCCGGGGCCGCCGATGATGGCCAGCGAGACCGCGCCGACCGCGCCGCGCACCGCCGACCATTGCTCGATCAGCCGGTGAAAGCCTTTGCGCCGGCACAGATGCCCGACCGAGACCACCAGTCGCCCCTCGAGCGGCAGGCCGAGCCGGCGGCGTGCCTCGGTGCGGTCGAGCGGTTGGAAGCGGCCGACATCGACCCCGTTGCTGATCACCGTCAATCGCTCGGGCGTCGCCCCCAGCTCGAGGGCTCGGTCGGCCAGCGGCTGCGACACGGCGATGATCCGATCGGCCCGACGCAATGCCCAGCCGGCCAAGGCGCTGCGCAGACGATCGCTGCGCATGGGGATCAGGGTGCCGCGCAGGGTCACCACCACCGGCACGCGGAACCAGCGGCCGAGCAGCACCGCGGCGAAGCCTTCGGGATAGGCGAAATGGGCGTCGATCAGATCAAATGGTTCCTCGCGCCACAGCCGGCGCACGCATGCCAGGCTCGACAGGAACAACAGCACCCCGTGCAGCGCCTTGAGGCCGCCGGGCACGTAATGGAAGGTGGGATGACAGACCGGCAGCCCGTCGCGCTCGCTGCGCACCACGCGCAATTTCCGCCACGCCCGCCACGCCACCGGCGCCACCACCCGCAGGCGGACTCGTCCGGCCAGATGGCGCAGCCGCTCGAGGACGAACAGCCCATGCAGGGGATCGGCCGGCGAGGGGAACACCGTCGACAGGACCAGCACGCGGAGGGGGGTGGGTGAGGCAGGGCCTTGCGGGACTGTCATGTATAAAGACATATGAGTTGGTTGTGCCGAGGACCGACACGTTAGCCGCAAACGACGGCAAAAACAGTCCGGCAACGGCTCTAGGACATAGTGCGGAGAGGCCGACCGATGGACTATGCGGGCGCGCCACGATGTTCTATAGACGCGGCCGAGGAAGTTTCCCTATTGTCCCGACATCTTTCCTTGCAGCGGAGCGGTCATGGCGATCTCCCGTCGCCACTTTCTTTCCGGGACCATCGGCCTGCCCGCGGTGCTGGCCGCTCCGGCCTGGGCGTCGCCGTCTCCGGTGGGGGCGGTGGCGGCGGTGCGGGTGGTCGGCGGCGCCGTGCCAGCCGGGCGTTGGCTGAGCCTGGGCCATGCGTTCCGGCAAGGCGACCTGCCGCGCGGCACCCGGCTGGTGGTGACCGACGCGACCGGCCGACCACTCGCGCCGCAGCAGTACGACAACGAAGCCTTCAGCCATGGCGACGGCTCGCTGAGCTTCGCCACCATTGCCTTCGCCGCGCCTGAGCCGCTGCCCGATGGAACCACCCTGTGGCTGTGCCGCCAGTTCGGTGTCAAGCATCAGCCGCCGTCGGGTGTGGCGGCGCGGCTGCTGGCCGAGCGGGATTTCGCCGTGGAGATCTGGCTGGACGACGGCGCACCCTATCGCTGCCGGCTGGCCGAGGCTCTGGCGGCGCCTGCGGCCCGGGTGATCGGCGACGGCCCGGCCTTCAAGGAATGGCGCTGCTTCGCCGCTTTCCAACGTGACGGGCTGCGTCATCCCGACCTGTGGGCGCTGTTCTATGCGCGGCGCCATGGTGACGGGACCGTGCGTCTGGCGGTGCGCGTCAACAACGGCTGGATGGGGGACGGCAAGACCTGGCGCATTCACCGCGCCGTGCTGCGGGATCGCCGCGGCCCGCTGCCGGGGTTCTCGTGGCAGGAGTTCGACCACCTCTATCATGCGGCGTGGTTCGCTTTCGATGCAGACGGCTTGCCCTATTGGGACGGCGGTCCGCCGCCGGCCGTGCTGCGGGTCGACGCCGGCTATGCCGCGGCGGCGCTGGCGGTGTGGCCCTATGAGTCCGATCTGGCCCGCACCATCGGCCCGCCCCGGACTCAGCGCTACAGCCAGACTCAGCCGGTCGGCTATGAGCCGCGCCATCAGCCGGGCGACAGGGCCGGCTACACGCCTTATGTGGCGGCGCCGGGCGATCCGGTCGAGCGCGGCGAACTGGGGCCGTTGCCGAGCTGGAGCGTTGCCCATCTGCTGACCGGCAGCCCCGCCTGGGCGCGCTACGACCGCATCCATGCTTTGGCCCTGGGGGGCGCGCCGGTCAGCTATTTCGAGGCCAATGGCGAGGTGCCGGTGCTCACCGACACCGCCTATGCCGGCCTCGCGGCACCGCGACCACACGCCGGTTGGGGGGCATTGGGCAGCATCGTCAATCCGCCCGAGGCCGGCGGCTGGCGCGGTACCGATACCAATACCGCCGGCGGTGCTCCGCGGCTCGATTCATCCCATTGGCCCAACGGCACGCAAAGCTCCTGGCTGCTGTGCGGCGATTACTGGTTCCTGGATCTGCTGATCGGCATGGCGGTGCATGCGGTGGGCGTCGTCAGCCCGTCGAAGCGTCGGCTCACGGTGGGCGGCACGCGGTTCGATGGCGTCGTCGCCACCGACAATGAACCGCGCGGCATCGCCTGGGCCATGCGCGACCTGTGCAACGCCGCCTGGATGTGCCCCGACGCCCATCCGGCGCGGGCCTATCTGGTCGATCTCAACCGCGCCAACTGGGGGTGGTGGAGCGCCGCGCTGAGCCGGATGCCCGCCGAGCAGAAAAAACTCGGCTGGGTGATCAATGATCAGACGGTGATCCCCCTGTGGCAAAGCGATGTGCTGGCGACGTCCATCCTGATGGCCCATCGCCGCCGCCGTCCAGGGGTGGAGGCGATGGTCGACGCCTTCGTGCGCCGCTGGGTGTTCGGCCGCATGGGGGGCGGACTGGCGGGCGGCTGTATCCATCGCGCCTTCGCCCGCCGCGCCGAAATCCGCTCGGGCCAGGGCTGGCGCCAGGACTGGAGCAGCCTGCCGGTCGGCGACCGCGGCGCCTTCGTGTCGCTGCGGCCCGAGGGCGGCTGTCCCGCCGAGGGTCTGGAAGACGGTTCGGGCGTGTCGGTGAAATGGGAAAAATGGTGGGCCTATCGCACCCCCAACGGCTACGCCGCCCTGGGCCATATGGCTGCCGCCTGCGGGGTCATCGCCGGCATTGCCGAGGCCGCACCCGCCTACCGCTATCTGTGTCGCGAGGATCGTCTGACGGCCAAAGCCTGGGCGGCCTGTCCCCGCTACCGCATCCGGCCGTTGTCAAAGTAGCCCTCGCCGGGCGCGCTCCGCGCTTGGCCGCCGCCTCAATGGCGGCAGTTTCATACACGGTGGTTCGGCCGAAACGAGAGCGCTGTCGCGACGAGGAGGATGCCTGCTCACCATCGTCTATATCATGGGCCACGGCTTTTCGGGCTCCACACTGCTGACCCTGCTGCTGGGGTCGCATCCGGACATGGCCACCGTCGGCGAGACCGAGGTTGCGCCCGCCGCCAAGGTCGACCAGGGCTCGCTGACCTGTTCGTGCCAGCGCCTGTTCCGTGACTGCGATTTCTGGCGCAACGTTCAGCGCGGCATGGCGGCGCGCGGTCATGACTTCGACGTGGTCGACGCCGCTGCGCTCGACTTTCGCGCCCCGCATGATCCGCTGGCGGACATGATGATGCGGGCGGGACCGCGCGGGCCGGTGCTCGAGACGGTGCGGCGGCTCGGTCTTGATCTGCTGCCTGGACCGCGTCGGGTCATGGCCAAGGTGGTGCAGCGCAATCAGGATTTCATCGAGACCGTTACCGAGTTGCACCGCTGCCGGGTGTTCGTCGATGCCTCGAAGCGGCCGGTGCGGGCGCTGCATCTGCGTCGCCTGCGCGATGTCCGGGTCAAGGTCATCCATCTGGTGCGCGACGGCCGCGCGGTGACCTGTTCGGCCATGCGCAATCTGAACGCCACGCCCGAGGCCGGCGCCCGCTCCTGGCTGCGCACCAACCTGGCCTGCGAACGCGCCCGTCACCGCTTCGCGGCCGAGGACTGGCTGCGCCTGCGTTACGAGGATCTATGCGCCGACCCCGCCACTACCCTGGCCGTCCTGCATCGCTTCATCGGTGTCGCCGAACACCCGCTGGCCGACGACTTCCACGAAGGCCAGCACGTCATCGGCAATCGCATGCGCCTGCGCCATATGGGTGAAATCGTTGCCGACGAGCGCTGGCGCCAAAGCCTGACGACGGCCGAGCGTGGGCTGATCGAGCAGGTGGTCGGGGAGGTCAACCGGCGCTATGGGTATGAGGAGTGACAGGTGACGACGGCAAATAGCCGATAAAAATGATCAATCGTCGGTGTAGAAATACGCTACGGTGAAGTCCCTGCGATGCAGCCGCTTCGACACCGTGGTCGCATCAGGCGCCCCAACTGGCGGCAAACCGGCGAGCAGGCAGGTCAGATCAGGTGCTGGCCGGTATATCCGCCAACCGCCAGCAGGTCAGCCACTGCATCGTGCAGGGCACCGGGCGATAACGGCTTGTGTATCAACTGAACCCCCGCCCGCCGCACGGTGGAGATGGTGTCGGTGCCGGTGTCGCCGGTCAGAACCAGGCTGGGAACCGGCCGTCCAATCTTTCGCGTCACCAGCCCAATGGCATCGAGTCCGGTTTCTCCGTGGCGCAGCCGATAATCGGCGATAACCGCATGCGGCTCCGTTCCCTCGATACTCAGTGCCGCCTCGGCTTCGGGTCCGGATTCGGCCGTGATGACTCGATATCCCCAGCTCTCCAGGATGCAGGTCAGCCCCGACCGGATCAGCGGTTCGTCATCAATGACCAGGACGGTACGGCGTGATGGATCAGGCGCGGCCACCGAGACGGCAGGGCTCTCCGGGCGCGACGTCCCCGGAATGACCGCAGGCAGGGACAGCGAGAAGCGAGTTCCCCGCCCCGGCCGCGAGGTCACTTCGACGGGATGATCGAGCAGCCGGCTGAGCCGCTGGACGATCGCCAGGCCCAGCCCCAACCCCTTGGTCCGATCCCGCTCGGGATTTCCGACCTGAAAGAACTCGTCGAAGATCTGGCCCAGATGCTCGTCGTCGATACCGATGCCGGTATCAATGACATCCAGCCGGAGGCGCTCCCCGCGTCGACGGCATCCGATCAGCACAGCTCCGGCCTGGGTATAGGAGAGCGCATTCTCGATAAGATTGCGAAGGATGCGTTCCAGCAGCACCGGATCGGAGACGGTCCGCAGCGAGGTCGGCACGACCCGCACGCAGAGGCTCTGTCTGCTGGCCCGCAGGGCGTATTCCTCGGCCAAGGGAAGGATGACGTCGTGAAGCGATACCTGCATCGGCTGGGGAACGACGCAGCCGGCGTCCAGCCGGGAGACGTCCAGCAACGCGTCGAGCATCTTGGTCAGACCGGACAGGGCATGCTCGAGATGGCGGGCAACGGCCTGCCGCGGATGGTTGCTGAGGGCCTGCGCCACCAGGGGAACAAACAGCGCCATGGCCTGCGCCGGTTGGCGCAGGTCGTGGCTGACGGCGGCCAGAAACTTGCTCTTGGCCAGATTGGCCCGCTCCGCCTCGTCGCGGGCGGCGACCGCCTGATCTTTCGCCGCTTGCAGGGCGGCCTCGGCCTCTTTGCGGCGGGTGATGTCGCGCATGATGCCGGTGAAGTGGCGCGTGCCGTTTTCCAGCCACTCCGCGATGGCAAGATCCAGCGGAAACACCGTTCCATCCTTGCGCCGCCCCTCAACCTCCCGTCCGATGCCGATGATCCTGCGCTCGCCGGTGGCCCCGTAATGGGCCAGGAAGCTATCATGGGCCGAATGGTACGGCTCCGGCATCAGCAGCGAGACGTTCTGTCCGATCACCTCGGACCCGGCGTAGCCGAAGATCTGTTCCGCCGCCTTGTTGAAAGACTGGATTACCCCCTGTTCATTGATGATGACAATGGCATCGGCAGCGGTGTCGACGACGGCGCGATAGCGGCATTCCGCCTGGCGGCGAACCGCCACTTCCGCCTCCAGCCGCTGATTGGCGAGCGTCAGGGCCACATTGTGCTCGGCAAGCTGGTCGGTCAGCAGTTGCAGGTGCGCCGTGTCGAAGGACGTGTTGTCATTGACGACGGATGCCGGTTCTGCGGGCATCGCCGTGTCCTGACCAGGGGCGAGCACATTCTGGGTGAGCCGGATGAGATCTTCCGGTTCGATCGGCTTGGGAAGGATATGCCGAACCCCACATGTGGCGGCCAGCGTCCTGGCCTCCGCCGTCAGGTAATGGGCAGAGCTGAGGATCACCGGCATGTGGCGGCCCCGCGGACGCTCGCGCAGCCGGCGGACGAATTCGAAGCCGTCCATCGACGGCATCAGGATGTCGCTGATGACCAGGTCTGGCCTGTGTGTTTCGATCAGGTCAAGCGCCGCCGCTCCCCCCGCCGCTTGCAGAACCTCGTGGCCCTGATAGCCGAGGATGGTGACCATCAAATCCCGGTTTTCAACGCGATCATCAATGACAAGGATCAACGCCATGGGCGTATTCAGTGGCGGGTTGGCGGTGCGGCGAGGTCAAAATAACTGTCGACCTCCGCCAGAAACTCGGCCGGTTCGATGGGCTTGGCGATATGGTCGTCAAAACCGGCATCCAGCACCATGCGCCGGTCACCGACGGTTCCCAGCACGGTCACCGCCACCACCGGCGTTTTCGCCAGATCCGCGGTAGCATGCAATCGGGCCAGCACGTCGAAGCCGCTGACATCCGGCAGGCGCAGGTCACAAAAGATAAGATCCGGCTTCATCGCCATGGCCGAGCGGATGCCCTCCTGACCGCCATGGGCCTGGATGACCTTGTGTCCCCGAGCAGCCAGGAGATAAGTCAACAGATCCAGATCGGCTTCGTTGTCATCTATCACCAGGACGTTTGCCATGATTACCGCTCCCGCACCCTACTGCCCGTCGACCTTGCGAAGGCAGAGGAAGCTGTTCAAAGAAGGGATGAATTGTTCCGGTTCGATGGGTTTGGCGATGTAGCCATCGAATCCCGCGCCCAGGATGCGTTCGCGGTCCCCCACCATGGCCAGCGCGGTCACTGCCAGCAGGGGGACGCCGCCCAATTTGGGATCGCATCGCAGCAGCCGGGCCACCTCCGTCCCGTCCCGGTCGGGCAGGTGGATGTCACACAGGACAAGATCCGGCTGTTCCTCCAGAGCGAGGCGCATGCCATCCGCGGCGGTGGTTGCCGCCAGGACCGTGCAGCCGACCGCATTCAGGATATAAGCCATCAGGTCGAGATTGGTCGGATTGTCCTCAATGACTAGGATGCGAGGCGACATGGCATCGTCTCCATGGCCCGAGTTGGCAACGACAACATAAACCGGCTGCCCTTGCCGAATTCGCTCTCGAAGGTAATCTGGCCGCTCAGCAGCGTGGCCAGTTTCTGGCTCAGATGCAGGCCAAGTCCGGTGCCCTCGAACCGGCGGGCGGTCTGGATGTCCACTTGCTGGAACGCCTGGAACAGCTTGGCCTGGTCCTCCGCGCGAATGCCGATGCCGGTATCGGTAACCACGATTTCCAGACGCTCGCGCATGCCCGCCCCGACACGCCGGCATTCGACCTGCACACTGCCCTTCTCGGTGAATTTGATGGCATTGTTGGTCAGGTTGATAACGATCTGCGACAGCGCCCGCCGGTCGGTCATCAGAGTGCCCTCGGGATCGTCGATCGTCAGCTTGAAGTCGAGAGTCTTCTGTAACGCCAGTGGTTGCAGCGCGGACGCCACATCCTTGACCACTTCGCCATATCTGGTACGCTCCGCCAGCAGTTCAACCTTGCCGGATTCGATCTTGGCGAGATCCAGAAGGTCGTTGATCAGGCTCAACAAATGGCGGGCGCTGCTCTGAATGGTCTTGAGCTGCTTGTCCTGGTCGGCGGTCAGCGGGCCGGGCAGCTTCATCAGCAGGGTGCCGGCGAAGCCGATAATGGCATTGAGCGGCGTGCGGAGTTCGTGGCTCATGCTGGCCAGGAAGCGATCCTTGGCCAGCGAGGCGTTTTCCAACTCGACATTCTTGTCCTGCAAGGTCGCCTCGAAGCGCTTGCGCTCGGTGACGTCGCGAGCGGCGGCGAACACGCCCTGCAACTTGCCGTCGCGGTCGTAGAAGGTGGCGGCGTTGTAGGATACCACCGTTTCGTGACCGTCTTTGCGTCGTGCCGTCAGTTCATAGTTGGTGACCTTGCTTTCCTCCAGGGTCAGACGGATACCGGCCTCGGCGCGGTTGGGATTGGTGAAGTAGGTCTTGAAGGGCGTGCCGATCAACTGCTCGCGCCCCAATCCCGTCAGCTCCTCCATCTGCTGATTGACGTCGGTGATGATGCCCAGCGGGTCGGTCGTCATCAGCGCATCAATATTCGATTCGATAAGGGAGCGCGTGTAGAATTGCTGGTCGCGGAGCTGCTGCTCCAGGTGCTTCTGCGCGGTGATGTCGCGGGCGGCGGCCAGGATGCCCAGCGGCTTGTTGGCGGCGTCGGTGAATACGCCGGCATTGAACGACACGGTGATGCGGCGGCCATAGCGGGTAACCAGCACCAGCTCGTATCCCAGCACTCGGCCCTCGTCGAAGGTCTTCTGTACGCCGGCGTCGGCGCTGCGCGGCTCGGTGAAATAATCGGCAAACTTGGAGTTGACCAGATGCTTGCGTGAAAAGCCGGAGAGCCGGGTGGCCTCCTCGTTGACGTCGGTGATGATGCCATCCGGGGCGATGGCGAACAGGGTGTCGGCCGAGCTTTCGATCAGGGAGCGGTTGTAGGCCTGCTGCTCCGCCAACTGGCCCTGAAGGCGGGACTGCTCCGAAATGTCGCGCGCCGAGGCGAAGATGCCCTGCACCTTGCCATCGGCACCGCGGAACACCGAGGCATTGAACGATACCGTGGCCTTGCGGCCGGATCGGGTCTTCAGCACCAGATCGTAATTGGTAACGATGCCGTCGGCGAAGGTGCGCTTGACGCCCATATCGGCATATTCAGGATCGGTGAAGTACCGCTTGAACGGTGATCCGATCAGTTCATCGCGGGCGTAGCCGGCCATGCGGCACATCTGGTCGTTGACATCGGTGATGTAGCCATCGGGATCGACGGTGATCAGACCGTCAATGGACGACTCGATCAGGCCGCGCAGATAGGTCTGCTGTTCCCGCAACTGCTCTTCCAGCCGCACCCGGTCGGTGATGTCGCGGGCCGAGGCAAAGATGCCGCGGGCAAGGCCGCTGGGCTCCTTGAACACCGAAGCATTGAACGACACCTGCAACAATCGTCGGGTCCGCGACACGATGGTCAGCGCATATTCGGTAACGATGCCCTCGCGGAAAGTCTGGTCGACGCCTTCGCGGGCGCGCTTGGGATCGGTAAAATAGTCCTGGAACGGCGTGCCCAGCAGCTCGGCGCGGGCGTAGCCGGTCATCTGGCACATCCGGTCATTGACGTCGGTGATGGTGCCGTCTGGATCGACGGTGATCAGGCCGTCAACCGAGGACTCGATCAGGCCGCGCAGATAGGTCTGCTGTTCGCGCAACTGGTCTTCCAATTGCTTCTGGGCGGTGATGTCGCGGGCCGCGGCGAACACGCCCTGCAACTTGCTGTCACGATCGAAGAAGGTGGCGGCATTGTAGGAAACCACCGTGTCGCGCCCCTCCTTTGAACGGGCGGTCAGTTCGTAGTTGGTGACCTTGCCCTCCTTCAGCACCAGCTTGATGCCGTCTTCCGCTCGAGCGGGCACGGTGAAATAGGTCTTGAATGGGGTGCCGATCAATTCCTCGCGGGTTCGGCCGGTCAACACCTCCATCTGCTGGTTGACGTCGGTGATGATCCCCAGCGAGTCGGTGGTCATCAGGGCGTCGATGTTGGATTCAATCAGCGATCGGGTGTAGGTCTGCGAGGCACCCAGATCGAGTTCCAGCTTCTTCTGAGCGGTGATGTCGCGGGCGGACGCGAAGATGCCTCGGACCTTGCCGCTGGTTTCCTTGAATACGGCGGCATTGAACGACACCGGCACCTTGGTGCCGTCGGCGGCCGACAGGGTCAGCACGTAGTTGGTCACCGCACCGTTGGCGAAGGTCAGGCGGACCCCCTCGGTGGCCAGGTCGTGCTCGGCGAAATAGGATGGGAACGACGAGCTGATGATCTGGCTGCGCTGGCGCCCGACCATGCGGCACATGGTGTCGTTGACGTCCATGATGGTCATGTTCTCGTCGACGGTCACCAGCCCATCCACCGACGCCTCGATCAGGCCGCGGTTGTAGGCGCGTTCCTCGGCCAACTGCTTCTGAAGCTGGGCCTGTTCGGTGATGTCGCGGGCCGAGGCGAAGATGCCGCGGACAGAGCCGGTCTGATCGCGGAAGATGGCGGCATTGAACGAGACCAGGCTGTCGCGGCCATCCTTTGCCATCAGGGTCAGTTCGTAGTTGGTCGCCGCGCCTTTCTCCAGGGTCAGACGCACGCCTTCAGCGGCGCGCTTGGGCTCCTTGAAATAGTTGGGGAAGGGTGAGCCGACCAGTTCCTGGCGGCTGTAGCCGGACATGCGGCACATGGTCTCGTTGACATCGGTAATCATCAGCATGGGATCGACGGTGATCAGGCCGTCCAGCGAGGCCTCGATCAGGCCGCGATTGTAGGCACGTTCCTCGGCGAGCTGGCTTTGCAGTTGGGCCTGTTCGGTGATGTCGCGGGCCGAGGCGAAAATGCCGCGCACCGCCCCCGCCTGGTCGGCGAACACCGAGGCGTTGAACGACACCCGGATGTGGCGGCCGTCGCGCACCGCCAAGGTCAGCACGTAATCGGTGACCACGCCCTTGTCGAAGGTTTCGCGCACGCCAGCCGAGGCGCGGTCGGCGTCGACGAAATAGTCGGCAAATGGCGTGCCGATCAGCTCTTCTCGCGGATAGCCGGAGATGCGGCACATCTGCTCGTTGACGTCGGTAATGGCGCCGCTGGGGTCGACGGTGATCAGGCCGTCCACCGATGCCTCGATCAGGCCGCGGTTATAGGCCTGGGACTCCCGTAATTGCTCCTCAAGCTCTTTCTGGGCGGTGATGTCGCGGGCCGCGGCAAACACCCCCTGGAGCTTGCCGGCGGCGTTCCGCAGCACCGAAGCGTTATACGACACCACGGTCAGCCGGCCATCCTGCGCCTGGGCGGTCAGTTCATAGTTGGTGACCTTGCCCTCGCGCAGCACCAGCTTGATACCCTGTTCGGCGCGGTCGGGATCGGTGAAGTAGTCCTTGAAACGACTGCCGATCAGTTGCTCGCGGCTGCAACCGGTCAAGGCCGCCATCGGTTCGTTGACATCGGTGATGATCCCGACCGAATCGGTGGTCATCAGCGCATCAATGTTCGACTCAATAAGGGAGCGAGTATAATACTGGCTGGCTTTCAATTCCTCGGTCAGTCGGATTTCGTCAGAGACATCCTTGGAAATCAGCAGAAAGCCGATGGTATTGCCGTTGGCGTCGCGGCGCGGCGTAATCACCACACGGGCCGTAAAGCGTTCGCCGTTCTTGCGCAGGCGGTTGATGGTGCCTTCCCATTTGCCCGCCTGCTTGGCCGCTTCCAGGAATTCCTTGTGTCTGCCGGCCGCGACATCCTCGGGAACGTGCAGCATCGAAGAATTGGCGAAGCCCACCACCTCTTCCGGCTGGTAGCCGTACAGACGCCGCGCGCCCTCATTCCACAGGACGATATTGCCGTCGATATCCTTGCCGATAATCGAATATTCCGTGGAGGCTTCAAGGATATTGATGACGAAATCCATCGCCTGCTGGCTGTTGCCCATCAACGAGGGGTCGAAAAGCCCTGGGCGCATGGCTTGAATCCTTGAGAAGGCTGAAATTCACCTCTTACTATCGGTCTGTCCAGCCCTTGGCAGCAATCCACGCAATTGAAGTAACCAGAATGTGGAATACCCATTTTCGCAGTGGCACAATGGGGGCATCCCATGTCTGACAGATGCGGGCCATTTCTTGCCAGAAGGGAATGGGTGAAGGCGGGCCGCGAAACGCGTTGATTGTGTCATCAGCAGTGAAAAGCAACACGGATGAACACGGATATCCCCGGATGAACACGGATAATGAGCAATCCGTGTTCATCCCAAACCCGGCGAAGCCGGAATCCGTGTTCATCCGTGTTCCCCTGCGATCCATCCACCGAACAGGCATCTTTCGCGAGGCTGTTCACCCGATTGCCCTGGAAGGGAATGGCCGCCCCATTGCGGGGGCCGTCGAGATCGGTATATCCTGCGAGAGCGTGGTCCGATCAGGTCGGATCACGCTCCAGCCGCCATTGCGGCGGCGGCCAAGCGCGGAGCGCGCCCGGCGAGGGGGAACCAATGAGAGCGTTTTTCGACTTGGTCGGAAAACGCTCCAATAGCAGGGTGGCAGCGGATGGCTGATACCGACCACCGTGCTGATGCGGAGACGGTCCGGCTTGTCGCGGCGGTAACGTTGTCTCCGCCGGGGGGTGATATGCTGGAGGTGCGGCAGGCATGGTTCCTGACGGCCAGCCTGGGCGCCGTCTTTGCTGCCATCGCCGCAACCGCCATCGTTGCCCCCTATTTTGGCTTTACGAGCGACGAGAGGCCGATCGCGGCCGTCGTGGCGGGATGGTGGATCGGCGGTTGGATGGCGCTGTTCGCCAAATTCCTTCTCCGCCATGCCCGTAGCGCCCGCGCCGCCCATGGCTGGGTGCTGCGGTTGTCACGGGACGGCCTGCAAGTCAACCTGCGCTCCCATCTCAACCTGCACTTCGACCAGCAGGCGCCGGCCGTGCTGGTGATGCCGCGCCGACGCATCCGATGGCTGCGCATCGTCGACGAACGCGGCCAGCGAGCGCAGGTCGCCAGCAGCGACCGGCTCCAGCAGACCACGATCCGAAGGCGCTTTCTGGACATTGCCTGCGATACCGAACCGGAGCTGATTCAGGCCGCGCTGACCGAGGAGCGGCAGCGGACCGGTCCGGGTCTGTTCGGCCGCTCGCGCTACAAGAACTCGGCGGTGCGCTGGCTGGATGACGAAAGGGTGCTCCGCGTCGCCTGGCGCGATGAGACCAATCGGCTGCGGCCCTCGCTCGAAGCGGTGGAAGCGTTTCTCCGCCCGCTGTTCCGTTTCGCCGCGGACAGTGACCGCCGTGAGGCCGACATCCGCAGCATCGGTCGGGCCGAGCAGGAAGACCGCCTGACCGCCATGGTGGCGCGCGGCGACGATCTGGAGGCGATCAAACTCGCCCGGCTGCTGTACGGCATGGACCTGACGGAGGCGCGGCGGTTCGTCCAGGAGTTGCGCGGTCACAAGTAATACCAGCGAAATCGGCTGCTTCTTTTCCCCTCAAGGAGGGTTCCACTCATCGGGCTGGGGGAACAGCCATAATGGGTAAGGCCGGAAAATGCCCAAAAAATCAGGCATGAGGTCTTGATCCATGCCTCGCGCCCCTTCATTTACCATCTCAGTGGATGGTATTGGGATGGTGGAGTGAGCCGGCGATGGCGGACAATGTGCAAGACCTGCGGCCCAGGGCCGACAGCGAGAAGATCACCATAAATCTTGGCTATGTCGATCTGGGGCATATCGACTTGCTGGTTCAGGAAGGATTTTATTCGACCCGAACCGACTTTATTCGCACCGCGATCCGCAATCAGGTTGAACGTCACGCCGAGGTGGTCCGGCATGCGGTGGCGCGCAAGAGCGTCGACCTTGGCCTGCGGCATTTCCGGCGCGAGGATCTGGAAGCCCTGCGGGATGCTGGACAGACGCTGCAAATCCGCGTCCTTGGTCTGGTCAGCATCGCCAGGGACGTAACCCCCGACTTGGCGCGCGCCACCATCTCTTCGGTTGAAGTGTTGGGCGCCCTGCAAGCGAGCGCCGAGGTCAAGGCGGCTTTGGCGGATCGTATCCATTGACGCCAGCATCCGACTCACCCCAGCGCCAATCCGCTGGTCCCCTCTTCTGACTCTGAAAGCAAAGCGCATGTTCCACTCATTGCCCCCCGACATGGCGGAGGCAACCCGCCTGACGCGCGCCGGCCGGCTGGCCGATGCGACGACATTGATCCAAAGCCTGCTCCGGGGCACGAGGTCCGGCGCGACCGAAAGCGGCACGGTGCCGACCCTTGACCTTGTACCGCATTCGGTCGAGTTCGCGGACCCGCAACCCGATTCACCGGAACGGACTCCCGCGGCAATCGGCGCGACCCTGCGGGAGGCGCTCCGTGGCTTGGCCGGAGGCCGTGCCAAAAAAAGCGGCGCGACGGCTCCCCTCCCCAACGGCGCATCCTTCCAGACGCATTCCGTCACCAACGACGCCGGTATGCGTGCATACAAGCTCTACATCCCCGGCTGTCACGCCGAGGGGCGGCGTCCGCTGATCGTCATGCTGCACGGCTGCACCCAGTCACCGGACGACTTTGCTGCTGGCACCAGAATGAATGGACTGGCCGAGGAGCACGGGTGTTTCGTCGCCTATCCGGAACAGCCGCAGTCCGCCAACTGCTCGAAATGCTGGAACTGGTTCAGCCCCGAGCATCAGCAGCGCGGTACCGGCGAGCCGTCGCTGATCGCCGGCATGACGCGCCAGATCATCCGCGACCACCCTATCGACGCGGACCGCATCTATATCGCCGGGCTGTCTGCTGGCGGAGCGGCGGCGGCCATCATGGGGACGCTCTACCCGGATCTTTACGCGGCAGCCGGCGTGCACTCCGGCCTTCCGCACGGCGCCGCCCATGATCTGCCGTCCGCCTTCGCGACGATGCGTCACGGCGGAGCGGGGCGCAGCCGCGGTACCGGCCAGATTCCCACCATCGTGTTTCACGGTGACCAGGACACCACGGTTCACCCACGCAACGGCGAGGGTGTCGCGGCACAGTCGACGGCGCGTGGTGGCGAGCGGGTTACGGTGAAGCGGGGCCAGGTGCCGGGCGGCCATGCCTATACCCGTACCCTCCACGAGGATGCCTCCGGCCGCGTGGTATGTGAGCACTGGACGATCCACGGCGCCGGCCATGCCTGGGCCGGCGGCGCTCCGGCCGGAACCTATACCGATCCGCGGGGACCGGATGCTTCGGGCGAAATGCTGCGGTTCTTTCTGCAACACGGCCGTCGCCGGTGAACCGGCGCACGGGGTCGGCATCAATGATCGGCTTGCGGCGCCTGAGACACCGAACCGCTTGACCGACGGGGCTCCCTGGGCAGCCACTTCCAATTTGACGAGCGTATAAATCGCCGTTACACCAGCATCTACTGGCGTGCGTACCCGTCCATGGCGTCTTCAGGATAGCCCGACCGTGCGCGAATACTCCCTGACGAATCTTCTCCTCTCCGCGATCGTCCTTGGCGCGCGGGCCGGCCTGGGGCTGGTGCTGGCGGCCGTCATCGGATGCGACCACCAGGCTTCGGCCGGCATGAGCGACCTTGAGCAGTTCGAGCGGCGCAAGGCGGCCGAAGGCGGGGTCAGGGTGTTCGAACGGATACCGCGCCCCGAAGGCATCGTTGTCAATGGGCGGTTCGAGGTGTGCGCGGCGCTGCTGCCAAGGAAGATCATTTCCTATTGCGATGTCGCCGACGGTAAGGGGGTTACGCGCTATCGCATGCTGGAGGGCCACGCGGCCTGCGCCGGCGCCCGTGCCGCGTTCGAGCGAAGCGGCGGCAATGTCTTTTATGTCGGTCAGATCCCCGCCATTGCCTTCGACATTTGCATGTCGGAGGAGACGCGCGCCGTCTCGGACGCGCCGGTGGAGCTTCGGTTCAAGGGCTTCCACTCACCGCATGACACCCCCGAACCGGGCATGCCGGTCTTCACCAGCAAGACCTGGAGCATCCGGCGCGGCGAGGTTCTGGCCCGTGACTCAGCCGCCCCCCGCCTGCTGGCGTCGGCCGAGGCCGTAAGCGTCTGGATTGCGGTGCCGTTCGCCGTCCGTCCCGATGTCGGCCATGATGGCATCGGCCTCAGGCGGGTCACCCGCGAGCACTCCTACGGGGACAACGTGGAACGGGTTCTGTTGAAGGAAATGTTCGGCATTAACCCTGACGACCGTCTGCCGGAACCCGCCGACGCCATCCAGCGCCTGGTCGGCAATCTGGGGGAAGGCAAGCGCCTGCGCCGGAAGGCCGCGAGCGCGCTGAAGGATCGGCTGTGGGCGCAGAGAGGCGATGGCGCCTCGCGGTTCGATCCGGCCTGGCTGCCCAGGATCATCAAGGCGGCCGAGATCGAACTGGCGGACACGACCGGCGATGGAGGCGACGAGGCGCGCACGCTGATCGAGATCATCGGCTACTTCGGGCCGAAGGCCAAGGCCGCGAAACCGGTGGTTATGGCGGCGCTTGAGCGTCGCGACGTGCGGTCCCTGCGGTGGCATGCCCTCAATACTGGGCTGGCCGTCGGCCTGTTCGCCCAGGGGGATATTCCCAGGCTCCAGGCCATTGCCGAGCGGGGCAACGAACCCGAGCAGCGACTCGCCGAGGAGGCGCTACGCGCCCTGGGGGCCGCGCCACCGCGATGACTCCGACTCATCCCAACCGTCGCCTCTCCAGAAGAGCCCGATCATGCAACACTACTCTTCCCTGACCAACCTTATCGTCTACGCGGTCTTCGTCGGTCCGCCGCTGTTGCTGATCTATCGGGCGCGCCCCCGCCGCGCGCAAGCCGTCCTGGGGCTGCTGCTTCTGGCGGCTGTCGTAAAATGCAATCACCAGCTTCCAGCCTATCTGCACGACCACGTCCAGTTCGAACGGCGCGAGGCGGCCCAAGCCGGGCTGCGGGTGTACGAACGGATACCGCGCCCCGAAGGCATCGTCGTCGCTGGGGGGGCCAGCGAGTGCGAGATGCTGGTGTTGCGGAAGGCCTTCTCCTATTGCGATGAAGCCGCCTACGAGGACATGGACGCGCGGCACAGCGTCCAGCGCTATCGCATGCTGGAGGGCCACGCGGCCTGCGCCGGCGCCCGCGCCGCGTTCGAGCGCCGTGATTACGGTAACCCGTCCATCAATGCCGTCCCCGCCATCGCCTTCGACATTTGCCTGTCGAAGGAGACGCGCGCCGTCTCGGATGCGCCGGTACTGCTTCGATTCCCTCGCTCGCCGGGCGACATCCCCGGCCCGCCGGTCTTCGCCAGCGTGGAATGGAGCCTCTGGCGCAGCGAGCTCCTGGCCCGGGACCCTGCCGCCCCCCGCCTGCTGGCGTCGATCGAGGGCCTGTACGTGTCGATTCCAGCCCTGCCGGTGGTCTACCGCCCCGAGGTCGGCCATGGCATCGGCGTCGGGCCGGTGACCCGGACTCGGTCCTATGGACCGAGGGGCTACATCGGGCCGGCTCTGCTGACGGAAATGTTCGGCGTCGCGCCGGACGCCCCCCTGCCGGAACCGGTCGACGCGATTCAGCGCCTGATCGGCAATCTGGAGGAAGGTCCGCGCCTGCGCCGGGAGGTCGTGAAGGTGCTGGCGGCCCGGCTGGCGTCGAACAGGGGCGACGGCGCCCCGCCGCTCGATCCGGCCTGGCTGCCTATCTTCCTCAGGGTGGCCGAGGTCGAACTGGCGGAAGAGACCGAAAAAAATGGCTCGGCTCTCAATGGGCTGATGGATCTCATCGGCGCCTATGGGCCGCAGGCCAAGGCGGCGAGGCCGCTGGTGCTGGCGGCGCTCGACCGTCAGCACTTGCAGTCGCATGCCCTCAGGGCCGGACTGGCGGTCGGGCTGTTCGACCAGGGCGATATTCCCAGGCTGGAGCACCTTGCCGAGCGTGGCGAAGGATCCGCGCAACCAGTCGCCGAGGAGGCGCTGCAAGCCCTGGGAGCCCCGCCGTCGCGATGATGATTCATACTGACGAGCCTTCAGGCTCATTGGTATTACTGGTCCCGCAGCACCGCGGTGGTAGTCTTCGACACCATCGGCACCTTCGCCGGCTGGAACATGGGGAACGCCGACAACGATCCCAAGCTGGGCCTGCCCGTCGCCTGGATCCTCGAACCCCAGGGGGCGAAGGAGCAGTTCAATCCCTGCTCCTCGGCCTTGCCGCCGCCCTGGCGCCCGCCCGCCGCAACCGGCCGACCGTCGTCAGCGCCAGTGCAAGGAATGGAGCGCGGCTTTTTCGCTTCAGGCGCTGTTCCAGTTCCACGGCCACGATGGTGCGGGATCTGTATTACCGGCACATCCGATGGCGCATGGCGACGCCGTATGACGTGACGAACGCCTTGATGGTGGCGGCGGTGCGGGTGTCGTGAGTTCGCAGATGGTTCTTAGGGCGTTTTTCGACCAGGTCGAAAAATGCTCTCATTGTTCAGCCCGCCGGGCGCGCTCCGCGCTCCCAGGAAAACCTCTGATGTTCAGGCAGCCTGTTTCGCTGGGGTCAGGCGCTGGCGTATTGTATCCGGTTGGCGGCCAGGGGCGCCCCCTGGGCCGACACCGTCTCGGTCGCGGCGGGGTGTCTTGACGCGGTCGGGCGCGCTGGCTGCGCATGGCCGACCGCGTCAAGACTGAAATAGGCGATCACATCACCCAACCGCCGCGCCTGGGTGGCGAGTTCCTGTGTCGTCACCGATATCTCCTCGGCGGCCGAGCTGTTCAGTTGCGTCACGTTGTCCAACTGCCGGATCGCGCTGTTGATCTGCTGGGCACCATTGTTCTGCTCGCTGCCGGAGGCGCCGATTTCCTCGACCAGTTCGGCGGTTTGCAGGATGTCGGGAACGAGTTGCGCCAGCACGCGGCCGGCATTCTCGGCGATGAGCAGCGACCCCGCAGAGACCTCGTTGATCTCGACCGCGGCCACCTGACTGCGCTCGGCAAGTTTGCGCACTTCCGCGGCGACCACGGCGAACCCCTTGCCGTGCTCTCCGGCCCGCGCCGCCTCGATGGCTGCGTTCAAGGCCAACAGATCGGTCTGGCGGGCGATATCCCGGATGACCGCGATCTTTTCGACGATGGTTCGCATGGCCTCGACGGTTTTGGTGACGGCATCGCCACCACTCCGGGCATCACTGGCCGAGCGCCGGGCGGTGTGCCGGGTCTGTGCGGCGTTTTCCGAATTCCTTTGGATGCTGGCGCTCATCTCGTCCATTGCGGCGGAAGCCTGTTCACTGGCAGCCGCCTGCTCCGCCGCGCCCTGCGCCAGATCGTTGACGCTGGCCGCCAGTTGGCGGCTGCTGGCGCTGACGGTGTCGGCGGCGGTTGCGGCGCTCCCGATGATGTCGCGCAGTTTCGTCAGCATGGTTTCCAGGGCGATGCCCAGGGTATCCAGATCCGACAGACGCCGGGCCTTGACCGTCAGATTGCCCCGCGCGATCTCGTCGGCGAGGGTGGCGGAGTCGCGCAGGCCGGTGATCATGGCGTTGAGGCCATCGACCATCTCGCGGATCTCGTCGCGACTGTCGGTGACGATGGTGGATCGCAGATCCCCGGTGGCGAACACGCCCATCGCCGCGGTGACCATCTTGATCGGCTTGACGATGCGCCGCCCGATCAGCCAGGAGATGCCGCCGCCGATCATCATCGCCGCGACGACGACAGCGGCGATCAGCCGGGAAAGCTGGTTGTGCAGGACTTCAGCCTCTTCGCGGAGTTGCTCGGCGACCTCCACCTGCAACGTGATCAGATGGTTCAGGCCGTTCACCAGTCGGCCGATGGCACTGTGCAGCCGGCTGTCGATCGCCGCCTTCAGCCCGGTGCGGTCGTTGGCCTGCATGAGCCGCTGCATTTCGCCGCCAAGCGCTTCAGCCACCCGCAGATGTGGTTCCACTGCCTTGATGCGACGCTGTTCCTCTTCCGTCAAATAGGTCGCGAGGTAGTCCGACCACTCCCGCCGAGCGGTCTCGATCGCCTTGGCGATGGTCTCGGCGCCATCAGACGCAGGCAGGGCCCCGGCATCGACCCGGATCGCCGCGGAGACCACGGTCACGGCGTAGGTATTGGATACGATGTTGAGTTGCCGAACAGGAACCACCCTGTCATGAAACAGGGTAGCCGTCATGGCTTCAAGTTTCACCATGCCGATATAGCCAACGCCACCAATGATGGCCATCATGACCATCATCACGGACGGAATGAGATAGAGCTTCTGTCCTATCTTCATGGCAATAGCCCCCGGTTTGCGATGCCAATTCGTGGCATTTCTGGCTTTCGTCAGGTTATTCCCCGACAATTTATATCTTCTGCCGCTGATAATTTCATCAACGACCGTCCAATAATATGTCGTCCTCATTTCGATGCCATTTCTGGCCGAATTCATGAATGAGTCATCCCGCTGGAACATGGCTTGGATCGCGAGGGCGATCATACCCCTCGCGGCTGTTCCACCTGATGCGTCAAGACGTCGCGGCGGCTCAGAACCGCTGGAACGCGGAGTCCTCGGCATCGCTGCTGGCCACCCTCTCAAACACCAGTTTGACGCCCTTGCCGGGCGCAGCCTTGACCGGCGGCTTCGTCGCGGCCGGTTTCAGGGTGAGATGGGCGACCTCCGTATGGCGCACGGATGCTGGCTTCGCCTTGACCGGACCCGATACGGCCGCCCGTTCGGCGACACGGAAATAGCCGATCGTGTTGCGGAGCGTGTCGGCCTGGGCGGACAATTCCACCGAGGTGGAACTCATCTCCTCGGCAGCGCCGGAATTCTGCTGAGTCACCTTGTCGAGCTGCTGGATCGCCGCGTTGACCTGCTCGGCGCCGATGTCCTGCTCGCGGCAGGCTGCGCTGATCTCCTCGACCAGATCGGCGGTCTTCTTGATGTCAGGCACCAGCCTGGCCAGCATCACGCCAGCCCCCTGGGCGGTCAGGACCGAGTTGGACGACAGCCCGCTGATCTCGCCAGCGGCCACCTGGCTGCGCTCGGCCAATTTGCGCACCTCGGAAGCGACCACGGCGAACCCCTTGCCGTGTTCACCGGCCCGAGCCGCCTCGATCGCCGCGTTCAGGGCCAGCAGATCGGTCTGGCGGGCGATCTCCTGAATGATGATGATCCGCTCGGCGATGGTCCGCATCGCCTGAACGGTATTGTTCACCGCCTCGCCGCTGGCCTGGGCATCGGCGGCCGACTGGCGGGCGATCTTTTCGGTCTGTGTCGCGTTCTCGGCATTCTGGCGGATGTTGGCGGCCATCTGCTCCATCGAGGCGGACGCCTCTTCACTGGCGGCGGCCTGTTCGGTCGAGCCCTGCGACAGCTCCTCGGCATTGGCCGACATCTGCCGGCTGCCAGAGGCGACGTAATCGGCGGCGGCCGCCGCCTCGGAAATGACGATGCGCAGCTTGTCCAGCATGGTCTCCAGGGCGATGCCCAGGGTATCCCGGTCGGACAGGCGTTTCGCCGCGACCGACAGGTTGCCCTTGGCGATCTCCTGGGCGACGGTAGCGGTGGCGCGCAGGTTGGCTACCATCGTGCGGGTGGTAGCGCTCAGCGCACCGATCTCGTCCCGGCTCTCCAGGACCGGTACATGGACCTGAAGATCACCCTCGGCCACCGCGGTCATGGCCGTGGTAATGGCGCGAATCGGCTGCGTCACGCCGCGCAGAACCACCCAGGTCAAAGCGCCGACCACCAGGACAAGACCGATACAGATGATGATCTCGACAATCAGGTGGTTGTTCGCGGCACCCTGAACGTCATGGGCCATGGCGACGACGTCGCCGTTGAAGCAGCTTTCGACCTTGGTCATCAGGTCGATCATGGCGCCTGCCGCCTTGATCCAGGCCGGCCCGGTGGCGCCGGCGCCCAGCGGCATCCCCGGCGGCGTGGCAATAATCAGCTGAGTCAGACGGCCGGCTTCCGCCACATCGGCCCCACTCACCGTATCGGCCAGGAATTTTTCCTGGTCCGGGGTCATGTAGATGTGCAGCACCTTGCGGTAAACCACCTGCCAGCCGACGAAGGCCTGAACCCGGCCCAGGTCATCAGGCTTGAAGGCATCGCCGCCGCGCGCGAAGCCGGCCGCCACATTGGCGCGGGTGGCACTGACCGCTTCCTTATACCACATCATGTAGACGAACGCGCCCATGCGGTCGCGCACCTTGGGATTCTCCATCAACGGCAGCATGTCCAGGCTGACATTGAGGTACTGGCCGATCAGTGGCGTGTAGTAGTCATTGATCTCCTGGGTGGACAGCTTCTGGCCGTCGACCATCCGCCGCCGCTCCTCCAGGCGATCCAGATCGGTCCTGGCCTTGCTGAACAATACGGCGGCCGAGCCGCCGATACGGCTGAAGTCGGCCTCGGCGGCGGCAGTCACCGCGGCAATGCTTTTGCTGGTGGCGTCGCGGAGATTGGGCAATGCCCCGGCCATCTCCTTACCCTGGCTGCCGACGAACACCGCAGTGGCGCCCGCTTCCCGTTGCAATGCGGCTACCATGTCGCCCAACGCCGAAGCCACCCGAGCGAGCGATGTCGCTCGCTCCATGGCCGCTCTCTCGTGCCATGACTCGGCGATCTGCATCGCCGCCAGCCACAGCATGCCGAGCAGCGGCACCAATGCGAGCGCGAACAGTTTCGTGCGCAGCTTCATGTTCGCCAAGCCTGCCATGTGAATCATCCCCTCCGCTTCACGAGGGCGGCGCTCCGCCCTTATATGCTCGCGCCCCGCACGACCCGTGCCGTATACTTGGTGAAATACGAATCACGCCAGAATTTAAGCCTGTAGGCCATTTTGACAGCGTGGAGGAGTGGGGAGCGACCGGCAAGCTCACTGGCGAGACTGACTTTCGTTATTATGCTTCCGAGATGGTGCCGGAACGGATGGCAACCGCCGTCGCTTGCGACCGGTTCTTGACGCCGAGACGGCGAAACAGCCGCGACATGTAAAACTTCACCGTCACTTCCTGTAGATTGAAATGCCGGGCAATTTCCTTGTTGGAAGCGCCAGCGGCCAGCATCTTCAGCATTTCAACTTCGCGCGGACTGAAATCGTCAATGCCCACGGAGTCCGGCGAGGCCGGCGAGGCGATGGCGCCCATGAACTCGACGGGAACATAGGTTCCACCATGAAGAACCAGGGACACCGCGTCGGCAACGAGTTTCCCTTCCGCCGTCTTGGGCAGGAATCCCTTGGCTCCGACGGCAATACACGCCGCCACATCGGAGGCCTTGGCAACGCCCGACATGACCATCACCGGTCGAGTGCCAGCGGCCAGGACGACACTCCCGACGCTCGCGGCGCCCTGCATGCCCGGCATGGAATAGTCGAGCAGCACCAGATCCGGTTCGATGTCAGCCAGCACTTGGAGGCAGTCCGCCAGACTTGTCGCCGTGCGGAATTTTGTGCCGCGAAACGCCCGCCCCAGCAATTTCTCGATCGCGTCGAGATAAAGCGGGTGATCGTCAACGACCACGATCAGCATCGCGTATCCTCCTCAACCCCTATACCTTAAGTTATAGGGCATAGACTATGCCTGTTCGGTCGATCAAGAAGAATATGTATTATACTTAAGATTAAGCCTCCTCCACCATCTGCGTCATCTATTGAACGTCCAGTCGGCGAATCCTTAGCCTGCGTTGGACGCCGGCAAGTAACCAGCGACGGCATGTGGTGGTATTCAGCAACACGACCGAAGCACCGATGAAATAATTTTTCAATCTTTCAAAATAGTCTGGTGGCCAGCACTACTTTTGCCACAGGGTTTCGACCGACGTATTGATGCAGACAGCATGCTTGATGCCTTTGGCCGGTTGCCGTATCTGGTCGATCAAGGGGCGAGCTATGATCTGACAAAACCTCGCCGGGCTTCTCAGAGGTTTGATGAATCGGGACTCCGACTTATTGTCGCCTTGTCGCGAGACAACGCCGGATGCTGCCGACACGGGGATCGTTCTTTTACGAAGGACGGGACCGCGGGCCTGGGTTTCCTGTCTTCTCGTACTTGCGGCGTGCGCTGCTGTCATCGCGGTGATCCTGTCCCCGACACCCATCGCTCCCATACGGGCCATCCTGGTGTTGCTGGGAGGTGGAATCGCCCTGGCCATTGCCATCTGGGGCTTTGCCCTGCGCCATCAGGTCGCCCGCGGCGAGATCATCGCCGACGGCCTGATGTTCGACATCAGCGGCGAGGTCCGGGCCAAAAACGCGCTGGCGCGCAGCGAACGCCGTTACGCCGCCCTCATCGACGCCGCCGACGACGCCATCCTGGTGCTGAGCGGTCAAGAGATCGTCAACTGCAACATCATGGCGCACCGGCTGTTCGGTTGCGTCGCCGTCCATCGCCCCTGCGGCAACGGACGCTGTCGATTGGCTGACGGGGAGCCGCTGCCCGGTCAGATCGCCGAGGCGTTCCTGCGGGGGAAACTGCGGTTCGAAATCAGCCATCGGACGGCCGACGGAGTCATCCGGCAGTTGGAGGTTCAGTTGTCACTGGTGGAGGACGACAGTCCGCCGCTGGTTCTGGCGGTGATGCGCGACATTACCGCCCGCAAGCGTCTCGAGGGGGAACGTCAATGGATTGAGGAGCGTCTGCGCGAAGTGCGTCAGTTGGAGACGATGGGCCGGCTGGCCGGAGGTGTCGCGCATCATTTCAACAATCTTCTTGGTGCCATGCTGGGATTCAGCCAATTCATCTTCGAAGACAGCGAGCCCGGTCAGCCGATCCATCGGTATGCTTCGCGGATTCTCGATGCCGGGCACCGCGGCAAGTCCCTGGTCGAGCAGATTCTCATCTGTGCCGGCGATGTGACCATCAAGCCCAGCGGTTTCCGGCTGAACGACATGGTGACCGCCATCGACTGGACCGTCATCGACAGTCTCTCCACGGACTTCCCTGTCAGCCTGGATCTGCGCGATGACCGCGTGATGGTCAACGCCGACCGCCCGCTGCTGAAACAGGTTCTCCTTCATCTTGTGGCCAACGCGATCACCGCACAGGCCGGCGGAGCCGGCACCGTCTCGCTTACGGTCTGTCCGACCGAATTCCAGGGGGAGGCCCGCGCCCGCCTGATGCATCGCTCCGCGGCCGGCATCATCAGTCCCATCGAGATCTGGACCGACGAGGATGGCGTCACCTGGGCCGTTTCCGGAAGCCTCCCGTCCGAACCCACCGTCTCGATAATCGTTGCCGACACGGGCATCGGCATGGACGCCGCCGTGCTGGAACAGGCCTTCACACCATTCTTCACCACGGCCCCGCCGGGTTCCGTCAAAGGCCTGGGCCTTACCGTCGTCCACGCCGTGGTTCTGGCGCATGACTGGGCGATGGTGGTCCACACCCGTTCGATGGAGGGCACAACGGTAGAAATCATACTTTCGTCGTATACCGATATCGAATGACAGGTCACTGAAGTGAGCTTGCTGATCGCGCTGCCCATAAGACAATCTTAACCCATGGGTGTGGAGTTTGGAACGGGAGGGAAGGCAATGGGGGTTGCATCCGCAATAATAGAAGAGCCATTTCGAGTGCCTCTCTGGAGTGAAGACTACATCCTCGGCGAGGAATCCGTCGATCGCGATCACAGCATTGTTTTCACCCTGCTGGGCCTGCTTGAAAACGAGGTCATCCTGGGCCGCAAGGATGAGACCATCCGCCGCAACATTCTCACCTTCATGATCGAATTCATTCGTCGACATTTTGATTGGGAAGAGATGCATATGATGCATCTTGGCTATCCCGAGGTGGCGGAGCATCGGGAAATGCACGAGCGCTTCAAGATCTGGATGAGTCAGATCCTGGACCGGTTCGGCCTGCATCCCGACCACGATATTGCTCTGCTGGAATCACTGAGCCAGTGGTGGATCAGCCATATTCTCGGAGAGGATCGCCGGCACGTCGCCTTCTTGTCCCCATCCCGCGAAGACCGCGGTTTTCGCCAGATGGGGACGATCAATCGGACTGACGAAGGCTAACCCACAGAGAATGAAACAGCCGCCGCCGCAATGGCCGCGGGAGGACCGGCACGGACCATCCTGGTGGAGTCCCACGGCGATTTTCCCGCTGATATCCCTGACTGATGTGATGCCTTCAGGCTCGCCGGTATTATTCCGCCGCCGCCGCCATCGTCGTGGCAATGCCCAGGGTGGCGGCGAAGGTGGACAGGGTGTCGGTGCCGCGGATGTCCAGCCGTGGCAGACGCAGGGAGCGATGGCTCGGGCCGGCAAGGCCAGATTCAGTGGTGAACGCCATATCATAGCCGCAATCAATCATCGCTCGCTCCACCGCCTCATCATGTGCCCCATAGGGATAGGCCATGGAGGTGACCGGCTGGCCGAATTCGCGCTCGAGGACAGCGCGCGAGCGGTTGCCTTCCCACAGCAGATCGGCGGTGGTCAGGCCGGTCAGCGGCCGATGGGTGGCACCGTGAGCGCCGAAGCTCATGCCGTCGTGCCGCAGGGCGTGGATATCGCGCCACGACATCAGCGGCGCCGGCGACCCGTATCCGGCATCCCAGGCCGCCGCCTGGCCCACTGCGTCGGACACCAGGAACACGGTGGCGGTCATGCCGTGATGGCGCAGGATCGGCCAGGCATGCGTCAGGACGTCGAGATAGCCGTCGTCAAAGGTCAGCAGGACCGGCTGTCCGGCCAGGGGCTCGCCGGTCCGGCGATGCTCGCGCCACTCGTCGAGGCTGACCGTGCGGTATCCGTGGCGCCGCAACAGTAACAGATGCTGGTCGAACAGCCTGGGCGAGACGCAGTAGGGCTCCAGGCCCGGCGGGCAGCGGTCGGCGACCCGATGATACATCAGCACCGGCACCTCCTGACCAGCGGTGCGCGGCTGTGGCACCGCCACGGCAGGGAGATCGACCGCGGCCACCTCCTCGGCCACCACCCGGGTCAGCAGCGCGCCGGCGACCTTGCGCTGCACCGGCAATTCGAAACTGGTGATCCAGGCGCCGTCCCGATGGACCCGTCCGAGCAGCCGGTCGACCTGGGGCGCCAGCGACAGATCGGCAATCTTTCCCTGAGCCGGAAAGGGGGCTCGGCACTGGCTGCCGATGGTCGCCATCCGGTCGGGCGGCAACTCGTCGAGCAATCGCCGCTCCAGCACCCGGCGCGCCCGCATCGCCAGGGCGGGAACGCGGGATAACCGCTCAAGCTGATCCAGCACCGGCTGGAGCTTCGGCCACAGCGCCGGCCATTCGGCCGCCCAGTCGACGGCGCGCTCCTCGCGTCCCAGCCGCAAGCCGTCGTGCAGGTTGACACCGATATCGACCGGATTGAGCCCGGGCGCGGCCATGCCTGCCAAGGGCGCCAACAGCGGTGCCCCGTCTCCCCCTTGTCCAATGCACCAGGCCGCCAGCCAGGTGGCGAAGTCGTAGGCGGCAGGGACCAACCCGGCGCTCGGTGCGCCGGCCGCCGCCTCGGGGCGGGGCTGCGCCACCCGGGGATCGCGGCCATGAGTGCGGCGGGCCACTTCCATCCAGCAGCGCAGGAACACCGAGTGATCGCGGGTTGCCGAGCCCGGCCGCTGCCGGTAATAGGCCAGAACGTCGTCGATACCACGGTCACGGGCGCCGGCACGGGCGATCCGCTGCCACAGATCCCAGTCCTCGCAGATGGCCAGCCCGGGATCGAAGCCGCCGACCGTCTCGACCAGTGACTTGCGCACCAGACAGGCATGGATGGCCCAGGGGCAACGCAGGGTGAAGATGTTGAACAGCGGCTCGTCGGGCAAGCGGCCTTCGACATGGCCGAGATGACCGTCGGGATAGCTGCGCGCCCAGGCCCCATGGATGAAGTCCGCCGCCGGATCGGCGTCGGCTTCCGCCACCAGCTTCGCCAGGGCGTCGTCGGCCAGCCAGTCATCGGCATCGTGGAACAGCAGCCACGCGGCGCGGGCGGCTTGGATGCCGGCGTTGCGCGCGATGGAAACGCCCCGCTGTTCCAGGTGCAGGGCCCGGATGCGCGGGTCAGCCTCGGCCAGTGTGGCAGCCAGCGCGCCCGTACCATCCGTCGAGCCGTTGTCGACGATCAACGCTTCCCAGTCGGTAAAGGACTGCGCCAGCAGACACGCCATCGTCTCGCCCAGGGTGGTGACGGCATTGCAGGCGGGAATGATGATGCTGATGCGGGGACTGCTGAGCACGTTGCACTCCTGGGACGTGAGGGACACCTATTTCGACCGCCACCGCCAGGCATCGGCGATCATGGTTTCCAGCTCCGGCCGCCGCGGCCGCCAGCCGAGCACCGCCATGGCCTGATCCGGCGCGGCGACCAGGGCCGGCGGATCGCCCAGGCGGCGCGGGCCGAAGGTGACGGGAACGGATCGGCCGGTGATCGCGCTGGCGGTGGCGATGACCTCGGCGACGGAATGACCGGTGCCGGTGCCCAGGTTGAGCGCCACCGTCTTTCCGCCCGACAGCAGGTAGTCCAGCGCCCGCACATGCGCGTCGGCCAGGTCGGCGACATGGATATAGTCGCGGATGCAGGTGCCGTCCGGGGTCGGATAGTCGGTGCCGAACACCGTCACCGGCCCGGTGCTGCCCTGCGCGGCATCGAGCACCAGCGGCACCAGATGGGTTTCCGGCGTATGGTTCTCGCCGATCTCGCCGTCCGGGTCGCTCCCTGCGGCATTGAAATAGCGCAGCATGACCGAGCGCAGGCCATGCGCGGCATCGAAGTCCCACAGGATGCGCTCGACCATCAGCTTCGACCAGCCATAGGGATTGATCGGCCGCTGCGGTGCCTGTTCGGTCAGCGGCAGACGCTCAGCGGTGCCGTAGGTGGCGCAGGTGCTGGAAAACACGATGGCGCGCACGCCGGCGGCCAGGGCGGCGCGGATCAGGGACAGCGAGCCGGCCACGTTGTTGCTGTAGTACAGGCCGGGATCGGCGACGGATTCCCCCACATAGGCCAGAGCGGCGAAATGCATCACCGCCACCGGCTGGTGGATTTCCAGGACAGCCGCCAAGCGGGTGTGATCCGCCAGATCGCCCACCTCGAGCGGCCCCCATTTGACCGCCTCGCTCACGCCCCGGCTGAGATTGTCATAGGTCACCGGCAGGTAGCCGGCGGCCCGCAGCGCCTTGCACGCGTGGCTGCCGACAAAGCCGGCTCCACCCGTCACCAGTATCGTCCGCATGCATCATCCATTCTGTAGGGTCAGGTCGGCAAGAAAGCTCTGGCTGCCCGGTTGCGCCAGCATCGCCCAACGCCAGGCCTCGCCGTGCTGATGCACCAGGGCGTACCGCACATGGCCCGGCCGCAGCGGCTCGGCGCCGGGGCAGGCGGCGATGGTGCCGATACGCTCGGCGCCGTGGTGCAAGTCCAGTTCATCGAAACGACCGTCCAGAATTTCGGCCAGCCGCGACAGGTCGGCCAGATCTATGGCGCCGCGCATCACCGGCGGCGGGATGGTCTCCGACAGGGACGCCCGCAGCCGGGTGACCGCCGCCGCCGAGCCGCACTCATAGACCACGCCGCGCCAATAGCAGCACATATGCAGCAGGCGCAGCAGCTTGGCGAAACTGCCGCGCAGCCGCAGCGCTCCGGCCAGCGCCGCAGCCGGGCGCGCCAGCGGAGTCAGTGCCGCCATCAGCGCCGGAGAGCGGCGCAGGTGACGCAGCGGATGGGCGTCCGCTGCCAGCAGCGGCAAGCTTTCGGCCAGCGCCGGATGCTTGCGTGCCAGCAGCACATGACCGCGGCCCTCGGCGAAAGCACGCCGGGCGAAGCGGAGCAGGGTGGGGCGGTCGTGATGCAGGCTGGCGGCCTCGGGCACGAAACGGAACGGCACCCGCCGCGCCATCAGGCGGGCACCCAGTTCGTAGTCTTCGCCGGCCCGGTCGATGAAACTCTCGTCGAAGCCGCCGATTTCGTCGAACAGCGCCTTGGGCAGGGCGACATTGCCCGACAGCAGATCCTGAAAGGTCATGCGATGGGCACCGGTGAACAGCCGGGTGAAATGGCTGTCCCACCACAGGGCGTTGGCCAGCGCCAGCGGTGCCTCATTACGCAGATGCGGCGGCAGAGTGAAGTATCCCAGACCGACGATGCCGGCCGTGTCGCGCTGTGCCGCCAGATGCGCGGCGAGCAGGCCGGGCAACGCTTCCATGTCGTCGTCCAGGAACACCAGCAGCGGCGCCCGGGCCAGCCGGGCACCGAAATTGCGGGCAGCGGCGGCGCCCTGGCGCGGCTGAGCCTGCACGCGCAGCGCATAGGGCATTGCTGCCGACCGGACCACCTCGACGGTGTTGTCGCTACAGCCATCGGCAACGACGATGGCCTCGAAGGCGGTGGCGGGCAGGCTCTGCTCGGCCAGCGAGCGCAGCAGCCGCGGCAGCTCGCTGGCCCGGTGATGGGTCGGCACGATGACGCTGATGTCGAGACTCATCGCCGCTCACTCCGCCGCATCAATCAGAGGCCGCAACTGCTCTTCGCGTCGCCGGCTGAGCAGATAGGCCAGCGGCGCCCGCCGCACACCGCGCAATTCCTCCAGCGTCAGATGCACCGCCTGCTTGCGCCTTCGCCCTGGCAGCAGCGGGGCGAACAGTTCCGGCAGATGGTGATGGCGCAGCCAGGACAGGCCTTCGCGCACGGCGACGATTTCGCGGTGGCGCAGCAGGCAGCGCAGCAGATAGACATAGGTGCCGACGCCATAGCCGTACAGCACGCGGCGCAAGGCGTTGTCGTCGCGGCGATGGCGATGCCAGGCCAGGGCGCGCGGCTCGTAGACCACCGTGTAGCCCAGGGCGATCAGGCGGTAAAAAGCATAGGTGTCGCCGCCCGATTCCGTGACGGTGCCGCAATCCATCTCGACGCGGAACAGCCCAAGTTCGTCCGCCAGCCGCCGCCGCACCGCCATGCAGGCGCCGGCCCCGGCACGGCCAGCGGCGATCGGCTGGGTGTTGGCGGCATGGAAACGGCGATAGCGGAAGCCGCGCACGAAGGTGCAATGGGCCTCGAACTGCTCCTGCGCGGTGTTCTCCAGTTCGAGCGGCATCACCAGCCCGGTCGCCGCCGCCACCGTCGGATCGTGGAACGGGGCGCGCAGATGCTCCAGCCATTGCGGGCTGGCGACAGCATCGTCGTCGATGAACGCCACCACCTCGCCGCGGGCTGCCATCAGGCCACGGCTGCGCGCCCAGTTGAGGCCGCGCCGCGGCTCGACCACGCGCCGCACCCCGAAGGCCCGGCAGACCTCGGCGGTGCCGTCGTCGGGTGGATCATTGTCGATGACCAGCAGATCCGTTGTCGCATCGGCAAAGCGGACCAGCGAGGCCAGGCAACGGCGCAGATCGTCGGGCCGGTTGCGCGTACACACCACCACGGTCGCCGATAGAGGAAGCCGAGCCGGCGTATCCTTAAGCGCCGCGCCGACCCGCTGGTCGAGCAGGCAGCGCCATGCCGTATGCAGCATCGGCCCGTCCAGCGCCTGCAACAGCGCGGCGGCGCCGACCTGGTCCTCCCTGACCGGCAGGAACACCCGGCCGAGCGGCGTGTCCTGCCAACGCAGCAGGCACAGCGCCTGATCGTATCCCTCCAGCCCGGTCAGCGGCCGGCACCCCTGGGATACATCCAGGTCGATCACCTTGGTGGCCATGTAACCCCTTCCTTTGATACCCGGAGCGACGGGCCTGATGTAACAAGGATCGTCCAGGTTTCGCAGGACGCGTTCGGCGGATCGGACGGATGGCGGGGCGGGGTATGGCGTCGGTCGGAACAGGCTGAGGGAAGCGGCTATCGGTGCGAGAATGACGGCAACAGAGGTGGTGCCCTCTCCCGCAAGCGGGCTAGCGTGAACACACAATTATTGTATGGTTTTTCCATGGCCGAGGGCGAACCCCTCGGCCATGGCCTGAAAGCGCTTCAGGCCATCGGTCATGGTGGTGGGACCGGGAGGGCGTTCGGAGGCATAACCGCTCCAGCCA
>OBEQ010466636.1_pt1 | contig 52332 bp, 44 predicted proteins | sample 1670901 | NCBI WGS metagenome assembly OBEQ01 (sample SAMEA104232315, study PRJEB22302) | groundwater metagenome | biome: forest; feature: aquifer; material: groundwater | place: USA | collected 2011-08-07 | depth 5.4 m
ACACACGCCCAACTCATGAGCTTGATCCAGACGCTCCAACTTCAAGGCCGGGCGGTGGGGGAGACGCTGTGCGATGCCTACCTGCGCCATCGCCACGGCGACTTCACTCCCGTCGCTGTCTCCGGCGGCTAAACTCTTACCGGTGAGCTGCGATTACGCGAAGTCGAGGAAGATCTCGTCGAGGCGCGGGATGCCGCTGGTCTCGGCCTTGTCCACCTGCGACCGGATCCTCTCCTCGAAGGTCGGGCGCTCCATCTCGTAGAAGACCCCCAGGTAGATCTTGTCGGTCTTCAAGGCCAGCTCGAAGGCCTTCGCCCGGTCCCGAACATCGTGGTCGGCCGGCACGGAGGCCAGCTGCGGCGGAAGCTCCTTGTAGGTGTTGTAGAAGGTGATGCAGGGAGAGATCACGTCAATGAAGGAAAAACCCCGGTGGTTCAATGCCCGCATAATGATGGCCTCCAGCTCTTTGTTCTTGCCGGAGTAAGCCCGGGCGACAAAGGAGATGTCGTACCCCAGCGCCATGGCGATCGGATTGAGCGGCGGCTCGATGGTGCCGTAGGGAGAGGCGCCTGTTGTCATCCCCAGCGGGCCGGTCGGAGAGGCCTGCCCTTTGGTGAGGCCGTACGTGCCGTTGTCCATCACGATGTAGACGACCGATGGATTCCGCCGGGACATGTGGGGAATGTGCCCGCCGCCGATGGCGAAGGCATCCCCGTCGCCGCCGACCGCTACGACGGTCAGGTCCGGATTGGCCACCTTGATGCCGGTGGCAATCGGGAGAACCCGGCCATGCACGGTATGGAACCCGTAGGATTTCACGTAGGGAGGAAGACGGCCGGAGCACCCGATTCCGGAGGTGAAGACAAGATTCTTCGGGTCCACTTCCTTGGCGCTTAAGGCGTTGCACAGGGCATTGAGCACGCCAAAGTCCCCGCAGCCCGGACACCAGACCGGTTCCACCTTGGTTTTGTACAGCGCTGGCGTAAGCTTAGGCATAGACCTTCACGGCCTCCTTAATCTGGGCGAGTATCTCCGACGGCCTCCAGGGAATCCCACCTCCCTTGGCCATGGAGATCACTTCGATGTTCCGGTTCTTCAAATGCTGTTTCAAGAGCGAAGCAAACTGACCCGAATAGTTGAGCTCCGGCACAATCACCCGCTTGGTGCCGTTGGAAAGGTAGTTGTTGATCGCCTCCACCGGGAACGGCCAAAGGATTTTCGGGTGCAGCGCCCCGACCTTCAAGCCGGCCGCCGTCGCCATTTCCACCGACTCCCGGATGACCCCTTCTTCCGAACCCCAGCCGATCACCGCGGTTTCAGGATGTTCCATGCCGTAGGTGCGGACCACCCACGGATATTTCAATACACCCTGGATCTTCTTGAACCGCTTGGCCATCATCTTGTTGTGGTTCTCCGGCTCGTAGTTGAGCCCCCCCTCCTCGGTGTGCTCGATCCCGGTGGCGGAATAGAAACCATCCGGCATTCCCGGAACCGACATGGGAGAAATGAAGTCCGGCGTCATCTTGAACCGTTTGTAGTCCGCCAATTCTTCGGCGTTCGGCTTGCGGCGCTCGATGATCTCGATCTCGGAGGTCTCCGGCTTCAAGATCGAAGCCTCCCGCTGGGCTAATCCTTGGTCGCTTAAAACAATGACCGGCGTCTGGAAGGTCTCGGCGATGTTGAAGGCCCGAATGATCCCATAGAAGCAGTCCTCGACGGAGGTCAGGGCGATTACCACACGGGGCCCTTCGCCGTGGCCGGCATGGATCGCCATCATCAGGTCTCCCTGCTCCATCTTCGTCGGCATGCCGGTGGAAGGGCCGGCTCGCTGGGCATCCACGATCACCGCCGGCAGTTCCGCCATTGCCGCCAAGCCCATCATCTCCACCATCAAGGAAAAGCCCGGCCCGGAAGTGGCGGTCATCGCCTTCTTGCCGGCGAATGAAGCGCCGAGAACAACCCCCAGCGCGGCGATCTCATCTTCGGTTTGGATCACTACCCCGCCGACCTTCGGAAGCTCCTTCGCCAGAAATTCCAGGATGCTGCTGGCCGGTGTGATCGGGTAGCCGGCGTACACCTTCAAGCCGGAGGCGATCGCCCCTAAAGAAAGGGCTTCATTGCCGGAGAGGACCAGCTTCGACTGGCGGCCGGTGGGAGCGACGCGGATCGAGTCCGTCTTCTTGATGTTGCCGGCCACATACTTCGCCCCGGCCGCCAAGGCCTGGTAGTTCTTTTCGAGAACGGCCTCACCTTTCCTGCCGAATTTTTCCTTGATCAGCTCCTTGAATTTCGCCTGCGGGACGCCGAAAAGCTCGCTCAAGGCCCCCAAGGCCGCCATGTTCTTGGTCAGCCGGACGCCGACCTCTTCCATGGCGATCTTGGTGAAAGGAATCGGGTATTTGATGGTGCGGGAATCTTCCACCGGCAGGAAATCGGTGTTGTCGTAGACCAACACCCCGCCTTCCCTCATTTCCTTGTAATGCCGGTCGTAGGCCTCTTTATTGAAAGCAATGAGAACGTCCACCTGGTCGCCGCGGGAGAGGAGAAGGTTCCGGTCGGCCACCCGGATCTGGATCATGGCATGGCCGCCCTTGATCTCCGCCGGGTAGGACCGGAAGGTGTAAATCTCCAGGCCCGAACGGGCGCAGGCCGTCGTGAACAGCTCGCCCGTCGAGATGACACCCTCTCCACCCTCACCGCCGAATCGGAAAACGTAGTCGCTCATCTTGTCCCCTGTCATCCTCGCGAAAGCGGGAATCCGATCCTCGCTTTCGCGAGGATGACACTATTATTATACCTTCTTACCGCAGGTCGTTGGCAGCTTCCAGAATCCAATCGTCCTCGTACAGCAAGATCGTTTCCGCCGGCTGCTTCTTCCTCGCACGCTCGGTAATCGCCAACATCCGCTCCAGAGGCACCAACGCCCGGCGGGTGATTTCCGGATCCACCGTCACCGGATACTCCAGCGTCACCAGCGACCGGAAGACCTTCTCCAGGGTGTTGCGCTCCATGTGGTGGCAGCCGGCATGCTCGCTGGCCGGGATGAAGGTCTTCTCCGGATTGTCCTTCCGCATCCGGTAGAGAATCCCTTTCTCCGTCGCGATGATAAAGGCCTTGCTGAAAGACTTCTTCGCGTACTGGATCATCCCGTCGGTGGAAAGGATTTGATCCGCCAGATCCATCTGTTTGGTCAAGCAGCCGCACTCCGGGTGCATCAGGAACTCCGCATCCGGGTGGGCTTCCCGCAGGTGGTCGATGGCCTCCGGGTCAATCACGGCATGGGCCGGGCAGTACCCTTTCCACGCTTCGATCTTCCGGCCTGTCCGGTTCTTCAAATAAGTCCCCAGGTAATAGTCCGGAACAAACAGGATCTCCTTCTCCGGCGGAATTGCATCGATGACGATCTCCCCATTGGCGGAAGTGCAGCAGTAATCGCACTCGGCCTTCACCGCCGCGGAGGTGTTGATGTAGCAGACCACCACTCCGTCGGGATGCTCCTGCTTCCATTTCCGGACCTGCGCCGGCACCACCATGTCGGCCAAAGAGCAGCCGGCCGCCGGGTCCGGCACGATCACCTTTTTGTCGGGGCAGATCATCGCCGCCGACTCCGCCATGAAATGGACCCCGCAGAAAAGGATGATCGGCTCATCCACCGTCTTGGCGAACTGGGCCAGTTTCAAGGAGTCGCCGGTAAAGTCGGCCACCTCCTGGATCGGCCCCTCCTGGTAGTTATGGGCCAGGATCACGACGCCGCGCTGTTCTTTAAGCTCCTTGACAAGCGCCATGAGCCGTTCCTTCGGCATGGCCGATACGGCCGCGCTGGGCATTGGGACTTCACTCTCTTCGATCAATCTCTCCGGCATCTTTTTTCCTAAACCGTAATCGGTTTCTTCTCGGTCTCTGTCGTCTCCGTCTCAGCGTTGACCTTGATCAGCTGGGAGATGTGCATCGAGCAGAACTTCGGCCCGCACATCGAGCAGAAGGCCGCCGACTTGTAGGCATCGTGCGGGAGCGCTTCATCGTGGTACTCCCTCGCCCGATCCGGATCCAAGCTCAAGGCAAACTGCTGGTTCCAATCGAAGGCAAACCGCGCGCGGGAAAGCGCATCATCCCGATCTCGGGCGCCGGGCCGGTGCCGGGCGACATCCGCCGCGTGGGCCGCAATCTTATAGGCGATGATCCCTTGGCGCACATCCTCGGCGTTGGGCAGCCCAAGGTGCTCCTTCGGGGTCACGTAGCAGAGCAGGCTCGATCCGTACCAGCCGACCATCGCCGCCCCGATCGCCGAGGTGATGTGATCGTAGCCGGGAGCGATGTCGGTGACCAGCGGGCCCAGCGTGTAGAACGGAGCGCCGTGGCACAGCTCCTGCTGTTTCTTGACGTTCATCTCCAACTGATCCATCGGGACATGGCCAGGGCCCTCAACCATCACCTGGACGTCATGCTCCCACGCCTTCAGGGTCAGCTCACCCAGCGTCTTCAACTCCGCGAATTGCGCGGCGTCGGAGGCGTCGGCGAGGCACCCAGGCCTTAAAGAGTCCCCTAGACTAAAGGATACATCATACCGCTTGAAGATTTCGCAGAGCCGCTCGAAGCCGGTGTAGAGGGGATTCTCCTTGTTGTGGGCGATCATCCACTGCGCCATGAGGGACCCGCCCCGGCTGACGATCCCGGTGATCCGGTGCTGGACCAGCGGCAGGGACTCCCGCAAAATCCCGGCGTGGATCGTCATGTAGTCCACCCCTTGCCTGGCCTGTTCCTCAATCACCTCGAACAAAAGCTCCTCGGTCAGGTCCTCGATCCTCTTCACCCGCTGGACCGCTTCATAGATAGGCACGGTGCCGATCGGGATCGGGCTGGAGCGCAGGATCGCCTCCCGAATCTCATGGATGTTCCCGCCGGTGGAAAGATCCATCGCCGTGTCGGCCCCGTACCGGATCGACACCTGAAGTTTCTTCAGCTCCTCATCGAGGTCGGAGGTAACGGCGGAATTGCCGAAGTTGGCGTTGATCTTGCAGGTCACCGCCAAGCCAATCCCCATCGGCTTCAGCTCCGGGTGGTTGATGTTGGCCGGGAGGATGAGGCGCCCGGCGGCAATTTCCTGCCGGATCCGTTCAGGGTCTGCTTTTTCGACCTGAGCGACGTACTTCATCTGCTCGGTCACGATCCCCTGCCGGGCATAATGCATCTGCGTGACATTCTCCCGCATCGTTCCTCCTTTACACGCTTTGTCGTTCACGAATCAAAGAAAGAAATTCCATCCGGGTTTTCGGATCGGTCCGGAAGGTCCCCAGCATGGAGCTGGTCACCATCTTGGTGTTCTGTTTCTCGACACCTCGCATCATCACGCACAAATGCTGGGCCTCCATCACCACGCCAACTCCCTTGGGCTGCAGATGCTCCTGCAGCGCCTCGGCGACCTGGCAGGTCAAACGCTCCTGCACCTGGAGCCGGCGGGCGAAGGCATTCACCAAGCGGGGAATCTTGCTCAAGCCGACGATCTTGCCGTTGGGGATGTAGGCCACGTCGCATTTGCCGAAAAATGGCACCAGATGATGTTCACAGAGCGAAAAAAAGTCAATGTCTTTGACCAGCACCATCTCATCGTACGGCTCCACAAACCGGGCTTGGCCGAAGAGCTTTCCGATATCCTCTTCGTAGCCCTGCGTCAGAAATTTCAGTGTCCGCTCCACCCGGGCCGGCGTGCGCAGCAATCCCTCCCGCTCCGGATCTTCTCCTAACTGAAGTAGAAGCTGCCGGATGAGTGCAGAAATCTGCACATCCGATTTTTGCTCAAGCAGTTCTTGAAGTGTCATCCGCGCAATCCTTTCCAGTTGGAAGCCAACTCCACCAACAGCCGAACCCCCACGCCAGTGGCTCCTTTGCGCAGATATCCCTTTTCTGCGTCGGCCCAGGCCACCCCGGCGATGTCCAAGTGCACCCAGGGCGTCTGGCCGGCGAACTCCTTCAAGAAGGCGGCCGCCGTGATGGTGCCGGCCTTGCCGTCGCCGACGTTCTTCACATCGGCCACATCGGAGCGGACCGCTTCGGTGTATTCCGGCCAGAGCGGCAGTTCCCACGCCCGTTCAGCCGATTTCGTGCCGGCCTCTTTGACCTTCTCGTTCAATGCGGCGTTGTTTCCCATCAAGCCCATGCAGTGCTGGCCCAGGGCGACGACGCAGGCCCCGGTCAAGGTAGCCAAATCCACCATCGCCTCCGGCTTGTACCGCTGGGCGTAGCCCAACGCGTCGGCCAGAACCAACCGCCCTTCCGCGTCGGTGTTGATCACCTCAATCGTCTTGCCCCCAAGCGCCTTCACCACGTCGCCCGGCTTCTGCGCCGATCCGCCGGGCAGGTTCTCCGTCGCCGGGACCAGGCCCACAACATGAATCGGCAGCCTCAAGACCGCCACCGCCCGAACCGCCCCCAACACCGCGGCCCCGCCGGCCATGTCGTATTTCATCTGCTCCATCTTATCGGACGGCTTGATCGAGATCCCGCCGGAATCGAAGGTGATCCCCTTGCCCAGCCAAACCAGCGGCCGCTTCTGCGTGGTCCCAGGCCCCTTGTGCTCCACGATGATGAATTGGGACGGCTCCCTGGATCCGCGGGCCACACCGAGCAAGGCGTTCATTCCCAACCGGCGCTGCGTCTTCGGATCCAACACCTGGCATTTGAATCCAACTTTCCGGGCCGCGGCCTTGGCCTCCTGCGCCAGGATCGTCGGGGTCAGCCGATTGGAAGGCCGATTCACCAGATCCCGTACCCAACAGACCGATTCGGAAATCAGTTGCGCCCGTCGGATACCGGCCTTGGCGGCGGCCGCATCCCGCTGGGTGGGAACAACCACCGTGATGGTTTTTAACTCCCGACGCTCTTCGGGGGAAGCGGTGGTCTTTAATTCATTGTAGCGGTAGGTCCCGAGAATCGTCCCTTCCGTCAGCACCTGGGCTACTTGTTCTACCGTGGCGCCCGGCACAGAAACGATCCCGCGCGAGAAAGTGTCGATGCCAGCGCTCAAGAACCGTCGGCTGGCCGTCGCTGCGGCCTGCCGAACCCGATCCAACGTTAACTCCTCTTTCTTTCCCGCGCCGATGAGTAGAATCCATTGGGAGTTCACCGGGAACAGAAAGGTCTCATTCAACTTCCCCTGGAACTTCTTCGACTTCAGGAGTCCTTCCACCGCTTTCTTGACGGAGGCGGACCAACTCCCCGCCCAGGGCGGCAGGGCGGTTCCTTCCGTCATCCCTAAAAGAATCGGTTCTTTCCTGTTGGTGAGCGATCCGGTAACGACGTTGAATTTCATCTGTTGTGGGTCAACTCCTCATGGCTTATGTCCCGCCGAGATGCCCGATGTGCGGCCACCACGCGGGGAAGAATTTCCAGAACCTGGCCGATCTCCTCCTCGGTATTCCGGTGCCCCAAGGTGCAGCTGAGCGTTCCTAAAGCCTGTGAATCCGGAACTCCCATAGCCTTGAGAACGTGCGAGGCTTTCATCGTCCGGCTGGTGCAGGCAGATCCAAGTCCAACCGCTACCCCTTCCAAATCCAACGCCAGCAGAAGGGTTTCCGCATCCACCCCTGAGAAAGAAAAACTCGAATGCCCAGGCAGCCGATCGCTCGGGTGCCCGTTCAGAGTAGTCAAAGAAACCCTCTCTAAGATACCGTGAATCAGGCGGTCCCGTAAAGTGGTTAATCGCTCTTGCCCATCTCGCAGATTTTTCTGCGCCACTGCCGCCGCCGCTCCCATCCCAACGATCCCGATCAGATTCTCGGTGCCGGCCCGGCGCCCATCTTCTTGTGTGCCGCCGATAAACATCGGCGCGATCCGAACCCCTTTGCGCACAAACAAAGCCCCTACACCCGGCGGCCCGCCAAAGCCGTTGGCCGCCAGTGAAAGCGCATCCACCGGAATCCGCCCCACATCAATCGGAATCTGGCCGGCAGCAGCCACCGCATCGCTGTGAAGAAGAGCCCCTTTGGCCTTCACCCGGCGAAGGATCTCCGCCATCGGCTGAATCGTGCCGACCTCACCGTTGGCCCATTGGATCGAGACCAACGCTGTTTCAGGCGTCATCGCCTCCTCGACGGATTGCGCGCCAACCCGACCGGCCCGGTCCACCGGAACAACCGTAACGCGCCAACCCTCCTTTTCCATCCGCCGCGCCGTCTGCAGAATGGAGAGGTGCTCGACAGCGCAGATCACCAGGTGTCTGCCCTGGGTCTCGCGCGCCTTGGCCAAACCGGTCAACGCCCAGGCATTGGCCTCGGTCCCGGAAGAAGTAAAGGTGATCTCATCGGATCGGGCGCCGATCAGTCCTGCCATCTGCGCACGGACCTTCTGGATCGCCTGGGCCGCAGCCCGCCCTTCCGCATGGGGACTGGAGGGATTATCGACACCATTTTGATGATCCAAATAGATTCGTTTCATCGCTCGGGTGGGCTAAAAACCCATTTAAATATCATACAGAATAGCCTGGTTCTCTGTCAAGCAAGAGACGGGGCCTGACTAAATCGTAACCTCATATCAATTAAGAAGTTATGTATACTAACACCTCTAGAAATCCTCTATCCTCTTAGGTATACTTTAAAGTGGTTAGGTTTGTTCTGTTCGAAAAGGCAAACCCGGGGAAACTCGGGGACGCAAAACCACAGGCCGTAAGCCGGGAGCGTGAAAAGGTATGGCAGCTGGGTTGCCGAACATAGAGGTTTTTGATTCCGCGAATTATGCCTTGACCCCCTATGCGCTGACTCCCTTCTTGGTCGGAGTCCTCATAGCAGGGTTGGGTATTGCCGTTCTGATCCGGGAACGAGTCTCCTTGGTCAGCGCCGCTTTCTGTCTCATGACCTGGGTCGGTGCGGTCTGGCTGATGAGTTACATGGGGATTTACTCCGCTCTCTCTGAATCACTTGCACTCTGGTGGGTCAAGGTGGAGAATGTGGCGGTCGTTTCCATCCCCAGCACCCTTTATCTTTTTTCCCTCGCCGTTGTTGGTCAACTTCGCCGTGACCGAGTCTTCGCCTTGGGAAGCTGCCTGCTCTCGGGGCTCTTTTGCCTGGCAATCCTCAAAACGGATCAATTCATTTCGGGACTGTACCTTTACCCCTGGGGCCACTATGCCCGCTATGGAATCCTCAGCATCCCATTCCTGATCTTTTTCGGCGCGGTTCTGATCACCACCCTGCGCCTATTTTGGGCGGAGTACCGACAGGCCCAGACAGAACAGCAGAGGCGGCGAATGAAGTCTCTTGTGGTGGCTTTCTCCATCGCCTACCTCGGATCGGTGGATTACCTGGCCGCCTACGGAATCCCGTTCTACCCGGTTGGATATCTCCCGGTCTTTGCCTTCATCATCCTGGTAGCGCAGGCGATCTGGCAATACCGCCTGGTGGAGATCACTCCTGCCTTTGCTGCAGAGCAGATCATTTCTACCATGGCGGATGCATTGCTGGTGATTGACCACGAAGGGACGGTCCGGGTTGCCAATCAGGCGGCAGATCGGCTCTTCGGAGATCATAAAACCGGCTTGGTCGGGAAAAACATCGCCGCGCTGAACAACGGCTTTTTTGTAAAGAATAAGCTCCATGTCCTGCTGCGCAAAGGAGGCTTGGAACGCTACGAAACAACCTACCATGCCTCCGAGGGACGGGTGGCCCATCTCGACGTCGCCGCCACGCCGATCTTGGACAAAACCGGCCAGCCGATCGGGGCCGTCTGCATCATGCGCGACATCAACGAACGCAAACGGGCGGAACAGCTGCTCCGGGAATCGCAGCTTTACGCCGAAAGCATCGTTGACACCGTGCGGGAGCCCTTGGTGGTCCTCGACACCTGGCTCCGCGTGAAGTCTGCCAACCGGGCGTTTTACCAAACCTTCCAGCTCTCCCCGAAGGAGACCGTCAACCGACCGATCTACGAACTGGGCCCGAGTCCCTGGAACATTTCCAAGATGCGGGCGCTGCTGGAGATCCTGCCCAAGGAGACCCCGTTCGAGAATGTCGAGCTGGACTACGAGTTTCCGAACATCGGCCGCCGGACACTGCTCCTCAACGCCCGCCGGCTCTACAGGGAAGGCAACCACACGGAAATGATCCTCCTAGCCATGGAAGACATCACCCAGCGCAAGGAATGGGAAAGACAACTCGTCCAGCAAAGCCAGAAAATCCGGCAGGCGCACGAGGAGCTGAAGAAGTCGCACGAGGAAATCAAGTCGGCCCAACTGCAATTGATCCAAGCGGCAAAGATAGAATCGGTGGGGCGCCTGGCCGCCGGGGTCGCCCATGAGGTGAAGAATCCGCTGGCGGTCATCCTGCAAGGGGTCGATTACCTGTCCAAGAATCTGCCCGCACATAACAGCGGGGACGTAGAGACGGTGATAAGCTACACCAGGGATGCGGTCCGACGAGCGGATGCCGTGATCCGAGGCGTGCTCGACTTTTCCGTTGCAAAAGAGCTGGAGCTGCATCCAGACGACCTGAACGCCGTTGTGGAGCAATCTCTGCTGCTGGTCAAACATGAGTTGGATAAGCATCACATCACCCTGGTGACGGAATTGGGACAGGGCCTGCCTCAGGTGAGGCTGGACCGCAACAAAATCGAGCAGGTCTTCGTGAATCTCTTCATGAACGCCATCCAAGCGATGCTGGATGGCGGAACGTTGTCCATCAAAACATTCCGCAGACAAATCGATCCCTCGGAGATCCGCTACAAGGTGGGGGATCGGAATGGAGGCCGCTTTATGACTCGGGAGAGCGCTGTTGTCGCCGAGGTGGAAGATACGGGCACGGGCATCCCGGAAGAGATTCTCTCAAAAATCTTCGACCCCTTTTTTACCACCAAGCCGACGGGAAAAGGCACAGGCCTTGGGCTGACCGTCACAAAAAACATCATGGAACTTCACGGCGGGGAAATCGATATCCGAAACAGACAGGGGACGGGAGTGAAAGCCACCTTGATGTTCAGAACAACAGGGGGGTCTACCCATGGATAACAAAAAGCGGATTCTCATAATCGACGATGAGCCGACCTTCACGCATTTACTCAAGCTCAATTTGGAGAGAACCGGCGAGTTCGAGGTCCAGGAGGAAAACCAGGGAACACTGGGCTTGGAGACAGCCAAGAAATTCAAACCGGACCTGATCCTGCTGGATGTGATCATGCCGGATATTGATGGAGGGGCCCTGGCGGCTCAGATAAAGGACGACAAGGAAGTCAAACATACGCCCATTGTGTTCTTGACCGCCATCCTCCCCAAGAAAGAGGTGAGGTTGAATGACGGCTTCATCGCCGGCAATGAATTCATCGCCAAACCGGTGAGCGCGGAGGAGGTCGTTTCTCGGATTAAGAAACGCTTCGGGGAAAATTAGAAGGGGAGACGTCACGCACAGACATGAATAAGAACGCGGCAAAACAACTGGCGGAATTGGGAGCCGTTGCTGCCCTTTATGTCATCACAGGAAAATTGGGGTTCCTCATGGCCATACCGCCCGGGAACGTCACGGCCGTATGGCCACCCTCCGGAGTCGCATTGGCAGCAGCGCTCTTGCTGGGGAGCCGCGCCTCTTACGCAGGCATATGGCTGGGCTCTTTCTTTGTCAACAGCTTGTTCTTTTCAAACATTACCAATCCCTTTTCCCCTGCTGCCCTGGCGGTCTCCTTCAGCATCGGCGTAGGGTCCACGCTCCAAGCCTACATGGGAGCGTTTCTGATCCGACGCTTCATCCAATCCATCAAGCCCCTGGATCGGCCTCAGGATGTATTTAAGTTTGTGGGGATCGAGCTGTTCATCTGCATGACCGCCGCGAGCGTCGGCGTGACCAGCTTGTGCCTGAGCGGTTTCAGCCGATGGACCGATTACGCCTACACCTGGTGGACGTGGTGGCTGGGAGACACAACCGGCGTTATCATCGTGGCTCCTTTCTTGCTCAACTGGAGTACGCGGCCGCGGATCCGCTGGGAACCCTGGCGCTTGGCCGAAGCCGCGCTTTTGCTGGTGCCCTTGTTGATCACGAGCCTGATTGTTTTCCGGTGGCACTCTCCCCTCGGAGTTGCTCCTTATCCAACCGAGTACGCGCTCATCCCCTTCCTCATGTGGGCGGCGCTCCGGTTTGGCCACCGGGGCGTCACCCTATTGACCATTGCGGTGTCAGGAATTGCCATATGGGGAACCCTCACCGGCCTGGGCCCATTCGCGCGAGGAACGCGCAATGAATCGCTCCTGCTGTTGCAAGGCTTCGCAAGCACCATCACCGTGACAGGGCTGGTCCTGGCTGCTGCAATCGCCGAATACAAACGGGCGGAGGAGGCGCTGCACAAAGCGCACAATGACCTCGAAAGACGGGTGCAGGAACGAACGCTGCAACTGACCCAAGCCGCCAAATTGGAATCGGTCGGCCGCTTGGCGGCCGGGGTCGCCCATGAAGTGAAAAATCCCCTTGCCATCATTCTTCAAAGCCTGGCTTATCTTTCCCGCTCCTTTGACGGCAGCGGGGACAGCAATGTCCCGCTCATCCTCAACTACGCCAAGGATGCCGTGTACCGGGCAGACAGCGTCATTCGAGGAGTACTGGATTTCGCCACCCAAAAAGATCTGCAGATGCGCCTTGGACGAATCAACCCGGTCATCGAGCAGGCGCTCCTTCTCGTCAAACACGAACTGGACAAATCCCACATCCGTGTGGTGAAGGAAGGGGGCCCTTCCCCTCCCTTCACCCGGCTTGACCCGAACAAGATGGAACAGGTGTTCGTCAACATTTTCCTGAACGCCATTCAAGCCATGCCGGATGGGGGAACGCTTACGGTCAGAACACGGATGAAGGAGCTTGTGGGAAACAACGGGGGCGCCGGTCACCGCCGGACAGATCATTTCGAACCCGGAGAATGGGCCGTCATCATCGAGGTGGAAGACACCGGAACAGGCATCTCCCAGGAGATCCTCCCGAAGATTTTCGACCCGTTCTTCACCACCAAACCAACGGGAAAAGGAACCGGATTAGGGCTCACGGTGACCCTGAACATCATCGAAATGCATGGCGGATCCATCGAGGTCCGAAATCGGGAACAGGGAGGGACCATTGTTACCGTCATGTTGAAAACAACAGAGAGGGCCGCTCATGTCCAAGCACACGTCTAAGAAAAGGATCCTCTTGATTGATGATGAGCCAGGTTTCACGACCCTCTTGAAACTCAACCTTGAAAAAACAGGCGACTACGAGGTGTGGATCGAGAACACAGGGGGACAAGGACTCTCGGCCGCGCAATCCTTCAGACCGGATCTTATCCTTTTGGACGTCATCATGCCGGATGTGGATGGGAGCTCCGTTGCGGCATTGATAAAAACGCATAAGGAGACAAGGGATATCCCAATCCTTTTTCTGACAGCGGTCTTGTCAAAGAAAGAATCGGAGGCGGCCGGTGGAACGCTGGTCGGTTATCCGTGCATTTCAAAACCGGTCAGCCCGGAAGAAGTCATCGCTTCTATTGAGGATCACTTGGTAAAGAAATGAGCACAGGAGGCTAATCGCCATGGAAAAAACTGAGCAGAAGAAGATTTTGATCGTGGAGGATGACCAACCGTTGGCACACATTCTCCAGCTACAGCTGAAATCGCGTGGATTCGAAGTCCACACGGAGACCTATGGCCGGAAGGCGCTGAACTACGCGGCGGAGAATCCGGTGGATCTTGTCATTCTGGATTTGAAGCTTCCCGACCTGGACGGGTATGAGGTCTGTAAGGAACTGCGGAGATTGTATAACCCGTGGGCCCTTCCGGTTCTCATGCTCACCGGGCTGAACGAGCCGATCGATCAGCTGCGCGGGTTCGCCCACGGCGCGGATGCCTATCTGACCAAGCCGTGCGAGCCGGAGGAACTGGAGAAAACGATCGGGCTGCTTTTGTAGAGGAGTGTAAATTTGGGGACGAGAGGATTTGAACCTCCAAGCCTTGCGGCACGTGCCCCTCAAGCACGCGCGTATGCCAGTTCCGCCACGTCCCCTGAGAATATGATAGAAAACAGCCGCTTCTTCGGTATGATAAGCACGATGCCTTCTTCGCGTCAAGCCACGTGTTGCGCACTGCGACGGGGAACCCCGGGGGGGTAAATGGCGAAGACCCCACTTCCAGCTAAACGGATTCTTGTTGTGGACGATGAATTGGACATTACGGATGAACTCAAGGCTTACTTCCAACAACAGGGCTTTGAAACCCTGACCGCCGCCACCGGTGAAGAAGCCCTTGCCCTGATCTCGTCCCACAAACCAGCCCTGGTCATGTTGGACATGAAGCTGGGAAGCGGAATCAGCGGCATGGAGGTTCTCCGCCGCACGATCGCCGCAAAGACAGGCACCCACATCATCATGGTGACCGCGGTGGACGACCAAAACGTGGTGGAGATGGCCAAAGGATTGGGCGTCTGCGAATACATCAACAAACCCTTCACCTTTGAGAAACTGGAGCGAATCGTCCTCGCCAAACTGAAGTCGCCATGACAGGAACTCGAATCGGCACTGGAAACAGCCGGCACCCCGATTCATTGAAAGCCGGCCGGGAAGCGGCCGGCCACGCCCTTGACCTCCTCGGCCGGCAGCCGGACCTGGTTCTTCTTTTCGGATCGACTTGTTTCGAGCAGGACATGCTCCTGAAAGGGATCACGTCTGCTATTCCCCATGCCCCTGTTGTTGGATGCTCGAGCGCCGGAGAGATTTTTTCAACTGGGCCGAGCCATCGCTCCGTCGTGGTCATGGCCGTCTCCTCCAAAACGCTTCAGGTCTCGACAGGGCTCGGGCGAGAGATCCGGAAGAATCCCCGGCAGGCCGGACGGGACGCCGCGACCCAGGCCATCCAAGCCAAACTGCCCAATCCACACGGGTTCCTCATGTTTCCAGACGGCTTGACAGGCAACGTCGCCGAGGTCATTCGAGGCGTCCAGGACATCCTGGGCCTCAGCTTCCCGATCATCGGCGGCTGCGCCGGAGATGATTTCGGGTTCACGCACACTTACCAGTATTTTCAAGGGCAGGTCCACACCGATGCGGTCCCCGGCATCCTGCTGGCCGGACAGATCGCCGTCGGGTTCGGCGCCCGCCACGGCTGGCGGCCTTTGGGGAAACCCCGGCACGTCACTCGAGCCTTTGAGAACGTTGTGCAGGAGATGGACAGCTATTCGGCCGTCAACTTGTACGAAACTTATTTCGGAAAAGCCGCCGCAAGCTTAAAATCGGAGTCGTTGGCAGACATGACGATCCTTTATCCCCTTGGGATACCGGTCCCGGAGGAAGAGGAATATTTGCTGCGGAATGTCCTTCGGGTCAATCCGGAAGGATATCTGGTCTACGCAGGAGAAATCCAGGAAGGATCCGAGGTCCGGCTTATGATGGGCTCCAAGGAAAAGGCGCTGGAAGCGGCTCACCGGGCCGCCGAATTGGCGGTGGGGGCGATTGCCCCCCGCGCACCAACCTTCGGGTTGATTTTCAGCTCCTGCTCCAGGGCGCGGCTCTTTGGACGCCGCGCCCAAGAGGAAATCAACACCATCCAGCAGGTGTTGGGAAAGGGTGTGCCGCTGATCGGCTTCTATGACTACGGGGAACAAGCCCCCTTGAGCGCCGCTAATTTTCGGGGCCTGAGCTATTTTCACAATGAATCGGTGGTGGTCGTCGCCGTATCGGCCCCATGAGCACGGCCCTGATCGTCACGATAAGCTTCATCCTTCTGTTTGCATCTCTTCTCTCGGACCTCCTCCCTCTCCGGATCGCCTCCAGCGTCTTCATGGTGCTCGTGGGCGGGCTGCTTCTGAACAATTACGCCACGCTGCGCCAACAGCTCGCCAGCTACAAAAAGGAGTTCGACCAGGTCACGCAGGTGTGTGATGAGCTTGATGAGAACACCAAGATCATCGTCCAAACGGACCTCGAGTTGACGAGAACGCAGGAAGCGCTGGACAAAAAGGTCTCCGGCTTGTACGCCCTCCATGAACTGTCCAAACGCATTCTCTCCGTCCGATCGGTCGCGGAGCTGACCCAATTGATTTCAGAGGCGGTCGTCAGCGGTCTTGGCTTTGAGAAATCGGTGTTCTACTTGGAGCCTGCCCTTGTTGCCGAATTCGGTTTCGGAACAGACTTGGATCAAAAACTGGACGTGTCCCATCTTGTCGGAATGCTTCGCTCCCCTCTCCTCGACAAAGGCGAACCGCTCTTTGCGCCCGATGGAATTCCTGCTGCGGTACCTGCAGAAATCCACTCCATCGAAGTGGGGCCATTGATCGGGCTCTCTTCTTACGTGGTCGTTCCCCTTTTTCTGAAGGGGCTGCCCAAAGGTTTTCTCTTGGCCGGAACAAATCCTCCCTATCCCAAATTGGAAACCGGGGACATGGAGCTGATGTCGATCCTCGCCAGTGAGGCAGGCGTCGCCATTGAAAATCTCCAACTGTATGAAGCCCTGAAGAAATCTTACGACGAGTTGGAGGAACGGGTGAAGGAACGGACCCTTGAATTGGCGAAAGCCAACGAGGAGCTGGTCCGGCTGAACAAGATGAAATCGGATTTCGTCTCCGCCGTCTCGCACGAACTCCGGACGCCGTTGACCTCGATTAAGGGGTACACCGCCCTGGTGTGGGGCGGCAAGCTGGGTCCCACCACAAAAGAACAGGCAGAACGCCTGGAGAAGGTGAACCGTCACACCGACTACCTCTCCAGCTTGATCTCCGACCTTCTGGACATCGCCCGGATCGAATCCGGGCGGGTTGGAATGACCGTCCAACCGATTCAACTTCCCCTCCTTGTGGACATGGTGGCGGATCTGCTGGGACCCCAGTTGAAGGACAAAGACCTCTCCCTCAAAGTGGAGCTGCCTTCCGGCCTGCCACCCCTGCATGCGGATGAAGGCCGGCTGCAGCGGGTTCTTGTGAATCTCCTTTCCAACGCCATTCGATACACCCCGCAAGGAGGCACCATCACCGTCCGGGCCAAACGGACCGATGCCGCCCTCCAAGTGGAGGTGATCGACACCGGCTACGGCATTGCGCCGGAAGATCTTTCGAAGCTGTTCTCTGAATTCTTTCGGGCCGACAATCCGGTCAACCGGGAACGCAAAGGCACCGGCCTGGGCTTGGTGTTGGTCAAGCGGATCATCGAAGCCCACGGCGGACGGATCTGGGTGACCTCGCAGCTTGGGAAGGGATCCACCTTCAGCTTTACCCTTCCATGGCAGCCGGTCGTGCAGACCGCTTCCGGGGTCCCCTAAACATGGCCACATCGAAGAACCAAAAACTGATTCTCGTTGTGGACGATGAACGGGACATCGTGGAGATCGTGACGGAGATCCTCCAGGGCAGCGGCTACCGGACCCTTTCGGCGTACGACGGCCACGAGGCCATCACCCTGCTGGAAAAGCATCGCCCGGACGCCGTCGTTCTCGACATCAAGATGCCGGTCATCGATGGGATCGGGGTGATTCGATACCTTCGATCGAAGCCGGCGCTGGCGGCCACACCCATCGTCGTTCTGACGGCAACGCAGGTTGTTCAGGAAGCCCGCGAGCAATTTCGGCAGCTTGGCGTTCACACCTGGATGACGAAGCCGTTCGAACCGGACGACCTCTGCGCGGCGGTCAACCAGGCGGTCAGCCGTGGCTCGTGAACGGATTCTTGTGGTGGATGATGAACCGGACATCCGGGACGTGCTCCATCTCACTTTGGAAAGCGAAGGATACGACGTCTACGAAGCCGCCAACGGCGAGGAGGCCATCGCTCAAATTCAGAAGATGAGCCCGCATCTGATTCTCCTCGACTCCAAAATGCCGCGCATGGACGGCATTCAGGTCTGCCGAATGCTGAAAAAGGACATTCTCCTCCAGAACCTGCCGATCATCATGCTGACGTCCCGCGGAGAAGTCACCGACAAGGTTCACGGGCTTGATGCCGGTGCGGACGACTACGTGGTCAAACCTTTTGAACCGATGGAGCTCCTGGCGCGGGTTCGGATGATCCTGCGCCGGACCGCGCGGACGCTGGACGCCAACCCGCTGACGAAGCTCCCGGGCAACGTCTCCATCCTGGAGGAGCTGCAGCAGCGGCTCGAGCTGCAGAAACCGATCGCCGTCTGCTACGTCGACCTGGACAAATTCAAGGCGTTCAACGACACCTATGGGTTCGAGCGGGGCGATGAGATGATCAAGGCGGCGGCCCGGATCCTTCTTTCCACCCTGCGGGAACTGGGAAACGCCGACGATTTTCTCGGCCACATCGGCGGGGACGATTTCGTCCTGATCACCACCCCCGCCGCCACGGACCGGATCTCTCAAAGAATCGTCTCGGAATTCGCCGAGACCGCGCCCGGCCTTTACGAGGAGCCGGACCGACGGCGCGGGTACATCGAAGCGAACGACCGGGATGGGACAACCCTCCATTTCCCGCTGATGACCCTCTCGATCGGTGTCGTGACCAACGAACAGCGTCCGTTAAAACGGGTGGCGGAGGTGGCGCAGATCGGCGCGGAATTGAAAAGCTGGGCCAAGAACCACGGCGGCAACCGCTGGGTGAAAGATCGACGAGGGGAAGGCTGAGCTAAGCCCCCACCCGGCGGGTGCGCTCGGACTGAAATTCTTCCAGTCCAACCTGCTCGGAAACTCCCTCGGGCGGATCGAGCGCTTGAGAAAGCTCCGCAGGAATAATGTGGATCGCTCCTTTCGGAATGTAGACTCGTTCCACGGGCGGCAGACCCAAATGTCCTTTCGACTCCAAATCCCGAATTGGCCCCCAGATGCTGTCCAGCTCTTCCAGAGTCAGCGGATCGCCGGCCCGCAAGCGTCGCTCAAGCAGGCCCAATCTCAAAATCAGCTCACGAAGCCACTGAAAGTACGCCTCTCCTTGTCTGGCAGGAGTGGGTCTTTCAGGAAGTTGGAGACTGCTTTGGATCAACTCTGCCGGTAAAGTTTTCCCTGTCGAAGCAATAACCAATTCCATCTGTTTTTCAAGCGCAGCCTGGGCCAAATGAAGCGAATCGGCCGTTTGGGTGTAGCGGTTTTCCATGAACTGATCCAGCCCTTCCCATAAACGCTGGAACGCCGCTTCAAAATTTCTCACCCGCGTGAAATGGCTGAATTCTGAATCCGGCGACCACCGCTCCGCCCAAATGTCCAACTCCTCGGCTCCCTGCAGGTCGGAAAGACGTTTCAGACTGGCGGCGTGAAATCGCCGGTACGCTTGGTAGGTTTTTCCCAAATCGTCTCGAAACGCCCTGCCCGCCCCTTCCGGAAGAGTTTGAGGGATCTCCTCCAACTCCGTTAAGTCTTGAACAGAACGAATCTCGTCATAGGAGGGCAGCAGCGCTCGTTTCTCTTCTTCACGGCCACGGAAGACAGCCCCGGCAGTGACACCCCATTGGCCAGCTTCCCCCCGCTGAGAGCCAGACAGCCACGCCAGCAGATAAGAAGCTGTCACGATATCGCCGGTCCCGCTGGCATAGGTCCACTGATAAACACCGGAGTGAGGAATCCACCAAGATTTGTGGTTCGTCACCACAATCAAGTTCCCATCCCGCATCGGGATGAGCCACTGCTGAACCTGGTACTTCCTGCGAAGGGCATCGACCCTTTGAGCTATTTCTTGATCGGTGCCCAGGAATTTCACCAGAACATCCCAGGGTGTTACAACAATCTGGGGGGCGGTTTCAAGAAGGCGCTGCCACGTCTGGAAATCCCATGCGCCGTTTCCTTGAAGGCAGACAACGCAACCTTGCCTCTTTGCGTAGGGAATGACTTCGGTAAGAAGATCGACCGCTCCTGAGTCTATAAATCGTTCACCCACAGCCAAAATGGCCGGCAGATCCTCTCCCCCTCTTTTCGCCTCTTGGATCGTCTGATAAATTTTCTCACGCATTCGCCCAATGACTTTGGACGGCACGGCTTCTCCTTCTCCCACGAGACGCACCCGGGAACCGATCATTAAACTCACCCGAGTTTCAGGTCCGGTAACGTCTTGTATGGCCTCTTGCGTTATTCCCTGTTGTCGAAGGGACGCCACTGCCAGATCCCCAGGGAGGCCGCCAAAGGACGTGACTAATTTCACACGCGGTCCAAGGGGGTGGACCGCTTGAATCAAGTTGAGGGGAGAACCGCCCGGACGATAAAACACCCGCAGAGACTTCTCCTCCCCTTCCTCTCTGACTTCCACAGCAATATCCAACGTGGGATTCAACGCGACCCCTAAGAAAAGGGGCGTCTCTTTCTCCATCTCATCGGAACGAGGTCTGGCCGGCATCGGAAGCACTCGGACCTTTTCAGGATTCGTCGTGGAAAGATAGCGAATCAGAAACTCTGCCTCACGATTAAACTGATCCCTGTCTAAACCACGCAGTTGATTAAAAAAATCGTTCTCCGGTCTTCCCCACCGGGTTTGAATCTCCCCCATCAAATCAAGAAAAACATCTACTTGTCCCGGTTGATCTGGATTCTGCGCCATCTGATGCACTCGCTTGATTGCTTGGAGAACCCGCTCACCGGCTAAAACCTCACCGGCTAAAACCTTGACATCCTCGGAAGATGTCCGCTGCAAAGATTTGACGGCCGCCGAGATGCCGGGATCCTCCTGCCGGAAACCAACCAGGCGATAGGAGAGATTCAACAGGGCTTTTAAATGCGGGGTTCTCCAATAAAGCTGGGCATCTGGGATGCGCAGGAAACCGCGCAGGCCGTTAAAGTCGACCGCCTGCCCAAGAACGGGCTGCCCTTGAGAGAGAAATGGCCTGGTCGGGTCCTGGCCTTCCTGGTGGCCGGAGGACACAAGCCGATCCCAGGTCATCAACTCATACTGGGTCGGCCGAAGCTGTACCAACCAGTAATTCTGATCGGCCAGAGGCATGCTCTGCTGGCGGGGGGAGAGAAACAAACGCCTGGTCTTCTGATCTGCGCTTACCAACCCCCAAACACTGTAGGAAAAAGGCAGTAAACTGAGAAGGCGGTCCGCGGACTCCGCCAGCCGAGCTCGTTGTGACTCATCCGCTTCTAAAACGAACGTGGTGCGAAGCGGATCTTTAAGAAGTCCAATCCGAACGCCATTTTCAAAAGAAAGCCAGAGCGGCTCCTCATTTTCCAGATCGTCCAGCGGCGCCCTCCAAGACTCCACCTGCAGAGAGACATTCTCAGGCGACTTCCCTTTCGGATCTAACCAAACATCCGCCCCAACCACCGCATAATTATCTCTCACCTGCTCCAGAGCCTCGACCAATGCCGGAACGACACGATCCCCCGGCATGCTGGCTAAAAATCGAGCGGATCGAAATGAAACCTTTTCCCGGGGATGAGCAATCTGTAAAGAACCCCATGGAAAGATTCCCCTTCGAATAACAACATCCTCCCGTTCGGACGCCGGCAGAAACTCTTGAGCAGGGTTGGGCGGCCCAACGAAAATCGTGCCTTCCGGCTTTAACCGGTACCACTGTTGTGTGACCCCTTCTGAGACCTTTTCCTTACCCGGGCTTATCGCTTCTCGCCTTTGGCCTTTAACCTCCTTCTGGGCTTCGATGATCACCCGATGCTCTCCCCGAAGGTACCGGCTGGATACCTTCACTCCATATCGGACCCAGCCGTTCGGATGAACATCTACCGGCTTCATTTCAATAGCATCATACCGAGGCGCCCTGTTATCCCCAGGAGATTCCCCCATGTAGATGCGGGCCCGGACCTCCGGCCCTTTCTCCTTAAGAATCTTAAGAACTCGATCTTTGGCAGCACTGTCCTTCATCCCATCGATGTAACCGGAACGCGGCAGGTAACGAAGAGAGGAATCAAGTTCGTCTGGCAGATCTCCGCCACGCACAGAGGCATAAATTTCCACGAAAGCCCCAGGCTGACCATTCAGCGCTTGATAAACCACCTGGCGGAAAGGATCCTCAGGAGAAGGATAAACCTCATTCCCTTGTTCCCAAAGCAAGCGGCTGGGCGGCGTTTCAATAGAAGCAAGCGAGGAAACCAATCGGTCCCTTTCTTCCAGGCCGGTCTGGATGCGTGCCAGAAGAGCTTCATTTTCGGGTTGGACGACGCGAAGGGTGCTTCGACCCAGCTCAGCATAAACTCCAGCGGGAAGGGCTGAGGTGAAGACCAGGACGGTTAAGACGAAGGCCGGAAAGCGTTTGAAGATAGATGGCATAAAAACGCCGTTAAGATTTCAACACCGGGGCGCCGACGGCGGCTTCCAGCTTGACCACCTCTTTCTTGGGACTGACCTTCCAGAATGAGGGGAGGATCTGCTCCCAGTTGGAAAGAATCTCCTGTGCTTGCTGGCTGCCGGTCAATTCCGCGTGGCGGGAGATCATGGACTTCAGAAGATTCTGGTCCTCCGGATCCTCCACCCGAACCAGCTCCACCAAAGCTGGGTTGTACCGCTGCGGGAAAAGATCTTCTGCATCCAGAACGAAGGCGACCCCGCCGGTCATGCCGGCGCCGAAGTTCCGGCCGGTCCCCCCAAGCACCACCACCATCCCGCCGGTCATGTATTCGCAGCCGTGATCTCCAATACCTTCGACGACCGCGCGACCGCCGGAGTTGCGCACACAGAACCGCTCCCCGCCCCGGCCGTTCACATACAGGGTACCGCCGGTGGCTCCGTACATGACGGTGTTCCCCACAAGAACCAGCTCTTCCGCCTTGGTCGGGATGCGCGGGTTCGGTTTGACGACGATCTCCCCGCCGTGCATCCCCTTGCCGACATAGTCGTTGGCCTCGCCGGTCAACACCAGGCGCATGCCGCTGCTCAAGAAAGCGCCGAAGGACTGGCCGGCGCTGCCGGTCAGCTGGCATTCGATGGAGGAACCGCCGGGCAACCCCTTGTCACCGTAGCGGGCGGCGATCTCGTAGGACACGCGCGTGCCGATCGAGCGCTGATGGTTCTTGACGGCGTAGCGCAATGTCACACGCCCCCGCCCTTCCAACGCCGGCTTGGCCTCGGCAAGGATCTTCTCATCCAGCGGGGTGTCCTCCCGGTTGTTCCGATCCACAAGGCACCGCTTTGGCCGCGTTCCAGCGGGGTCAGGGTCCGCCAAGATCGAAGACCAGTCAATGGTGGACCATTTCGGATGCTGTTGGGCTCTCTGCGATACCTTGAGCAGATCCCCCCGGCCGATCACCTCATTGAGTGAGCGATAGCCGAGTGAAGCCAGAATCTGGCGAACCTCCTCCGCAATAAAGGTGAAGAAATTCACCACCAAATCCGGAGGGCTCTTGAACTTCACGCGCAGTTTCGGGTCTTGGGTGGCCACGCCGACCGGACAGGTGTTCAGGTGGCACTGGCGGACCATGCAGCAGCCGGCCGCCACAAGCGCGGCGGTGCCGAAGTTGTACTGCTCCGCCCCGAATAATGCCGCGATCGCAATGTCCCGGCCGGTTTTCAAACCGCCGTCGGTCCGGACAACGATCCGGCCGCGCAGGTCGTTCATCACCAAAATCTGCTGGGTCTCCGCCACGCCGAGCTCCCACGGAGAGCCGGCGTTCTTGATGGAAGAGATCGGGCTGGCCCCGGTGCCGCCGTCGTGCCCGGCGATATGGACTACATCCGCGTAGCCCTTGGCCACACCGGCGGCGATCGTCCCGACCCCGGCCTCGGCCACGAGCTTCACGCAGACACCTGCCTTGGCGTTGGCCATCTTCAGATCGTAGATCAGCTGGGCCAGGTCCTCAATGGAATAGATGTCGTGGTGCGGCGGCGGCGAGATCAGCGTCACCCCAGGCACCGAATGCCGAACCCTGGCAATTTCTTCCGAGACTTTGTGGCCGGGAAGCTGGCCGCCTTCGCCCGGCTTGGACCCTTGGGCCATCTTGATTTCCAGCTCGCGGGCGCTGGCCAAATATTCCGGCGTGACGCCGAACCGGCCGGAGGCCACCTGCTTGATCGCGCTGTTGGCGGAATCGCCGTTTGGAAGCGGCTTGAAACGGACCGGGGCTTCCCCCCCCTCGCCGGAATTGGATTTCCCGCCGATCCGGTTCAAGGCGATCGCCAAACATTCGTGGGTTTCCTTGGAAAGGGCCCCGTAGGACATCCCTGCGGTGCAGAATCGCCTGCGGATCGCCTCGACCGACTCCACCTGTTCGATCGGGATTGATTTTCGGTCGGAGACAAATTCCAAAAGATCCCGCAGGCAGATCGGCTCCCGCTTGTTGACCAGCTCCGCGTATTTCAGGTAATCGGTCCACTCATTCGTGTGGACCGCGGTGTGCAGCGCATCAAGCACCGGCGGATTGAAAGCGTGGTGTTCCCCGTCCCGCCGAAACCGGTAGAACCCGCCGGGGTCCAGTTGCGGGGTTCCTGACGGGCCGAAAGCGCTGGTGTGGAGCGCCAGAACATCCTTGGCGACGTGCGCGAAGCCGATGCCGCCGATCCGGGAAACGGTGCCGGTGAAGCAGGTGTCAATGACCTCCTGGCTCAGACCGATCGCCTCAAAAATCTGCGCGCCCCGATAGCTGGAAACACAGGAGATCCCCATCTTCGACATGATCTTCAGCAGGCCGTCTTCCAGCGCCTTCTTCTCGTTGGCCCACGCCTGATCCAGCGTCACTCCCTTGATGACGCCGGTCTGCGCGGCCCAGGCGACCGCGTGATACAGAGTATAGGGATAGACGCAGGCCGCCCCGTAGCCGATCAGCACGGCCACATGGTGCATATCCCAGATCTGACCGGTCTCGCAGACCAAGGAAGCCCGCATCCGCTTGGCTTGTCGGATCAGGAAATGGTGGACCGCGCCGACCGCCATTGGCATCGGGACCGCCGCCTGCGCGGCATCCATCCCCTGATCGGTCAGGATCAAGATGGAATGGCCGGCATCCACAGCGGCCGCCGCCAGTTCACAGAGTCGTCGAACCGCCCGCTCCAAACCTTCCGGCCCAGCGTTTACCGGGAAAAGGGTCGGGATCCGAATCGACTTGAAGGCCGGGTCCTGCAGCCCTTCCAGCCATTTCATCTCTGGCTCCGTCAGAATCGGTGAGGGGAATTTGATCCACTTGGTGTGCTCCGCGGTTTCCTCGAGCATCGAGCCGCGGGCCCCCAACCCGCTGTTGAGCGACATCACCAGCTTTTCCCGCAGCGGATCAATCGGCGGATTGGTCACCTGCGCAAAGAGCTGTTTGAAGTAGGTAGAGATCACCCGCGGCTTGGAAGAAAGGATCGCCAGCGGCGCATCGTCTCCCATGGAGCCGACCGGCTCCTTGCCGGTCTCGGCCATCACCTTGAGGATGAACTGAAAATCTTCCTGCGTGAAGCCGAAGGCCTTCAGCGTGCGCTGAAGATTCTCATGAGGGACTGTCCCAGGAGGGGACTGTCCCTCTGGCGCGTAGGAGATCATCGGCTTGCCGTCGTTGAGCTTGAGCAGTCCAGGTCGGAGCATATGCTCGTGCAGCCAGGCGGCGTAAGGGAGGCGGGCGGCCAACTCATGCTTGATCTCGTGATCCCGCAGGACCTTCTTGCGGGCGGTGTCCACCGCCAGCATGCTCCCCGGCCCCAAGCGGCCGGACTCAATCACCTGCGCATCATCCAGATCCACGATGCCCACCTCGGACCCAAGAATTACCAGTCCATCGCGTGTCACCTTGTACCGGGCCGGGCGCAGACCATTGCGGTCCAGCGTCGCCGCCACCACCACTCCGTCGGAAAATGCGATCGCCGCCGGGCCGTCCCACGGCTCCGAGAGGCAGGCCTGGAACTCGAAGAAGGCCTTCATCTTCTGCTCCATGCCGGGCATGTTCTGCCAGGCCTCCGGAATCAGCATTGTCATCGCGTGCAGAACGCTGTAGCCGGAAGCCACCAGCAACTCCAGCACGTTGTCCAGCATCGCAGAATCGGACCCGCCCGGCTGAATCACCGGGGTCAGATCCTGAATCCGGCTTCCCCAAACCGGTGATCGCAACTCCGGTTCCCGCGCCCGCATCCAGTTCCGGTTGCCCAACAGGGTGTTGATCTCGCCGTTGTGGCCGAGGAACCGGAACGGCTGCGCGAGAATCCAGTTCGGAAATGTGTTCGTGGAATAGCGCTGATGGAAAAGGGCGATCGCCGTTTCAAAGGCCGGGTCGGTGAGGTCCTCGAAGAAACTGGCCAACTGGGGCGCCACAAAAAGCCCTTTGTAGACGATGGTCCTTGAGGAGAACGATGGAATGTAGCATTCTTCCAGGCGGGCCTGGGCGAAAGCCCGCTCGATCAATCGCCGCGTATAGTAAAGGGTCCGCTCGTATTCCGCGGAAGGAATTTTCGCCGGCCGGCCGACCAGAAGATGCTGAATTCCCGGCATCGTGGAGAGGGCCTTCTCCCCCAGCACATCCGGGTTGACCGGCACTTCGCGCCAGCCGTAATGGACCAGTCCCTGCTCTCGAACAATCCGGTCGGCGATCCCCTTGGCGGCGCTCCGGGTGCTCGGACTCTGCGGCAGGAAAAAGACCCCCACCGCCAGCTCCTGCACGTTTGCCTTGGAGTGGCCCATCCGGGCGAGCTCCCGCCCGAACAGCTTGCGGGGGATTTGCGTGAGAACGCCGGCCCCGTCGCCGGTCTTGGCATCGGCCGACACGGCGCCGCGATGGGTCACACAGCAAACACCTTGGATCCCCATCCGGAGCACCCGATGGCTCGGCTTGCCGGAAACGTCGGCCACAAAGCCAACGCCGCAGCTGTCCTTCTCAAATTCTGGTCGCCAGAGTGTTTTCATCATAAGACAAGAAAAGCAAGGCGCCTGGTTCCAGCCTTGCTTGAGAATAAAATATCACGCCTCCGTCGAAAAATCAAGGTTGGCTGACAGGTTTTGACGTCTCGGCGGTGCGGCGGATCAGGACCATGGTCACCGGACCGATGTGGGAACTGATCTTCGCCAGCAGCGGAATCCGATCCTCATCGGCGCTGAACCAGACCAGCGCACGGGCTCCTTGGAAGAAGGGGAGCGGGTAGGCCAGCTCCGCTTCACCGGCGATGGCCGGCCAGGATTTCATGTTCTTGATTCCGACGGTGCCGGTTCGAACGATTTTTCCATTCAAGTGCCAGTTCCGCCCATCGGCGCTGACCTCCAGCGGAACCACTTGCCCCATTTCAAACGGCAAGGTCCGCACGTAATACAAGAGACTCAAACCATCCTGTGTCGTCGGGCCGATGGGGACTGTCGCTGACCGACCTTTGGGAAGTTGGTGGAAGGCTTCTCCTTTCTCCGGACGAAAAATCTCCACGCTCTCGTGCTTGCGCCAATGCCGCTTCACGAAGGCCTCAAACCGCCTGGGATTCCTGCTCTCCGGATCCAAGAAGCTCACCAATTGAACCCGTATAGGAAAGAAGGGCTCCAGATAAGCAGTGGTGCGGGCCTGGCAATTCAGTTTCAGAAGATTCTGCGGGTGAAATCCATCTTTCGCCAGCTTCCGGACATCCTCCTTGTCGGAAACCGGCGAGGTGTCCATCGTCAAGAGCGCCACCGGCAGACCCCACCAGCAGATTTGGTACTCCAGATGTTCGGTGGTTGGAATCTCCGCCGGCGGCAGCGTGCCTACCTTTGACGGTGTGACCGTTGCCGAAACAGCATCGGCGGATGGGATGGGTGTTGGCGCCGGCCTGTTCTGCACCACATGCGCCCTCGCGCATCCGCCCACCAACAACGCCGTGAGCAGACAGCTCGTCATTGCGAGCTTCCTCACTTCGCTCCTCGCAATGACGCTACGTATTCGGTTGCGGCGAGGACTTCTTCGATGGAGACCGCTTGGAGGCACACAAAGTTAATGGGGCAGCGGTGCGCCAGGCAGGGCCGGCAGCCGACGTCGTGATGCAGCACCATGCTGTTTGCTCCGGTCGGCCCCCAGCGGGTCGGGCTCAATCCCCCGCCCCATCGCCCGAAGATCGACACCACCGGCGTTCCCACCGCGCAGGCCAGATGAACCGGCCCGCTGTCGTTGGAAATCAGGCACCCCGTTTTCTTGAATAGGCAGGCCAGCTCTCCCAAACTTAATGCACCCAGCGCCGGGATTGCCGGATGCCGCATCGTCTTGAGCACCTTCTCGCCGGTTGCCACCTCATCCGGCCCGGTCACCACAACAATCTTCACACCGTACTGCTCGATCAGCCGGTCCGCCACCGCCGCAAATCGCTCCACCGGCCATCGCTTCGATGGACAACTGGCTCCCGGGTGCAGCGCAATCAACGATCCACTTCCATTCATTCCCTGTTCACGCAGGAAAATTTCCACCTTTGTTTCCTGCTCGCGCGTCGTCGGCACAAACAGCGTCCGCTCGGTGGGCTGAATCCCCAGCGGCCTCAAAAGATCCAGGTTGTACTCCAGCTCATGCCGGTCCCCTGCCGGCTTCACGTACGGCACCGCGTCGGTCAGCAGCCACGGCAGCCGCCGGGCGTACCCGATCCGTCGAGGAATCCCGGCCAGCCAACTGACCAGAACCACTCGGTTCGTTGAGTGGAGGATGATGGCGGTATCGAACTTCCGCGCTCTCAACTCCGCCGCGAACCGCAGGGACCCGGCCCAGCTTTTCTCCGGCCCATCCTTGTCGTACAGGATCACCTCATTCAGATCCGGATTCCCTTCGACCAGCTCCCGATGCGCCGGGCGCACCACCATCACCAGATGTGCGTCGGGATGCGCCGCCCGCAGTGCCCGTATCACCGGTGTGGAGAGGATCACATCCCCCACCCTATCCGTCCGCACGATGAGAACTCTGTAAACCGGAGTCATCTGCCTAATTATTATTCTGTAATAAATTCAAGAATCGTTTCCAATCATTGTCACTAATCAAATCCGAATATTGATTTTGGACTTTGGCGTGAAACTTTTCCTCGATTTCGTGAAGGATAACTCTTGAGATTGCAAAGGTGAATTTCTGCAATGCATCTGAACAGGTCGGGTCCACGAAGTAATGCTTCCTTTTAACAATAAAACGATTCTCTCTATCTCTATATACAGGTTCACTGGGTGGATAACGGCTCTCGATGTACCCCTTCTCAAGTATTTCTAGAATTTTCTGTCCATTATAATCGCCATAAAATTGACTAACGACTTGGCTCACCTTCGGCACATCGCGACTCACACGAAGCACCAATTCACTCAATTTATGATGAGCATAACTTTTGGCCAATTTAGCCGTCACCGCACGTGCTTTCATAAAGCTGAGTCTTCTGTATTTACGCGCATCTTTCCCAATCAGAAAAGCCTTGCAGATCTTTTCCAAACCTTGCTCTAGATAAAACGGTTGGTGTTTGACCCACTGCTTCAATGGAACAAATTGAATTACAAAATCATCAAGGCCTCGATTCATCCATGCTGTAACTACTTGCTTCCTAGTAATCCTCATTTGTATCCTCGTTCGTTACTACACATCAAACTTGTATTTGGTCTGTTTTCGGCACGAGGGGTGCGGGATTCGAGGGCAATTGAGAACCCGAGCGGGCATGGATCTGGCTTCCTTTCTTCTTTGCTTTGTTCAGGAAAGCCAGAGAGCGAGGGTTCGATATTAGTGCAGCCGGCCACGCCGGGGCCGGCAAACGGCCTGAGAATCTCCGCACTCCTCGCGCTGCACTCATTGGATTAATTTCCCTTCGCTCCGCTCAGGATGACCGGCGCGGAGGATTTTCACGGCGGCGGAGTGGATGTCGTGCGCCTGGAGAAAGTTCATGCACTCGTGGCCGTACGGGCACAGCGCCAGCTCGCACGGGGCGCAGACAAGCGAGAGCCGGACCACCGCCGAGCGGGGATTGCGCGGACCGTACTTTTTCTCATCGGTGGGCCCGAAGATCGCCACCGTCGGGACGCCCATCGCCTCGGCGGCGTGCAGGCAGGCGCTGTCGTTGGTGATGACAAGCTGGGTCTGCGCCAGGAGCGCGGCCAACTGGCGCAGTGTGGTGCGGCCGGTCAAGTCTGTCGCCGGCTGCTTCATCATGCGGTGAACCTGCTCGGCCACCGGGCGATCTTCTGTCCCGCCAATGAGTAAGACCTGCACATTCTCCTGCTCGATCAACCGGTCCGCCACTTCAGCGAATCGTTCCGGCACCCAGCGCTTCAAATGGCTCTTGGCGCCGGGAGCCAACACCACGTGACGCTGGTCGGGACGAATCCATTGGCGCACTGTTTCCTTATCCTCGGGATCGTACGGCAACCGAGCCGGCTTGGTCGGGCGCGGGAGGCGAATGGCATCCAACAGCGAAAGATGCTGTTCCACCTTGTGACTCGATTTGGCGAACGAATGACGGAGGATCGGCGCCCGCTTCGCGCCGATGAGGAAAAGAGGAATCAGCGAGCGCCGAAAATCCACCACCAGGTTGAACCGTTGGCGGGCCAGTTTGCCGATCAACATCAACTGCCGCCAGAACGGCGCTTTCTTATCCCAGATCCAGACCCGGTGAACCCGCTCATCGCCATGAAACAACGGCCACGTGTAGGGCCCCGCCACCACATGAAATTCCGCGCCCGGATAGGCCTCCCACAACCCTTGAAGGGTCGGGTAGGTCAGGATCGCGTCGCCTAAGTTGCTGAGCTCAATGACGAGAATTTTCATCCTTCGACAAGCCTGCCCTGAGCAGAGCCGAAGGGCTCAGGATGAACGGGTTTATGGAGAAACGTCTCGGCGGCGGCAACCACCTGATCCACGCGGATCTCACTCATGCAGAGGTTCGCCGGGCAGTTGAGTTGATAGCATGGAACCGGACAGCCGATGGAACCGAACAGGCTGATGGCCTTAGCACCCGAGGGCGGACCGCTTAACTCCGGAAGCGTGGGGCCGAAAAGCCCGACGACCGGCGTTCCCACCGCTAAGGCCAGATGCAGCGGCCCGGAATCGTTGGAGACCACCAGGGCCGAGCGGGCCAGCAGCGCGCCGGACTGACGCAGCGTGGTCCGTCCTGCAGCAACAAGCGGTTTGACGTTCATTCGTTGAATCACCTTCTCGATCAGAGAACGATCCTCGCCTGATCCGATGAAAACAATCCGGGCGTCGAATTTTGTGGCCAGCGCATCGGCCAATTGCGCAAAGCTCTCTGCCGGCCAGCGTTTTAATTTCCAGTTGGAGCCGACATGCAGGGCGATGAGCCGAACGGAAGAGCCGATCCCCCATCCCTTCAGGAGTTTCTCAGCCGCGGCATGATCTTCACGCGTTAACTCGACGTCGTAGCGCAGGCCGTCCGCCGGGATCTGGTCCGCTTCCAGAAGCTTCAGGTACCAGGTCGCCTTGTGGACAGAATCCTTCGACGGAGAAACCGCCGACTGCGTCAGGAGCCAACCCTGCTTCCACGTTCGATAGCCGATCCTGGACCGGATGCCGGCCAACCGGACGACGAACGCCCGGGTGAAGGAACGATGGAAAAGAAACGCTGTGTCGAACCGCTCGGAGCGCAACTGGTTGGCCAACGCCAGCCAGTGGAGAATCCCGCGCAGGCCGCGCGACTCCTCGAACGAAATCAGCTTGTTGATGTGCGGGTTTCCCGTCAGGAGATCGAGGCCCCGCCCAGGGGCGAGGCAGGCGATGTAGCTGTCCGGATAGGCGCGGCGGATCGACCGGATCGCGGGGGTCATGAAGAGGAGGTCTCCCAGCCAGTTCACCGTGACGATAAGAATCCGTTTACGCGGCGGCTTGTTCATAGACCTGTTCCACTTCACGCACGACTCGCTCCATATTAAAGTGCGCCTTCGCCCGCTCGCGGGCTGCTTGCTTGATCCGCTCGCACCGAATCGGGTCGGCAAGAAGCGAACGGATCGCCGCACCCAGCGCTTCCGTATCACCCGGCGGAACAAGCAAACCGCTCACGCCATTTTCAATGATGTCCTTCGGCCCGCCGGCGCTCGTCGCCACCACCGGCACGCCGGAGGCCATCGCTTCTACAATCGCCAGGCCGAATCCTTCCTGCAGGGACGGATAAACGAACAGATCCATCGCCGCCAGAGGAATGCGGGTGTCCTCCACCGACGGTGTGATCACAACATGATCCTGAATTTTAAGCGCATAGGACAGCCGCACCAACGCTTCCCGTTCCGGCCCTTCCCCGACGAGAAGCACCGCAAGATCCGAAAACTCCTTCAGCAGCCCCGGTACCGATCTTAAAAGAAACTCCTGTCCTTTGACGGAACTAAGCCGAGCGATCGTTCCAACCACCGGCCGGCCTTTCAAGCCGACTGTCTGGCGAAACCAAACCACCTTCTTCGGGTCCACCGGCTGAAGGAAATGGCCCACCTCGATCCCATTATGAACCAAAACCACCTGACCGGGTGAAGCCATTCGGTACCGGCGAACCAGTTGATCCAGCGTCGGGTTCGAAACAGCGATGACCTTCTTCCCCCAACAAGGAAAAAGCCGCCGGCCAATCTTCCGGTCGTGAAAACCGTGGCAGGGGGTCACCATCGGGACTCCTGTGAGCGCGCTCAAGGCCGAGCCAAGGACCTGCGTCACCCGTGTGTTGGCATGGATCACCTGAATCTTTTCCCGCCGCAACAGCGCAAGCAGGCTCGGAAAAACCTCCAGCCACAGCCTGGGATGAAGCTCGTTGGAGGTGCCGCACCGAATCCAATGATGCGGGATTCCTTCCCGCGCCAACTGTGCCTCGAACCAGCCGCCGCTGGAAGCCGCCACCGGAAGATGCCCGCGCTGTTTCAACGCTCGAGCAAGGGTGACGACGTAAACCGGGATGCCGCCCACCTCCAAATGGGTCGTCAGCAGGAGAATTCTCACGTCACCTGCAACGGAACTTTAAGCTGGCTTAAGATCGCCTCCAGCACCGCGTCCACCGAGATGGATCTCATGCATTCCATGTGGCCGGCGCCCGGACGGTAGCAGACCGACCGGTAGCAGGGGCTGCAGGGCAGATCCTTTTTCAGCAGCTTGAGGTGCGGACTGGGCGGCAGATGGCGGACCGGGTCCGTGGAGCCGAACAGCGCCACCAGCGGCGTTCCGACGGCGGCGGCGATGTGCAGCGGCGCGGTGTCGCCGCTGACAAAAACCTGGGCCTGGCGGACCAGGGCGCCGAGCTCATTTAAGGAAGTCATCCCGGCCGCCAGAATCGGTTTGACCTTGGTGCTCCGGTGAATCTGATCGGCCAATGGTTTTTCCTCCGCGGAACCGGTGATCACCACGCGGGCCTTGACGGTCACCGTCAGCCGGTCAATCAGCTGGGCGTAGTACTCGATCGGCCAGCGTTTGGAAAGCCATTCCGGGTGACTGCCCGGATGAATCACCACCACCGGCTGACTTTCCGCAATCCAGGATCCTTGCAGCAGTTCGGCCGCCTTTGCATCGTCCAACGGCCCAGGCCACAATTCCAGCCGGGCCGAAGCCCCTTCGATCCCCAACAATTGCAGAAGCCGGAATTGGCGTTCCACCGGCGGCATCGGGGCTTTCGGAGGCACCGCCCGGTGGGTCAACAGCCAGCTCCAGCGCCGAGCGCCGTAACCGTACCGCTGAGGGGCGCCGCTCAAGGCGCCGAGCCAATGGCTGATCCAGTTGTTCTGGAAATCAATGACCAGATCCACCTGGGCCGAGCGGAGCTTCTTCGCAAGCCGAAGCAGACCAAGAAAATTTCCGTCCCGCACGCGATCGAAAACAACCAGCTCATCCACAAAGGGACAGCGATGCAGCAGCTCCCGCCCTTCCCGCCCGACGAGCACCGTGATGTGCGCCTTGGGAAATCGCGCCCGGAGAGCGCGCAGGGAGGGAGTCACCAGCACGACGTCGCCGACAGCGCTTAACTTGATGACCAGGATTCGCAGGCGCTCGGAGGCCTCCTGATAAACCTCCATCGTCTGATCCACCATCCGGGCCAGTGGGTACAGCGATTCGACCCTCCGGCGGGCGTTTTTGGAAAGCTCCAGCGCCAGCTCCCTATGCTTTAACAGCGTGCTCATCGCCGTGGCCAGCGCAATCGGGTCTCCCGGCGGAACCAGCAGCCCGGTCTTGTGATCCACCACCACCTCCGCCACGCCGCCCACCGACGTCGCCACCACCGGCACACCGGCAGCGCCGGCCTCGATGATCACCCGCCCGAAAGCCTCCTGCCCTGTGGAAGGCAGCACCAGCAGATCGGCCTTAGCCAAATGGGAGGCCACATCCAAGTCATGACCGGTGAACTCCACCTGCTCCGCACTGTCCAGTCGGGTGACCAATGTCTTTAATTCCTGCAGGTAATTTTGATGTTCCGGCGCCGCCTCCCCGAGGATCGCCAAGGTGGCCCGCGGGAAAGATTTCAGCACGATGCTGAAGGCCCGGAGCAGATCCCGATGCCCTTTGATCGGTGTGATCCGGCCGATCATCGTGATGTGCCACTGGCCCCGCGGCGCTTCCAGCCGCGGCTCTTTCCAAGAGAACCGACCCAGCTCCACGCCGCGCGGGATCACCCGGATCCGTTCCGGCGGCACCTTGAAATCATCAATCATGTGACGGGCAATCCGCTCCGAGATGGCGATCACCAGCCGGCCCCAGCCCATGATGAGACTGAGGATGTGTTTCGAATAGTAGCCATGCGCCGTCGTGATGAAACAGGGGATCCGCTGGCGGTCCCCGAGCCGGAAACTGGCGCGGCCCGCGACACGCCGCCAAGCCAAATACCCGATGATCGCCGGCACCCGGCTGCGGACATGAATCGCATCCACCCCATGCGACTCCACCACCTCCGCCACACGGCGAACCATCGCAGCAATCGTCCAGGGAACTTTCTGATGGACCGGCAGGGTGTAATGGATCGCGCCGGCCGCCTCCAAGCTGCCCACCAACCCGCCGCCGGAGGAGATTACAATCGCCCGATGCCCTTTGGCGATCAACGCCCGGGCTAAATCCACGGTGCCGGTTTCGACACCACCGCCTTTTAATGCCGGAACGATCTGTAAAACGGTTAAAGCCATTTGACGAGCCGCTCCACGACAGGATCGCCTGCATCCACCACTTTGTGCGAGCCATTCATGCTGTTCATTGACTGCGCCACCACCTCACCGATCTTCTCCGGGTCGGCCAACTGAATCGCCCCCTGCTCGTGCAGTTGCTCCAGGAACCGATGATGCTTGGGCTGTTTAAAAGACCAGCCGGTCTTGGCCGGCAAAAAGCTGACCACCGGCTTTCCCCGCTGGATCGCTTCCGACACCATCGAGATCGAATCGCCGGAAACCACCACGAGATCGGCCAGTCCTAAAATACAAGGAATCGCCTCCTGAGTGCTGCTCAACCCGCCGGTCATCTGCCGGTTGACCAGAACCAGCAGGCGGCAGCGGGACTCCTTCCCAAGAATCTGATGAAGGATCTCCTCCACTTCCGGCGTTGTGCGGCGGGAACTGGTCACCAACAGCTCAGCATCCGCCGTTTTGGCCGCGTTCAAAAGTCCTTCAAGCATTTTCTTCACTTGGCCTGCGTCAATCGCAATTCCCCGAGCCGCCCCGCCCAGCAGCAGCCCGATCCGACGCGGCCGCGTGATGTTCAAGATCCGCCGCCAGTTACCCAGTCGGTCGGCAATCGGTTTCTGGTCCGGGGCGAGCGCCCCATCCACCAGAAACAGATTGGCAGCCGCCTCTTCCTTTATAGACCGACCAAGCCCGGGTACCCGCCGATAGGCGGGTGGGCGCAGGAAGTGCCTGGAGCGCTGCCGCGCGACAGGCCGATCATGCCGAGGAATCACCGCCAAAGCGAACCGCCGCCACGAGGGCCACCGGCTCTGCAGGATCTGCACCGGCTTGGCTCCGATCCCCCAGGCCCACAAGAGATTGACCGGCGCCGCGGTCGCCCCGCAGGAGATGGAGATGTCGGCATGGGCCGACCGGATCGCCCGATAGGATTCGGGCGTCAGGCCGCATCGCAGCCAGAAATCCCCTCCTCGATAACGGCGCGGCGCGAAAGCAGCCACCGTTGAGAGGAGGCCGCGCCAGAACCGATTCCGGAAAATCACCTGGACCGTTTTGACGCTCACCAACTCCTTGCGGATTCCTCGAAGCCGTTTGTCATCCCGCTCCCGGATCTCCCATGCCGCTTTGATCCGTTGCGCAAGCGCCTGCGCCTGCGTCAGGTGCCCTGCTCTGCCGTCGCTGAAAATCAATACCCTCCGTTCCGGGCTGGATTTCCAGCGGCGATGAAGCCAGAACCACTGATGCGGGTACCGCCGGATGAAGGGCTCCAACGCCCGCAGGTAAGCGGCGATCCCCGTCTGCACCCGATCTTCCAACAAGCCCTCTTGCGGAATCTCAAGCGGTTCTCCTACAATCAGCGTATGAGCCGGCCCTGCGCGCCGCACCATGAAAACCGGCAGGATCGGCGCGCCGGTATCGATGCTCAAGGCAACGGCACCGGGCGCAGTGGAGGCCAGCCGCCCAAAGAACGGGGCCAGCACCCCATTGCGGCCGCCGTCCTGGTCCGCTACAATCCCGACGATCCGGCCTTCCCGCAATCCCCGGATCATTTCTCGGATCGGGAATCCTTTGGTGATGACTCGGCTGCCTTTCGATTCCCGGTACTGGGTCAGCAGCCGGTTCAGCCGGGGCCAGCCCTGCTCCCGCGCCAGAATCATCGTCGGAAAACCATGCAGCGCCCCGGTGATGGGGATCAACTCCCAGTTGCCGAAGTGGCCGGTGAGAAAGACCACGCCGCGCCCTTTCGCCAGTTCTCTCTCCAACCGCTCCCGGCTTCCCGGTGCGATGGTGATCCACCGGTCCACGTAGGCCCGATCAATCCGAGGGATCATCGCCACCTCGATCAAGGTCATCCCGAGATGCTGGAACTGCGCCTTCAAGATTTGCAGATACTCGCGCGGCGTGTAGGAATCGCCGAAGGCGGCGCGGAGGTTCGCCAGCGCAACGGTCCGGCGACCGGGCAGACAATGATAGATCAGCTCCCCGACGGCGGAACCGAAAGCGGTGCTCCACCGCGGATCGACCCGCCCAACGGCGGAACTAAGTCCCCGAGCCAGCCAGTAAAGAATGGATTCGGTGTAAAAGCTCGCCTTCATCCGGTTCAAACTCCAATGCCACGTCCAATACCAAAAGCTCCATCCCTTTTAAATCGATGCTGAGTTTTTCCGCCAGCCGTCTCGGAATCCGGACCGCATCTTTTGGCGTCGTCACGATCCGGAGAATTCCATCCCGACGGCAGCGGTTAAACCATCCGGCCAATTCTCCGATGGAATAAGGGTGGTGGTCCCGCACCCGATATTTCAGCGACAGGTGGCCCCCAAAACCCTCCACCATTTTCTCAAACTGCTCCGGGTGGGCAATGCCGGCCAGGGTGGCCATCCGGCTCCCCGCAAGGCTTTTTAATGCCACCTGTGCATCGGACGGCCACCGGGTTAATCCGACCGCCCGGTAGCGGGCGAAAAAGATCGGCGCATTCGGATTCACCCGCCGGACGGCCGCCTCGGCTTCTTTGTCCTTTTCCGGACGCAGATTCGTCCGCTTAATGACGATCAGGTTCGCACGGGCCGCGGCACTGGCCGGCTCCCGCAAAGTTCCACGAGGGATCAGATGCCCGTTGCCAAACGGTGCCTCGGCATTCAGCATCAGGACCTCCAGATTTTTCTTGAGGCGCCACTGCTGGTAGCCGTCATCCAACAAAAGCAGATTCGCCTGGTACTCCTGCACGGCCCGCTGGCCCGACGCCACCCGGTCCGCGCCGACCAAAACCGGGATCGGGCGAAGCCGCTGTGCCAACAAGCGGGCCTCATCGCCGCCGCCATATCCACGCGTCAACACCGCCACCCTCCGGCCCATTTTTTCAAAGCCCTTGGCCAACTGCATCACCATCGGGGTCTTGCCTGTCCCACCCCAGGTCAGATTCCCGACGCTGACCACCGGCACCGGCAGTTGATGGACCCTCAAGAGATTGGTCCGGTACGCCAGATCAATCCCGCTCAAGCCCACGCGGTAGAGCCCCTCTCCAACGGAAAGCAGCCCGTTCGTCATTGCGAGGAGTCCGCCGTAGGCGGACGCCGAAGCAATCCCTCTTTTAAATCGAGATTGCTTCGCTCCGCTCGCAATGACGTAACATATCGCTCAATCAAATCGGCTGAGCGGGCGGCCGCCCCCTGGTTCTGCGCAATCACTCCATAGGCCCGGCGGCCCACATCCTGCCGGAGCGCCGGGTTTTCAATCAAACGCTGGATCCTTTCCTCCAATTCCTCGGGCGAGCGAACAATCGCCATCCCGCCGGCTTGGGCAAGCGATTCCGCAATGTCCTGAAAATTGTGCAGGTGCGGTCCGGTCACGATCGGCCGCTGAAAGAGGGCCGGCTCCACCAGGTTGTGGCCGCCCTTGGGCACCAGGGACCCGCCGACGAAAACCAGGTCGCTGGCCTGATAAAAAGATTTCAACTCTCCGACGGTGTCCAACAGGATGACGGAATCCGCCGCCACCGGCGCGCCGTTCAGGCGGGTGCGGCGGATCGAGCGATACCCGGCTGCCGCCGCTTCGCTCTCCACTTCCGACACCCGCTCCGGGTGGCGCGGGGCGATCAACAGTTTCAACTGCGGGTAACGGGATTGCAACCGTTTATAAACCCTCAGGATCAGCCTCTCCTCCCCTGAATGGGTGGACCCAGCCGTCCATAAAACATCCGTCGAGGCGAGTCCCAACGCGGCGCGAAGGGATCCGCTTTGTTGTCCACCGGATCCATTCAGATTCTGGATGTCCCACTTCACGTTGCCGGCCACCACAATCCGGTCCTTCGCCGCGCCGATGGCCGCATAGCGCCTGGCATCCTGCGCGCTCTGCACCAGGAAAAGCCCCACCGGCAGAAGCGCCCGCTCCATCCAGGGCCGCACCAGCAGGTAGCGGCGGAACGCCCGCGGAGAAATCCGGCCGTTCACCACCGCAATCGGCACCGACGCTCGATGAAGCTCGCGAAAAAGAACCGGCCAAAGCTCCGTCTCAAAACAGAGGAACAACCTGGGGCGAATCGCCCGAATCACCCGGCGCATCACCGGAGTCAGATCCCACGGCAGATAAAGAAGCTGATCCTTCCCTTCGCGGATGAATTTCCTGGCCACCTCTTGACCCGTGGGCGTCACGGTGGTGATCACCCAGCCGGTCTCCGGCATGCGGGGCCTCAATTTTTGAATCAGCGGCTCGGCGGCGATCGCTTCCCCCACGCTGACCACATGCAGCCAGATCGGCCGGTCAAGCGCAACGAGCGATTCCCGAATCTCTCGCGGGTACCACCCCAACCTCTGCCGCATCCCAGCGATCGGCTTCCCCCGCACCACCCGCGCAATCAAATAGAGTGGCGTCAGGAGAACCAAAACCACTTGGTAGATGAATAACAAGAAAACCATCACGCCTATAACTCCCTCTCCAAAGGCCACACGCGGGGGCGGGATTCGAAGGACATTGAGAGCCCGAGCGGGCATGGTGTTCCGACCCTGAGCGACGTTCGCCCTTCGACAAGCTCAGGGCGAACGGAGTCGAAGGGGAGGAACGAGCGAGGGCTCGATATGAGCGCAGCCCGGCACGCTGGGCCGGGCAAGCGACCTGAGAACCCCGCCCCCGTGCTGTGGCCTCTCGGACCATTGTTATGCGCGGGGATGGGCCGTCTCATAGACTTTCTTCATCCGCTCCGTCGTCACATGCGTGTAAACCTGCGTCGTGCTCAAGTTGCTGTGCCCCAAGAGCTCCTGCACCGAGCGCAGGTCGGCGCCTCGATCCAACAAGTGTGTCGCGAAGGAATGCCGCAGGGCGTGCGGCGAGATTTTCTGATGGATGCCGGCTTGAATGATGTAGCGGTTTAAAATCCGCCGGACCGATCGGTCGGTCAAGCGGGCCCTCAGCCGGTTGCGAAAGACCGGGCCGTCGGCATTTTCCCCATCGCGGCCCAGGGCCTTCAGGTATTCGCGGATCGCCCGGACGCTGTAAGAGCCGACGGGCACCAGCCGTTCCTTCTTCCCCTTGCCCATCACTCGAATCGTCTGGCTGATCAGGTCCACATCCCGCAGACGAAGGCCCACCAATTCGCTGACCCGCAGGCCGGCGGAGTAGAGCGTTTCCAAAATGGCGCGATCCCGCAAAGCGGAAAGACCATCGCCGATGGGTGATTGGACAAGCCGTGAGGCCTCTTCCACACTCAGAAAATGCGGCAGGTGGCGGTCTTGCTTGGGTCGGGCAAGACCCAAGGCCGGATTGCTTGAGAGGTACCCATCGCGGCACAAAAATCGGAAGAAGGAGCGGATCGTCGCCACTTGTCGGGCGACGGTGGCCTTGGAAAGCCCTTTGGTTCTCTGCTCCGCCACGAAATGGCGAAGGGCCAGCAGATCCACCTGCTCCCAGGGCTTCTCCCCCAGAAGCTGGCGCACAGAATCCAGATCTTTCCGGTAATTGCGGAGGGTGTGAACGGAGGCGTTTTTCTCAACCTTCAGGTAGTTGAGGAATTTCTCAACGTATCGGTCCGCCATCGCAGCTACGCTGCTCCTGCGATACCGGTGGACGGCTCCCCATCGGAAGACTGCGGGCTGGAGGTGGGTAAGGTCTTTTCAATGTGGCGGCAGGCCGGATACTTGGAACAGCCGTAGAAGAGCCCTCGGCGCGAACGTCTCTGCACCAGTTCCCCGCCGCACCCCGGCTCCGGACATTTCACGCCGGTGGTGATGGCCGCAGCGAACTTGCATTCCGGAAAACCGGAGCAGCTCTTGAATTTTCCGTTGCGGCCCCATTTGATCACCATCTGCTTTCCACACTGAGGACAGATTTCATCAATGGGAACCGGTGCCTGCTTCATGGACTGCATCTCGGTGGCGGCGGTCTTGAGCGCCTCAGCAAACGGCCCGTAGAATTCCCTGACGCAGGCCGTCCAGGGCTGGTTGCCCTCTTCCACTTGATCCAGTTCTTCTTCCATCCGCGCGGTGAACTCGACATCCAGCACCTTGGGGAAATGCTGGGACAAAAGATTGGTGACAATCTCCCCCAAATCCGTGGGTGCCAGCGCCCGGCCCTGGCGGTTGGTGTAGCCGCGCGTCGAGATCGTCTGGATCGTCGGGGCGTACGTGGAGGGGCGGCCGATGCCCAACTCCTCCATTGTCCGGACCAGCGAGGCCTCGGTGTAGCGGGGCGGCGGCTTGGTGAAATGTTGGCTCGGGTCGATCTGGAGCGTCTTCAATTTCTCGCCCTTTGTCAGCGAGGGAAGCAGTTGGCTCGTGGATTTTGTTTCCGCCAACTCCTCCTCCGGCCGGAAAACCTTCAAGAACCCAGGAAACAAAACTCGCGTCCCTGTTGCACGGAATCCGCAGCGGCCGGCCGTCAGATCCACGCTGGTCACTTCCAACCGGGCCGAAGCCATCTGGCTGGCGATGAAACGGTTCCAGATCAGCGTGTACAGCTTGAACTGTTCCGGCGTCAGGAAACCCTTCATCTGTTCCGGCAGGCGGGAGATGCCGCTCGGGCGGATTGCCTCATGCGCTTCCTGCGCCCCTCGCTTGGATTTATACACGCGCGGGGACTCCGGCAAATATCCTTTCCCGAACTGCTCCTGAATAAACCGCTTGGCCTGCGCCTGCGCCTCAGCCGCTACCTGCACCGAATCGGTTCGCATGTAGGTAATCAAACCGACCGGCCCCTGCTCCCCAAGCTCAATCCCTTCGTAAAGCTGTTGGGCCACCCGCATCGTCCGCCCGGCGGTGAACCCCAGCTTGTTGAAGGCATCCTGCTGCAGGGTGCTGGTGGTGAACGGTGGCGAGGGATGCCGCTGGGTCCCCTTCTTGTTCACCTCGCTCACCACAAAGGGCGCCTTCTTCAGCTCCTCGACAAGCTTATGCGATGTTTCTCCCTCTTTCAGCTCCGCCTTCTTGCCGTTGATCGTTTCGAGGGTGGCGGTGAAACTGGCCGGCTCTTTGGGATTCGGCTGAAGCTTGGCCAAAGTGGCGGTGATCTCCCAGTATTCCTGCGGCACAAAGGCCCGGATCTCCCGCTCCCGATCCACAATCAGCTTGAGCGCCACCGACTGCACGCGCCCGGCGCTCAAACCGCGCCCCACATTTTTCCAGAGGAGCGGGCTTAAGCTGTAGCCCAGGATCCTGTCCAGGATCCGCCGCGCCTGCTGCGCTTCCACCTTGTGTTCATCAATCTGGCGGGGATGTTCAAAAGCATGCTTGACTGCGTCCGGGGTGATTTCGTGGAAGACGGCCCGGTGAATTGTTTTCCCCTGGCCTAAGACGGTCGCCAGGTGCGCGGAGATCGCTTCCCCTTCCCGGTCGGGATCGGTGGCCAGATAAAGTTCTTTGAATTTCTCGGCGGCCTCCTTCATCTCCCGGACGAACTTCCGCTTCTTGAAGATCACGATGTATTTCGGCTTGAAGTTGTGCTCGAGATCCACGCCGAACTGGCTGGCCGGCAGGTCCATCACATGCCCCATCGAGGCGATCACCTTGTAGGGCCGGCCCAGGAACCGGTCGAGCGTCTTGGCCTTCGTGGGCGATTCCACGATCACCAGCGCCGCCCCTTTCTTCTTTACCGGAATTTCCTGCTTGTCAGATTGCTTCATCCCGCTTCGCGGGACTCGCAATGACGATTTTGTTGTCTTCTTTTTCACGAGTTGTTCTCTGCTCCCCCGCCGACGAAATGAACGATCTCCACCTGGTCCGCATCCTTCAACACAGTCTGGGGCACCTGCCCCCGCTGGAGAATGTTCATGTTCAACTCCACCACAACCAGCTCCGGTTTAAGTTTCAACTGCTCCAACAGCTTCCCCAGAGCAGTCCCTTCCGCAAGCTCCATCGGTTCGCCGTTGACCATCACCTTCATGAAGACCGACCGTACCCCTGCCCGGGCATCTGTCGGATTAAACCTTTCAGCTCCAGTTCCGTCAGAATGGAGAGGAGCTTGGAAGGGCACATGGCCGTCGCGCCGGCCAAGGTATCGATCTGCATCAACCCTCCCAGCGGAATCGCTTGGTAGACAGCCGAGGCCTCCTGGGAAAGATCAACCGCCTGAGACGACCCCTCTTTCCAGTCCTCCACGCGCCCCTTCAAATTCAAGGCCAGCTCTTCCAAGATATCATTCACCTCTTCCACCAATTTCGCTCCATCCTTCAGGAGCTGATGGGTCCCCTTGCTTTTGGGCGAAGAAATCGGACCAGGCACGGCAAAGACCTCACGCCCCTGCTCCATCGCTTCGCGCGCCGTGATCAATGCCCCGCTGGCCATCGGCGCCTCCACCACCACGACGCCGAGGCTCAAGCCGGCGATCAGCCGGTTGCGCCGAGGGAAATTTTCTTTCATGGGGGACATCCGCATCGGAAACTCGCTGACCAAGGCGCCGGCGGCGGTGATCCTCTGCGCAAGCCCCCGATGGATCGGCGGGTACAGAAAGGTGAGCCCATGCCCCAGCACGGCGATGGTGCGCCCACCGGCAGAGAGCGCCCCTTCGTGGGCGGCGCCGTCGATCCCTTCGGCCAACCCGGAAACCACCGTCACACCGCAGCGGGCCAACTCCTGTGAAAGCTGTTTGGCCACATTCAATCCGTACGGGGTCGCCGTCCGCGTTCCCACCATCGCCACCGCCGCCGCATCCTCTTCCAGCAAAACCCCCTTCACGTACAAAACAGGCGGCGGGTCCGGCAGCGACAGCAAAGATTCCGGGTAATCCGGATCCAGAACCGTCATGATCCGAACCTCTTCCCGGTCGGTCAAACGCAGCTCCTGCTCAAGAATTTCCGGCTGCGGCCCTGCCAGGATTTTTTGGATCAGATCTTCCGTAGCGTACCGGCCCAGGATTTCTCTCAAGGAAGTATCCGTCGCCGTGAATACCTCTTCCGGCGATTCGAAAGCGTCCAGCAGCCGGGTCATCCGGCCGGAACCCATGCCTGGAATCAGATTCAAATGGATCAGTGCTTCGCGGGCATTCATTTTTTTCACTTTTCACTCTTCATTTTTAATTGTGCGATGATCTCTTCCACCACATCCTTGATGGAACGGCCCGAGGTATCCACGGCCACGTCGGCCTGCACGTAGAACGGCGCGCGCAATTTCAACAGCTCCTCAATTCTCTCACAGGGATCGGAACCGCTTAAAAGCGGCCGCGATGGCAGGGACGCTGTGGTCCGCTGGAAGATCACCTCCGGCCGGGCGGTCAGGCAGATCAAAGTTCCCGTCCGTTTCAGCAGCCGGACATTCCCTTCATCCAGCATCACCCCACCGCCGGTGGCGATGACATGCGATTTCAATTCCGCCACCTGCCTTACTTCCTCCGCTTCCCGCTTTCGAAAACCAAGTTCCCCTTCTTTGGAAAAGATCTCTGCAATCGTGGCCTTGGCCTTCTTCTGGATCCGCTCGTCCAGATCCACGAAGCGCCATCTCAGCCGCTTGGCCAGAAGGCGCCCCACCGCCGACTTGCCTGTCCCCATGAAGCCCACCAGGATGACGTTTTTCAAGCGACGCCTAAACTAAAATTTCTCGACCTGGCGGAGGAAACCGTCGTAATTACGCCTGACCTCTCCGAGGCTGTCGCCGCCGAACTTCTCGAGGAAGGCGTTGGCCAGTTCGAAAGCCACCATCGCTTCGCCCACGACGCCGGCTGCAGGGACAGCGCTCACATCGGAGCGTTCCACCGTCGCGGCGAACGGCTTCTTGCTCTTGATGTCCACGCTCATCATCGGCTTGCGCAAGGTGGACAGCGGCTTCATGGAAATCCGGACGATCACCGGACCGCCGACGGTGATTCCCCCCTCGATGCCGCCTGCCCGGAAAGTTTTCCGGTAGAATCCCTTTGCCTTCGAGTAGTAGATCTGGTCATGCAGTTGGGAGCCGAAGAGAGCCGCCACTTTCGTCCCTGCGCCGATCTCTACCGCCTTGATCGCTTGGATGGACATCAATGCGGCGGCCAGCCGGCCGTCCAATTTCCGATCGAACTGCACGTGCGAGCCTAAGCCCACCGGAACATTCAGGGCCACGACCTCAATCGTCCCGCCGATCGTGTCCCCGGCCGCCTTGGCTTTGTCCACCAGGCGAATCATCTTCTCTTCCGCCTTCGAGTCGGCGCAGCGCAGCGGCGAAATTTCCGCTTTTCTACGGATCTGCGGGAACTGGAGCCGGTCCAGCTTTGCTTCGACCCCGCCCATCCGGACAACATGGCTGAATACCTCGATCCCGAATTCCCTCAACAGACGCTTGGCGACCGCCCCGACCGCCACGCGGGCCACGGTCTCACGGGCCGAGGCTCGCTCCAGGATATTGCGCACATCCTGTTGGTTGTACTTGAGCCCGCCGGCCAAGTCGGCATGACCCGGCCGAGGACGGGTGACCACCGGCAGTTTCTCGATGGAGGAGTCTTTATTCATCACCTGGAGCGCAATGGGGGAACCCAGCGTCCTGCCGCCGCGAAGGCCGGAGAGGATCTGCACTCGGTCCACCTCAATGGAGGTCATCCGCGCTCCCCGCCCGTAGCCCAGCTGGCGGCGCTTTAACTCCTGATCAATGAAGGCCGGCTCCAATTTCAATCCGGCCGGCATTCCCTCCAACACCGCCGTCAAACAGATCCCGTGAGACTCCCCTGCCGTCAAGTATCTCAGCATGCAGACTCCTTCTTCACACTCCGATAAAAAGAGACCTGTACCACTGAATAACTGGATCTCCCCAAAAGATCGCCAGCAACGTTCCCAGAGAGAGGAACGGGCCGTACGGAATCAGGGCCTGGCCGGAACGAAGCCGCGCAATGATCCCCACCACCGATCCCACCAGCGGTCCCAACACCAGATTCACCAACAGCACCTTCGGCCATCCGATAAAAGCCCCAATCATCGCCATCAGCCAGAAATCTCCACCGCCGATGGCTTCTTCCTCTCCGATCGACTTGAGCTTGCGCTGAAAGAGTTTTTTGCCGAACCATCCCATCAGAAAGATCAGCCCCCCTCCCACCGTGGCCCCTAGAAAACTGCTCAACAATCCGGCCAGATGATTTTCCACTCCATGCAGGGATGGAAAAAGGAAGCTCGCCACCAACCCCAGCACAAGACCCGGTTTGGTAATCTCGAAGGGAATGATCATCTCCCGGGCATCGATCACGCTGACCACAATTAACGCAGCACCCAGGATGGCGTAAAGAAAACCCTCGATGCTCTGCCCGAACCGGAGCACCACCCCGAGAAAAAGAGTCCCGGTCGCCAACTCCACCGCCGGGTAGATCCACGAGATCCGGCTCCCGCAAAAACGGCAGCGGCCCTTGAGCCCGATGAAGCTGACCAGCGGGACGTTGTCGTACCAAGGAATCACGTGCTGACAGCTCCGGCAATGGGAGCGCCCGGCCACGATCTGTTCCTCTGCCGGCAGGCGCCAAATGCATACGTTAAGGAACGAGCCGACCATCGTCCCAAAGAGGAAGACCGCGCTAAGAATGAGCGGCAAAATGCTCCTCCAACGCCTTCCTCATCACCGAATAAACCTTTTTGGAGATCCCCGGCTCATCCACAAAAAGCTCGAACGCGACCGCTCCCTGCGCCGCCAGCATCTCATCCCCGGTAATCACCTGGCACCCCCGCCTCTTGGCGATTTGAATGAGCTCCGTTTTCAGCGGCTGATACACCAGGTCGTAAACCACCAAATCCGGGGAAAGCTTTTCCGCCGCGAAAACAAAATCCCCTTGGCCCGCCATGCCGACCGGCGTCGCATTGATCAGCAGGTTCACGTCCTTCATCTGGAATGACTGAATGTCATCCGTCCCGACGGCGAACGGGGCTCCCCCTCGCAGACGATTCACCTTTTTCGCCAGCAGGTTTGCTCGATCGAGACGCTCGCTTCGGTTCCAAATTGTCAACCGGCTCACTTCAGTTTCCCGCGCCAGCGCAACGGCAATCGCCGACGCTGCCCCACCAGAACCTAATAGGACGACGTGCCAACCAGTCAGGTTCAGTCGACGGTCAGCTAATGGTTTCAAAAATCCTTTCCCATCGGTGTTGTAGCCAATCAGTTCGCCTTCCTTCACGACTACTGTATTCACGGCAAGAATTCGATCTTCCAACAACTCCGGCTGGCCGAAACGATTACTCCCATTCTCGGCCAACCAATTGAAGACGGTTTTCTTATATGGCATGGTCACATTAAATCCGGCGAATTTCGAGCCTTCGTTCTTGAGCCACAGCTCAAGATCCTCCGGCTTGACAGGATGCTCTTTGTATTCCCCTTCAAGCCCGACGGACCGAAGCGCCGCCTCCTGCATCACCGGCGACAACGAGTAGCCCAGTGGCCACCCGATGATCCCCAGCTTGCAAAACCGTGATGCCATCAGGAACGAGTCTTCTTTGTGGCCAGCGAAAAACTCGCGCGATAATCAACACCAGCCTGGTAAATTTGGTAAAGAAGCTGTGAGTGATTAAAAAGAGCGACTAATCTTTCTTCAGGTGTCATGCGCTTAGCCAACAACGTTTTCCATCTCTCTTTTTCGCGCATAATTCTCGATCTATTCTCAAACATTTAGTTGCGGCCTTCTGCCGCCGATGACCGAATAATGTGTTCTTTCAATGGAATTATCGTCTCGCCATAAAGGAACCAGATTTCTTTAAAACGTACCCTTGCCGGTAATTGATACGTTTCCGCAAATTTTCGGATCGGCGCATCTTCAAATAACCACATGTTTACGTAGAGAACGAGAGTGCAGTCTGCTCCGTAGTCCTTCCCCAATTTCCTTCTAAGAATTCCAGAAGCTACAACAGGAAACTGGATTCTTTCATTTTCTAGGAATTCAGTGGAAAGCTCTTTGTCCGCAGGATTGTACGCTCGACCAGACCTTTCGCATGCCTCTCGTTCCATCTTATTTTTTCGATATTCTTCCGATCGCTTATAGCTTGGACTTAATAATTCCCCCGCCTCAATGGATAGACTCTCGCAAGACCCAACCATCTCTCGATACTCTATGTCCGGCGCTTTTGTCATAAGTTTTGTTACCTGATAGCGCCGTCTTGATTTCTCGGCATGGGCTAAAAGAAACTTGGAGGCAATCCAACAGTCTCTCGCTTTCTGTGCATTTTGATCTGCTACAAAATCATACGGATCTCGCCCTTTTAGAAACTCTCCAAGTTTCTGGTATAGGACCTCGGGTTCTATAGGAAGTGCAAGATTTGCCAACAAACCATCAAGCGCAATCGAATCGCTCACTCAAATAGCCTCGTCATTCAACTGTGACATCACGCAACGGCGGAGAGCAGAACCTGCGTGGTGGCGATTCTTTCCACTTTGGTTCTCGGCTTAATGATAATTTCCACATCCCGATCCAAGGCGTTGAGCAGCTCAAACAGGTGATCCATCGAGAACATGCTCAGCTTGCCGTTCATGAGGCAGGACACCTTGGATTGAGGGAGACTCAAGAGCTTCGACGCCTCTTTCTGCGTCAGCTCTCGTTCTCTCAGTATCTCTGAAATCCGAGACATCACCTGCGCGCGGGCTAAAACCCTTTCAGGATGCGAGACGCCGACGTCCGCGAAAAGGTTGCCGCTCCCTCTCTGAACTTTCTCATGTGCGCCCATGGTTCTTAATCTCCTTGATAATGCGCCTTGTAATCTTCTTCCGCAGCATGAAGCCGCCGCCTGATCAGTTCAATATCCTGTTGCGGTGTTTTAATGCCACGCTTCGATTTCTTCTGAAAACAATGCAACACGTAGACCACTTTTTCAAATTTGACGGTGCAAACAGCTCTGTACGTATCTCCGATGAAATTCTCAACGATCTCCAGAACTCCTGAGCCGCCAAATCCTTTTAATGGTTTTGCAGATAAGAGTTTAGCGCCTTTTTGAATTTCAAAAAGCGCATACCCGATATCCTGCCTTACCTCCTCAGGGAAATCCCTGAGATCCTCTCTAGAGGAGCCGACGAAATCGAGCCGTTTGAAGATCTGCACGTCAACCTAAATATACCATATTTGGTATAAGTAATCAACGCTTGGTGTTCAGCAAGCGGTTGATGGCGTTCACATAGGCCTTCGCCGAGGCCTCGATGATGTCCGTGGCCGCCGCGCGCCCATGCTCCACTTTGGAATTGGCCGCCAGCTTGACCGTTACCTCCCCCAGCGCATCCTTGCCGGAGGTGACCGACTGGATGGTGTAATCCTGCAGTTTGCCCTTAAATTGGGTCAGCTTATCAATCACGTTGTAGCAGGCATCCACAGGGCCATCCCCGCTGGCCGCCCCCTGGAGCATTTTGCCCTCGGGAGTTTTCAGCCGGATGGTCGCCGTCGGGATGACGCCGGTGCCGCTGGAGACATGCAGGTATTCCAGCGTGTAGCGCTCCGGCACATCGGAAATCTCATCCTCGACCAGGGCGGAGAGATCGTCGTCGAACACTTCCTTTTTTTTGTCAGCCAGAACCTTGAACCGCTCGAAGGCCCGTTGGAGCTGCTCTTCATTCAGCGAGAAATGCAGATCCTTCAACCGCTCGGCGAAGGCATGCCGGCCGGAATGCTTGCCCAGTACCAGCTTGGACTCGCCGTACCCGACATCCTTCGGGTGCATGATCTCGTAGGTCTTGCGGTACTTGAGCACCCCATCCTGGTGAATGCCGGACTCGTGCGCGAAGGCGTTGCCGCCGACGATCGCCTTGTTCGGCTGGACCAGGAAACCGGTCAGCTTGGAGACCAGCCGGCTGGCCCGGTAAATTTCCTCGGTATTCACTCCCACCTCGACGCGGAACAGGTCTTTGCGCACCTTCAGCGCCATCACCACCTCTTCCAGCGACGCGTTGCCGGCACGCTCGCCGATCCCGTTGATGGTGCACTCCACTTGCCGAGCGCCGTTCTTCACCGCGCTCAAGCTGTTCGCGCTGGAGAGCCCCAAGTCGTTGTGGCAGTGGACCGAGATGATCGCCTTGTCGATGTTCGGAACATTCTCCCGGATGCTTCGGATCAGCTCTCCGAACTGGGCCGGAATCGCCCACCCGACGGTGTCCGGCACGTTGACGGTGGTGGCGCCGGCTGCAATCACCGCCTCGTAAATCCGGTACAGGAACTCCGGGTCGGTGCGGGCGGCGTCCTCCGCCGAGAACTCCACATCGTCCGTGTACTTGCGGGCCAGCTTCACCGCGGCGACCGCCAGCCGGACGATCTCCTCCTCGGCCTTGCGGAGCTTGTACTTCATGTGGATCTCCGAGGTGGCCACGAAGGTGTGGATCCGTCGGCGCTTGGCCGGCTTCAAGGCCTGGCCGGCCGCTTCGATGTCTTTGGGAACGGCTCGGGCGAGACTGGCGATCACCTGCCCCTTGATTTCCTTCGCGATCAGCCGAACCCCCTCAAAGTCGCCGGGAGAAGAGACCGCGAATCCGGCCTCGATGACATCCACATTCAGCCGGTGCAACTGCCGGGCCACCTCCAGCTTCTGCTGGGGATTCAACGAAGCCCCCGGACATTGTTCCCCATCCCTTAAGGTCGTATCAAAAATAATCACTCGATCGGACATTTTTGGACTCCAATTACCGCTTTGATTTCTGTCTCTGCTGCTTGTGTGAAGAAGATCTCTTGCCCGCTGCGGCCCCGTTCGCCGATTGGCTGCCGCTAGAGGAAGCGGCACCACTCGTAATCTTTGAGTCGTGGCTGCCGGCGGCCGTCCCCTTTCCGGCAATCCACGGCATCATGGATCGTAGGCATGCACCGACAATCTCCACCAGGTGCCGATCCCCGCGGGCCATAAGCGCCTTGAAAGTCGGGCGCCCGGCCTGGTTCTCGCTGACCCACTCGGTGGCGAATCGGCCGGAGCGGATCTCTTCCAAAATCCGGCGCATCTCGGCGCGGGTTTCGTCATTGATCACGCGCGAGCCGCGGGTCAATCCGCCGTAGCGGGCCGTCTCGGAGACGCGCGCCCACATTCCCTGGATCCCTTGGGCGTAGATCATATCGACGATGAGCTTGAGCTCATGCAGACACTCGAAGTAAGCCAGCTCCGGCTGGTAACCTTTTTCCACCAAGGTCTCGAACCCGGCCTTGATCAGCTCCGAGGCGCCGCCGCAGAGCACTGCCTGTTCGCCGAACAGATCGGTCTCGGTCTCCTCGGCAAAGGTGGTCTCCAAGACGCCGGCCCGTGTCGCGCCGATCCCCTTGGCATAGGCCAACGCGATCTGCTTGGCCTTACCCGAAGCATCCTGATGAACTCCCACCAAGGCCGGCACCCCGCCGCCCTCGGTGTAAAGCTGGCGAACGAGCGAGCCGGGTCCCTTCGGGGCGACGAGGAAAACGTCCACCTCTTTCGGCGGCTCGATCTGATGGAAATGGATGTTGAACCCGTGGGCGAAAGCCAACGCCTTGCCCGGCTTCAGATGCTGAAGGATCGAGCTCTTGTACACCTCCGGCTGAATGGTGTCCTGCAGCAGCACCATGATGATCTGCGCCTGCGCGCAGGCCTCGGCCACGGAGACCGGTTTAAAGCCATCCTCTACCGCCTGGGTGTAGTGGGCGCCGCCCGGCCGCTGGGCCACGATGACGTCCAGCCCGGAATCTCGCAGGTTCAGCGCATGCCCCCGCCCCTGGATCCCGTAGCCCAAGATGGCAATCCGCTTGCCCTTCAAAGCATTTAAATCCGCATCCTTGTCGTAATAGATTTTCGCCACGTTAATTTCCTCCTCCATCTCGGCTCAAGGCAACCCGGCCGGTGCGAACGATTTCCTTCACCCCGTACGGCTTCACCAGCTCGAGAAACGTTTTAATCTTTTTCTGATCCCCAACAAGAAGAATGGTGATAGTCTTCACCCCAACGTCGACCACCTCCCCTTTTAAAGTTTCGGCGATCTCCACCAACTCCGGCCGCGTCTTCGGGGTCACAGAGGCCTTGCACAGAAAAAGCTCCAGGTCCAGATGCTCTTCCTTGGTCAGGTCCTGCACCGAGATAACGTCGATCAGGCGGTTGAGCTGTTTCTTCACCTGCTCGACCGTCTTGTCATCCCCGTCAACGACGATCGTCATCCGGGAGGCGGTCGGATCCTCCGTCTCCCCGACAGCCAGCGAGTCAATGTTGAAACCGCGCCCAGCAATCAGCCCGGAGATCCGGGCCAGTACGCCGAACTTGTTCTCCACCAGCACTGAAAGGATATGTTTAGCCGTGGGAGCGCCTCACGCCATGTCCAGGATCATTTCATCGATCGCCTTGCCCGGCGGGATGATCGGGAACACCTTTTCCTCCTCATCGCAGATGCAGTCCACCACCCAGCACTCCTTGTCGCTCAGGATCTTCTCGAGCGTGGGCTTCACCTCCTCAGGCTTGCGAATGGTCACCCCCTTGGCGCCGAACCCTTCCGCCACCTTGGCGAAATCCGGCGGGCGGATGGCGCTGTAGGAGAACCGCCGCTTGTAGAACATCTCCTGCCATTGGCGGACCATGCCGAGATAGCCGTTGTTGATGAAGATCGCCTTGATCGGCGGCTTCTGGTCCACCGCCGTGGCCAGCTCCTGGATGTTCATCACGAACGATCCGTCGCCGGAGAGGCAGATCAC
>OBEQ010362317.1_pt1 | contig 52318 bp, 67 predicted proteins | sample 1670901 | NCBI WGS metagenome assembly OBEQ01 (sample SAMEA104232315, study PRJEB22302) | groundwater metagenome | biome: forest; feature: aquifer; material: groundwater | place: USA | collected 2011-08-07 | depth 5.4 m
AAGGGGACCGAGATGGTCATGCCGGGGGACAACATCACGGTGACCATCGAGCTCCTCCAGCCGGTCGCGATGGAGACGGAGCAGCGCTTCGCGATTCGGGAAGGCGGCAAGACCGTCGGGGCCGGGGTCATCACGGAGATCATCAAGTGACGTGTACCGTGTACCGTGTACCGTGTACCGTACACGGTCAACGGTGAACGGTTCACGCCGAGCGAGAGCGAGGACATGGCACAGGCACCGCGGATTCGCATCAAACTCAAAGCCTACGACCATCGAGTCTTGGATCTCTCCACCCGGGAGATCATCCAGACCGCTGAGCGGACGGGCGCGAAGATCGCCGGGCCGATTCCGCTGCCGTCTAAACGGGAGTTGTTTACGGTGTTGCGCTCTCCCTTCATTGATAAGAAGTCGCGTGAGCAGTTCCAGATGATCACGCACAAACGGCTCATTGATATCTTGGAGCCGACATCGAAAACGATTGACGCGCTCCGGAAGCTGAACCTTCCCTCCGGCGTCTACGTCGAAGTCAAATAACGTGTACCGTGAACCGCAAACCCATTCGGTACACGGTAAACGGTCCACGGTAAACGAAATGATTGGATTACTCGGCAAAAAACTTGGAATGACGCACGTCTACGATACATACGGGCGTCGGATGGCGGTTACCGCGGTTCAGACCGGTCCCTGTACGGTGCTCCAGCTGCGCGAGCCCCACCGTCATGGCTACCGGGCAGTTCAGATCGGCTTTGAGCCGATCAAGGAAACGAAGTTGACAAAGCCGGAGCTCGGACAGTTCAAGAAGGCCGGGGCGGGCCCTTTCCGCTATGTGAGGGAGTTTCGCCTACCCCTCGCTCCCGCCAAGGCCGCTGGAGCTGAGGGCGAGAACGGTGGCGAGTTCACAGTGGGCCAGCAGCTCACCGTCGAGCTCTTCCAGGAACATGAGTTGGTCGACGTGACCGGCGAGTCCATTGGGAAGGGCTTCCAGGGCGGGGTGAAGCGCTGGGGCTGGAAGAGCGGCCCGCAGACGCACGGATCGATGTCTCACCGCGCACCGGGGTCCATCGGGTCCACCACGACACCGGGGCGCGTGGTCCGCGGGCACCACCTGCCCGGCCACATGGGCGCGGACCGCGTCACGGTCCAAAACGTGCGGATCGTGGGCCTCGACCTGCAGCATCATCTACTGTTGATTGAGGGGGCGATCCCGGGAGCTGAACGCGGCCTCGTCATTATCAGGAAGTCAGCCAAGCTGCCGGGCGTCATCAAGAAACCACAGGCCCTCCAGACCATCGTGGAGGAAGAAGAGAAGCTCAGCAAGGGCGCCAAAGCGGTCAAAGCCAAACCGAAGTAACGTGAACCGTTCACCGTCAACCGTGTACCGTAAGACGGCACACGGTTCACGGTAAACGCAGAGTGAGAGTAACGGCATGGAACTCAAAATCTTCAATCTTCAAGGGAATGAGGTGGAGCGGTTGACGCTTGACGAAGCGCTCTGGGGCGGCACGGTGAATCTGCGGCTCCTCTCGCAGGCCCTGGCGATGTACCGGACGAACCTGCGCGCCGGGACCGCATTGACCAAGACGCGCGGCGACGTCTCCGGGGGCGGGAAGAAGCCGTGGAAGCAAAAGCACACCGGCCGCGCGCGCGCGGGCTCCATTCGGTCTCCGCTGTGGCGCCATGGGGGCTCGGTCTTCGGCCCGCGGCCGCGTGAGTTCTATTACCGATTGCCGCAGACCATCCGCCGCCAGGCGCTCCGTGAAAGCCTCAAAGGGAAACTGCAGGATCAGGAGCTTGTGGTGATTGACCAGCTGCGGGCGGAGGACGGGCCAAAGACGAAACCGTTCGCCGGCCTGGCGAAGACGTTTCAGGTGACGCGCAAAGCGCTCATCGTCTTGGAACAGCCGACCGAAGCGCTCGTGAAATCTTTGCGGAACCTCGACGCATTCGAGCTGTGCAACGCCGCCAACCTCAACGCCCATGACGTGCTGAACGCGCACAAGGTGCTCGTCACCAAAACGGCCTTTGAGCGGCTGGAACAACGGGTGAAGGATGACGCGTCCAGCAACTGACGTGGTGAAGATGCTCTTGCAGACGGAGAAGGGCGCCCGCGTGTCCAAGCACGACCAGTACCTCCTCCGTGTGGCGCCGGATGCCAACAAGGTGGAGATCCGCCAGGCCGTCGAGCAGCTGTTCAATGTGAAGGTGACGAAGGTCAACACGCAAGTCGGCCATGGCAAGTGGCGGAGGCTCTCGAACCGCTGGGGCCGGCGATCGGACTGGAAAAAAGCCTTCGTCACGTTGGCGAAGGGTCAGAAGATCGAAGTGAGTAAGGTCAGTGCGTGAGTGAGGCATGGGTGTAAAGACACATAAGCCGACAACCCCGACGATGCGGTTCCAAGTGACCTCCGACTTCTCGGAGCTCACCACCTCGACGCCCGAGAAGCGGCTCCTGGAGCCGATGAAGAAGACCGGGGGCCGCAACGTCCACGGCCATATCACGAGCCGTTTCATGGGCGGTGGGCACAAGCAGATGTACCGTCGCGTCGATTTCTACCGTCGGGATAAGGCCGGGATCCAAGCCAAGGTGCTCTCCGTCGAGTACGATCCCAACCGCAGCTCGCGCATCTCGCTCCTCGAGTACGGCGACAGAGAACGGCGGTACATCCTCTGGCCGGAAGGGCTTGCGGCCGGGGAGACGGTCGTCGCGGGGGATGACGCCGAGGTGAAAGTGGGTAACGCGATGCCGCTGCGCCGCATCCCGCCCGGCCAGATGATCCATAACCTTGAGCTCCAGAAGAACCGGGGCGGGCAGATCGTCCGCTCCGCGGGCTCCTGGGCGATCATCCAGGCGAAGGAGGGGGATCTGGCCCACGTCAAGCTGCCGTCCGGCGAGGTGCGTCTGATCCACCTCGACTGCTGGGCGACTATCGGGCAGGTGGGCAACTCCGATCACAAGTCGCACGTCATCGGCAAGGCGGGACGCTCGCGCTGGCTGGGCCGCAAACCCCACGTGCGGGGGGTCGCGATGAACCCGATCGACCATCCCCATGGAGGCGGGGAGGGAAAATCGGGCCAGGGCAACCCCCATCCAGTTTCCCCGTGGGGCTGGCATACCAAAGGACGCAAGACGCGCAACCGGAACAAGTACTCGAGCCGGTTCATCGTGAGCCGGAGGCCAACATGATACGTCGCTCGGGGCTCAGGGTTTGGGGTTCAGGGCAAGTGCCCAGAGCCCACAGCCCCCAGCCCAGAACCAGAGCGCCGGCGGTCTTTCTGTGAGGCGCTCTTGAGATGGGACGCTCGGTTGCGAAGGGCCCGTTTGTCGATGAGCCGTTGCTGCGCAAGGTGCAGATCGCGCAGCAAACCCATGACCGCAAACCGATCAAGACGTGGTCGCGCCGCTCCACCGTCACACCGGACTTCATTGGGTTGAACTTCCTCGTGCATAACGGGAGGGCGTTCACGCCGGTCTACGTGTCGGAGAACATGGTGGGGCACAAGCTGGGCGAGTTTTCCCCCACCCGGATCTTCCGAAAGCACGGCGGCGTCAAGAAGGCCGTCACGGGCCACGTCGGGACCGTCGCGAAGGCGTCGGTGCCGGCGCCAGAGGACAAGGGGAAAGAGGCGGCGAAGAAGTAGGGTTGCGGCAGAGAGATGATCCCCCCACCCGCGCCGGTTCCACCACCTGGTTCTGCCACCGAAGGTGGCCCGTTCGAAGAACGGTGGCCCTGCGGGCCCCAACGAGGTGGTGGGACCGCGAAGCCACTACAGAAGTTACGAGCCGTCCGTGGCTTCGCCACGGCGGGAAGGACCATGAAACCAATGACCCGCCGTGAGGCGCAGGTGGGGGGATGATTGCGAAGGCGATCGCGCGGTATGTCAGGATGACCCCTCGAAAGGTGAGCTATGTCGTCAGCCCCCTGCGGAGGCGGACGGTCGCGGAAGCGCTCGCCCTGCTCTCCTTGACGAAGCGTCGGGCGGCGAAGCCGGTGGCGAAGCTCGTGGCCTCGGCATTTGCCAATGCGAAGCAGCGCTACCCGGACCTGCACGAGGATCAGGTGGTCATCAGCAAGGTGGTCGCGGATGACGGGCCGAGATGGAAACGGTTCCGCGCCGCCGCCTTTGGCCGCGCCGCTCGGATCTTGAAGCGGACCACCCATATCACCGTGGAGCTGGACAGAAAGACATGATGGCATCACTAGAACGCTCAGGGCTGGGGGCTGGGGGCTGGGGGCAGTTGCCCAGAGCCCAGAGCCCAGAGCCCAGAGCATCCTTTACCAAGAGGACACATGGGTCATAAGGTCAACCCACAGTGTCTGCGGTTATCGATCTCGCGCAATTGGGCCTCCCGCTGGTTTGCGCCGAGCAAAAAGCAGTTCCGGCAGCAGCTCGATGAGGACCGGAAGATCCGCGAGCTGCTCCAGAAGGCGCTCGCCTCCGCGGCGGTCTCCCGCGTGGTGATCGAGCGCTCCGCAGAAAAGGTCCGCATCGCCATCCATACGGCTCGCCCGGGCATCCTCATTGGCCGTGGAGGGGAGAGCATCCAGCGGCTCGAACGGGAGGTCCAAAAAATCATCGGGACCGGGCAACAGTTAAAAATTGACTACGTGGAGATCAAGAATCCGGCCATTGAGGCGCAGCTCATCGCTGACTCGCTCGCCTTCCAACTACAGAAGCGCATCGCGTTCCGGCGGGCGATGAAGCGGGCCATCCAACAGGCGATGGAGTCGAAAGAGTGCAAGGGCATCAAGATCGTGTGTGACGGGCGCCTGGCCGGCGCGGAGATGACCCGGCGTGAAGTCTACCGAGCCGGCACGGTGCCGCTGAGCACGTTCCGCGCCAATGTGGAGTTCGGCATGGCCACCGCCCACACGACCGCCGGGTGCATTGGCACCAAGGTCTGGGTATGCCGGGGGGACCTCGTCCCCATCGAGCGGGAGAAGGCCACGCCTCGCGAACGGGAGCGGGTGGAGCCCCCCGGGCAAGCCCGGGGCTCCACTTCATCGTCCCTCGACTCGGCTTCGCCTCGCTCGGGACGACCCCCCGAGCAAGGGCCCCCAGCCAACCCTTCAACAAGCTCAGGGTCCCTCCCCCTGCTGTCGAAGGAGTCCCGAGCCTCGTCGAGGGAGGCCGGGGCCCGCGTCGAGGGGGTCGTCGGCGAGCCCCCACACGGGTCGTCGCATGGGGGTAAACCCCCACACGGCTTGGCAGGTGGGGGTGAAGGCCCTGCGAGCCCGGCGCCCGCCGTGACAAGCTGATCGGACAACTACCCCATGGCATTGCTCATGCCCAAACGGATCAAGTACCGGAAGGCCTTCCGCGGCAAGCGGCGCGGCGCGGCGAAGGGTGGCACCGCGCTGGCGTTTGGCGAGTTTGGCCTGAAGGCGCTTGAAAACGGCTGGCTGACGGCGGCCCAGATCGAATCCTGCCGCGTGGCGATCAGCCGGTCGCTGAGCCGCGGTGGGAAGATGTGGCTGCGGATCTTCCCGGATAAGCCGGTGACGACCCATGGCCAGGAGAAACCGATGGGTGCTGGCAAGGGGCTGGTGGACCATTGGGTCGCTGTGGTGAAACGAGGCCGGATTGTGTTTGAGGTGGATGGGATCCCGGAGCTGCTGGCGAAAGAAACCTTTCGCATCGCTGCGTGTAAACTCCCCATCCGGACCTGCCTGGTCAGTCGAAAGAAGGTACTCTAAAGATGGCTGAGAAGTATCCCGGTGCCAAGGAACTTCGCGCCTTACCCGACTCAGACCTCACCCAGCAACTGGAGGGTTTGCGCCGGGAGCAGTGGCAGCATCGGCTCAAGGCGAAGGACGGATCGCTGCAGCAGACGCACCTTCTCCCAGCGCTCAAGCGACAGCTCGCCCGTCTCCAGACCGTGTTGAGGGAACGGAGGGCCGAGGTGGACAGGCAGGGAGGGTCCGCCTCCCCGGCCAGCCGCTCCCATCCAGAGCAGCAGGGAGCGGGATGACCCAGGTCGCAGAGCCGGCGCGAACCGCGCGTCAGAAACGAAAAGTCAAAGTGGGCATTGTGGTGAGCAACCGGATGGCCAAGACCATCGTGGTGCGCGTGAACCGCCTCGTCAAACATCAGATGTACGGACGGTTCATCAGGCAGACCAGCACCTTCAAGGCGCATGATGAGGCCAACGATGCGGCGATCGGTGACTGGGTGAAGATCATGGAAAGCCGCCCCCTCTCCAGGGATAAACGGTGGCGGCTGGTGAGCGTGTTGAAGCGGGCCTCAAGCGCGCCACCGGTCCCGGGCGATGAGGCCGAGCAGCCGGCCCCAAAGGCGCACGCACGGGCGGCGAAGGAGCAACGACCCGGATGATCCAAGTACGCTCGCATCTCGAAGTGGCGGACAACTCCGGCGTGAAGAAGGTATGGGCCATCGGGGTCATCGGCCGTGCGAATAAGCGGTACGCGGACGTTGGCGATGTGATCACCGGCCACGTCCGTGAAGCGGACCCCGAGGCCCTCGCGAAAAAGGGTGAGGTCATCCGTTGCGTGGTCGTGCGCACGAAGGCCCCGATCCGCCGCCCAGACGGCACCACGTTGAAGTTTGACTCCAATGCCGTCGTGCTCATCGACACACAGAATAACCCGAAGGGCACACGGGTGTTTGGCCCGGTGGCCCGAGAGCTCCGCGAGCGGCGGTTCATGAAAATCATCTCACTGGCTCCCGAAGTCGTCTAAAAATTATGAACGGCGTTCAGGGTTGGGGGCTGTGGGTTGGGGGCAGTTGCCCAGAACCCCCAACCCAGAGCCCAGAGCGGCTTTGAAGATGGCACGGATTAAGAAGGGTGATACGGTCGCCGTGTTGAGCGGGAAGGATCGAGGCAAGACCGGCAAGGTCCTCCGGGTCTGGCCCGAGCAGGACCGCGCGCTCGTTGAGCGGATCAACCTCGTCAGCCACTTTGAGCGCAAGAGCCAGCAGACCCCTGCGGGGGGTGTGATCGTCCGAGAAGCGGCGGTCCCGCTGTCTAAGCTGGCGCCGGTGTGCCCTCGATGTCGGAAACCATCACGGGTCGGGTGGCTCGTGCCAGATGGCGGCGTCAAGCAACGGATCTGCCGGCGCTGCAACGAAGCCCTCTGAGACGCTGATGACCGCGGGTGGACACGAAGATCGATGAGCGAGGCGAAGGTCATCACCAACCACAGCGTCCCGCGGATGCTGGAGCGGTACCGCAAGGAGATCGCTCCGGCGCTGGCAAAACAGTTTGGCCATCACAACTTGATGGCAGCCGCTCACCTCGAAAAAATCGTGCTGAACGTCGGTTGCGGAGAAGCTGCGCACGACGCGAAGGTCCTTGAAGCGGTCCAGAGGGATGTGGCGCTCATCGCAGGCCAACGACCGCTCGTGACGCGGGCGAAGAAAGCGATCTCGAACTTCAAGATCCGCGAGCAGGACCCGGTCGGCTGCAAAGTCACCCTGCGGCGGGCCCGGATGTATGAGTTCCTCGATCGGCTCGTGAGCGTGGCGCTGCCAAGGATTCGGGATTTCCGAGGCCTCAGCCCGCGGGGGTTTGACCAGGGCGGCAACTACGCGTTCGGGATTACCGAGCACACGATCTTCCCCGAAATCCAAATCGACAAGGTCCAGTATCCATTAGGGATGGACATCGTGTTCGTCACGACCGCGAAGACGCGCGATGAGGCGTACGCATTGCTCAAGGGGTTCGGGTTTCCCTTCGCAGAAAAGTAGGTGAGGGCTGATGGCCAGAACCTCATGGATTGAGCGAGCCAAGCGAACACCGAAGTTCAAGGTTCGGACGGTGAACCGCTGTTCACGCTGTGGACGTCGGCGTGGCTTCTACCGGAGGTTCGGGCTCTGCCGAATGTGTTTTCGAGAGATGGCCTGGCGCGGGGAAATCCCGGGCCTCGTCAAGGCGAGCTGGTGATCCCTGGGTGAAAAAATAAGGAGTGATTCCAGTGATTGTGGCTTGGTAGAGGGATCACTGAAATCACTAGTGAACATCACTGAAATCATCTAAATGGATCCGATTGCTGACGGGCTGACGAAAATCTCCAACGCGTCGAAGGCCGGGCACCCAACCGTGGAGGTCCGGGCCTCCCGCTTCCTTGCGAAGATCCTGGATGTCCTCAAGCAGGAAGGGTTCATCCGGACGTATAAGCCCGTTGGGGAAAGCCCGTCGCAGCGGAGGCTCCGTGTCTACTTGAAGTACGTGCGGAGGACCCCGGCCATGAAGCAGCTCATCCGCATCTCAAAACCTGGGGTCCGGCGCTACTCCAAAGCGCAGGAGCTCCCCCGCGTCCTCGGAGGGTTGGGGGTCGCCATCGTCTCGACGTCAAAGGGGCTCATGACCGAACGCGAGGCGTACCACGCCCGCATGGGGGGAGAGGTCATCTGCTATGTCTGGTAACCATTCAAATGTGGAATGGGGATTTCGAAATGTGGAATTGAGAGCCGTTCATTCCACATTCCGCATTCCACATTTCGCATTGTGACAGGATGTCACGCATTGGACGAGCGCCGATTTCGCTACCGGCAGGGATCACCGTCAAACCGGACGGCCAACAGCTGCGTGTGGAAGGCCCCAAGGGTAAGCTGTCCATCGCACTGCCATCGATGATCTCCGTCAGTCAGGAGGGAGGGCAGCTCAAGGTGGTCTCGTCAAGCCAGGAGAAGGCCGGCAGAATGATGCACGGGCTCTACCGCGCGCTCATCGCGAACATGGTCCACGGCGTCGTGAGCGGGTTTTCTAAAGAGCTCGAGATCATGGGGGTAGGCTACCGGGCCCAGCTTCAGGGCAAACAGCTCTCGCTGCATGTGGGGTTTTCCCATCCCATCCTCGTCCCCATCCCTGAGGGCATCACCGTCGAGATTGCCAAGCCAACCTCGGTCATCGTGAAAGGGTTCGACAAGCAGCTCGTCGGCCAGTTTGCGAGCAACCTGAGGCGGATCGCTCCCCCCGAGCCCTACAAGGGCAAAGGCATCCGGTACGCGGGGGAGATCATTCGGCGCAAGGCCGGGAAGGCGGCCACCGGATCCGGCGCAAAGGCGGCAGGATAAACGCTAGTCCACAGTCGTCAGTCCATAGACGGACGAATGAGCCAACTTGCAGCACCAGAACTCGGACGACAGCGACGGCACCGCCGGCTTCGCAAGAAGGTGGTCGGGATGCCGGATCGGCCTCGGCTGTGCGTCTTCCGGAGCGCGAACCATCTCTATGCGCAGCTGGTCGACGACGTCGCGGGGAAGACGCTCCTCGGATGGTCAACGAAGGACGGACGGCTCAAGCGGCTCCCCCGCGCAGGCAACGTCGAGGCCGCGAAGGAGTTGGGAGCGTTGATCGCGAAGGATGCGTCCCAGAAGGGGATCACCCGCGTCGTCTTTGACCGCGGGGGGTACCGCTATCACGGGCGAGTGAAGGCGCTCGCGGAGGCCGTGCGGGCAGGAGGCGTCCAAGTATGAAGTTCGATCCTTCGACTCGCACCACGGCCTGTGGCCGTGGGCTCGCTCAGGATTCCGCCCCATCCCTCGGCGTACTGCCTCGGGATCCTGGTCGAGGGATCCCGAGCCCAAGCGAGGGACGGGCGCACAAGGCGGTACCACCCCGCCTTGGTGGGGTGGGGCTCCATGCAGGATATTTCGGATTAATGTACATATGAGTCGCAATCCCCAACGCTCATCAGGGCCACGAGACCAATCGACACAGCGGGATGGCTCGCAGCTGATCGAGAAGCTGATCAGCGTGAACCGCGTCGCGAAAGTCCACAAAGGTGGAAAGCGGCTCGGGTTTAACGCGCTCGCCATCGTCGGAGACGGGAAGGGCCGCGTGGGCATGGCGCTCGGGAGATCAAACGAAGCGGCCGATGCCATCCGCAAGGGATTCCAGCAGGCGCAGCGGAACATGGTGACTATCATCCTCAAAGGCACGACGATCCCGCATGAAATTATCGGGGCCTCGGATGCCTCGCGCGTCTTGCTCAAACCAGCCAGCCCTGGGACGGGAATCATTGCGGGGGGGCCGGTTCGGGCGGTGTGCGAGGCGAGCGGGATCCGGGACATCTTGACGAAGAGCCTGGGATCCAACAACGCGGTCAACCTGGTCAAAGCGACCTTGTCGGGGCTGAGGTCACTTGAGAGCGCGGAAGCGATTCAAGACCGACGCCGGCTCGTCGTGGAGATTACGGAAGCATGAGCATCTGTTGCGGATTGCGGATTTGAGGGGCGTCAATCCGAAATCTCATGAATGTCTCATCCATTCCACGGGTTCCGGGCGCACGGCACCGGAAGAAGCGGGTCGGGAGGGGCATTGGCTCCGGACACGGCAAGACCGCCACGCGCGGGCAGAAGGGCCAGCGCGCGCGCACCGGCTCTGGCAAGCGGCCCGGGTTCGAGGGAGGGCGCAATCCGCTCATTCGGCGACTGCCGAAGCGCGGGTTCAGACAAAAGGCCACAGGCCGCCCTCTCCCTCCGCAGATCATCAACGTGGAGCAGCTCGACCGGTTTCAGGAGGGGGAGCGGGTGACGCCCGAGCGGCTCAAGGAGCTGGGGCTCATCAGCGACCCCACACGGACGGTGAAGCTTTTGGGGGACGGCGAACTCACGAGGCGCGTCACGGTCGTCGTCCACCGCACGAGTGAGGCGGCCAGGACCAAGGTGCTCAAAACGGGTGGTGCCGTCGAGCTGATTGACAACCTTCAGGCGGCTCGAGGCTCGAAGCCGGAGGCTGGAGGCAATCGCCTTGAGCCTTCAGCCTAGAGCCTTCAGCCAAACAGATGTTCAGATTACTGAGCGCACTCGTCAACGCCTGGAGCATTCCAGAATTACGCCGAAAGCTGATCTTCACGCTGTCGATGCTCGCCATCTACGAGGTGGGCATCTTCATCCCGGTGCCCGGCATCAATGGGAAGGAGCTCGGGCGGATCTTCGAGCAGCTGGCCGCGACGAGCGGCGGGGGGCTCCTGAACCTCCTCGATATGTTCACCGGCGGGGCGCTCTCACACGCGACGATCTTTGCGCTAGGGATCATGCCCTACATCAGCGCGACGATCATCGTCGAGACGCTCTTGGCCACGGCCATTCCCGCACTCGAGAAGCTGCGGAAGGAGGGGATGACCGGCTACCGGAAGCTCCACCAGTACTCGCGCTACGCGACGGTGCTCCTCGCGGTCATCAACTCGTTCATGTACGCAATGCTGCTCGAGAAGGTCATCCCACAGCAGTTCAAGGCCCAGATCGTCTTGTTTCCGGGCATGGGGTTTCGCCTGCTGACGATCCTGACCATGACGGGGGGGATGGCGCTCATCATGTGGCTGGCCGAACAGATCACCGAGCGCGGCATCGGCAACGGGATGAGCCTCCTCATGACGGCGTCCATCGTGGGACGGATCCCGCTGGCCATTCGGGATATCGGGATCCAACTGGGGCCAGGCGGCATGGGCCAGTCACCCATGCAACCGCTCGCGCTGCTCTTCATGGCCGCCTTCTTCGTGGCTATCGTGGCGGCCGTCATTTTCGTCGAGCAGGGGCAACGGCGGATCCCGGTCCAGTATGCGAGGCGGGTGATCGGCCGGAAGGTCTATGGGGGCCAGAGCACATACCTCCCGCTCAAGGTGAACAGCGGCGGCGTCCTGCCGATTATCTTCGCGGTCTCGCTCCTCTACTTCCCGATCCAGGTCGCAAACTTTGTTCCGCAGCTCCAGGGACTGACCAAGTGGTTTACCCGGACGTCCCTCACCTTCAACGTCAGCTACGCGCTCCTGATTCTGTTCTTCACCTACTTCAGCACCGCGCTGACGGCGCACCAGTTCCTCGAGGCGGCTGACCAGATGAAGAAAGTCGGAGCGTTCGTCCCGGGGATCCGCCCGGGCCAGGCGACAGTCGAGCATCTGGACACGATCCTCACGCGGGTGACGTTCGCGGCCGGGGTCTACCTCGTGGTCATCGCGATCCTCCCTGATGTCATCATGGCGTGGATGAAGATCCCGATGCGGGTCGCGGGGTTCTTCGGCGGCACGAGCTTGCTGATCGTCGTCGGAGTCACGCTGGATACCATGAAACAGATTGAGTCGCACCTCTTGATGCGGCACTACGAAGGATTCTTCAAGGCCGGACGCATCAAAGGCCGTCGATGAACGGAACCTTGAGGAGAATTATGGATTGCGGATTGCGGATTGCGGATTTGGAAAGCCAATCCGAAATTGACAATTCGAAATCCGCAATGCTCGGTGATTTTCGGGTGTAGTCGGTGCGCATCATCTTACTCGGGCCCCCCGGGGCCGGCAAAGGTTCTTTGGCATCGTTGTACCACTCGCGGTTGGGGATTGAGCACATCTCGACGGGCGAGATCTTTCGGCAAGAGATCACCCGCAAGAGCTCGCTGGGGCGTCGAGTCCAACAGGTCGTCACGAGCGGGCGCCTGGTTTCGGATGCGTTGGTTGTCGAGGTCATGGCGGCCCGGTTGGATCGGCGGACACTCGCGGCAGGGTTTGTGCTGGACGGGTTTCCCCGAACCGTCGGGCAGGCAGCCGGGCTCGACCGCGTGCTGCGGCGCCACAAGGCCCCGCTGGACGGGGTGGTCTATCTGACGTCGCCGGAGACGGTGCTGATCCATCGCTTATCCGGGCGATGGGTCTGCCAGCGGTGCGGCGCGAACTACCACGTCCGCACGATGCGGCCACGACAGGCCGGTCGGTGCGACCGCTGTCGCGGGCCGCTCACCATTCGCAAGGATGATCAGCCCGAGACGATCAGGAAGCGGTTGGCGATTGATCGAAGAGCCGCAAGGCCGCTCGTGCAGTACTACCGGCGTCACCGCCTGCTTACCTGCGTCAACGGGATCGGGCCCATCGAGGCGGTGTACGCGCGGACGGTCACGCTATTTCGCCGGAAGGGCTGGCTCTAGAAATGATTACACAGATTCGAAAGGACGATGACACAGATTGAAGGCCAAACCACTGTTCGTCACATCCGTCCATCTGTGAAATCCCTTTTTCATCGGTGTAATCAGAAACATGATCGAGCTCAAGACCGCCCGCGAGATCGAGCTCATGAGGAAGGCGGGTCAGGTGGTGGCGGGGCTCCTGAAGCATCTGGCCACGGTCATCCGACCGGGGATCAAGACCAAGGAACTCGACGCTGAGACGCTGGCGTACCTGCGCCGGCACGGGGCTCAACCGGCGTTTTTGGGATACCGGGGGTTCCCGGGATCGATCTGCGTGTCGATCAATGAAGAGGTCGTCCATGGGATCCCTGGCGAGCGAAAGATCTGTACAGGGGATCTCGTCAGTCTCGATGCAGGGGCGGTCGTTGATGGGTTGTACGCGGACGCCGCCACGACGCTCGCGGTCGGCTCCGTCTCACCCCGCGCACGAGCGCTGATTGAGACCACGCGTTGGGCGCTTGAAGAGGGCATCACCAAGGTAGCCGCTGGGAACCGGCTCTCGGACATCTCGCACGCGGTCCAGCGGGTGGTTGAAGGACAAGGGTTCGGGGTGGTGAGGGACTTTGTGGGACACGGGATTGGGCGCGCGTTGCACGAGGATCCTCCGATTCCAAATTTTGGGCCTCCGGGGATGGGACCCCGGTTGACGATCGGGATGGTCTTGGCGATCGAGCCGATGGTGACCGCCGGTGGGTACGACGTCGAAGTCCTCCGCGATGGCTGGACCGCGGGGACGAAGGACCGCTCAGTGGCTGCGCATTTTGAGCATACCGTCGCGGTGACGGAGCACGGACCCGTTGTGCTGACGAAGGAACAGCCGTAAGCGGATGCCGAAGGAAGACCTCATCGAGGTTGAAGGAACCGTGTTGGAGGCGTTGCCCAACACGATGTTTCGGGTGGAGATTCAAGCCGGGCATATCGTCCTGGCCCACCTGGGAGGGAAGCTGCGAAAACATTACATCCGGATCCTCCCAGGGGATAAGGTGAAGCTGGAGCTCTCCCCCTACGACCTCACGAGGGGGCGGATCACGTTCCGCGTCTCGTAAACGCGGATGGCGCGGATATCAACAACGGATTCCCGCGGATACGACTGTTCAGGAGATGATGAGAACCTCACATGGAACAGACGAGGCTCAGGCTGGGTGTCATCCGCGTAATCGGTTTTCGAAAATCCGCGTAATCCGCGTATGAAGGTACGGGCATCGGTCAGGCGTATCTGCAGCAAGTGCAAAGTCATCCGTCGGCAGCGGGTCGTGCGGGTGATCTGTTCCAACCCCAAGCATAAACAACGCCAGGGATGAACACACGGAGTCTGAATGCCTAGGGTTGTGGGAGTTGAGATTCCAAAGGAGAAATGCACCGAGGTCGCGCTGACCTATCTCTACGGGGTCGGCCGGCCCCTGGCCCGCAAGGTGCTGGCACAGACCCAAATCGACCCAAAGAAACGGGCCAAGGATCTCACCGATGAGGAGGTCTCCCGTCTGACTCAAGCGATTCAGGCACAGGACAAAAAAGTGGAAGGGGAGCTCCGTCGGGAGGTGGCCGCCAACATCAAACGGTTGATCGACATTGGTTCGTATCGCGGGCTGCGCCACAAGAAAGGGTTGCCGGTTCGGGGCCAGCAGACCCGGACCAATGCCCGAACGCGCAAGGGTCCGCGGCCGCGTGTCGGCGTCCGGAAGCGGACCAAGCTAACCACAGGGCCGTCGAGGACGTAACAGGAGAAGGGAGCCACGTATGGCGGAGGAACGGAAGGACGTACCGGTTGGCGGCGCGAAGGAGGGCGCGGGATCGAACGCGCAACCCGCTCAACCCCAGGCGGCCTCGAGCGGGGGCCTTCCAGCAGAACAGGAGACAGCAAAGGCCACTCCGAAACCCGGCCCTCGATCGAAAGGGAAGAAGAAGCTGCAGAGCACGCAGGGGATTGCGCACGTGCTCGCCACGTTCAACAACACCATCATCACGATCACCGACCGGGCGGGGAATGCGATCTGCTGGAGCACGGCAGGCTCGAGTGGGTATCACGGCTCACGCAAATCCACCCCGTACGCCGCGCAGGTCGCGGCGATGAACGCGGCCAAGAAGGCGCTCGAGGCGGGCTTGAAAGAGGTGGAGGTCTTCGTGAAGGGACCGGGGCAGGGGCGGGAGTCCGCGATTCGTTCGCTCTCCCAGGCCGGGTTGAGCATCCCCGCCATCAAAGACGTCACCCCCATCCCCCACAACGGTTGCCGCCCCCCGAAACGGCGGCGCGTCTGATGCGCGCCGCGTTAACCGTGAACCGTGCACCGTTCACCGTTGTTCGGTACACGGTACACGGTACACGGTACACGAGGAGCACGTAACTTATGGCACGCTATACCGGGCCCTCATGCCGGCTCTGCCGACGGGAGGGGATGAAGCTCTTCTTGAAGGGCACGAAGTGCTCCACGCCGAAGTGCCCCATCGAGAAGCGGTCCTTCCCGCCGGGACAACACGGACAGGGCCGGGTGAGGCTCTCCGACTACGGCATCCAGCTTCGAGAGAAGCAGAAGGTCAAGCGGATGTACGGCCTCTTGGAGCGGCAGTTCCGGCGGTACTTCAGCGTCGCCCAAAAGGCGAAAGGGGTGACGGGCCAGATGCTCTTGGAAATGCTGGAGCGCCGGCTGGACAACGTCCTGTATCGGATGGGGTTCGCGACTTCGCGCCACGAGGGCCGGGAGATCGTGCGCCACCGCGCGGTGATGATCAACGGCCACCTCGTGGACATCCCCTCATACCTCGTGAAGGCTGGGGACGCCATTCAGCTTGCTCCCCACCGGGACGGCCAGGCGGCCCGGATCAAGCAGAATCTCGAACGGACCAAAGACCGTGTCACGCCGGCATGGATTCAGGTCGACCCGGACCATCTGACGGGCACGGTCATCCGGATGCCGCAGAAGGACGACATCGGCCTGCCGATTCAGGAGCAGCTCATCGTTGAACTCTATTCTAAGTAATCACATGACGCCACAACTTACGGAACGCAGTGACGGAAGTTGTCTGGCGGAATGTGACCCCACACCCAGCGGTGTGTCCGCTTCGGGCATGCCGGGTGGATCGGGTGTGCGGATTCGTCACCAGCAAGCCAGCTCGGTTCCAACGCTGGGTGTGGGGTTCAATTCGCACAGCAACTTACGTCGCCCTGCGGGCTCCGTAAGGTTGCGTGCTCATTGAAGGGAGGGATGAATGGGAACACTCTGGCGTGATTTTGCGACCCCCAAGAGACTGATCTGCGATGAGGACAGCGCAACCGATACCTACGCGAAGTTCATCGCGGAGCCGTTTGAGCGGGGCTACGGGATGACCATCGGGAATAGCCTCCGCCGGGTTCTGCTCTCTTCCATTGAGGGAGCGGCGGTCACCGCAGTGAAAATGGACGGGGTCCTGCACGAGTTCAGCACCATCCCTGGCGTCCTGGAGGACGTCACCCAGATTGTCCTGAACGTCAAACAGATCGTCCTGCGGGCCCACACGCGTCGACCGAAGACCCTCGTCATTGAAAAGGACAAGAAGGGCCCGGTCACCGTGGGGGACTTCGAAGGCGATGACACCATCGAAGTTATCAACCCCGACCTCCACCTGTGCACGCTCACCAAAGCCCAACAGTTCCGGATGGAATTGGAGGTCAGCCGCGGCAGAGGCTACGTGTCTGCGGAGAAGCACAAAAAGGAGGGCCAGCCGATCGGGGTGATTCCCGTGGATGCGCTGTTTTCCCCGGTGAAGCGCGTCAACTTCGCCGTCGAGGACACCCGGGTTGGGCAGGTGACCGACTACGACCGCCTGCTCCTCGAAATCTGGACGAACGGGTCCATGAGCCCCAAGGATGCGCTGCTCTACGCCTCGAACATCCTCCAGCGGCATCTGGACCTGTTTGTGAACTATGGGAGCCTCCCCGAGGAACCGGAAGATGAGCAACCGGCGGCGGTCAACGAGGAGCTTCAGGAAAAGCTCAAGACGCCGATCTCTGAGCTGGAGCTCTCCGTTCGGTCGGCGAACTGTCTACGGGAAGCCGAGATCCGCACCATTGGGGACCTGGTCGAGAAGACCCCCCAGGAGTTGTTGAAGTACCGAAACTTTGGGAAGAAATCTCTGGTGGAGATCGAAGAGCTCTTGAAGGGGATGGGGTTGTCGCTCGGCATGTCGTCCAAGGGCGAAGCACCCGTCCCGTCCTGAAAGGGGGATTGCAGTGATTTGAAAAGCTGATTACAGCGATGAGGGCAAACGGCCACACGGGTCCGCTCATCAAATTACTGTCACTGTCATCGCGTTTTTTCAATCACTTGAATCATCAATATGCGGCACGCGACACGTACCCAACGGCTTTCTCGTCCGAGTGAACACCGAGCATCCATCCTTCACACCCTGGTGAAGGACCTGATCCTCCACGGCCGCATCCAAACCACTCACGCACGGGCGAAGGAAGCCCAACGGCTCGCGGACCGGCTGGTGACCCTCGGGAAAGAAGGCAGCATCCACGCCCGGCGGCGAGCCTTTCGCATCCTGCAGGATCGGACGCTGGTCAAACGGCTATTCGCCGACATCGCTCCCTCCTTCGTGGACGTCTCCGGAGGCTATACGCGGGTCGTGCGCCTGTCGTTCCGTCAGGGTGACGGCGCCCAACAGGCTATGCTTGCACTCAGCCGGCTCCCTGCCGCCCAGCCCGCCCGCCCCGTAAGTCCTCAACCGCCTCGAGCCCACGAGCCACCACCTGCGCCCAAGCGTCCGCAACCGCAGAAGGCTGAGGAGGCCAAAAAGCCCGCCGGATTGTTCGAGGGTCTGCGCAGCCTGTGGACCCGCAGGAAGAAGGGGGGGGCCGTCTCGTGATCCCCCCCACCTGTCTGCCCCGCCGATGGTGGGGCTAACGTAGAAGAGCGTCCTCCGATGAAGACAACTTTACGGGGCCGCCCTCGGCGGCCCCGGGGACAGGTGGGGGGATGAGCCCCGTCGCGCTCGCGGAACGCCTTCGGCATGTCGAAGGCTCACCGACCCTTGCCCTCGCCGCAAAAGCCAAAGCGCTCGCCAACGCGGGTCAACGGGTCCTCGATTTCACCACTGGGGAGCCGGACTTTCCCACACCGCCCCATGTGAAGCAGGCGGGCATTCACGCGATCGAGTCCAATCAGACGAGATACACGCCGGTCGCCGGGATCCCCGAACTGCGTGCGGCGATCGCCGAGGATCTTCATCGCCGCCATCACACGAGCTACCAGCCGGACCAGGTCATTGTCTCGTGCGGAGCCAAGCATGCCTTGTTCAACATCTTCCAATCGCTCTGCCAGCCTGGCGATGAGGTGATCATCTTCGCGCCCTACTGGGTCAGTTTCCCGCCATTCGTTCAACTCGCCGGAGCCAAACCCGTGATCGTCGAAACGCGCGAGCAGGACCAGTTTTTGTCGGATCCTAAGGCGGTGCGAGCGGCGCTGTCCGCCGCAACCAAGGCGATCGTGGTGAACAGCCCAAGCAACCCGACCGGCGCCGTCATGGATGAGGGCCGGTTGAAGGCCATCGCCGAGATCGCGCTCGAGCGGAACCTGGTCGTCGTGAGCGATGAGATCTATGACCAACTGGTCTATCCGCCCGCCCGACACCTCTCGATCGTCACGGTCGCTCCGCAGCTCGTTGGCCGGACCCTGATCGTTGGCGGCGTCTCAAAAACCTACAGCATGACGGGCTGGCGCATCGGCTATGCGGTCGGTCCCCAGCCATGGATCGAGGCGATGACCACTGTGCAGAGCCACTCGACGTCGAACCCGACCTCCATCAGCCAGCATGCGGCGCTCGCGGCGCTCACCGGGGACCAGCAGCCGGTCGCGCGCATGCGCGAGGAGTTCCAGCGGCGCCGGGACCGGCTCGTGAACGGCTTGAACCGCCTCGCGCCGCTGCGCTGCGCGCTGCCCGGTGGGGCCTTTTACGCCTGGTGCAACGTCAGCGGGCTCGGGCAATCCGCTGAAGCCACCGCCGCCCAATGGCTGGAGCAGGCACTTGTGGCGACGGTGCCCGGAGAGGGGTTTGGCGCTCCGGGGTTCATCCGCCTGAGTTTTGCCACGTCGATGGAGACCATTGATGAGGCGCTGGAGCGGCTCGGCCAGTGGCTCAAGTCGCGCCCTTCACCCAAGCGATGACGCACATGTTAAAGAGGATATTGTGGATTTCGGATTGTGTCCACCAACTAGCTTGGCGGATCCGCCATGGGGTGTGGCGGAGATTTCGGATTGACCAATTTTTCAATCCGTAATTCGAAATTCGCAATCCGCATTCTCATTGATGGCCTATCGTGTGACTTTTATTCCAGGAGATGGAATCGGCCCGGAAGTCGCGTGGGCGGCCCGCCGCTGCCTCGACGCGACCGGCATCGCATTCCGTTGGGATGAGCGGATCGCCGGGGAAGCGGCGATCGCACGGTTCAAGACACCGCTTCCTGAGGAAACGCTCCAGTCTGTCCGGGACAACCGGGTGGCGCTCAAGGGCCCGATCACGACCCCCATCGGGACCGGGTTCCGGTCCGTCAACGTCGCCCTCCGCAAGGCGCTCAACTTGTTCGCGTGCGTGCGTCCGTGCCGGACGTACGCGGGCGTCCGGTCGCCGTTCCAAAACGTCAACCTGATCATCGTCCGAGAGAACACGGAGGACCTGTACGCCGGCATTGAGTTCGCCGCCGGGGAAGAGAAGACGAAACGCCTCATCCAGGAGCTGAAGAAACAGTCCAAGCAGCCGATCCAGCCCGACGCCGCCATCAGCATCAAGCCGATCTCGAAGACGGCGAGCGAGCGCATCGTGACGTTCGCGTGCGAGTACGCGCTCAGCCACAACCGCAAGAAAGTGACCGCCGTCCATAAGGCGAACATCATGAAGTTCACAGACGGCCTGTTCATGGACACCGCCCGGCAGGTTGGAGCAGCCTACGCGGGGCGCCTGGTGTTTGAGGACCGCCTGGTGGACGCGACCTGCATGCAGTTGGTGCTCAGGCCCCAAGAGTTTGATGTGCTCGTCCTGCCGAACCTGTACGGGGACATCGTCTCAGATCTCTGCGCCGGACTGATCGGGGGACTGGGGGTGGCGCCGGGCGCGAACATCGGCGAAGGGACCGCGGTCTTTGAGGCGGTGCACGGGAGCGCCCCCAAGTACCAGGGGCTGAACAAGGTCAACCCGACCGCGATGATCCTCTCCGGCGTGATGATGCTCCGCCACCTCAGAGAACACGACGCCGCGAACCGTCTGGACTCGGCGGTTGAATCGGTCCTGCGGGAAGGCCGCAACGTCACTTACGACCTGAAGCCTGAACGCAACGACCCCACAGCTGTTGGCACGAAAGAAATGGCCGAGGCGATCGCCGAACGCGTGAAGCCTGTGTAATGTTCAATGTGTAACGTGTAATGTAGAGGCAGCGTTACCACAAACATTACACCTTACACTGTTCACCCGCCTTCGCCGGAAGCCCCGGGCGTCAGCCCGGGGAGGAAGGTGAAGCGGGGGTGCTTCGGCGCGGTTCCGCCCCACGGGCTCTACGAGGGGCCACGGGCGTGAGCCCGTGGGGCTCCACATTCCACAAAACATCTTCTTTCTCGCACGACGATGAGGCAGTATCCAGACTGGCTCAAGCGCAGTTTTTCGCCGAATGGGGTCGCCCGGATCGTTCGTTCGCTCGTGAGCGACCTGGACATCAACACGGTGTGCGAGAGCGCGCTGTGCCCGAACCTCAGAGAATGCTATTCCCAGCGTCAGCTCACCTTTATGATCTTGGGAAACTGGTGCACCCGCAGCTGCCGGTTCTGCGCTGTCCCTCATGGCCGGCCAGAGCCGGTCGCGGCGGATGAGCCCTGGCGCGTCGCGGAGGCGGTCAGGCGGCTTGGCCTCCGGCACATCGTCATCACGTCAGTCGCGAGGGATGACCTCCGCGATGAGGGCGCGGGGCACTTTGTCAATTGCATCAGCGCGGTGCGACGTGATAATCCGGGAGTCACCGTCGAGGTCCTCGTCCCGGACTTTCACGCCAGGGAGGAGCTCCTGCGGCACATCCTCGAGGAGGGTCGCCCAGAGGTGTTTGCGCACAACGTGGAAACAATTGCGCGGCTCTCAGCGCTCCTCAGGCCTCAGGCGGACTACCGCCGGTCGCTTGCGGTCCTCAGGTTCGCCGCGGCCTTGGGAACCGGTAGCCTTGTGAAGTCCAGCGTGATGGTCGGTCTGGGAGAAACCGAGGGAGAGCTCGTGCAAACGTTCACCGATCTGCGGGCCGCCGGAGTGACCCACCTGACCATCGGGCAGTACCTTCGACCAGACCCGAACCATCTGCCGGTCATGGAGTACATCAGTCCCGAGCGGTTCCGCGAGTATGAGCGGCTAGCCTACGGATCTGGCTTCAGCTGGGTCACGGCTGGCCCGTTTGTGCGCAGCTCCTACCATGCGGTGGACGCGATCAGTGCCGCGAGTAAACGCGACGAAGAGGCGCGTAAGGCGTAACGCGTAACGTTACGCGTTTCACGTTACGCGTTACACGTGAGTGCAAAGGGAGCACCTCACAAGGGAAACCACGCCACGATGTCACCGACACGACTTCTGTCATCCGCGTCGATCCGCCGTGTGCAAGCACAGCTGCGGGAGCGGACGAAACGGGAGCTGGAACGCACCAACAAGCGGCTCTTCCACGAAGCCAACCGGCTCAAGCGGCTCCCGCTCTACCTCTTCACGATCCTGGATGATTTGAAGGGGCAGGCCCGCGCGCGCGGGATCGACGTCATCGACTTGGGGATGGGCAACCCCGACCCCCCTCCACCCGCACACGTCGTCGAGGAGCTGGTGACCCAGGTGCGCAAACCTGAGAACCATCGGTACTCGCGGAGGGACGGCGACGTCGAGCGCAGGCTCAACGAGACGATCGCCCAGTGGTACCACCGGAAGTTCCGGGTGAGCCTCGACCCTGTGCACGAGGTCCTGCCCCTCATCGGATCGAAAGAAGGGATCTCGCATCTGTCGCTGGCGTTCCTCAACCATGATGACATTGCGCTCGTCCCCAACCCCACGTACCCCGTGCATTTCAACGGGGTCGTCATGGCGGGCGGGATTCTCTATAATCTGCCGATCCACGCGGAGACCCACTACCTGCCCGACCTCCGTTCAATCCCCCGCAGCGTCTTGAAACAGTCGAAGATGCTCTTCCTCAGCTATCCGCATAACCCGACGACCGCGGTAGCGGATCCCAAATTCTTCAAAGACGCCATCCAGTGGGCGCGAGAGCACCGCATCATGGTCGTGCACGACTTCGCGTACTCGGATATCGTCTTCGATGGCTACCGGGCCCCCAGCATCCTCGAGGTGGATGGGGCCAAGGATGTCGCGGTGGAATTCCACACCCTCTCAAAGTCGTACAGCCTGCCCGGGCTGCGGCTGGGGTTCGGGGTCGGCAACCGCGATGTGCTCGCCTCGCTGGCAAAGACAAAAAGTTACATCGACTTTGGAATTTTCCGCGCGGTCCAGTGGGCGGCCATCAAGGCGCTGGCCGGCCCACAGGAGTACGTTCATCGAACAGTCGCGACCTACCTGAAGCGGCGGAACACCTTTCTGGCGGGACTCAAGCAGGTTGGGTGGGACGTGCCGATGCCCAAGGCGACGTTCTACGTCTGGGCGAAAATCCCACTCAAGTTCAGTGCGCTGACCTCGCTCGAGTTCGCAACCCTGCTGGTGCAGGAAGCCGGCGTGGTGGTCGCCCCCGGCAGCGGATTCGGCGAGTACGGGGAAGGGTTCATCCGGTTCGCGCTGGTTGAGCCTGAACCCCGCCTGAGGGAAGCGGTCAAGCGCATGGCGAGGGTCTTGCAGATGGAAGATTAAACCCAGGGGCCGCGCCAGTTCTGCGCAGCCATGGTGAGCGAGCCAATGCGAGTCGAGCCATGAGCGGTCGACGATTCCTGCTGATGCACATCACCACCAGCTCCGGCCACCACCGCGCGAGCTGCGCCATCGAGCAGACCATCAAGCGCCTGGACCCGTCCGCGCACGTCGTGAGCGTCGACGCCTTCCAGTACACCAGCCGCTTCGTCCGTTGGGCCATCCACCGTTCGTACCTCTCCCTGATCCGCCACCAGCCCGACGTCTGGGAGTACCTCTACGATAACCCGTCCGTCCACCGCCGCAGCCAGCATCTCCGGTCCCTCCTCCATCGCTACCACGCCACCAAAATTGAGCGTCTCGTGGAGACGGTCCGCCCCGATGCCATCGCCTGCACGCAGGCCTATCCATGCGGGGTCTTCGCAGACTTCAAAAAACACCATGGCCTGACCATCCCGCTGGTCGGCGTCCTGACCGACTATGCCCCCCACCTCTACTGGTTTCACGACACCGTGGATGTCTACGTCGTCCCATCGGAACAAGTGAAGCAGCGCTTCCTCACACGGGGCGTCGACGCCTCCCAGGTGAAGGTGTTGGGGATCCCCATTGACACGAGCTTCTTGGAGCCCCCTGACCGGGACACCGCGGCTCGTCAGTTCGGACTGGATCTCACCCAGCCGATCATCCTCATTATGGGCGGGGGCAGCGGCTTCGGCCAGCTCAGGGACATCCTGCTCAGCTTGGACATCCTGCCGCATCCTTGTCAGTTCGTCGTGATCGCGGGCACCAACCGGCCCTTGCTCGCCTGGCTGCAAGGCCAGCGGTTCCGCCACCGCGTGCTGCCGATTGGCTACACGACTGACGTGCCCAAGCTCATGGAGATCGCGACCCTCCTCGTCAGCAAGCCTGGCGGGCTCACGACGTCTGAGGCGCTCGCCAAGCGTCTTCCCCTGGTCATCGTGAACCCGATCCCCGGGCAGGAGGCGTACAATGCCCGGTTTCTCCTCTCGCAGGGCGCGGCGGCGCCGGCCTCATCCGCGGAGACCGTCCGCCAGACGGTGCGTGACCTCCTCGATAATCCGGATCGGCTCGACGCCTTGCGGCGTCGGAACGCGGAGCTCGCGCATCCCACCGCCGCCGTGGACGTCGCACGTCTTCTGCTGGAGCTCGCGGATCGACATCGAGCCGAGCAGCCGGCATCCGGAGACCGCGACGGGATCGCCGCTTGCGTCCTCCCCCCTCACCCCGTCCCGTAGCCCTCAGGAGCCGTCATGCTGAAGTACCTCAGCTACCGTTTCGTGCAGTGGATGGTCAATACGCTGCCGACCGCGTCCGCCTTTCACTGCGCAGAGCTCCTCGCGGATATGCAACGGTGCGCCTCCACGAAGGACCGCCACGCCGTCCAAGCCAATCTCTCCCTGATCCTGGGTCGTCCCATCCCAGAGGACTCGCCGCTCGTCCGCGAGGCCTTTCGGAACTTCAGCCGCTACCTCGTTGAGTTCTTCGCCAGCCACCGTGTCCAGCAGCCCGAGGTGATCCTGGACGGCTATGAACACCTCACGGACACGCTGCACCGCGATCGCGGGGCGATCGTCCTCACCGCGCACCTTGGCAATTGGGAGCTCTTAGGGGTGTCGCTCCACCGGATGGGTGTTCCGATCACGGCGGTTGCCTTGCCACATGACGACCCACGGATGGACCGGCTGTTCAACCAGCAACGGCAACGGTGCGGGGTCCGCGTCATCCCGCTGGGCCCAGATGCGGCCCGACGCAGCTTGGAGATTCTGCGTCAGGGGGGGGTCCTCGGGTTGCTCGCTGACAGAGAGTTTGCGAACAACGGGATTCGCATCACCTTGTGTGGGCGAGAGGTGATCTTCCCCCGCGGCCCTGCCACCGTGAGCCTCCGGAGCCGGTCGCCAGCGGTCCCCACCTTTCTCATCCGCGAGGGGCTCTGGAAGTTCCGCCTCTGCTGTGAGCCGCCGATCTGGCCAACCGTCCGCGGCTCCGTGAACGCATCCATCCAGACACTCACTCAAATGTATGCGGCCGCCATCGAACGGCACCTGAAACGATTTCCCGATCAGTGGCTGGTGTTTCAGCCCCTCACCCAGAATGTGGACTGTGGATTGCGGAGTGCGGATTGTGAACCCAACACCAATCCACCCTCCTTCGCCAGAAGCCCCGCCCTTGGGCGGGGAGGAAGGCGAAGCGAGGGTGTTGCTGCGAAGTCCTGCTACGCTGAAGCTTCGCAGCGACCGCTCCGAAGCTCGGAGAGCGAAGGAGGGCCGTGCCGACAAGGCAACGGCGAAGCAGAACATGGCTTCGGAGCGGTGTCGCCCCACGGACGTCCCGGAAGGTGCCACGGGCTTGCCCGTGGGGCTCCACAATCCACAGTCCACATTCCACATTTCGCGAGATGAACGGCCGGTACTGTGTCGTTATTCCAGCATTTAACGCCGCGACCACGATTGGAGAGCTTGTCCGGCGCGTCAGGCACCAGGGGATCGAGGTGGTTGTGGTCGATGACGGCTCAACCGACCAGACCGCACCCGTGGCGTCAGCCCAAGGCGCCGTCGTGATCAGCCATCTACGCAACGAGGGCAAAGGGCGCGCCTTGCGAACCGGATTTGAATACGCGCTCCGCTCGCAGTATGATGGGGTCGTCACGATGGACAGCGACGGACAGCATGATCCGGCCGAGATCCCCCAGCTCATCCGGGCGGGTGAGGTCCAGCATGCCGGCCTCGCGATCGGGAACCGCCTGGATGGCAACACCCCGATGCCCCTGGCGCGGCGCTTGACGAACCAACTCATGTCCGCGGTCGTCTCGGCCGTCGCCCGCCAACACATCCCCGACACCCAGTGCGGGTTCCGCTTCGTCCGCAAAGAGGTCTTGGCAGACACCCCCTTGCGGGCGCGACGGTTCGAAATCGAGACGGAGCTGGTCATCGGGGCCGCAGCGCGCCGGTGGAAAATCGTCTCGGTGCCGGTGCGGAGCATCTACCAGGACGAACGGAGCTACATCCGTCCCGTGCGGGATGGGATCCGGTTTGTGGGCACGGTGCTCCGTCACCTCATCCGGCAGCGACGGCCTGGCTAACGTGACCCGAACCATGAGTTTCGACGAGCAGCGCGCGCGCATGGTGGAGGAGCAAATCAAAGCGCGCGGGATCACGGATGGACGGCTCCTCAGTGCGTTCCGCAAAGTCCCCAGGCACCTCTTCGTTGCTGCGGAGCTCCAACGCGAAGCCTATGAAGACCGCCCACTCCCGACTGAGTTAGGACAAACGATCAGCCAGCCCTACATCGTCGCCCTGATGACCAGCCTGCTTCGGCTCCAGGGACATGAGCGCGTGTTGGAGATCGGCTCCGGATCTGGCTACCAAACCGCCCTCCTGGCAGAGCTGGCCCTCGAGGTGTTTTCGGTGGAACGGCTCCCTGAGCTCCTGAACGCCGCACGGTCACGACTCGAGAGGCTGGGATACCTGAACGTGCACCTCTCGCAAGGCAACGGGTCGCTCGGATGGCCCGAGTATGCGCCCTTTGACGCGATCCTCGTCAGCGCGGCCGCTCCGGAAATTCCCACGCCGCTCCTTGAGCAGCTCGCGGACGGCGGATGGATGGCGTTGCCGATCGGCCCGCAGGGCGCTCAGATCCTGAACGAAGTGGAAAAGCGCCGCGGCGGGGTGTCCCGACGGGAGATCGCCAGCTGCGTCTTTGTTCCGCTCGTCGGCCTGTACGGGTGGCCATAGAGTCCATCCCCCCACCTCCCGCGGCCGCGCTGGGCGCAATGGCGAGCCGCGCGAGGCGCGAGGAGGACGACATACTGATGGGAAGCAGTATGGCGACGACGAGCAACGACGCGCGGCGATGCCAGTCCGCCCAGCCCTCCGGGTTGCGGCGGCAGGCGGCCAGCTCCGGCGTCGCTCCTCCTCGACGTACCGCCGCGCGGCTGGTACGCCGTCGTCGTCGCTCCTAGGATCTGGCCGCCTAGCGCTCGCAACGCGGTTCGCGCGAGGTGGGGGGATGGACTCTAATGAGTGACCGAGCCTTCATCGTCTCCTTCAGCATTTCCGTGGCCCTCCATCTCCTGCTGCTGTTCGGTCAGCTCCTTCCACTGAACTGGCTCAACGCGCCAACGACCCGCGCTCCCCTCGACATCGTCTATGAGTATCACAAGGCCCAGCAGGGACTGCGGCATCTCCAGGCACAGCTCTCACGGGCTGCACGGGAAGGGAACGGTGTTCCCGCACCCATGGGCATCAACGAACGCCTAATGATCCAGATCCCGACTCGCCCCCTCCTCGCCGACGAGCACACCCCCGCTGGGATCGCATCGATCCGTCCGTCTGTGATCAACCTGGCGAACCTCGTCGATGCCGCGCGCGGGGACCCGGTCCTGTTGAGCTACTTCAGTGCGGTGCGGGAGCAGATTCAGCAGGCGGCCAACCGCCGCGCGTGGCTGACGGCGGAGACCCAGCAAGGGCTCATCTACGTGTCCTTTGTGCTCACCTCCTCAGGCATCGTGAGGGGGACCGAAGTCCTCTCAGACCGCTCCGTCCCCTCGCAAACGCTGCAGGAAGCGGCCCTGCGCATTGTGAACAGCGCAGCACCCTTTCCAGCGTTTCCGCCCTCCATGACCGAGGCGAGCAAAACCGTCGTGGTGCCGCTTGAATTCCTGCTTGGATCCTGACCAACATTCCTGAAGGGTTGACAGCAGAACCACCGTATTTTATAATGGAGCACTTCTATGGAGCCACATGCCACGTGTTGAAGTCAGAGACGACGAGTCGCTCGAAAAGGCGTTGAGGCGCTTTAAACGCATGCTGGAGCGCGAAGGGGTCCTGAAAGCGCTCAAAGCACGGAAGCACTACGAGAAACCGAGCGAGCGCAAGCGCCGAGAGCTCCGGCAAGCCATCAGCCGACGGGCTCGTGCCGCCTAGTCCGTCCGATTCCCTCCCTTCCTTCTGAAACGAAAGGGCTGCAACGATTGCCCGTGTGGTGCATGGTTGTCACATGTCCCACCGATCATGCGGAGAAGGGGCGGGAGCCGATGTCCGTTTCATCGCGTTCCTCACCGCCACCTGTCTCATGAGTATCCTGCTCATGCCTGAAGGACACGCGAAGATGCCAGCCAGACGGCAGTCCTCCGATGGACGCTCCCATCCGCGCGCCGCAAGCGCCGGAGCGCTCAGTGTTGGGCGAGCGTCGGTCAACCAGCTCGCGCTCGAGAACGGCCTGCAGCTCGTCTGGGAAGAGGATCACCGCCAGCCGCTCATCGCCATCGAGGCGAGGATCAAGGGGGGGCTGCGCGGGGAAGGGCGCTACGTCGGCACGGGCATCACCCACTTCATCGAGCACATGCTCTTCAAAGGCACTCCATCACGGCCGGTCGGCACGATCGATCAGGAAGTGCGGCGCTACGGCGGCACGATCAACGCGTTCACTTCATTCGACGTCACCGGGGTCTCGCTCTTCGTGGAGCGCCGCTACCTCAAGGAGGCCCTGGTACTCCTCGCTGACGTGCTCCAGCATGCCGTCTTCGACCAGGCGGAGTGTGACAAGGAGCGGGCCGTCATCCTCTCAGAGATCCAGATGAACCTGGATGATCCGGATCGGCGGATCTCGCAGCTCTTCTGGAGCCGGCATTTCCTCGAGCATCCCTATCGCCACCCGATCCTCGGCTACCGGCCGCTCCTTGAACGCCTGACGGTCAACGACCTGCGCGCGTTCTATGCGGCGCAATACCAGCCCCAGAACGTCGCCCTCGCGTGCGTCGGGGATCTCGAGGGAACCGCGTTTCCAGCCATCGCGAAAGAGGCCTTCGGGTCATGGCCGCGAGGGACGACCGATCCCAGCCAACAGCTGGTCCCCGCCGAGCCCCCGGTGGTGAGCGCGAAGCACGCGTCGCTTGAGCTGTCGGTTCAGGCGGCCTACGTCATACTCGGGTTTTCCTCGACGCGCCTGGCGGATCCCTCGCTCTACGCGCTCGATGTCCTCGCGAACATCCTCGGAGACGGCCAGAGCTCCCGGTTGTACGAAACCATTGTCAGGAAGCAGCAGCTGGTCCATGCCATCGCGGCGTGGAACTACACGCCGTATGATCCGGGCGTCTTCGCCGTCCAGTTTCGAACCGACCCGGATAAGGTTGAGCCAGCAATCCACGCCGTCCTTGAGATCCTGGAGGACGTTCAACGGCACGGGGTCACCGAGGCGGAACTCCAGAAGGCCAAGCGGTCGGTGAGCGCCGGCTACCTCTTCAGCCTCCAGACGATTGAAGCCCGGGCGGCCGACCTGGCCAGCTCCCTGGTGTCGACCGGCGATCCCTTGTTTTCCCGCCAGTACGTCTCGGGGGTCCAACAGGTCACGCACACACAGGTTCAGGAAGCTGCGCAGCGCTTCTGCCAGCCCGCGAAGATGACCACGACGGTGATCCGGCCGCCTTCACCCGCTGTAACCGCTGCCCCTTCAGCCGCCCCCGAGCGGGTCTCGGTCACCAAGGCGACGTTGGGAAACGGGACGACGACGCTCGTGGGGGTCGACCCTACCCTGCCGATCGCTGCGATCGTCGTGGCGTTTCGCGGCGGCGTCCGGGGCGAGTCCGACGGCTCGCAGGGGGTGTCCAACCTCGTGGCCCAGCTCCTCACGAAAGGCACAAGCCGCAAGAGCGCGTTTGACATCGCCCAGCAGGTCGAGTCGCTCGGCGGGACCCTTGAGCCGTTCAGTGGACGGGACGGCTTTGGCCTCGTCCTTCAACTGCTCTCACAAGACCTCGACGAGGGGCTACTGCTCGTCCACGAACTGGTGACCCAGTCCACCTTCCCGGAGGATGAGGTCGCCATGCAACGCACACTGGTCGAGAAGCAGCTCCAGGCCCAGGATGATGAGATCTTCGACGTCGGAGGTCGGCTCCTCCGTCGAACCCTCTTCGGCCGTCACCCGTACCGGTTCAACCCGCTGGGCGAACAGGAGACCGTCCGCACGTTGACGCGCACGCCATGCCTCGCGTTTGCCAAGCGCTGGATCACCCCCTCGAACACGGTCGTGGCCGTCCTGGGAGACGTGGACCGCGACGCGGTCACCCGACAGCTCCAACAATCGTTCGGGATCGTGCCCTCGCATGCTGTCGATTGGCCCGAGCGGCTGCCGGAAGAGGCGATGGACGGGGTCCGGAGGGCGTCTCAAACCATAGAAAAAGAGCAGGCGCTCGTCCTGTTGGGCTTCTCAGGAAGCACCTACACGGCAGCCGATCGATACGCCCTGGACGTTATGACCGCGGTGCTCTCCGGGATGTCCGGACGGCTGTTCCAGTCGGTTCGCGAGGAACACGGCCTCTCGTACACGCTCGGGGCTGTCCATGTGCCGGGATGGGATCCGGGATTCCTCATGGTGTACGCGGCCACGCGTCCGAACGAACAGGCGAAGGTGCTTGAGGCGTTGGACCACCAGCTGGAGCTCGCGGCCGCCAACGGGTTCACGGAAGATGAGGTCGAGCAGGCGAAACGCTACCTCATCGGGGCGCACCGACTTGATCTCGAACACCTCGTGGGGTTGGCCAAGCGTACCGCGCTGGATGAGTTGTACGGCCTTGGCTATGGCGCCTGGACCACCTATGAGGAGAAGATCAACGCCGTCACGGTCCCCATCGTCAACGATGTTGCGAAACGGTACCTGACGATGCGCCGGCATGCCCAGGTCATCGTCTCGCCGAACGGACACCCCACCGAGAGTGAACTCCCATGAGCATTGCGGATTAATGGACACCCAAATTCGAAATCACAAAAATTTTGTGGTCCGTCGGCCTGCGGTCGCCGGATACTACTATCCGGCAGATCCAACAGCGCTCCGGAGCGCTGTTGACGGATTCGCGCGAGCGAAGGCCCGTCCAGCGCCCGCGCTTGGGCTGCTCGTGCCGCACGGCAGCTTCCGGCATTGCGGAATGATCCTCGGAGAAACGCTGGCGCAGGTGACCATTCCGCGACGGTGTATCATCCTCGGGCCGTCGCATACCGGCAGCCTCATGCCCTGGAGCCTCATGGTCTCGGGGGCCTACCGCACCCCGCTTGGCGATGTCCCGGTGGATGAACGGTGCGCCCAGGCCCTGCTGGCCCGATGCGCGTTCCTCGAGCCTGATGCGTGGAGCCAGCGTGGAGAACACGCGGTGGAGGTTGTGCTGCCGTTCCTCCAGCGGCTCGGGCCGCGCGACCTGACGATCGTGCCGATTGTGACCGGCTCGGACAACCCCGATGAGTTCTCGTTGGTGGCGCACGCGCTCGCCCAAGTCATCAGGATGCAGGAGGAGCTCGTCTTGCTGATTGCGAGTTCCGATCTTTCCCACTATGAGCCGTGTGAGCGCTCCCGCGCCAAGGACCAGGCGCTGATCGACGCCGTCTGCAGCCTCGATGAGGCGCGGCTCATCCGCAGCGTGCACGAGGGCAAAGCGCTCATGTGCGGGTACGGCGCGGCCGCATGCGTCCTGAGCGCGGCAAGAACGCTGGGCGCACGCAGCGGCCGGCTGGTGAGATACGGCACGAGCGCGGGGGCGGGAGGTGACCCCCACTCTGTGACCGGCTACGCGGGGATCATCTTCTCCTGAGCCTCGATCGCATGACTCAGAAGTCAGAACTCAGAGGTCAGAAGTCAGACCAAAAACCGGGTTAAGAATTGGTCCCGGGGCTTTCTGGCCTCTGTCTTCTGACATCTGATTTCTGAAACCGAGCAAAGCAACTGACCTCAATGGATGAGCCGATACGGAAGCGTGTAGACGAGTCCTGGAAGGAGCAGGCTGAGCGGGAAAAGCGCATCGCCGAGCAGCAGGCCGCTCCCTCCACCTCGGCAGGCGCTCCGGCGGGCACGCGACCCGAGGCCGAGGGGCCTCTTCAGGCGCGCTTCGACCTGTTTGTCTCTGGCCTCGCCATGGAAGCGCTGATTGCCATGGGCGATATGCCGCATCCGACCACGCGTAAACAGGCGACGAATCTCCCGCAGGCCAAGTACCTCATTGACCTCTTAGGGGTCCTGGAAGAGAAGACGAAAGGGAACCTCTCGGCGGAGGAAGCGCGACTCCTGAAGGACGCGCTGTATCAACTGCGGATGCGGTATCTCAGCAAATCCGGCGGGCAGGCGACATGATCATCGCGCTCGTTGTCATCATCAGTCTTGCGACAATCCTGGGAACGGTATGGTGGCTGAAGATGCAATTTCCGACCATGGCGCGCGAGACCCTGAAGCAAATGGGAGAGGACTTCTTGAAACTCGCACAAGGAACTCTGGACCTTGAACGACAGAGTGGCCTGAACGATCTTGACGCCAAACGGCGAGATATTGAGACCGCTATAAAAGGACTCAACGCTCAACTCGAAAAATGCCAGAAACTCGTAAATGATTTTGAATCAGACCGGGATAAAAAATACGGTAGGCTTGAGGGCGAACTCCAGCGCATTACTACAAGCAACAACCAGCTCCAGCAAACGACCGCGAATCTTGCAGCCGTCTTGGGAAATGCCCGTATCCGTGGCCAATGGGGTCAAAAAATGGCCGATGATATCCTGCGGGCCTGTGGCCTACAAGAAGGCATCCAGTACCAAAGAGAGAAGGAGCTCATCGTTGGTAGACCGGATTATAAATTCCTGCTGCCTGATGGATACCATCTTTTTATGGATGTGAAGTTCCCGTTCGATAACTATTTAAAATTTACAGGAGCAAGGGAAGAAGAGCAGCGAGTGTATCGGGAAGCCTTCATCAAAGATGTCCGCACGCACCTTCGAGAGATGGAACGAAGGGATTACTTAGCGCAATCCGACCACACGGTCGATTACATTGTGATCTTCATTCCCAATGAGCAGGTGTATGGCTTCATCAATGAGTGGGAACCTGGACTCATCGATGAGTGCCTGAGAAAAAAAATCATTTTATGCGGACCTTGGACGCTCTACGCGGTCATCAGAATTATCTGCCAGGCTTGGGAGCATTATCGTTATTCGGAAGCCGTTCGAGATATCGTGAAGGCAATCGACGGTTTTCGGCGAGACTACGAGATATTTAAATCCCGATTTGAGGATCTGGGAAAGTGGATCAACAAGTCAGTGGAGAAGTATCAAGAAATTTCTTCAACGAGCTACCAACGGCTCGACCAAAGAATCAAACGAATTGAGAAACTCCGAAAGGGTGAGGGCGCGGTCGAGGAGCTAGCCACTGAAGAAGGCGTCCAGTTTGAACCCATGACGCAACTCAAGGTGGAGGAGAAATGATTGATCCGAAGTTGCTTGAGATCCTCGCCTGCCCAGCCTGCAAGACTCAAGTAACGCTGCAGGGTGAGTACCTCATCTGTGCGCAGTGCGGGCGCCGCTACCCCATCCGCGATGGCATCCCGGTCATGCTCATCGAAGAGGCCGACCCCCCTCATCAAGAAAAACACCGATGAGAATTTCGAATTTCGGATTGGGAATTTCGGATTTGGAGTGCGCAATCCGCAATCCGCAATCCGCAATCTCCTCATGAAGATCCTCGTCATCCATGGGCCGAACCTCCAGCTCTTGGGGACGCGCCAGCCGACGATCTACGGGACGGCGAACCTTGCCTCCATCAACCAGGACCTCAAGCGGCTGGCGGCGGCGCGCGGCGTGACCCTCACGACGGTGCAATCGAACCACGAAGGAGAGATCGTGGAACGGATCGGTGCCGCAAAGGATCGCTACGACGCGATCGTCATCAACCCGGCGGGGTATACCCATACGAGCGTCGCCATCCGCGACGCGGTCGAGGCCTCCGGGGTGCCGACCATTGAAGTCCAACTCTCGAATATCTACGCGCGGGAGCCGTTCCGGCAGCATTCCCTCATCGCCCCGGTCTGCCGAGGCCAGGTCTGCGGATTTGGACCGGCCAGCTACCGGTTGGGTGTGGAAGCGGCGCTCTCACTGCTGCCACGACCGGGCAAACATCGCTGGCGGCGCCGAGCGGCCTGAAGGGATGATTTCCACTACTGAGTTTCGCAACGGCGAAACGATCGTGATGGACGGCCACCTCTGGGTCATCGTGGAGTTCCAGCACGTCAAACCGGGGAAGGGGGGTGCTTTTGTCCGCACGAAACTTCGACGGCTGAAGGATGGGTCGGTCATTGAACGCACGTTCCGGTCCGGCGAGAAGTTTCAAGAGGCCTACATCGAAAAGCGGACCCTCCAGTACCTCTACCGAACCGCTGACACGTTCCACCTGATGGATACCAAAACGTACGAGGAGGTCCAGGTCGCAGCGGAGATACTTGGGAGTGCCGTCGGGTTCCTCAAGGAAAACATGGAGCTCGAAGGCCAGTTTCACGATAGCCAGCTCATTGGGATTGAGCCGCCCATGTTCGTGGACGTCCACATCGCCTCCACGGAACCTGGGATCCGCGGTGACACCTCGAAGGGCGGGATGAAACCGGCCACGCTTGAGACGGGCGCGACCATCCAGGTGCCGCTATTCGTTGACACGGGAGATGTGATCCGCGTCGATACGAGAACCGGTTCGTACGTTTCCCGCGTCTAGAGCTTGTTTCAACACCGCAGATGACACCACAGAATCACAGAAGGGCCACAGAGCCACAGAACTTGCCATCGAGATTTCTCTGTGCTTCTGTGGGATTCTGTGCCCTCTGTGGTGTAATCTGGTGTTGAAATAACTTCGAGCCAGAGGAGGTGAGCGTGGAGAAACGGCTAAAGTCGTCCGAGCGAGAAGCCTTCCGGCTCATTGAAGAGATGCTCCAGCTCATGGAGGCCCGAGGGCTCGTTGAGCTCGAGATGGAACACCAGGGCCTGCGCATCCGGCTGAAGAAGGCCTCTTCGAGCCCCGCCCCACAGGTCGTCGAATACGTGACGGGCGTCCCCCACCCCGCACCTCCCCTGGCGGAATCCCATGCCGGGGAAGAAGGCCATCGGGTCGTCATCAAGTCGCCGATGGTGGGGACCTTCTATCGCGCCCCGGCCCCCGATGCGCCGCCCTTCGTCGAGGTCGGGCAGGACTTCGAGGTGGGCCAGATCGTGTGCGTCATCGAAGCGATGAAGCTGATGAACGAAATCAAGTCCGAGGTGGCGGGCCGCATCGCTGATATTCTCGTTGAAAACGGTGCACCCGTTGAGTTCGGACAACCCCTCTTCGTGGTCGAGCCACGCCAACAATCGTGAGATGCGTAACGCGTAACGTGTGACGGAACGGTCTTTCCGTTACGCCTTACGCGTTACACCTTACGCGAGCACATGTTTTCAAAAATCCTCATCGCCAATCGTGGGGAAATCGCCGTTCGGGTCATCCGGGCCTGTCAAGAGATGGGCATCAAGACGGTGGCGATCTATTCCGAGGCGGACCGGAACAGCCTGCATGTCCGCATGGCCGACGAGGCGATCTGCGTGGGAGGGCCCAGGGCAGAGCAGAGCTACCTCCACATCCCCGCGATCATGAGCGCGGCCGAGATCACGGATGTGGAAGGCATCCATCCCGGCTATGGCTTCCTCTCGCAGAACGCCCACTTCGCGGAGATCTGCGAATCGTGCAACATCACGTTCATCGGCCCGTCGGCCCACTCGATCCGGCTCATGGGTGACAAGCTGGCCGCGAAGGACCTCATGCGCAAGGCCGGGATCCCCATCATCCCGGGGAGCATGACGGCCATGAAGAACAAAGAGGACGCGCTGAAAACCGCGCACCGCATTCACTATCCGGTCATCGTGAAGGCCGCGGCGGGCGGCGGGGGTCGCGGCATGCGGGTCTGCCATAACGACGTCCGGCTGATCAGCGCGCTGATGACCTGCCAGACGGAAGCGCAGGCGAGCTTTGGCAACAGCGACGTCTTCGTCGAGAAGTACTTGGAGGAACCCCGGCATATTGAATTCCAGGTGCTCGCGGATAAGCACGGCCACACGATCCACCTGGGGGAGCGCGACTGCACGATCCAGCGACGCCACCAGAAGCTCATTGAAGAATCGCCGTCCCCAGCGGTGGACGCGAAACTGCGACGAAAAATGGGGGAGCTGGCGGTCCGGGCCGCGAAAGCCGCGGGCTACACCTCAGTGGGGACGGTGGAATTCCTCCTCAACAAAGACGGCTCCTTCTACTTCATCGAAATGAACACCAGGATCCAGGTCGAGCACCCGGTCACGGAGATGGTCACCGGCATCGACCTCATCAAAGCGCAAATCCGCATCGCCGCAGGGGAACCCCACAGGATCAAGCAAGATGACGTCTCGTTGAACGGATGGGCCATTGAATGCCGGATCAATGCGGAGGATCCGTCAAATGGGTTTTCCCCCTGTCCCGGCCGCATCACGGAGTACCATGAGCCGGGGGGGCGCGGGATCCGCGTGGACACCCACGTCTTCGCCGGGTACGACGTCCCGCCGTACTACGATTCGCTGCTCGCCAAGCTCATTGCGGTGGGCGAAACACGGCAGGAGACGATTCGGGTCATGCAGCGCGCCCTTGGGGAATTCTTCATTGAACCAATCCGCACCACGATCCCGCTCCACAAGCAGATCTTCAGCGATCCGACCTTCTGGCGGGGCCAGGTGTCGACGAATTATATCGATCGGTACCTCGAACCAGGAGAGAGTGAATGAACGTGGTACGCCGGCTTGGTGTGTTGACGGGCGGGGGCGACTGTCCAGGACTCAATCCGGTCATCCGCGCCGTCACGCGGAAGGCGATTCAGTCCGGCATCAGCGTCATCGGCATCCGCAATGGGTGGAAGGGGCTCGTGGCGAATGATACCATCCCGCTCGATTTGAAGTCGGTGTCCGGCATCCTGCACCGAGGAGGGACGATCCTGGGAACCTCCCGGACGAATCCGCTCAAGCAACCTGAAGATCTCGCACGGGTGCGTGAGAACGTGAAACGCCTTCAGATGGATGCGCTGATCGCGATCGGCGGCGAAGACACCTTGGGGGTGGCCACCCGGCTGGTCAAACAGGAGGGGATGCAGATCGTGGGGGTGCCGAAAACCATTGACAACGACCTGTCGATGACGGACTTCACCTTCGGATTTGACACCGCGGTGAACATCGCCATGGAAGCGATCGACCGGCTCCACACGACGGCCGAGAGCCACCACCGGATCATGGTCGCGGAAGTGATGGGGCGCCACGCGGGGTGGATTGCGACGTACGCCGGGATTGCGGGCGGGGCGGACGTCATCCTCATTCCGGAGCAACCGATTGATCTCGACGAGGTGTGCGAAATCATCAAGCAGCGGCATGCCAGGGGGAAGGACTTCAGCATCATCGTGGTCGCGGAAGGCGCACGGTTCAAGGACACCGCCAATGTCGTCGTCGAGGAAAAGCTCGATGAGTTTGGGCACGTCCGGCTCGGCGGGATCGGCCATCTCCTGGGCACCCTCATCGAACAACGAACAGGATACGAGACGCGCGTGACGGTGCTGGGCCATCTCCAGCGCGGAGGCAGCCCCACAGCGTTCGACCGGGTGCTGGGGACGCGCTTTGGCGTGAAGGCCGTTGAGTTGGTCACTGAGGGCCGCTTCGGCACGATGGTGAGCCTGCAAGGCAACAAGGTCGTCGCCGTTCCCATCGAGCAGGGGACCGGAACGCTCAAGACCGTCGACATGGACCTCTACAGCATCGCCAAGATTTTTTTTGGCTAGGCCATGAGCGAACAGCTGCCCCAACGCGCCGTCACGGTCAGCCTCCGGGAAACCGCCCGCCTGCACGCGGAGCTGCCCGAGCTACAGGTCGCGCTGATCGCCAAAGCGGCCGGGCTGATGACAGATGCCATTCGGTCTGGACGCAAGGTGATCTGGTTTGGCAATGGCGGCTCCGCCACCCAAAGCCAGCACATGGCGGCGGAGTTCGTCGGCCGCTTCCTCCATGAACGCCGCTCGCTGCCGTCGATTTCGCTCACGGAGAACATGGCGAGCGTGACCGCCATCGGGAACGACTACGCGTTTGACCAGATCTTCTCCAGGCAGCTCGAGGGCCTCGCGCAGCCTGGGGATGTGGTGGTCGGCCTCTCCACCTCTGGGAACTCCCCCAATGTCCTCAAAGGGCTCCGCAAGGCGAAGGAGCTCTCCCTGACGACGATTGGCCTCTCCGGGAGCTCTGGAGGGCAGATGGTGGTGTTCTGCGATCTCTGCATCTGCGTGCCGAGTTCTGTGACCGCCAGGATCCAGGAAGTGCACCTCACGATTGGGCACATCTTGTGCGGCTTGGTGGAAGATGCCCTTGCGTCGCCCCACACCCGGTAATGCGGCGATTCTGGTATCATGCCGATCTTCAGCTGACACGGCTCCGGTGTGGCGTAAGAGAGACTCCCGGGTGTGGGGCTCCACCCCGCCACAGGCGGGGGCGGTCCCCAGCACTAATTTGCTATCGTCCTGACGGGGCAAATTAGTGCTGGGTCCCTGGTCTCCCCTTCCTACAGGCAACGACAAAGAATGGTAAGGACATCTGCCCATCGCAAGATCAAATCGCTGGACGCACTCAAGCGGATCGTCCGCCGAGCCAACGCCCAGGGCCGCCGGGTAGTCTTCACCAACGGCTGCTTCGATCTCCTCCACGCAGGTCACGTGAAACTCCTTGAGCGGGCGAAACGGCTTGGTGACCTCCTCATCGTGGGGATCAATAGCGACCGCTCGGTCAGAGCCCTCAAGGGACCGTCCCGGCCCATCGTGGGGCAGAACGACCGAGCGCTCATCCTGGCAGCGCTCGAGACTGTGGACTTCGTGATGGTCTTCGACGAACTCACACCCGAGCGCGTCGTGTCCTGTCTCCGCCCGCAGGTCTTGGTGAAAGGGGCCGACTGGGGTGGGTCGCAGATCGTCGGCCGTGAGACGGTGGAACGGCATCACGGCTGCGTCATTCGAATCCCTCTGCTCAAAAGCTACTCAACGACGCGGCTCATCAGGCGCATCCGGAAGCAATAGAGTCCCTCCCTCAACCTCCCGCGGCCGCGCTGGGCCGAGAAGCGAGCAGCGCAAGGAGCGAGGAGAACGACATATTAGCGGAGAGCAATATGGCGACGACGAGCGACGACGCGATGCGACGCTTATCGGCCCAGCCCTCTGGGTTGCGGCGGCAGGCGGCCCGCTGCGGCGTCGCTCCTCCTCGACGTACCGGGTTCCCTTGTACGCCATCGTCGTCGCTCCTGGCATCTGGCCACCTGGCGCTCGCAACGCGGTTCGCGCGAGGTTGAGGGAGGGACTCTAGCATGGGCCGCAATGTCCAATGGCTGTGAGGCGGCGGCAGGCGCTCCTTCGTCTCTTGGACGCGAATGCCAACCGCGCGCTGGAAGGGATCCGGGTCTGTGAGGAGATCGCGCGATTCCGCTTCGAGTCGCCACGGATGTTTCGCCGGCTCCGAGCCCTCCGTCACGCAATTGGGCAGGCCGTCAGACGGCTGCCGGTCACTGCGGTCGATCTCGTCAGGGCGCGTCAGAGTCGCCGTGACCTCGGCAGGCGGGTGTTCGGCTCGCAGGTGACCTCGCTAGAGAGGACCCTCCTCATTAACTTCCAGCGTGCGAAAGAGGCGCTTCGAACGCTCGAAGAGTGCACCCGGCTTCTTGCGCCACGCCACACCGCCGTTTTCCAGCTCCTGAGGTTCCGAACCTATGAGGCGGAACGTGACGCCCTGCTCTTCTTGGCAGCTCTACGTGATCATTGATCGCACGGCCGTCGGCGGCCGAGCGCTCGCCGAGGTGGCAGCGTCTGCCATCCGCGGCGGGGCCGACGTGATTCAGCTGCGCGATAAAACCGCCTCGGCGCGGCAGCTCCTTGAGGAAACCGCACGAGTCCTGCCGCTGACGCGGGCCGCGGGGATCCCCCTCATCATCAACGACCGGGCGGACGTCGCCAGGTCGCTCGGGGCCGACGGGGTCCATCTCGGACAGGACGATCTTCCAGTCAACGACGCCCGGGACATCTTGGGCCCGGACCGGCTCATCGGGAAATCCATTCACAACCTCGAGCAAGCGCTCGCAGCAGAGCGGGAAGGGGCGGATTACATCGGCGTGGGCCCGATCTTTCCCACCCCGACGAAACCGGATACTCGCAGTGTGGGTCCCGCGCTCATTAACGCGGTCTCGTCAGCGGTTCACCTGCCGATCGTCTGCATCGGCGGCATTGACGGAACCACGCTGGAGTCAGTCCTTGAAGCAGGCGCGAAGTGCGTCGCCGTGGTCCGAGCGGTGTGCGGGGTGAATGATCCCGAACAGGCCACCCGGGTCTTAAAGGAACGACTGGGACAATTTGTCCGCGCGACCCCCTGACCCAGTTTATAATTAGGGGAAATCTGTCCTTTTGAACGGATCCTGTCTCTTCAGAAGTGGTAAGGAAGGGGAGACCAGGGAGGCCGGGCGGCGACTCTTCCTTTAAGGAAAGGGATGGTTGCAAGGAAGGGAAAACACCGTTTTCCCTTCATGCTACAGCAATTCCCCTAAGGAAAGGAAAGGGAGCCAAGCCCCGCCAATGGCCTGGTCCAGGCTTTTCTAGCCTTTCGTACAGGAAGGGGAGACGAGGGAGTTCCACACCCAGATCCACAATGGGAATTTGTAGCTGGGTGTGGAACGACCGATAGGAGGGGAAACACGTTTCCCCTCCTATGGAGCCCCACACCCACCGAAGGCTGGTGGAGCCAATAGGCGCACGCGGATTGACAAACGAACGGTTTCGGAAACTCCACACCAGTAGCGGGGTGGGTGTGGGGCGACGCGGGTATAGCACAGTGGCAGTGCACCAGCTTCCCAAGCTGGCCACGCGGGTTCGATTCCCGCTACCCGCTTTCGAATTCTGCAACAGCAGACGGTTCTGTATCACGGTACGACTTAGCACGGACGGGCCGGTGTTGGATAGCGGGAATCGAAGGGAGCCGCGACTTCTCTTGATGGACGTCGGTGCGACGGTTAGGAGCACCGACCACCACGGGAGCGGCGGCTGGCCGACCGGAGCCACGCTGATTACATTGATCACGGAGTCCCGCCAAAGGCGGGACGACCACCTCGCAGCGTGGCGGAGGCGCCGATTCCCGCTACCCGCTTTCGAATTTTGGTGGATGTCCTGAGGTTGCGACATGCGATGTGACAGAGTGCTCCTGACTATGGAGCCCCACGGGCAAACCCGTGGTCCCCTGCACCACGCCCCGGTGGGGGCGACATCCCGATCTCCCGGTCGGGAGGATCACCCATTCCCCCACGGCCAAGGCCGTGGTCCCCTGGTGTTCGGGATGGGAGTCGTGCTGGCGCTGTGCGGATGTGCCACCACCGATCCGATCGTTCCGCCTCCGCCGACGGCCCAGTCGTTTCCGGCGCTCCAGGGCTCTTATCACACCGTGTGTCCTGGCGAGACGTTATGGCGGATCGCCCGCTCCTACGGCTTGAGTGCCGACTCGCTCGCCTCGGCGAACCGTCTGTCGAAGACGACCCGCGTGAAGCCTGGGCAGCCGTTGTTCATCCCGCTTCCCGTAGAGTCCCAGCAGTTTTTGTGGCCGGTTCGCGGGTCGTGGAAGGTCTCTGGGAGCTCTGAGGTGGAAATCACCGCCCCTGCGGGGAGCCTGGTCCGCGCCTCACGAAGTGGGCGGGTTGCGGTCGCGACCCGCCAGCTCTCCGGGCTGGGGAAGACCGTCGTCCTCGACCACCTCGACGGATACCTATCCGTCTATGCCGGATTAGACCAGATCCTCGTGCCCCCCGGCGCGTCCCTGAAGCAGGGGATGGTCCTTGGCAGCCTTGGGACGAACGCGTTGCACTTCCAAATTCGCTACGGCGTCAAGCCGAAAAATGCGCTGGCCCTCCTCCCACCCGAGTAACGTGAGATGAGCTCGATCACAAACCTGCGACCTGGGCTGGCCCAGCATCTGCGAGGGCGTCTGCAGGCCTTTGGGGAAGGGTTTCGTCACAACCTCGCCATCATCGGGCCACCAGGAAGCGGCAAGACGTTTCAGCTCGAACAGTTGTTGGCGGACAAACCAGCGAGCATGACCATCGTCTACTGTCCGTTGTACCGGGAGTCCTGCCAGAGTTTTTTGCATCGGTTCCTCTCCGCCGTTCTCCAGGCAGGCTTCCCCGAAGACCTCCGACCAGCATCCATGCCGAACCAGCCGCTTGACGCACTCCTTCAGCATGCTGAAAGCCGATTTCCAAAAACCGTCACCGCCATCCGACCCATTGAGGCCTTGTTGACACGGCGGCTCTTTGGAGAAGCCTTCAACCGGACGCTGGATACCATCCCCGTCATGTCAGAGGAACGCGGTCAACCGTGTGCCCTCATCCTGGATGAATTCCTCTTTCTCGAGGACCTGGGGCTCGTCCACGCCTTTCATGAGCTTGGCAAGCGGGTGATGACCTGGCCGTCGACGCTCTTCATCCTGTCCAGCTCATCCCTCTATCGAGCGCGGATGATTCTCCGTGAGCGGCTGCAACTGTTGTTCGGCCAATTCGAGCTCGTATCGCTCGATGCCCTCGATCATGCCGCCATGACCGCCTGGGTCCAGCAGGAGCTCAGAGGGGTCCGGGGAGCGAACGCCGTCAGCCCGTTCCTGATCCAGTGGTTGGGCGCGTACCCGTGGTATCTCATGGTGTTCCTGAAACGGCTCAAGGAGCTGGCCGCGCTGGGCAAACGCCTGGACTTCACCCCCACACGCGGGGTAGTATGGGGGTTCACCGAGGCCCTCTTCCTCCAAACCGCCTGGGATGTCTTGGGAAGTACGGAAGGACCGCTCCACCAGTGGTGTGTCTCGCGGACGGAAGCGCTGGCGCGTGGGCGCGTTGGTGCACGCGCCATGGACGTGCTCATGCACGTCGCCGCGGGGGCCCGCACCGCCACAGAGATTGGAAAGCGAACCGGGCGGGCGGGGCTCTCCGAGGCGTTGCAGTTGCTCGTCGAGCAGGATCTCGCCGAGCGCAATGGCATGTGTTGGATCGTGACGGACCCCCTCCTCCGCTGCTGGCTCTCGAGCGTGCTCTCGGCACAACGGGCAGAGTCCCGGTTGAGCAGCACGGACGGCCGCCAGCGGTTTGAGCAGGGTGTGCGTTCGCTCTGGACCCAGTGGATGCACGCGCACCAGCTGTCCTTTCCAGAGCAGGTGGTGAGCCTGTTCACCAAGTTTTGTGATGAGACCGTGTCCCTGGATTCCAAAACTGGACGCCTGCCAAAATTCGACACGATCAACACCCAGCGTGTGGACCCCCTGGGGACAGGGGCCTATCTCATCGCGCAGGGGGAAGGGAAACGGTGGTGCGCGACCGTGCAGGAGGGCCCGGTCGATGAGAACGTGATTACGAAGTTCGACGCCTTCTGCCGCAGCCAAACGCCAAAGCCGTCTCGAAAAGTGGTCATCACGAAGTCCCACATGGACCAAAACGCCAGGCTCCTGGCGAAAGCCGCCAACATGTGGGTCTGGGAACCGGAGGAACTCAACGCCCTCATGGGACTCTATGGCCACACCTAAACCGCGATTTCGGATTGCGGATTTCGGAGTGCGGATTGAGCCGTTCGATTCGCAATTCGCAATCCGCAATCCGCAATGTCCTTTGGATGGCTGACTTGGAGCGATTGTGGGCTCCCTGGCGCAGCGAGTTCGTCTCGCGTCGACGAACGCCGACGCGCTGCATCTTCTGCGCCGCCGAACGATCCACGCGGGACAGGGAGCACCACGTCGTAGCCCGAGGTCCCACGGTCTTCGCGCTCCTCAACCGCTACCCGTACAACAACGGCCATCTCATGATCGCGCCGAACCGGCACGTGGGGAACCTCGAGGCCCTCAAACCCGCGGAGTGGGTTGGGATCTTCCGCATGAGCCAACAGCTCATGCGACGGATCCGCCAGACCATCCATCCCCACGGCTTCAATGTGGGACTGAACCTCGGACGAGCAGCGGGAGCCGGCATCCCGGGCCACCTCCATATGCACATCGTGCCCCGGTGGAACGGGGATACGAACTTCCTGCCCGTCGTCGGGCACACGAAAATCGTCTCGCAGTCGCTCGATGAGCTCTACACCCGGTTGACGCGGGGGGCGCGTGCCCATGCCACTCTCAAGTGAGTCGCTGGCCGCCGTCGTGACACGGGAGGATCTCGAGGCTCGGGAAGAGCGTTGGCTCGCCCCCTACGCTATGAAGAGCCGACGGACGAAGGGCCGACAACACCCTGAGCCTGAAGATCCCTATCGGACCGCGTATCGCCGCGACCGCGACCGGATCATCCACACCACCGCGTTCCGCCGGTTGGAGTATAAGACGCAGGTCTTCGTCAACCATGAGGGAGACCATTACCGCACGCGGCTGACCCACACCCTGGAAGTTGCGCAGATTGGGGTCTCCGTCGCGCGCACCCTGCGGCTGAACGAAGACCTGGTCGAAGCGATCTGCCTCGCCCATGACATCGGCCATCCCCCGTTTGGCCACGCGGGCGAAGACGCCCTCCGCGAGCTCCTGGAGGGGCACGGGGGGTTCGACCACAACATCCAGGGACTGCGGATCGTGGACCTGCTCGAGGCCCGCTACGCCGATTTTCCGGGATTGAACCTGACCTGGGAGGTACGGGAGAGCATCAACAAACATCGCACGCCCTACGACCACCCGGACATGCAGGTCGCCTTGGACCCCGCCCATTCGCCGCTCCTCGAAAGCCAGATCGCCGACATCGCGGATGAGATCGCCTATGATAACCATGATCTTGACGATGGGCTGGCGTCAGGTATCCTTAAAGAGGAAGAGCTCCTGGACCTCGAGCTCTGGCGGCAGGCCAGCGAGGCCGTCCGGTCAGCCGGGACGACCGACCCTGACATTCGGAGATACCAGACGATCCGCAGTCTCATCAATCGGCAGATCTCCGATCTCGTTGAGGCGACCATCGAGCGACTGAATCGCCACCGGATCTCGTCCGTGGAAGAGGTCCGCGCGTGCCCGGAACGGCTCATCGGGTTCAGCGAGGGGATGGGACGGCTCCGGGTCCCGTTGAAGAAGCTGCTGTGGGAGCAGTTCTACCACCACTACCGGGTCGTGCGGATGGCGGATAAAGCCAAACGGTTCCTCACCGAGCTCTTTCACCTCTACCTCAAGAAACCGGAGCAGCTCCCGAACACCACCCGTTCGCGCATCACCCGAGGAGAGGATCCCTATCGGGTCATCTGCGATTACATCGCGGGGATGACCGACCGGTACTGTCTGGAAGAATACAAGAAGCTCTTCGACCCGTTTGAACGCGTGTGAAGCCCATGAGATGAACCAACCCAACCCTCGAGGAGGCCAATGATCAACCAGATGCGTGGGGAGAGGACAAGCCGGCGAGTGACGCTGTTGGTGATTACCGGGTCGCTGCTTGCGTCCGGCTGCGGAACGAAAACCAGCTCGCTCCTGCTGGAACGGCCTGCGCGAGGGCCGTTAGCCGAGTCGGCAGGGATCGGGCAAGCGGTGGAGTGGCGGCTGGAGCCCGCGCCCCAAACGCAGGAACAGCGGAAGATTGAGATCGCAGTCACCTACGCCTCGAAAGAATACCAGCGGCAGTTTTTCAGCAACCCGCTCATGTTTGGCCCGTACGCCGGTCCGACGCCGTACTTTTCCGAAAACCTCGTGTTCTACGTCAAGGTCGCCAACCGCAGCGACAAACGCATTGCGTTCAACCCCCAGGAGTTTGTCCTCGTGGACGACCGCGGCAACCAGTACAGCACGATCAGTGAGGACTACGTGACCGCCCTTGCCGAAGCCCGCGCGCCGATGGCGACGACCACGAGGGGCGTCCTGGAGGAGGCGAGGCCCGGCTACTTTGGTCTCAGCCTCCCGATCGGGAAGATGCTCGCGACAAAACCGCAGGGCCGCTTCGCGCTCATGAAGCGGTCGTTGCTGCAGAGCGGTCCCCTATACCCCGGCGTCATCCATGATGGGCTGATCGCCTTTTGGAGCCCGACGAAGCGGGCGACCACCCTGCGGCTCTTGGTGAATATCAAAACCGATTTTGACGCCAACGACGTGCCACAAGCCGTCCTGGAATTTCCGTTCACCTTCAACGTGCTCAATCAGGAGAAGAAGTAGCGCGGTTCAACTGAACGGTCAGGATCATCACGTCCCATCCACCCACGCTCACCCAACACACCGAGCCCCAGCTCGATGATCTGACCGCCGCCCAGCGGGAGGCCGTCCTGCACGAGGGCGGCCCGCTCCTCATCGTGGCCGGTGCTGGAACCGGCAAGACGACGGTCATCACGAGGCGGATCGCGCGGCTCATCTCGACCCAGGGGGCCCGCCACCAAGAACTCCTCGCCCTCACCTTCACGGAAAAAGCCGCCAAGGACATGGAGGAGCGGGTCGATCTCCTGATGCCGTACGGCTACCTGGATGTCGCCATCCACACGTTCCATGCCTTCGGCGATCAGTTGGTGCGCGACCATGCGCTCACGGTGGGACTCTCGCCCAACTTCCGGGTCCTCTCGCAAGCGGAGCAGCTCGTCTTTCTCCGCCAGCACCTTTTTGAACTGCCCCTGGAGGAGTTCCGCCCCCTCAACGACCCCACCCGGTTCTTGGCGGCGCTTACCACGCTCTTTGCGCGCGCGAAAGACGAGGCCGTTGGGCCGGACGAATTCCGAGCCTACGCCGAGGGGCTCAACCGAGGGGCGGAGACGGCCCCACCGGATGCCTCATCGCGGTCCCAAGCCCGCCGCGTCCTTGAGCTGGCGAAGAGCTATACCGCCTATCAGCAGCTCCTCACGCGGAACGATCTCGTGGATTTCGGCGACCAGGTGCTCCTCGCCATCCAGTTGCTGGAGGGACATCCGGACATCCTGGCGTCCGTCCGGCAGCGCCTCCGACATCTGCTGGTGGATGAGTTTCAGGACACCAACTTCGCGCAGTTCCGCCTCCTACAGCTCCTGGCCGCTCCGAGCGCCAACATCACCGTTGTGGCCGACGATGACCAGAGCATCTATAAGTGGCGGGGGGCTGCCATCAGCAACGTCCTCAAGTTCCTCGACCACTATGCGGCCGTCCGCACGGTCGTGCTGACGGAGAACTTCCGGTCGAACCAGCCTCTCCTCGACTGCGCCTACCGGCTGATCCGGTTCAACGACCCGGATCGGCTCGAGGTCCGGCAGGGCATCGACAAGCGGCTCATCGCCAAGGCGAACCTCACGCAGGAAGAGCCGCACTTCCACATCTTCGATACGGCCTCGAGCGAAGCCGACTGGGTCGCCCAGACCATCCGGCAGGCCGTTGAGTCGGGCGCCCGCCGTCCCAGCGATTTCGCGGTCCTGGTGCGCTCCAACCGAGAGGCGGACCTCTTCCTCCGAGCCCTCAACGTCGCAGGGATCCCCTGGCAATTCAGCGGGGCGAGCGGGCTCTTCGCCAGGGAAGAGAGCAAGATGCTCCTCTCCTGCCTCAAAACGCTCGCCGACCCCGATGACAGCCTGAGCTGGTATCACGTCGCAAGCTCTCCGCTCTATCGCTGTCCGATGGCGGATCTGGCAACAGTCCTTGCGCAGGCCAGCAATACGCACCACAGCGTGCGCGCCGTGTTGGAATCGCTTCACCAGGACGCCTCGCTGAGCGCAGCGGTGACGGAGGCAGGGAAGCGCGGGCTCGGCGAGCTCCTCAGCGATGTCGCTCGGCTGCTGGAACTGGCCCGGACCCGCTCCTGCGGCCAGGTGCTCTACCGCTGGCTCACCGACCGGGGGTTCCTGGCCCGACTCGGCCGCGGAGAGCGCCCGGAAGAGGCCCTGCAGCTCCAAACGGTGGCCCGATTCTTCGATCAACTGCGACGGGTCGAGGAGCTCGTCGGGGAGAGCCTCTTCGAGGTGGTGCGGCACCTCGAGCTCTTTCAAGCCATGGGCAATGAGCCGTTTGATGAGGATGACGCCTGGGCGGACCGCGTGAACGTGTTGACCATCCATAAGGCCAAGGGGCTCGAGTTCCCAGTCGTGTTTCTCGTCGGGCTCGTCCAGGGGCGTTTTCCCACTCCGCAGCGGAAGGACCCGCTCGAGCTCCCCGAGGCGCTGATCAAGGACATCCTGCCCTCAGGAGACTACCACCTGCAGGAGGAACGGCGCCTCTTCTATGTGGGGATGACGAGGGCCAAAGAGCAGCTCCACCTCGCGTGCGCCTACGACTATGGAGGGAAGACCCTCCGGAAGGTCAGCCAATTCGTCCTGGAAGCGCTCAATCTTGCGACCCCCAGCCCGCCCGCGAAGCGCGCGAGCATGCGGGACCTCATTGAGCGCTCCGCCACCCAGCCGCCTCTCCCGATTCCGCCGGACCCGCCACCGAGCACGCTCGGCAAGCGGCTTCGCCTGGATCCCCATGGCGCTGATGACTACCTGACCTGTCCGCTGAAGTACCGCTACAGCCACATCCTGAGAATCCCGGTCATGCGCCACCACCTGGTGGTCTACGGCGCCGCACTCCACAAAGCGGTCGAGGAGTTCTTCAGGCGCAGGCTGCAGGGAGGATCCATGGATGAAACCGAACTGCTGGCGATCTTCGAGCGCCAGTGGAGCTCTGAGGGGTTTTTGACCCGCGAGCATGAAGAGCTTCGGCTCGCCCAAGGGCGCCAGACGCTGCGCCGGTTCTTCGCGCGCCAGCAGGAAGCGCCCGAGCACCCGACGCTCATCGAGGAGAAGTTCACATTCGAGCTCGACGACCTCCTCATCGTCGGCCGGTGGGACCGCGTGGATCTGGAAGGGGACAGCGCGGTCATCATCGACTACAAGTCCTCCGAGGTCCGCGATCAAGCCGACGCGGACCGGCGCACGAGAGAATCGCTCCAGCTGCTCACCTATGCGCTCGCCTGGTCCCGCCTCCACGGGCAGCTGCCGCGGCGCGTCGAGCTCCGGTTTCTTGAAACGGACGTGACCGGTCGAGCCCAGTTCACCCTGGAGGATCTGGAGCGCGCCCGATCGTTGCTCAAGAAGGCTGCGCAGGGAATCCGCGCGCATGAGTTCCGCGCCAAGCCCCAGGAGTTTGCCTGCCGCTGGTGCGCGTTCCAATCGATTTGTCCATTTGCCTTTCAATCCCCTTAGTCCAAGCGCTCTGCGACCGAGGCGGGCACCCCACACCCAGACGCTGGGTGTGGGGTCGCCGAGGGAAGTGCCGAAGGACGCAGTCCGAGGCCGACCGAGGCGGGAACCACAGCGCCAGCTGTGGTCGCCGACGGGAGTGCCGGATGCCGTAGGCAACCCCGCCATCGGCCCACGGCCCCCTTCGCTTTCCAGACCACCTAGAAAAAATCCTCACGCCCTTGAAATATTCCTCAATAATATGCTACTTTTAAATGAGAATACAAAGTAGATATTAAGGAAGCGCACCTCAAGCGAGCATCTGCCAGTCAGGAAAAAGCTACGGGTCCCTCAGCCCGAAGGGATGACCGAGCTGCCATGGTGTGGTGGTTCGGTCTTTCACTTCAAAGGAGCGCAGCGTGGAGCGGACACGGATGTTCCATCGGCAGGCCCCACATACCAAGATCGATCCGACAGCGCTTGAGGTCTCGGAAGCGCGGTTCAAGCGCTTCGTGAGGGAGATGGACGCCTACGAGCGGAAGCTGACGTTTGAGCGCACGCTGGACGCGTTCTTCGACCTCTACTCGGAGTGGAAGAAGACCCGCGAAGACGCGCTGAAGCTGCGGTTGGTGATGCTCGCCTTCGAGCTCCACCGGCTGGACCGCCAATTCGCCTGCGACCTCAACTTCCAAGGGACGCCTCACGTCGGCACATGCGGGAAATCCTGGTCAGGAACTTGACCTCGTCGGACTGCCTCAAGCGCGACTGCGTCGTGACTGAGCAGATGCGGCAGGGCGACTATACGACCAAGGTCGTGCGCCGCTGCACCTACCGCGTCGAATCCCGGACGGTGCTCCCCTCCACCCACGATTCCGTCCAATGGGCCACGAACCTTGACCCGGTGCCGCCTCGGCAGGTGTTCGTCACCAAGGACCTCAATCCTGATACCGGCGGGGAGCGGGTTGTCTACAAGGTGCTGGGGCATTTCTACGTGGTCTGGGGGCGAGACATATTCTGCGTCGGCTACCGCCATATCCTCTCCATGGACATTGAGGCGCCTGAAGCTGGGATCGAGATCCCTGACAACCTGACGTGATCTCCTCACGGAACAGCTGCACCGGATGGCCATTTGCCATCCGGCTTTTTTCTATCCGCAAAGCACCTGGTTGACGCCCTCCAGCCGCCATGCTAGAGTGTGGCGGCCATGTCCGCGCGAGGCGCGTCGGTCGCCGTCTTAGGGGATGGAGGGTGGGGCACTACCCTGGCCATCCACCTCTACCGCCTTGGCCATCGGGTTTCGTGGTGGGGAGCGTTTCCTGAGTACCTGAAGCTCATCGAGCGGCGCCGCGAAAACGTCAAGTTCCTCCCCGGTGTTCCCATTCCAAGGTCCCTCCGCATCATACCGGATCTCGTGGGTGCGGTTGAATCGGCCCAGATCATCGTCCTGGCCATCCCCGCGCAACACCTCCGTTCGGTCGTCCGCCGGCTGACGGGCCGGCCGGAGCCGAAACAGATCTTCGTCAGCGTCGCCAAAGGAATCGAGCAGCACACCTCGAAGCGGATGTCTGAGGTCGTGACCGAGGAGCTGGGACGGGTCCCGCTCGCTGTCCTCTCCGGCCCGAACATCGCCTCCGAAATCGCCCAGGGCCACCCGGCCAGCTCAGTCGTGGCCTCGCGGCAACACGGACTCGCTGCAGAGATCCAACGGGTCTTCATGAGTGAGCGGCTGCGCATCTACACGTCAACTGACGTTGCTGGGGTCGAGCTCGGCGGAGCACTCAAGAATCCGATCGCGATCGCGGCCGGCATCGGCGATGGCCTGGGGTTTGGGGCGAACGCGAAGGCCGCCCTGATCACACGCGGCGTCGTCGAGATGGCCCGGCTGGGTGTTGCCATGGGCGGGAAGCCGGAAACCTTCTGGGGGCTCAGCGGGCTCGGCGACCTCGTCACGACGTGTCTCTCCGGGCGGAACCGCTGGCTCGGCGAGCAGCTTGGCCGCGGGCGATCGCTCGAGCGCGCGCTGGCCTCGACCCCCATGGTCATCGAGGGGGTGGAGACGGCCAGGGCCGCCGTCGCCCTGGGCCGCCGCTGCCGGGTCGAGCTGCCGGTCATCGAGCAAGTCCACGCCATCCTGTTCCGCCGCCGAGCGCCGCGCCAGGCCCTCCAAGCGCTCATGCGAAGAGCGGGCAAGTCTGAAATCGCGTAGTCCCTTGTGCCTGTGTGTGATCGGTTGAATTGACAGCGCCGTTTTAGCCTGCTAGTCTGGTGTCCCTTCCACATGTCTTCCGACGGAGAACCACGATGAGTGCAAGGATTCCAATTAATCGAGAGAACATAGCTGACTTTTGCCGTCGGCATCGCGTCCGCAAGCTGGCGCTTTTTGGTTCCGTTTTGCGCAACGACTTCCGGCCCGATAGTGACGTAGACGTGCTCGTTGAATTTGAGCCCGGAACTTCTGCCGGGTTCTTGCGTCTGTCGGCCATGGAACTGGAGTTGTCCCAGATCGTTGGACGGCGGGTTGACTTGAGAACGCCGCCTGAGCTGAGCCGATACTTCCGGGATCAAGTGGTGAGGACGGCTGAGGTTCAGTATGTCGCAGCGTGAGGACATCGTTCTTCTGCGTGACATGCTCGATGCCGCAAAGGAAGCGGTTTCTTTTGCTCAGGGGAAGAACCGCGGCGACTTGGCTAAGGATCGGAAGCTCGTGCTGTCTCTGGTTCACCTCGTTGAGATCATCGGTGAGGCAGCTAGCAAAGTGCGCGAAGGATTTCAAGAAGCCCATCCAGAGATCCCCTGGGCGGTCATCGTTGGAATGCGAAATCGGCTGGTTCATGCGTACTTTGACGTTGACCTAGACCGCGTTTGGGACACGGTGAAAGACGATTTGCCACCCTTGATTGCTCGACTTGAAAAGATCGTTGGGTGATGGACGAGATTGCTGATCTCAAGGCAAAGGTTAAGGCGACAGTTTCCGAGGAGCTGGATGCGATCAATAAAAAATATGAGTCCAAGTATGGGGTGAAAGAGGTCCTCGCTCTTCTGGACGTGTCGTTCTCCTTCGGGGATCCAAGCGGGACAGGTGATCTGCCAGAGAATTTTTCCATTACGGTTGAGGTGAAGGAGAGGAACCCTAAGCTTCTAGAACTGGATCCCCCAGGTTTTTACGAAATGGGGGAGCGGCTTAAGAAAGATTTTCCATCCTATGGAATACACGTAGCGATTAAGTTTCTCGGAGGAGATCTGTCAGAAAGCCGTGGGTTGACCGATTTTCAGTTACAGTGAAACGGGGAGTTCATTAACGGGGCGTGGCGTAGTATAGAGTGGAGTCGATCCCGCGCCACCAAAGAAAATTGCTAGAACGAGTGGCGCGGGGAATGGGGTTTCCCGCCACCGAGCCCCCCACCGGGGCGTGGCGTAGTTTGGTAGCGCGCCTGAATGGGGTTCAGGAGGTCGTGAGTTCAAATCTCACCGCCCCGATTCGCGATGGGCTCGGTGGCGGGATAAACATCCGGTCGTGAGTTCCCCGCCATAGAACTTGGCGGGGCCGCCCAGGCGTGGGGCGGGAAAAATTTAAAGTGGCGCCCCCCAGGCCGCCCCCGGAGGGCGCCCCCGGC